>JACCDS010855358.1_pt1 | contig 20826 bp, 17 predicted proteins | sample 7446441 | NCBI WGS metagenome assembly JACCDS01 (sample SAMN15323445, study PRJNA562643) | freshwater metagenome | isolation source: river surface water | place: USA:Blue River Watershed | collected 2017-08-17
ATTACATCGAAATGTTCTACAACCCGAAGCGCCGCCACGGCTATAACGGGAAGAAGTCGCCAGTACAATTTGAGCAGCAGTTTTTCGAGAGGCAGCGAAGCGTCTAGAAAATCGATAGCGATTCAGGGAACAGCGGGCGTTTGAGTGGTGTTTGTTTTGGCCATGCGGCGGCCTGACTGGTATCAGCCATGGTTTTTGCTCCAGAAGGATTGCGGGGAAGTCGGTCGGTGCTTATGAGTCGTCACCGGCCAGCCGGTGCGTCACCCCCCCCTCTCACGTGATCGCTGTTGGTATTCGGTTTGCGATGGCCGAGTACCGTCACGGCCATGGTCAATGACTGACCAAAGCGCACCGAACGAGCGCGCACAGCACGGCGACCGTGGTGCGAACACACGTGAACAGGATCAGGAAAGGGGGGCGCCCCGAGAGGGAGAAGATGGGGCGATAAGGGTCAAGAAAGGGTCTGTTGAGGCTTTCTTGAGGGGGTTTGACGCATTTTCAGTATATCAAAAGCACTGAATATGTCAAATATCGCATAAACGACGCGTAATTGAAGCTCCGGTAAAGGTTCATCACTGCCACTCACCAAAGCCGAACGTACGGCTTGACCTCTGTGCGAGCTCTGAACGGCGTAAATCGATTTTTGACTATGCGCTACGTCACAAAAGCTTGAAGAGAAATAGGAGTGCAACCCAATCTTGAAAATTTTGCACTATGCTGTCTACGTTTGCCCTCTATTAGCCAACATCATGTCCACAAGCCCCAGTGAGGCTGAGATCCTCACCATCAAGCAAGTCGCCGAATACCTGAAGGTCACCGAGCGAACGATCTATCGCCTGGCTGCGGCGAAGAAGATCCCTGCGTTCAAGGTCGGTGGCACGTGGCGCTTTGCACGTGTGGACATTGATGCCTGGATCAAACATCAGTCGCAAGAGGGGCTTGAGTCAGCCAAGGAGGACAAACGATGAAAACCCTCCAAAAGGTAACTGTTGATGGTTTCAAGTCCATCGAACATGCCGAGGTTGAGTTGGGCGATTTGAACGTGGTCATCGGTGCCAACGGCTCCGGTAAGTCCAACTTCATCGGGGTCTTCCGCCTTCTTGACCGAGTCCTCTCCCGTAACTTGCAGGTCTATGTTGCGAGCGAGCCTGACCGTTTGCTGCACCATGGCCGAAAGAAAACCGCCTCTCTGTCCCTGGACTTCAGGTTTGAAGAGAATGCCTACGGCTTTGCACTGAAAGCATCTCAGGACACGCTGGTTTTCGAGAATGAGTGGGTGCAATACAGCGGCCTCTGGAAATACGGCGAGCCGATTGCGGTGGGTCACAAGGAAAGCAAGCTGGAAGAGGCAGCGGAGTCCTACAAAAACAAGATCCCGAAACACGTCTTCCCGAAGGTGCGGAATCTGGTCGTCTACCACTTCCACGACACCTCGGACAACTCACCTGCCAAGCAAACTTGCGATCTGGAGGACAACCGTTCTTTCCGTCCAGATGCGGCCAACTTGCCTGCCTACCTGTATCTGCTGCAGCAAAAGCACCCGGTGCAGTTTCGTCACATCGAAGAGCACATCAGGCTGGTTGCCCCGTTTTTCGACCGCTTTGAACTGGCACCGTCGCAACTGAACGAAAAGAAAATCAAGTTGGAGTGGCGTCAGAAGGGCTCTGATGCCTACTTCGATGCGTACTCTTTGTCAGACGGTACGCTGCGGTTCATTTGCCTTGCAACGCTGTTGCTGCAGCCCAATCCGCCTGCGCTGATCCTGCTGGATGAGCCTGAGCTGGGCCTGCATCCCTTTGCCATTCGCATCCTGGCCGAGATGCTGGAATCTGCCTCCAAGCGCGTGCAAGTCATCCTGGCCACGCAGTCGGTGACGCTGCTGAACAACTTCTCACCCAAGGATGTGATCGTTGCGGAAAACGACGGCCTCAAAACGACTTTCAAGCGCCTGGACGAAGGGAAGCTGTCCATGTGGCTGGAGGACTTCAGCATTGGCGACCTCTGGGAGAAGAACGTCCTGGGAGGCCGTCCATGACCCGGCTGTTGATGCTGGTGGAGGGCCAGTCGGAAGAAATTTTCGTCAAGCAGACCCTTGCACCACACCTGGCAGACCATGGTGTGTTCGTTCAGCCCATCGTTCTGTGGACGAAACGCTTGGGCTCTGGTGGCGGCTATCGTGGGGGTGTCTCTAACTGGGGGCAGATCCAGCGCAGCTTGTTGCCGCTGACATACGACACGGACGCATGGGTATCCACGCTTCTGGACTTCTACGGTTTACCCGAGGATGTTCCTGGGTACCAAGAGGCTTTGCTGCCGGGCGATGTGCGTGAAAGAGTCTCCCGCCTCGAAACCCGATTGGAGGCTGAAGTTGGGCATCCCCGCTTCATTCCCTTCCTGGCGTTGCATGAGTTCGAGGCGTGGGTTTTTTGCAATGGCGAAGTGCTGGCCAAGCACTTCGACCGCGCCGACTTGGCTGCCAAAGTAACCGACGCTGTTGCATTCGCCGGTGAGCCAGAGCTGATCAATCACGGTAAGGACACCCACCCCAAGGCTCGTCTGCAGGCCATGGCGACTGGGTACAAAGAAACGTCAGACGGGCCAACCTTGATGGAGAAGATTGGCATTCCGGCCATTCGCGCTGCTTGTCCGCACTTCGCCTCGTGGTTGGCTCGCTTAGAGGCCCTGGGAGGGTATGTCTGATGTTGCAGCGATACCGGCTAGGAAATCGTGTCCAAGACGTCGATCAATGCTGCTCAGCAGAAATCTGTAACAACATCATTTGCCAGCCGCGTGTCGAGCCCAAGGCACCGTGGAAAGTACTGAACCTGAACGATAGACACGAGCGTCATCTACAAGCAGATGCCGTGTGTCATGGTACAGAAAAAACTGAGCAAAACAGCCATGTTCGCGCCGAAAACGCGGAAATGGCATGACCAAGCGAATTGCGAACCACAAATGGATCACTCAATACACAACAAAATCGTCAGCTTCATTTGGTCCATCGCTGACGACTGCCTCAGGGATGTTTTTGTGCGCGGCAAGTACCGCGATGTCATCCTGCCGATGTTCGTCCTGCGCCGCCTGGACTGCCTGCTGGAGCCCAGCAAGGAAGCGGTGCTCGAAGAGGTACGCTTCCAGCGTGAAGACGCGGAAATGGCTGATCTTGACCCGCATGGTCTGCGCGAGGCTTCGGGGTACGTGTTCTACAACACCTCCCGTTTCACGCTGAAGTCCCTTCTGGGCAACCCGTCGCAGCTGGAAGCCAACCTGAAGAACTACCTTGATGGCTTCTCCGACAACGTGAAGGAAATCGTCGAGAAGTTCGACCTGCGCAACCAGATCCGCAAGATGGCGCAGTCGGACGTGCTGCACGACGTGATCGAGAAGTTCGTTTCCGACGAAATCAACCTCAGCCCCAACGACCGCAAAGGCCCGGATGGGCGCACCCAGCCGGGGCTATCCAACTTGGGCATGGGCTACGTCTTCGAGGAACTGATCCGCAAGTTCAACGAAGAAAACAACGAAGAGGCCGGTGAGCACTTCACCCCCCGTGAAGTGATCAAGCTCATGACCAATCTGGTCTTCATCCCGGTCAAGGATCAGCTGCCCAACCCGCTGACCATCTATGACCCGGCATGCGGCAGCGGCGGCATGCTGACCGAGTCGCAGGACTTCATCACCGACCCCGAAGGCGAGATCAAGGCCAAGGTGGGCGTGTTCCTCTACGGCAAAGAGGTAAACCCGGAGACCTACGCCATCTGCAAGTCCGACATGATGATCAAGGGCAACGACCCTGAAAACATCAAGTTCGGCTCCACGCTGGCGACCGATGATTTCTCGGGCACGCGCTTCGACTTCATGCTGACGAACCCGCCCTACGGAAAGAGCTGGAAGACCGACCAGAAGAGCATCGTCGATGGCAAGGACGTGATCGACCATCGCTTCCAGGTCAATCTGTCCGACTACACCGGGCAGGACCATGATTTCTACCCGGCGATTCCACGCTCGTCCGACGGCCAGCTCCTGTTCATGATGGAGATGGTGAGCAAGATGAAGCGACGCAGCGACAGCCCGATGGGCTCGCGCATAGCCTCCGTCCACAACGGTTCGGCCTTGTTCACTGGCGATGCAGGCAGCGGCGAAAGCAACATCCGCCGCCACATCATCGAGAACGACTATCTCGAAGCCATCATCCAGCTGCCGAACAACCTCTTCTACAACACCGGCATCACCACCTACGTTTGGGTCCTGACCAACAACAAGGCCGACAAGCGCAAAGGCAAGGTGCAGCTGATCGACGCCAGCAACCTGTACCAGAAGCTGCGCAAAAACCTGGGTGAGAAGAACTGCGAGTTCACCGACGAGCACATCCACCAAATCACCCAGCTGTACTTGGAAATGCCGAATGACGGCATTTCCAAAGTCTTCAACAACCGCGATTTCGGCTACTACAAGGTCACGGTGGAACGTCCGCTGCGATTGGCCGCGCAATTCAGCCCAGAGCGCATCTCTACGCTGCGCTTCACGCCGGGCATGCAGGACATCATGGAATGGGTGTACGGCAAGTATGGCGACGAGGTTTACACCAAACTCAAGGCGCATACCGAAGCTATCGAAGCGCACCTTGAGCGCGAAGAGATCACCCTGTCGCCCAAGAACCTCAAGGAACTGCTGTCCGAAGCCACATGGCGCGAGCAACGCGACATCATGCAGGCCGCGCAGCAACTGGCCGAGAAGATCGGCAGCGGAGAATTCCTCGACTTCAACCGCTTTGAGGACATCGTCGATGACGCCCTCAAAGCGCTGGGCCTGAAGCTGGCCGCACCCGCCCGCAAGCAAATCCTCAACGCGGTCAGCTGGCGCGACGAGCGGGCTGAGAAGGTCATCAAGAAGATCCACAAGCTGAACGCTGCGAAGCTGGGCGACCTGCTGTTTCAGCTTGGCACGACCCACGACAAGCTGGGCGACTATGGCTACATGGCGACACCGACCGGTGAGTACATCGAGTACGAACCGGACAGCGAGCTGCGCGATACCGAAAACGTCCCGCTGGCGCTGGACACCCGCCTGTCCGCGTCCAGCGTGATCCACGACTACTTCACCCGCGAAGTGCGCCCGCATGTGGACGACGCGTGGATCGCTATCGACAAGACCGTGATCGGCTATGAGATCAGCTTCAACAAGTATTTCTACCAGCACAAGCCGCTGCGCAGTCTTGAGGAAGTCACGGCAGAAATCCTGGCGCTGGAAGCTGAAACCGATGGTCTGCTCAAGCAGCTGGTGAGCTTTGTGTCGGGAGCCAAGCAATGAAGGAAATTCAGGCCAAGACGCGCAGCGTGCGCGAGCTGCTAAGCGACACCAAGTACGGCATCGACTACTACCAGCGCGAATACAAGTGGCAGACCAAGCAGATCGTTGAGCTGGTTTCCGATCTCACCACGGCATTCCTGGAAGAGTACCAACCACAGCACGAGCGTAAGGACGTGGCCTCCTACGGGCATTACTTCCTCGGCTCCATCGTCATCAGCCAACCGGACGAGAAAAAGCAGATCGTGGATGGTCAGCAGCGATTGACCAGCCTCACGCTGCTGCTGATCTACCTGCACAACATCCAGAAGGACCGGCCCGACGCGGTTTCCATCGAGAAGATGATCTTCTCCGAGGAGTACGGGGAGAAATCTTTCAACCTCGACATTCCCGAGCGCAACGAGTGCATGAATGCGCTGTTCGATGGCACGCCCTACGACGCGGTGGATCAAGTCGAGTCGATCCAGAACCTGATCGGTCGCTACAACGACATCGTGGAAGCTTTCCCCGCCGAGATTGCGAACGACAAGGCGCTGCCGTACTTCGTGGATTGGCTACGCAACAAGACCCAACTGGTCGAGATCACGGCTTACGCCGATGCCGATGCCTACACGATCTTCGAAACCATGAACGACCGTGGGCTGTCGCTCTCCAACACCGACATGCTCAAGGGCTACCTGCTGGCGAGCATCACCGACATCGCCAAACGGGCGGAGGCCAACAAAGAAATCAAGCAATGGCTGCTGACCTTCGCCAAGCGTGACAGCGAGCGCGACACCAAGGAGAGCGAAGCTGACTTTTTCAAGGCATGGCTGCGTGCGAAGTACGCACAGGACATTCGGGAGCGGAAGAAAGGCGCGAAGCCTGAAGACTTCGACCTGATCGGCACCGAGTATCACCGCTGGGTCCGTGCGAAGGACGATCTGATCGGCCTGAACACGAGTGACGATTTCAACCGCTGGGTGCGCCAAGATTTGCGCTTCTTTGCCCGCGTCTATCTGGAGTTGCTGGATGCCTCCGAGACCTTGAAGCCGGGTCTGGAGTCTGTCCGCTTCAATGCCGACCACGGCTTCACCCAGCAATTTCAGGTGTTGCTGGCCCCGCTGCTTCCGACCGACGACGAAGCCACCGTCAAGGCCAAGCTCAAGCTGACTGCGGATTACCTCGACTGCTGGCTGAATCGTCGCCTGTGGAATTTCAAGTCGATCGACTATTCCACGCTGCAATACGCAACCTTCCTGCTGACCAAGGAACTGCGCAACTTGTCGGTGGATGCGCTGCGCGACAAGTTGATCACCCGGCTGACCAATGATCAAACCGAGTTGCCGCTCGACGATCAGCCTTATCTGAACAACTGGAACGCCAAGAGCCTGCATCGCCAGTTGGCCCGCTTCACGCACTGGCTGGAAGAGCAAAGCGGACAGCCAGGGCGGTATCTGGAATACATCGTTCGTTCAGGCAAGAACGCCTACGAGATCGAACACCTGTGGGCCAACCACTTCGAGCGCCACACCGATGAATTTGCCCATGCGCAGGAGTTTTCTGCGCACCGCAACCGGGTGGGGGGGCTTGTGCTGCTGCCGAAGAAAATCAATGCCAGCCTGAACGACAAGCCCTACAGCGACAAGCTGGAGCACTACCAGAGCGAAAACCTGCTGGCCCGTTCGCTGCACCCCATGTGCTATGTCCACAACCCCGGCTTCCTCAAGCTGAAAGCGGAAACTGGTCTGCCGTTCAAGGCATTTGAGGAGTTTAAGAAGGCCAACTTCGACGAAAGATTCAGCCTCTATAAGAGCATCGCCGAGCGCCTATGGTCGGCGGACCGTTTGAAAGAGGTGGCGTGATGCAGCGCTACGAGAGCTACAAGCCAAGTGGCGCTGAATGGCTAGGTGATATACCTGCCCATTGGACGGTTACGCCTGCCAAGCGCTTGTTCAGGGAAGTCTCGGAGAAGAACCATCCTGATGCAGAGCTACTGTCAGTGACGCAGGAGTTCGGCGTTGTGCCTAGAGATCAGCTTGAGCAACGTGTTGTCATGCCCACTGGGCAGTTGCAAACCTTCAAACTGGTGCGTGCGGACGATTTCGTGATCAGTCTTCGTTCGTTTCAGGGGGGCATCGAATATTCTGAATTTACCGGTTTGGTAAGCCCCGCTTACACGATTCTGCGGAAGCAGAAGAACGCAAATTCACGCTACCTGAAGCATCTTCTCAAGTCTGCCCCGTTCATCTCAGAGTTGAATACATCCGTCACTGGGATCAGAGAGGGTAAGAACATCAGCTTTTCTGAAATGGCGTATTCACTACTGCCACTTCCCGCTGCATCTGAGCAAGCGAGGATAGCTGACTTCTTGGACGTTAAAACTGCTGAGATCGATGCCGCGATTGCGAAGAAAGAGCGGCTGATTGAGTTGCTTGAAGAGCAGGCGGCCATCCTGATCAGCAAGGCGGTCACGAAGGGATTGAATGCAGATGTCCCTCAGCGTGATAGCGGCGTTGCCTGGATAGGCCATATCCCTTCTCATTGGTATGTAAAGAGGGCGAAATTCCTGTTCCGGGAAATCGACGAACGCTCAGCCAATGGTGAGGAAGAGCTGCTGTCAGTCTCCCACATGACTGGTGTGACACCCCGCTCGGAAAAAACAAACGTCTACATGTTCATGGCCGAGGACTATTCCGGCTCGAAGCTTTGCCGCCCTAACGACTTGGTCTTCAACATCATGTGGGCGTGGATGGGGGCCTTGGGTGTATCGGATCGAGTTGGCATTGTCAGCCCATCCTATGGTGTTTACCGGCAGCTGAAAGAAGGGACTTTCAACAACTGGTATTTGGAGCACCTGCTCAGATCTACGTTGTATGTGGCCGAGTACAACAAACGCTCAACCGGACTGCATTCCTCTCGACTGCGACTTTATTCGCACATGTTTTTTGATATGGAGCTTGGTTTTCCTCCGCGCGAGGAACAAGACGAGATCGAGCGAGAAACAAAGAAGCAGGTCTCGCAGGCAAACGCAGTAATCACATCAGTCCGGTCTGAAATTGAGAAGCTGGCAGAACTACGCTCGTCGCTCGTGGCAAGTGTTGTGACCGGGAAAATGCGGGTGTAAAGGGAGAAACATGGTCAGCCAAACCAACGAAGCTGCGCTCGAAACACACATCGAAAACGCCCTCGCCAAGGACGGCTACTGCATTGGCAATCCAGCTGACTTTGACAGAGAGTTTGCCCTCGACGGCAAACTCTTCTGGCAATTTCTTGAAGCCACCCAGCCCAAGGAACTGGCGAAACTGACGGATCGCCCGAACTGGCAGCGCCTGCTGCTGGAGCGGCTGAACAAGAAGATCAAGAAGGACAGCGTGCTGGCTGTCCTGAAGAAGGGGCTGGACATCGACGATGCCCACTTCGATCTGCTGTACCGGCTGCCCTACAACGACCTGAACCCCGAAGTCGTCGCCAACTTTGCGGCCAACGTCTTCAGCGTCACCCGGCAGGTACATTACAGCGAGTCCGACACCTTCAAGTCGGTAGACATGGTGCTCTTCGTCAACGGCTTGGCGATTGCCACGCTGGAGCTGAAAAACCCCTGGACCGGCCAGAACGTCCACAACGCCATCAAGCAGTACCGCACCGACCGCGACCCGCGTGAGCCGCTGTTTGAATTTGGCCGCTGTCTGGTCCACTTTGCGGTGGACCCAGACGAGGCCTACATGTGTGCCCAGTTGGCCGGAAATGACAGCAATTTCTTGCCATTCAACAAGGGCTTCAACTTCGGCAAGGGCAACCCGGTTAACCCCAAAGGCCACAAAACGGCGTACCTCTGGGACGACATCCTGCCGCGCCGCAGCCTGACCAACATCATCGAGCAGTTCGCCAAGTTCACCGTTGAGAAGGACAAGAAAACGGGCAAGGAGCGCAAGGCGCTGTTCTTCCCCCGTTACCACCAGCTGGACGTGGTGCGCGGCATCCTGGCTGACGCCAAACAGAATGGCATCGGCCAGACCTACCTGATCCAGCATTCGGCAGGCTCAGGTAAGTCCAACTCGATCACTTGGCTGGCCTACCAATTGGTGGAGCTGTACGACACGGCAGGCACGGCCAACGTGTTCGACTCCGTGGTCGTCGTGACCGATCGGCGAGTATTGGATACCCAGCTCAAGGACAACATCAAGCTCTTCTCCGAGACCAAGAACATCGTGGCGCATTGCGAGAGCGCCATGGAGCTGAAGTACAACCTGGAACTGGGCAAGAAAATCATCATCACCACGGTGCAGAAGTTTCCCTTCATCGTGGATGGCATCGGCGAGCTGTCGGACCGCAATTTCGCTGTCATCATCGACGAGGCCCACTCGTCTCAATCCGGCGTTGCTGCCGATAAGGTCAATGAAACGCTGACCGGGAACGGCGACGAAGATCCCGTAGACGTGCAGGAGCAGATTCTGGCAGCGATGGCGGCGCGGAAGATGAGCCGTAACGCCAGCTACTTCGCCTTCACCGCCACCCCGAAACCGGCCACGCTGGAAAAGTTCGGTCGGCAAGGCCCGGACGGGAAGTTCTATCCCTTCCACCTGTACTCCATGAAGCAAGCCATCGAGGAGAAATTCATTCTCGACGTGCTGGAGAAATACACGACCTACAAGAGCTACTACGAGGTCCAGAAATCGGTCGAAGAGAATCCGCTGTTCGACACCGCCAAGGCACAGAAGAAGCTCAAGGCCTTCGTGGAGGCCAGCCCCCGCACCATCGAAGTGAAGGCCAAGATCATGGTTGATCACTTCATGAGCAATGTCTGGCAGGCCAAGAAGCTCAAGGGCAAGGCCAAGGCAATGGTCGTCACGCGCAACATCGAATGCGCGATTCGCTACTTCTTCGCCACCCGTACCGCCCTGCAAGAGGCCAACGCGCCCTTCAAGGCGCTGGTGGCCTTCTCGGGCGAGAAAACTGTCGATGGCATCAAGTACACCGAGGACGGGATCAACGGCATTGCCGCCCGTGACCTGCCCGAGGAATTCGAGAAGGACGATTTCAAGATTCTGGTCGTTGCCAACAAATACCTCACCGGCTTCGACGAGCCCATGCTGCACACCATGTACGTGGACAAGAAGCTGCAAGGGGTACTCGCGGTACAGGCACTGTCACGCCTGAACCGCTGCAACTGGAAGCTGGGCAAGACAGACACCTTCGTGCTCGACTTCTACAACACGGTGGACGACATCAAGGCCGCATTCGATCCGTTCTACACGGCCACGACCCTGAGCGAACCCACCGACGTCAACGTGCTGCACGACCTCAAGGATGTACTGGATAACTGCGGTATTTACGACAGGTTGGAGGTGACGAGCTTCAACGAGAAGTTTTTCGCCAGTGCTGAGGCTGAGGAACTGCATCCCATCATCGATGCCGTGGTGGCTCGTTTCGATGCCGACCTCGACGACGAGCAGCGCATCGACTTCAAGATCAAGGCCAAGCAGTTCGTGAAGATTTACGCTCAGGTGGCGGCCATCATCCCGTTCAACAACGTGAACTGGGAAATGCTGCACTGGTTCCTGAAATTCCTGATCCCCAAGCTGAAAGTGAAGGACCCAGATCAGGACAAGCTGGATGAACTGCTGAACAGCGTTGACCTTTCCACCTATGGGCTGGAAAGGTCGCGCCTTGAGACGAAGATTGGCCTGGATGCTTCGGAAACCGAACTGGAGCCCCAGAACCCGAACGTCCGTGGCGGGCATTTCGGCGACGGCGACAAAGACCCGCTCGACGAAATCGTGCGTGCCTTCAACGAGCGCCACTTCGCAGGCTGGGAGGCCACGCCGGAAGAACAGCGAGTGAAGTTCATCAACATCGCCAAGCATGTGATGAACCATGCCGACTACAAGGCGCAGGTCGAAGACAACCCCGATAGCCAGAACCGGCAGTTGGCGCTGGAGCGCTTGATTCAACAGGCGATCAGCGTCGAGCGTCGGCGGGAACTGGATCTTTACAAGCGGTACGCTTCGGACCCGGATTTCAAACGAGCTTTTGATGCGAGCATTTTCAGGATGCTCTCATCGAAAGATATTGGCTCTCAATTTGGTAGAGGGGCTATGTAATGAAATTTCCCTCCCCCCTATTTTCAGTAACAGCAAGTCTTCCGTCCTCGTCATCTCGAAAAAGAGAACACGTCTATCTGATTATCGACAGATGGGATGATTGGGGTAAGTACAGAACTCAATTCTCGGTACATGTAATTGACGCTGCCGGGGAGGACCACTCCCTCGGCTCAGTAAAGATTGGTGAGAAGGGGTTGCAGCCCCGAGGCGGGGGCGAAACATTAGAGCCAGGATTCAGGGCGCCAACTCTTCATCCGGAGTTTGACAGTCTCGAACAGCAGCATTTTTCGATGGGGCAAGGTGAAAACTACTACGAGACGTTAAATGAGCTTGATGACGATTTCCGCATTGCAATCCTTGAGGGTCTTCGAGACTGCGCCTACGATTTGACGATCTTTGAAGAGAATATTTCGGAAGATGTCATGTCGGAGTCACTCCTGCGAGATGTTCAGCAGCGCAATGTCCGCAATCGCTATCATCGGTTAGCGCAGGGGGATGCTGTACTGACACGGTTTGAATTCAGCTTTACGTTCCCAGCAAGCGAAAAGGGAGAGAAGCCCCCCACCTTAACTTTCAAGGTAAGGCCGCACACTGAACCTCCCACAAATGTTCATGTGCTTATTGGTCGGAATGGTGTCGGTAAAACTCGATGTATTCAAAACATAATTCGATCTGTCTTCGGTGGAGCGCAGCCGAATGCACAAAACGGGTTGCTGGAGCGCCTAGGAGATAACGCCAATGACTGGGAGTTTGCGGGAGTAGTTTCCGTTTCGTTCAGCGCATTCGATGATTTTGATATTCCACCAGCGGTCGATTCAGGAATACGAGCCTCACAGGTTGGTTTGCGACATAAGATCGACGACGGTACCGGAGAAACGTTTCAGGTAAAGACACCTGGAATGTTAGCCGAGGACTTTGTTCAAAGCCTTGGCGAGTGCAGGAGCGGCCCAAGGGCAAAACGTTGGCTTCAATCGTTGTTGACGCTTGAAGCCGATCCGCTATTTGAAGAGGCTGATGTTGGTGGATTGCTTCAGCTCGATGAAGCCACTTGGCGCGATGCCGCCAAGCGACTCTTTCGAAAGCTGAGCTCTGGACATGCGATCGTTCTACTAACAATTACTCGCTTGGTAGAGCTCGTAGACGAGAGGACGCTAGTAATTTTGGATGAACCGGAAGGGCATCTTCATCCTCCTCTCCTTGCTGCCTTCATTCGAGCGGTGGCTGACTTGCTGGGAAGACGAAACGGGGTTGCGCTTGTGGCGACCCACTCACCAGTTGTTCTACAAGAAGTTCCGATGTCTTGTGTCTGGAAGCTGCGTCGTTCTGGTGCTGTCTCTGCGGCAGAACGACCGACGCTTGAGACATTTGGCGAAAATGTCGGAGTCTTGACTAGCGAGGTCTTTGGTTTAGAAGTCACGCGCTCAGGTTTCCACAGTCTGCTGGAGAAGGCTGTGGAAATGGGGTTAGGTTACGAAGACGTTCTTGATCATTTCGGTGATCAACTTGGTTCTGAAGCGAGAGCGATTACGCGGGGCTTGATAGCTGCAAGTAGCAGGAGGCAGCAAGATGCTGGAAATTGAGCGGCCCGAATACTCAGCTTCCGCTGTCTTCATGGATTGCATCCAGGTAAAGAGAAATAAAGAACTCAAGATAAGGCTTGAGGGAACTGCAGCCGACATAGTCGCCGCAGAAACCGCATACGACAATATGGCTAAGTCACTTGCTTTCTATGAGTTCAAGACGAAAGAAGGTGTAGGGGAATCGGTATCAACTTCGGAAATGGAGGATCTGTACGTCACCGTTTTCGCCAGAAAATCCTCCCCAGTTCGAAAGAAATACTATGACGAATTGATGCTGATTCCGGAAAACGGAACCTGCCCAATGTGCGGACAGCGAGATGCTTCGACATTGGATCATTACCTACCGAAAGCTAAAAATCCTAGCCTTGCAGTAACCCCGATTAATCTGGTTCCTGTTTGCAAGGAATGCAACCATACAAAATGGGAATACCACCCCGAGACAGCTGATCAGCAGTTTATCCACCCGTACTACGACAAATTGCCGGTTGGCACTTGGTTGGTTGCCGATTTGGATCAGACTAGGCCTCCCGGGCTCAGATTTTACGTTTCGCCACCAAAGGACTGTGATGAAACGCTGGCTAAGCGTCTTGTTTGGCACTTTGAAGAACTTGATTTAGCGAAACTCTATGCCTCACAAGCAGGAAAAACACTCGCAGGCATTGCTGACAAACTGAAAGCGGCAGGTGATCGTGGTGGTAAAGATGAGGTTCGATTTATTCTAAGCGAGGATGCGCGCTCATGGAGCAAAGCCAACCTGAACGGTTGGCAAGCGGCAATGTACCGAGCGCTAGCTGGTTCTGATTGGTTTTGTGAGGAAGGATACGCTTATGCAGGTGAAAAGCGTAGGCGTGAGGAAAATTGACTGAAGTGCTCGCTATAAATATGTCTATCGGCTTCAATTAGGACGGCAGGCTTCAGTAGCAGCGCTTTTACCAGGGAACAACCATGTCAAGTCAGAAAATATACCAACTTGAGGTCAAGGATGACTTCGTTAACAAAGAGACACATGCGAGTCCGATAGCTGCGATTTCCGAGCTTGTCTGGAATAGCCTAGATGCTGATGCCACGCTGGTTCAGATCAAGGAAGAGTCCCATGAAATCGGCGAGAAAAGAATAATTATCTCCGATAATGGAACTGGAATTCCTCCACATGAGGCTCCCAAGCTATTTAGTCAATTAGGTGGCTCTTGGAAACATCTGGCAGGACAAAGTAAGGTATCCCGGCGGTTCCTTCATGGTGCGGAAGGCAAGGGGCGCTTGAAAGCGTTCGCACTCGGCAGAGTTGTGGATTGGCATATTTGTTACAAAGAAGAAAACGGTCGGTTCGCCAATTACACCGTTTCAATGCTGGAGAACTCGCTCCGAGAGGTCCGAATTAGTGAGTCAGAAATCACGGACACCGGTCGAACCGGGGTCCGTTGCGTGATTTCTGAGCTGAAGAAGGAATTTCAATTTCTTAGCCTGCCTACATTCGCACAGGAGATGGCTGAGGTATTTGCCACCTACCTGAAAAACTATCGCGACGTTGAAATCAGATTACCATCAGGCAAAGTTGATATCAGTACCGCAATTGCCGCAAGCAGAGATGTTGAGTTGCCTCCAATCGTCGTCGATGGCAAAGAGTTCGCGGTCGAACTCAATGTGATTGAGTGGAAAAATGCCACGGCTAGAGCCATCTATTTGTGTAATGAGGCAGGACTTCCTTTATCTCAGGTCGACCTCAGGTTGCATGCTCCTGGCTTAAATTTTTCTGCATACCTGAAATCACCTTACATATCACAGCTATCCAGAGATGGTACGCTCGGACTCGGAGAACTTAATCCAGACTTAATTCCCGTACTGGGTTCGGCCAAAGAGGCTATTAAGACTTTCTACAAAGAAAGAACTACTGAGAAATCAAGAACGGTAATTGACAACTGGAAGGCGGAGTCTGTTTATCCATTCAAGTCTGAGCCAGCAAGCCAGATCGAACGGGTTGAGCGAGAAATTTTTGATGTTATCGCCATTAAAGTTAGCAAATTGGTCCCGGACTTTGAAAGCGCTCCCAAAAAAGGGAAAGGTCTGCAACTCAGAATGCTTAAACAAGCTATCGAGAAAAGCCCCGAGGACCTTCAGCTTATACTGACCGAGGTTCTCGATCTCTCCGAGAAGAGCCAGAAAGATTTTGCAAAACTTCTGCGTGAAACATCTTTGACCGCAATTATTAGTGCGTCCAAAATCGTGTCGGACCGCTTAGCTTTCTTGACGGGCTTGCAAGCTTTGCTTTTCGATCACGAAGAAAAGAAGCAATTAAAAGAGCGAACCCAATTGCATAGATTGCTTGCGGAGAATACTTGGATCTTTGGTGAGGAATTCGCACTTTCTGTTGATGATCAGTCGTTAACAGAGGTTCTGAGGAAACACCTTGCGGCCTCTGGGGTTGAAGCGACGGTAGACTCACCTGTGCTGCGTCAGGATGGCAAGGTTGGCATTGTAGACCTGATGCTGACACGAAGTATTCCCTGCCATCGAGAGGATGAATTGGATCATTTGATCGTGGAGCTTAAGCGGCCCACAGTCAAACTAGGCTCAAAGGAGATCACCCAGATTAAAGAGTATGCATTCGCGGTTGCGGAAGATGAGCGTTTTCAAGGTATCCGGACTCGTTGGAACTTTTGGCTAATCTCAAATGAAATGGACGCCACCTGTCGCCGTGAGTCTAATCAGGCAAATCGACCAGCCGGAATGCTGTACCAGTCGGAAGATAAACTTATTACGATATGGGCCAAACGTTGGTCAGAAGTTCTGCATGCAAATCAGCTACGACTGAGACTATTCCAGCAAAGTTTGGAAATAAGCGCCGATAAAGATGCCTCGTTGAAATATCTTCGAGAGACATACTCCAGTGTGCTTGGAGGTGAAGCAGCAGAGGAGATAGCCGATGAGGAGAGTTCGAACACTTCACAAGCTCCTGAAGCAGCTAGTGCAGACATGGAAGAGGCCACGTGAATCGACACGTGGCGACACGTCGACATCAACGAAAAAGCCAACCCCGAAAGGTTGGCTTTTTCAATTCTGGTGGGCCCCCCGAGAGTCGAACTCGGCACCAACGGATTATGAGTCTGCTTGCACAGTTTGCATGAATTGCACGATTTGCACTGGGAGCGTGCAAACGTGCAGCATCGTAAAACTTCGCTGACTTCGCTCTTTAACCGACCAAGTCACCAACCGCTGACGTTTCATCCGGATCAAAGCTGTCCAGGTAGGCTACCATTTGCAGAAACAGTTTGTGGCTGGAGCGGTACTTGATGCGGTCATCCAGCAGGAGCCGAGCGTTTGCAAAGTCAAGCCCCACCTGATGCTGGTCGAGAGGCAGGGCGATATCAATACCTTCGGCATTTTTGATTTTTTCCCGAAGTCTGCGAAAAGCCCTTTTGTCTTTGCTAAACGCCTCCAGCGATATTCCTGCACTGTGCGCTGCAATAGCCATTCGATCTAGGTTGCTCAGCTTTGCTGGATGCTTTCTTGCAGTTGGTGAATTGATTCCGGTGACTCCACCCAGCAGAGCGCGAATTCTTTTCTTCATGAGTCTGCGAGCCAAATTGCCTTCCCAGGCCTGGGGGCTTCGAAGCTTGATATGCGGAACAGCCGATGAATGGGTCTCTGCCAGGTACTTTGAGCGCCAGGTTGATTCGAGCCGAACCAGCCGTTTGCTGACTTTCTCAAGAAATACTCCGAACGCAACACCATCAAGTCCATCCTTGTCTTCCACGTCCCGTCCCTTCATATAGGACTTGAACGTCCTACGTCTGGAACTCTGCCCGACATACAATGTTTCAACGTCTTGGTACTGTGAATAGTTCGGCCTGCTAAATGCCCAGTGCCTCTTTATTTGTCGCTGAAGGAATATGGCATTTTCCTCGCTGCCAGCATCGCAGTGAACAGCGTAGTCCAGACGCAGCAATTCAAATTCACCATTTTTGATGGCATCACTTTCTTCTTTGGTCGGTGAAACGCCCACCCTTGCACAGGCCCGCTCAAAAGTCAGCAAGCACAAGCCAATAAGGTTGGTTGTGCCTACGATATTTTGCCCTGTCAGCCACTTGACGTAAGAGCCGTCAATTGTTAAATAATTTCCATCCTTGGAAGAGCGTACAGTTAAGGTGTTGCCAAGCTTGTTTTCAAGTTGGCGGCTTGTCATGCCTTTGCCATTTTTGTACGGAATGACTTCGCCAAGGGGTGGGTGTTTGACTTTAAACTTGGCTTTGATGTTGTCGAATGTAGATGACCTGAATAGATTGCCCTTAATTAAAATTTTGATGATGTTATTTTCTTTTTGTTTACTCATGATGGTGTGCAATTATTTGCTGTATCGGCAAGTATTACAGCGTGATTGGCTGGCTTGATTTTTGGGTTTTCAGGAATTCAATTTCAGTTCTTTTGTTCGGTTTTGAATGGCATTGATTTTTAGCAAGCGGATGCTGTTGATTTTCGTTGTCTTCTTGTGTGCGTGCCTGGAGCGTGAGTTACGCAGTCTGGGTACACCTGCGGCGTCGGGTGTGACGTTGTAGTTGTCACCGTCAAACACCACTTGGCGGTCCAGAAATTGAAGCACCTCTGGGAATTCATCCACAAGTTCCATGAGTATCTCCACAGCGGTTTCGTAGGCCCGTTCAGCCCGTGTTCGATAGTTTTTCTTGGTGGATTGTCCGAAACGAAGTCGTCTTATCAACATTTTCCAGCGCATGGCTCTTGCGGAAACCGCGGTTGCACGGGCTTTCTCCGCAAGGGCTTCGAGTTTGTCCGCCGTACGTAACTGGTCGGTGTAGCGTTTGGTTGCTTTTGTCAGGTATGCCGGCATGACTTGCTTGCTGAAGCGGCGTTCACGCAGGGCGTCAATGTCGGATTGCAACTGCGACCAGCGGTGTGACCCAAGAACCTCCCGCAGCTCTTCATCGGTGTTTTTTTTGCCGCACATCAGTCGCTGCTCTAGCTGCTGTGCACGACGCAGTTTGAGGGTTTCCATCAGCATGGTATTTCTCGGTTGTGCTGGGGTGTTCAGCACACCCCAGCCATGAGGGTTAACGGCGCTTGTTCAGCTTGCTGTTCTTCTTGGGCACGTACAAGGCGTCGTCGTCATCGTTCAATCCGCTGAGGTCAACGTCTTCGTCATCGTCATCGTTGAGGTCACTGTCGCCCCATTGCATGCCCTTCTTGGAGGCTGCCGGCGTGGTGTCCTCCCCCGTGACAAAGTCGAGCAGTGACTTGACTTCCTCTTCGCTCTTCCAGCTCTTGGGGTATTTCGGCAAATGTTGCAGCGCGCGGGTGATGGTCGAGCCACTCACGTCAAAAGCCTTTGCGATGTCTTTGTTCATCGCGCCATGCTTACGCATGTGCCACTGCACACGGGTAGCCAACTCGTCATGCAAGTGGGGTTCAAACACAGCTTGCGGGTACCCCTTGCCGCTTGACGCCATCTGGCACATGGTCTTCGGCCGCGTCACACCAAAGTAGCCCTGGCTGACGAACTCGGCAGACACAGCCCACGACCAATCAGGATCAGGCTCGCAAGGCTGGATGAGAACGATGCGATCCGCCATGCCACGAAGCGCATTCGCGTTGAGCTGCACTTCGGATACCACTGCGAAGGCGACAACGTGGCAAGCATGTTGATGGGCTTTTTGGCGCAGTTTGGCAAGGCTTGCTGCCGCCAGCGGTGTGATCCCCTCCTGCAGGGTGCAAAAGAATGTCACCAAGCCAACGTCGGCCTCTACGTGTCTAGCGACCGAGTTATAGCCGGGACCATTCAGCCAGTTGTCTTCAAAGTCGCCCAGGCTCACCAGATCGACGCGGGGCATGTGGGCGGGCTTTTGGTTGTACATACGGCGGAGGGTGCTCAGTTCCTCGCTACTGCCAGCCCAAAGGGCGTTGAAACGCTTTTTATTTGACGCTTTCAGGCCAAGTGCCGGGTTTTCCGAGAACAAGTGCGCCTCGAAGGCCAGACGAAGGACTGCAGGCGGTGCGAAGGTGCTCTGGCCCTTGTAGGAGATCGCTACAACTGTGAGCCCGATGCGCTCGCTGCGCGTGCCAACGAGGCTGGGGGTGTGGTTCGAGATGGACATGTCTATTCCTTCAGTTGATTGATTTCAAAGCGGTACGCAGTTGGCCAACGTTCCAGGCCGTGACGCGGGTTCCAAGGTGGACGGGGGCGGGCAGGTGGTGCTTTTTGACGTAACGCCAGACCGTCGCAGCCGAACAGGCGAACAACGCCATGACCACCGGCAGACGAACGTGTGCTTCATCGGGCAGGGTGTGGAAGCGGGACAGCACATCGTTGACGGCCATCTGCTTGGCCTCCCTGCGCTTTTCTGCTGCTTGCGTTTGTGCCGTACTCGGCTTGTAAGAGGGTTGAGGCTTCATTTCCAGTTACTCCAGTGAGTAGCTTTCAGGCTGTTCGCAACGTGCAGACAGCCCAAGCCTCAAGCCTTTACAGTTGTTTTTCAGCTCTTTTTTTGCATGCTTGCGCCTTGGAAAAACGGCGAAATTCGGAGTCCTTGGGCTGAAGTTCGCTGAACTTCTGGAGGTAAGTGGAGGTGATAATCAGGAGGAAACCGGAGGTAATGTGACTGTCGTCGCCCCAACTCATGAAAAGCCACTAATATGGAGGTTTTAGGAGGTGTGACGGAATGGCCGATGTTTGCGAAGCAGTCACCTTCCAGCTGGACTTCAATGCCTCCGGCTGGAGCACAGAGGATGCTGTGCGATGGATCTTCCTGGGTGAGCTTGCCGCTGCTGAAGGGGGGGAGGAGTGGGAGGTGAGCGTCTCCTCAGTTTTGGCAGGGCTTGAGTCACCCGACCTGGAGCTTCCGGAGCGCCTTTGGTCGGACCAGCAAGACCTTGTGGCTAACGTCGTCCGCTTTTTGCACAAACTGGGGCCCAGCGTGCTGGGTTCAGACCTACCACCAATCGTCTGGTCCAGGTTGGCGATTCAGTACTGGCTTCACCACGGTGGCTGCCACCACCCGTTCATGAATGCCTTTGGTGCATGGATAAACGAGTTGGGCGATGTGGATGTTCGAGTCGCCAATCGGCGGAAGCCCAAGTCGAATGCAGGTGTTAGGACGTTGCCGATGCCGCGGGGTAAAGCGGCGCAACTGAGCATGGCCGCCTTTTTGTTTGAACTGTCACCAGCCAGCCACTTTGCTCGTCGTCAGGTCAAGGTGGCGAAGAAGCAAGCAACTAGGGCGATGACGCAGAAAGTCAGCGTGGCTGATCGTGATGTGGCATTAAAGAAGATGCTGGGGGCGAACCTGTACGACACCGTTAGATCTGTGATCGACGATGCCATAAGTAGTGGCAGCATCCCCAAGCTCAGCCGAAAGACAGACTTGAAGTCCGGCAGGTTCACCTACACCGGACTGCACGAACAGTTGTGTCAGGAAATTTGCAGGTGCTATCGACAGCAAACCGAGAAGTACAAGCAGTCAACCTTGGACCGAGCCATAAGGGAATTCGTGGTCTCCCGGAAGTCCTGGCCACCGGGTACCAGAGGTCGTGCTGGCTGAGGTACGACAGCGCGCCGTGTCTCTTCGCCTCATGCGCTAGCTTGGCGTGTCGGTTGGGTACACATGCGACAATGAAGAACAACGGAACTTAAGCAACATGTTTTTTGCGGGTACAAAAGCGGGTATGAAAACAGAAATCTGCAACAAATATCATGCAAAAACAAAGGCTTATGTGGCCAAATTTTTGTTTAACGTCTGATCCTCAGCCACGCCGCGCGATCTTTCGAAACATGGATCAGAAGCGAGCCCGCCAGCCCTCGGTCGCTGACTACATCAAGGCGCTACCGAAAGTCGAGCTCCACCTGCATCTCG
>JACCDS010303158.1_pt1 | contig 20819 bp, 28 predicted proteins | sample 7446441 | NCBI WGS metagenome assembly JACCDS01 (sample SAMN15323445, study PRJNA562643) | freshwater metagenome | isolation source: river surface water | place: USA:Blue River Watershed | collected 2017-08-17
CACCTTGAGCAGGTAGTCGTCGGTGGGAGCCGGCTTGCCGGACTCGGACATGGCGCGGTGCGTGCTGTCCAGGGTGGAGATGAAGCCGATGCCTTCGCCCTCGCCCTTGAGGTAGTCGTAGCCCCACTTCCACTGGTAACCCGTGACCTTGATGGTCAGATCGGCGTTGCTGGTGTCCTTCATGGCCACCACGGTCTTGGTGGCCGGCAGGGCCATCAGGATCACGATGATGAAGGGGATCACGGTCCAGGCGATTTCCACGGCCACGGACTCATGGAAATCGGCAGGCTTGTGGCCGACGGACTTGCGGTGCTTGATGATGGAATAGAACATCACCCCGAACACGCCGACAAAAATGACGGAGCAGATGATGAGCATGAACCAGTGCAGCCACTGCTGTTCGGCCGCGATCTTGGTGGCCGCGGGACCAAGGTTGAGCTGGTTGACCGCAGGACCGCCGGGCAGATCGTTGACAGCCTGGGCTGCGGTGAAGGCCGCCGAGCCGGCCCATGCGCCGGCTGTGAGCAGCAGTGAAGCCAATTTATTAGAAATGCTCTTCATCATGTTCACTTCTTCAATGTCTTAAATATTCCAGGACTGCCCAGACTCGCGCGGCATGCGGCTTGTGACCGATGTGCCCGCCGCCCGGAGGACGGCAGGCAGCAAGCTGCCATTGAAATTCAGCAACCGCTTATTGTAGCCCAGCCCCTAGCACCGGCATGGGCATGCCGACCTGACTCAGGTCGATGGCCGGGCGCCTGCGCGCCGCAGGCTGTCGCGCATTTCGTCCAGGCTCAGGCGGGTCTCAGGGGCAACGGTCAGGCGGCGTTGTGGCTTGAAGGCATGACCGTAGATGATCTCGAAGCTCAGCCGCAGACGCCCTTCGGCGTCGGCCAGCTGGCCCAGGGCCTCGTGCAGACGGTTCTGCCAGGCCCGTCCGCGCAGGCCGGGAGAGCGCGCCGGGTGCAGATTGCGCCCCAGTTCGCGCAACTCTTGCAGCAGGCGCTGCGGGGTCTCGAAGCTCAGCTCGATGCGCTCCATGTCCATGACAGGCTCTGCGAAGCCGGCGCTCACCAGCATGTCGCCCCAGTCGTGCATATCGGTGTACTCATGCGCAGGCGCGGGCCAGCCCAGCGCGGCATACAGCGCACGCAGCTCGCGCAGGGTGTCCGGCCCGAGGCAGGAGAACATGAGGAAGCCGTCCACCGCCAGCGCCTCGTGCCACTGGCCGATCAGGGCCTGCGGATCGGCGCTCATGTGCAGGCTCATATTGGCCCAGAGCAGTTCGGGGGCCGGGGCGGGCGCCGGGCGCAGCGCGGTCTTCAGCGATCGCCACCAGGGCCGCGCCGCAGCCCGTGCAGCCAGGGCCTGCTCCCGCGGCACCAGCGCACGGACCTCGCAACGGGCGTCAGGGTAGCGCTGGGCGAGCAGGGCCTGGGCCTGCAGGCCGCCGCGCACCGGCTCCCAGTGCAGCACGCTGCGCGGCTGGCGCACGATCCAGTCCAGGCGCTGCTCCATGCGGCGCACCACCTCCTCGTGCAGCCAGGCGGACGCAGTCTGCGGCCGCTGCTGCCAGCGCGCCGCGGCGACGGGATCGATGGTGGGGGGGCGCTGCTCGGACATGGGAGGAGTAGCGGCGAGTATATTGAACCCATGTTGCGCGCCCTGCTCGACCGCGTCAGCACCGCCCTGCCCAGCCAGTGCGCGGTCTGCCATGCCTGGCCGGCGCAGCCGCTGTGCGAGGCCTGCGTGGCGCGCTTTGCCCAGCCGCAGCCGCGTTGCCGCAGCTGCGCCCTGCCGGTGCCGGCCGGCGTGGCGCAGTGCGGCGCATGCATCAGGGAAACACCGCCGCTTGACCTCTGTCTGGCGGCTGTGCCTTATGAATACCCGTGGAGCGGACTGGTGGCGCGCTACAAGTTCGGCGCCCACCCCGGCTGGTCGCAGGCGCTGGCCCTGCTCATGCGCAGCACGCCCTGGGCCGAGCCGGCGCTGGAGGCGGCTGATCTGCTGCTGCCGGTACCGCTGTCACGGGAGCGGCTGCGCCAGCGCGGCTTCAACCAGGCGCTGGAGCTGGCGCGCCAGCTGGCCCCGGCCAAGACCGCCGCCGACGTGCTGCTGCGCCTGCGCGACACGCCGGCGCAAAGCAGCCTGCCGCGCGCGGCCCGGCTGCGCAATGTGCGCGATGCCTTTGGCGTGGCTCCCGGGCGTGCCCGGGACATCCAGGGGCGGCGCCTGCTGCTGGTCGACGACGTCATGACCAGCGGCGCCTCGCTGTACACCGCCGCCCGGGCGCTGCGTGAGGCCGGCGCTGCACACATCACTGCGCTGGTGCTGGCCCGGACCGCCTGAGGCGCGGCCCGGCTCAGTGCACGGTCTCGATGACCAGCCGGTGGTAGCGCTCGGCCAGCACGAAGGGCACGTGGTGGATGGCCTGGGCCACGCGCTCGGCCGCCTGGCTGTCCGGTGTCGGCAGGATCAGGAAGGTGGCCCCGGCCCGGGCGGCGTCCAGAAAGGACTGGACGGTCGCCAGGCTGGTGCCCATGTCGGCAATGAAGCCGGCTTCCTGCAGATTGCGCTCGGCGAACGCCGCCATCTGCTGCGGCGTCAACTCCAGCGCATCCACCGCGTGGTGCTCCAGCGCCTCCAGTTCCTGCACCACCTGGTGCGCGTCCTGTGGCTGCTGGAAGGCCACCACCGTATGCCCCGTCGGGAAAAAGGCACCGAACTCGCGGTGCAGCAGGTCCAGGGATTTCATGGCTCGTCTCCGGAGTGAAGACGATTCATTCTAGGAAGCGAACGCCGGTATTCCAGAACACGCAGTGACAATAGGGGCATGTTCCACGTCGTCCTGGTCCACCCCGAGATCCCGCCCAACACCGGCAACGTCATCCGCCTGTGCGCCAACACCGGCTGCACCCTGCACCTGGTCGAACCCCTGGGTTTTTCCATGGAAGACCGGCTGATGCGCCGCGCCGGGCTGGACTATCACGAGTACGCCGAGGTGAAGCGCCACGCCAGCTGGGAGGCCTTCCTGGCCAGCGCGCAGCCACGGCCGGAGCGCATGTTCGCCCTCACCACGCGCGGCACGCGCTACGTGCACGATGTCGCGTTCGAGCCGGGCGACTGGCTGGTGTTCGGATCGGAAACCAGCGGCCTGCCCGAGAGCGTGCGCGCTGCCTTTGCGCCGGCGCAGCAACTCAAGCTGCCCATGCGCGCCGGCCAGCGCAGCCTGAATCTCTCGAATGCGGTGGCGCTGACGGTGTTCGAAGCCTGGCGGCAGAACGGGTTCAAGACTGACTGATCCGCGCTCTGGATCAGGGATAGCGCCGCGCGATCGATTCGGCCACGCAGACCGGCTTGGCCGCGCCCTCGCGCTCGATCGTGACCTCCCAGCTCATCTGCATGCCGGCGTGGTCGATCGGCTCACAGGCCAGCAGCTTCAGGCGCGCGCGCAGGCGGCTGCCCACCGGCACCGGCGCCATGAAACGCACGCGGTTCAGCCCGTAGTTCACGCCCATGCGCGACTGCACCACCTCGATGGACGTCTCGAAGAACTTCGGGATCAGCGAGAGCGTGAGGAAGCCATGCGCAATCGGGCCGCCAAAGGGGCCGGCCTGGGCGCGCTCCACATCGACGTGGATCCACTGCTGGTCCCCCGTGGCCTGGGCGAACTGGTTGACCTGCTCCTGCGTGATGGTGAGCCAGTCGCTGACCGCGACTTCCTGGCCCACGAGCGCAGGGAACTCCTGGAGGGACTGGAAAGTTTTCATGCCGCCCACTGTAGCGGCCATGGTGCCAGCCGCGCTGTCATTACGGTGACGATGCTAGGCATCGAGCCAGCGGCAGATGCCCTGCCACTGCTCCAGGTCCTTCTCCACCCGGCTGGGCGCCACATCGAACAGCGTGAGGCCATGGGCCGCGAGGTGGATGTAGTTCTGCGTGTCGCGCAAGTAGCCCAGCACGGGCAATTGCAGACTCTCGACGAAGGCGCGCAGCTTGTCGGCCGAGAGCGTGCGCGCGTCGACCCGCATGCCGACGATGCCGACCTGCATGCCCTTGTGGCTGTGGGACTTGATCTCGTCCAGGAAGCTGCGCGTGGCAAAGATGTCGAACACGCTGGGCTGCAGGGGCACGATGACCTTGTCGGCGTGATCCAGAACGTCCTTCATGCGCGAGCCCTTGAGGCCGGCCGGCGTGTCCAGCACCACGTGGGTGACGCCCTTGGGCAACTTGGCCACGCGGTCCTCGCCGACTTCCCAGGGCTGAATGGGACGTGCGTTCGCCGGCCGCAGGCCCAGCCACAGGCGCGAAGACTGCTGGCGGTCGGCGTCGCCCAGCATCACCGGGTGCCCCCGGCTGGCAAAGTAGCCCGCGATATTGGTGGACAGGGTGGACTTTCCGACGCCCCCTTTGGGATTGGCAACCACGACGACCGGCATTACGCGCTCCTTGTAGTCTGACCAAGCCCTATGTTAGCGTAGGGTCACGCTGCCGCCCCCTGAATCCGCGCGCCGGCGTCTCATTCATGGAACAACTGCCGTCCTGGCTCGCCAATTCCTTCATCTACCTCAGCGCCGCGGTCATCGCCGTGCCGCTGAGCAAGTCCCTGGGCCTGGGCGCCATCATCGGCTACCTGGCCGCCGGCCTCGTGATCGGGCCCTGGGGCCTGGGCCTGGTCAGCAACGTGGAGGACATCCTGCACTTTGCCGAGTTCGGCGTGGTGCTCATGCTCTTCCTGGTCGGGCTGGAACTGGAGCCGCGCCGGCTGTGGAGCCTGCGCCGGCCCATCTTCGGCTGGGGCAGCGTGCAGCTGCTGGCCTGCGCGGGTGCGCTGTTCCTGGCGTTCTACGCGCTGGGCCGGTGGCAGCCCGCGCTGCTGGGCGGCTGGCAGATCGCGCTGGTCGCAGCCCTGGGCCTGGCGCTGTCGTCCACGGCCATCGCGCTGCAGGTCATGGCCGAGCGCAACCTGCTGCCCACGCCGGGCGGCCAGGCCGCCTTCGCCATCCTGCTGTTCCAGGACGTGGCCGCCATCCCCATCCTGGCGCTGCTGCCGCTGCTGGGCGGCACCGCCGACCCGGCCGCCGGCGGCGGCCACTGGCTGGAGCTGGCACGCGTCGTCGGCGTGATCGCGGCCATCGTGCTCGGCGGCCGCCTGCTGCTGCGCCCGCTGCTGCGCTGGATCGCGCGCAGCCGCACGCCGGAGATCTTCACGGCCGCCTCGCTGCTGCTGGTGGTGGGCATCGCCGGGCTGATGCAGCTGGTGGGCCTGTCCATGGGCCTGGGCGCCTTCCTGGCCGGCGTGCTGCTGGCCGAGAGCGAGTACCGGCGCGAGCTGGAGACCGACATCGAGCCCTTCAAGGGCTTGCTGCTGGGCCTGTTCTTCATCGCGGTGGGCATGAACATCGACCTGGGCGTGCTACGCGCCTCCCCCGACCTGATCGCCCTGATCGTGCTGGGCTTCCTGCTGGTGAAGGCCGCACTGATCTACGCCATGACGCGCAGCATGCAAGTGCCGCTGCAGGAGCGGCCGGTCATCACGCTGCTGCTGGCCCAGGGCGGTGAGTTCGCCTTCGTGGTGTTCCAGGCCGCCGCCGGCGCACAGGTGATGTCTGCCCAGACCGCCTCGCTGCTCATTGGCGCTGTGGCCCTGTCCATGCTGCTCAGCCCCTTGCTGCTGGTGGCGCTGGACCGCTGGCTCATGCCGCGCCTGGCCGCTGCCGGCAGCGCCAGGCCGGCGGAGCTCGCCGAGCCGCAGGAGGCGCCGGTGCTGATTGCCGGTTTCGGCCGCTACGGCCAGATCGTGGCGCGCGTCATGCTGGCCCAGGGCATCCCGACCACGGTGCTGGACCATGATGCCGACATGATCGAGGCCGCGCGCAGCTTCGGCTACCGCGTGCACTACGGCGATGCCACGCGCCTGGACCTGCTGCGCATGGCCGGCGCCGCCACGGCCCGGGTGCTGGTGCTGGCGGTGGACGACAGGGAGCAGTCCCTGAAGATCGTCGACCTGGTGCGCGCGCATTTCCCGCAGCTGCAGATCGTGGCGCGGGCACGCGACGTGACGCACTGGCACGAACTGCGCGAGCGCGGCGTGCAGCTGGTGCAGCGCGAGCTGTTCGAGTCCAGCCTGCGCAGCGCGCGCAGCGTGCTGGAACTGCTGGGCGACACGCCGGAACAGGCGCGCCACGTGGCGCAGCGCTTTCGCCAGCACAACCTGGACCTGTTCGAACAGATGCACCCGCACTTCAAGGACCGCCAGCAGCTGATTGCGGTGGTCAAGCAGGGGCGCCAGCAGCTGGAGGAACAGATGGCGCAGGAACGGGCCCAGCGCCAGCAGCGGAACGACGGGCCGCGCTGAACCTCAGCGCACGGCGTCCCACACCAGCTTGGTGCCGGTGAGGAACAGGCCCAGGTAGATCAGCCGGTAGAACAGCTGGGGGTCGATGCGCCGCGCCATGCGCACGCCGAGCCACACGCCCACCGGCGCCAGCGGCAGCAGCACGAGGGAGGTGGCGAGGTTGCGCCAGTCCAGCAGGCCCAGCCAGGCATAGGGCAGCCACTTGGACAGGTTGATGAAGAAGAAGAACCAGGACAGGGTGGCCGCGAACACCACCGGCCGCAGGTGCAGCGGCAGCACATAGGCGGTGATGGGCGGGCCGCCGGCATGGGCGATGAAGCTGGTGAAGCCCGAGGTCGCGGTCAGCAGGCCGCCGAGCCAGCGCGGCGGCGGCGCGCTGTCGGCCCGGGGCGGAAACAGCAGGCGCTGGGCCAGGAACAGCAGCGTGAACACGCCGACGATGCCGGCCACCACGGGCGCGGCCAGCAGCCTGAACAGCAGCGCGCCCACCACGACGCCCAGCAGGCCAAACGGCAGCAGGAACTTCAGCAGCGCCCGGTCGAGATCCTTGCGCAACGCCGTGATGCCCAGCAGGTCCATCAGCAGCAGCACCGGCATCAGGATGGCCGCGGCCTGCGGCACGGTGACGGCCAGCGCCATCATGGGCACGGCCAGCGCGCCGAAGCCGGCGCCGAAACCGCTCTTGCTGATGCCCAGCAGGAGCACGGCCGGCACCGAGACGGCGTAGAAGTACCAGTCGGTGATCAGCGGGAAACTCACGCCGCGATTGTCGCAGGCCGCCCCGCGGACCTCAGCCGACGCGCGTCATCAGCTTCTGCATCGAGCCCAACAGCTCGACGATGACCTTGGCGGTGGCCTCGTCGCTCAGCTCGCCCTGCTCGTTGAACTTGCCGGCGCAGTGGTTGATGAAGACCTCGGGCTTGTTGACCACGAAGGCGTTCATGAACACCATGACCTGGCGCAGGTGGTACTGCACGCGCGCCGTGCCCACCTGGCCCGGCGAGGCGCCCATGAGGCCCACCACCTTGCCGTCCAGGGGCGGCTCCGGTGGCCGCGACAGCCAGTCCAGCGTGTTCTTCAGCACGCCGGGGATGGAGAAGTTGTACTCGGGTGTGACGATCAGCAGCGCGTCGGCGGCGCGGATCTGCGCCTTGAGCGCGCTGACCGCGGCCGGTTCGCCGGCGGCGCGCACGTCGTCGTTGTACAGGGGTATCTGCGCGATCTCCGCCACGGAGACCTCCATGCCGGCCGGCGCCAGCTTCTGCGCCGCGCGCAGCGCCAGGGTGTTGAAGGAGCCCTTGCGCAGGCTGCCGGAGATGCCAATCACTTTCATCGTCGTTCCTCGTTCAACAACAAATCAGCCGCCCTTGATGCCGATCTCGCGCACCCGCCGGGACAAGGCCAGCGGCCTGATCTTGCCACTGTCAATCTGGCCGCGCGCGGTGGCGGACAGGTCGAAGAACAGGTCCACGCGCCCGCCCAGCATGTCCAGGCAGGCCCCGCCTGGGCGCCGCGGTAGGGCACGTGCACCAGGTTCACCCCGGCCAGGTGCCAGAGCGCGACGGCCGGCAGGTGCTGGCCCGAGCAACTGCCGGCCGCGGCGCCGGTGCGCTTGCCCGGGTGGGCCCGGGCATAGGCCACGACGTCCGGCAGCGTGTAGCGGTAGCTCACGGCCAGGCCCACGGGCTCGAAGTCGCACAGCCTGTCGTAGGACAGCCTGTCGTACTGCCCCATGTTGAGCGCGATGTTGGCGACCGAGCCCATGCGCAGCGGGTAGCCGTCGGGCGCAGCCTGGGCCGCGGCTTCGGTGCCGACCAGGGTGCCGGAGCCGGTCTTGTTCTCGACCACCACGCGCCACGAAGTCGAAGCCCCCGCCCGGCGGCTGCGGCGCGATGAGGCGCAAGGGGCGGCTGGGCCAGGCCTGGGCAAACGCCGGCCATGCCAGGGCGCCCAGCCCCGCCAGCACTGCGCCGCGAGCAAGGGGGCCGGTACCCGTGGCCACCGCGGAACCGCCTTGGCCGGGCCGCTGGTGGCGCGCCCTTGGGGGGGGTAGCGGCCGCAGGCCGATTCAGGGCGGTCATTTCAATTCTCCGCCGGCCAGCCAGCGCGCGCCGCGCCTGTAGAGCTCGTCCACCACCGGTCCCTTGAGCATGGGCATGTCCATCTTGACCCGGTAGCCGATGCGGGTCTGGATGTAGGCCAGATGCCGGTAGCCCTCGGGCAAGCCGGCCAGCGCCTGCGGGTCCAGCTTGAGCACGGCGGTGGGGTCGACCGGGTCGATGCGGTCCTTCTCGTAGATGGGCTGGCGGTGCAGCAGCTTCCAGTCGCCGTCGTGTTTCGTCACGAAGTCGTAGAAGCGGCCGGTGCAGACCACGTCGCACAGCACGGGGCCGTGCTCGCCTTCGACCATGGCGCGCTGCGAGATGGTCATCTTGGTCTGGGCAATGGCGCGATCCCCGCGGCCACCCCCGACCTCGATGGCCGAGCCACCGAGGAAGTGCAGGATCCTCACCCCCTTGGCCCAACCCTCCTTCGTGACGCGGATGAACTCGGCATACGGCCCCTGGAACCAGGTGGCCATCATCACGCCCTCGGGGTGCCAGACGGTGGCAAAGCGCTCCCAGTCGCCGGCATCGCGCCAGACGGCCCAGCGCTCCACCAGCTGGCGGATCAGCAGTTCGTCGTAGATCGGATGGCTCATGGTGGTTCCTCCGGAATCAGTGATCAAGAATAGTCTCAGGACACGGAGTAGTCCACCTGATGGCGGGCGATACGCAGGTCGCCCACTTCCTGCTTGACGCGCCGGTGCTCGCGGTGCGAGCCATGGGTCTCGAGTGCGGCCTGGCTTTCGGACTCCGTATACAGCACCACGTCGCAGGCGTGGTCGATGCGGCTGCTGTCCACGCCGATCCAGGTCCAGCAGGCCGGGGATGCGGCCGCACAGGCTCGCGAAGCGGCGCTTGAGTTGCTCGATCGCCTGCGCCATCTGCACAAGCGTCTCGCCGCGGACCTTCCCCATCACGATGTGCTTGACCACGGGCCCTCCGGTCAGCTCGCGGGTGGGAAGCCGTTCTGCTGCGGCCACAGGTTGACGACGGCGTGGACGGTGGCCTCGGCATACAGGCCGGCTTTCGTGAAGGGCTCCGCGGCCGGCCAGGCGTGGGCGGCATCGCGGCTGGCGAAGTCGATCACCAGCAGGCTGCCCAGCAGGGTCTGGCCGTCGTCGTGGGTGAACGGGCCGGCACAGGCGATGCGCTCGGCGACCGCGCCCAGGTAGGCCTTGTGCGCCGGGCGCACGCGCTGCCGCAGCGCGCCGTGCTCGGGCTTGTCGATCAGGATGAAGGCAGGCAGCAGCTCGGTACCCCCCGTCCGTTACAGATGGGCCAGCCAGGCGGACATCTTCGGAGGGGCCACCAGCAGCGCCAGCACGGCCACCAAGGCCAGCACGAAGGGCAGGGCGCCGGCCAAGATGTCGCAGTGGGTGATGCGCGTCTCGTTCAGCGCCGACTTCACGGTGTAGACGGAGACGCCGAAGGGCGGCGTGAGCAGGCCGCCGTACAGGCCCCCCGGCACCAGCGTGATCAGCGCCAGGATGGGCCGGAACTTGGCCGCCGCGGTGCGCAGCGTCTCCTGCTCGTCGTGATGGCGGGTGATCTGCGCCGGGTTCCGCATGCTCATCAGCAGCGAGGGCGGGATCAGCATGCCCATGAGCACGGACAGCGGGATGGCGCCGCACTGTAGAAATCCACGACAATTTGAGAACGAGCGCGGCCGCAAATGACTTTTCCGCGCAGCGAAACGACAGGAGACCGGTCTGGACCGCCTGGCCGCAATTGCGCTGCTTGTCCAGGTGGCCGACCTGAAGGACGCCGAGGCGGCAGTGATCGCCGCCCCCCTCAACCCCACGGGCGTGCCGCGCATCAGCGCCCCGCTCTCGTTTTCCATGCAGCACATCGCGCCGCTGCTGCGCGCCTACACCGAGCGCTACCCGGACGTGACGGTGCATGTGGAAGCGGCCAACCGCTACCTGGACATCATCGACAACAACATCGACGTCGCCATCCGCACGCGCGAGTTCGAACCGGATTCCAACATCACCGTGCGCCGGCTGGCCGCCACGCGCCGCATCCTGACCGCGGCGCCGCGCTACCTGGCCCGGCACGGACGGCCGGCGACGCTGGAGGAACGGGGCCGGCACCAGCTGCTGATCTACACCCACGCCCACAACCCCAACGGGCTGCGCTTCACGCGCGCGGGCGCCAGCACCACGCTGCAGGTCAAGGGCCGGCTGGAGTCCAACGACGGCCAGATCCTGCGCGCGGCCGCGCTCGACGGCCTGGGCATCCTGGTGCAGCCGGCCTACATCGTCTACGACGACATGGTGGCCGGCCGCCTGGTGCCGCTGCTGGACGACGGGGACCTGCCGCGCCTGACGGTAAACCTGGCCTACCCCAGCCGCAAGCACCGCTCGGCCAAGGTGCGCCCCTTCATTGACTTCATGGCCGGGCACTTCACCCGGATGAACTACGCGCAGAAGTGGACCGGGCGCGTCGGCGTGGCCTGAAGCGTGCGACGCGGTCGCGTCAGACGCGCCCGCGCACCGGGATCAGCGCCCCGGTCACGGCCGCGGCCGCGTCCTGCAGCAGGAAGGCGATGACCGCGGCCAGCTGCACCGGCTGCACCCAGCGGCTGAAGTCGGCCTGCGCCATGTCGGCGCGGTTGGCCGGCGTGTCCAGGATGCTGGGCAGCACGGCGTTGACGGTGATGCCCTGGTCCTTCAGCTCCTCGGCCAGCGCCTCGGTCAGGCGCGCCACGGCCGCCTTGGAGGCGGCATAGGCACCCATGCCCTGCGCGGCCTGCTGCGCGGCCCAGGCGCCGACATTGACGATGCGCCCCTGCGTGGCCTGGCGCAGGTACGGCAGGGCCGCCTGGCTGGCCAGCAGCGTGGTGCGCAGGTTCATGGCGTGCAGGGCCTCCCAGGTCGCCAGGCTGCCGCCGGCCACCAGCTCCCAGCGAAAGCCGCCGGCCACGTTGACCAGGCCGTCCAGCCCGCCCAGCGCCGCCGCGGCCTGCTGCAGGGCGGTGTGGGTGGCACCGGCGTCGGTCAGCTCCACGCCGCCCAGCGCCAGTTCGCACGGCGGCAGGGCGGCCGGCGCCGGCGCCCGGTCGAGCAAGGCCACGCGCGCACCCTGGCGCACCAGCACCTCGGCCACGGCGCGGCCCAGCGCGCCAAAGCCACCCGTCACCACCACCCGTTTGCCGCTGAGTGCGTCCATGCCGTCTTCCCCTCGCCAAGTCTGCGCCCATTGTGCCAGCCGGCCCCGACGCACCCGCTCGCGGCGGCCGGCGGCCGGCCGGTCGACTGCGCGCCGCCATGCCCGCGAGCGGCAAGGCGGTCACGCGCGAGGGCCTGGTCGCCGGCCTCGAATCCATCGGCCGCCAGTCCTGCGGCGGCTTCGACGTGCACGTCTCGCCCACGCAGCACCTGGCCTCGCAGTGCGCCGAGCTGTCGATGCTGACCGGGCGACGGCCGCTTGCGGACCTGAGCCGGCGCCGCTGCCATGCGGCCCCAGACCACCGGACGCCCGCCGGCCGGCGGCTGTCCTCCTTCAGTCGAAACGGCGGAAGCCGAACGGCCTGGACGCCGGGTGGCCAGCCGCGGCCGGCACCTCGTGGCGCGTGGCACCGTCACGCGTGCCGCGTCGCTCGACGAAAGCTGGCGCCGACCCCAGCGTGCGGTCATAGCACTGGCGACGCTGCGGATCGGACAGGACGACGTAGGCCTGGTTGATCCGCACCAGCCTCTCGTTGGCGACGCGGTCGCCGGCATTCTTGTCAGGGTGATGGTGCTGTGCCAGGCAGCGGTAGGCAGCCTTGATCACGTGGCTGCTGGCGCGCGGACTCACCTCCAGGACCTCGTAAAGTGTGTCTTCGAATTCCATTGGACCTCCTCACGCTCTGTGCGGCGTGCCAACCACGGCGCTCCCGCTCAGCCCATGGTCGCCCTCGCATGCTACTCCTGCACCCGGGCTTCGTCACGGCCGCCCGCGCAGCATCTGCCGCCGAGTGAGCACCTGCGGGTGCCCGCCGGCAGGGTTCGTGGCGCGCGGCCGAGCTGCCGCACCGCGTCTCGCAGAAGTTCGTCGAGGCCACGCTGCTACGGCACGTGCAGCGCCAGCCCGGCGCGCAGCTGCGCCACGGCTGGCCGCTGGAGCGCTTCGCCGATCCGGGCACGCAGGTGCAGGCGCATATCCGCCCAGTGGACGGCACGGCCGCGGTCGAGGTGCAGGCGGGCTACCTGGTGGGCGCCGACGGCGCGCGCCGCCGGGTGCGCCAGCAGCTGGGCATCGCCTGGGGTGGCGCCACCGCCTTCAAGCGCGACTTCATCGGCGGCAAGATGTTCGCCGTCGACCTGCGCGTACCCGGCTACTACGAGGTGTTGCGCACGCGCGGGCCTGGATGTGTGTGTCGGTCAACGCACCTAAGGCGCCGGCCGCTCCGGACCCTGACGGCCGTCGGCGCGCGCCGACAGATAGGCGTGCAGATCGAGGATGTGCGCCTGCACGCGCGGCTCGCCCTGCCAGGCCGGCATGGCCAGCGGCGCATCCTGGCGCTGCATGACGACTTCGATCTGCGCCTCGCCGGCCGCAGGGCCGCTGCGCGCCTGCACGGCCGGCTGCGTCAGGTCATAGCGCTGCAGCACCAGGCTGACAAACTGGCGTTCGCCCATGGCGCGCACGCGCGGCAGCAGATCGGGCGCGCTGGCCGTGCCGCTGGCGGCCGGGCCGTGGCAGCTGGCGCACTTGTCCTGGAACACGCGCCAGCCCAGGTAGACCGAGCCTGCCGGCCTGGAGAGCTGCGCCACTTCCTGCGCCGCCTGCCGGTTCTCCCACTGCACCGCACAGCCGGCCAGCAGCCCTGCTGCAACCGCGACGCCGGCCCATGCCACTTTCGAATTCCTCGCCATCAGCTATCCCCTTGCATGTTGTGCCGCGAGCCGGCCCGCCATGGGCCTATGGTACCCGGCCGTGCTCAGCGCTTGCGCGCCACCAGGCCGATCAGGGCCGAGCGGCCCTTGTGCTGGCTGCCTTCGGTGAGTTCGGCCTCGTACTCGCGCAGGGCCAGCAGTTCGTCGCCGGCAAAGGCCTCGCGCAGCAGGGCCTCGGTGTACAGGTGCGAGACGAACGGCGGGCCGCCGGTCTTGTATTCCAGCTGCTTCGGTGTGTAGCCCTGCAGGATCAGCGTGCCGCCGGGCTTGAGGCAGCGCCGGATGTGGGCGAACAGGCGCGCGCGCAGGGCCGGGTCGGCGAACTGCACGAAGATGGCGGCCACGCCGTCGTAGCGCGCCTCGCCGTAATCGAAGGCGTCGCAATCGGCGACCGTGTAGTTGACGCTCACCCCCTGCGCGGCAGCGAACCGGCGCGCCTTGGCCACACCCACTTCGGCAATGTCGTAGGCGTCGACCTGCAGGCCCTGCTGCGCCAGCCAGACGCTGTTGCGGCCCTCGCCGTCGGCCACGCAGAGCACGCGCTGGCCGGGGCGCCACACCGCGGCCTGCTCGCGCAGCCACTCATTGGGCGCCGTGCCGAAGATGAAGTCGTCGCTGCCGAAGCGCTGGTTCCAGGTCTGGGCGGCGTCGGCGAAGGCGGGGGGCGTGGGCTGGCTCATGGCGGATCGGGGAAGGAAACAGGAGCGTGATTGTCGGTCTTCCGGCGCCACGGCGCCGGCTGCGGGGCTTTGTATGATGAAACGCACTGCCGTCCCCACGCTGATCGCCGACCCGCCTTCATGAGCACGCCCCCTGCCGCCCTCTCCCTGCCCACCCTGCTGCGCATGACGCGCCCGGGCTTTCTGAGCATCACCGTGGTCGCCTGCCTGCTGGGCATTGCCATCGCGGCCGCCTGCGGCCATGCCCCGAATCCCTGGACCGCCGCGGCCACGCTGCTGCTGGCCTGCATGGCGCACGCGGCCGGCAATGTGCTGAACGACTACCACGATGCGCTCAACGGCGCCGATTCCGCCAACACCGGCGGCATCCACCCCTACACCGGCGGCGCCCGCCTGATCCAGGACCGCGTGGTCACCGTGGCGCAGACGCGCGACTTCTTCCGCCTGCTGGCCTTCCTGCTGCTGGCGTTCAGCCTGCTGCTGGCCGTGAAGACCACGGGCTGGGTGCTGGTGCTGGGCGCCGCCGGCATGCTGCTGCTGTGGGCCTACTCGGCGCCGCCGCTGGCGCTGATGAGCCGCGGCCTGGGTGAGCCGGTGATTGCGCTGGTGTGGAGCCTGGTGGTGATCGGCGCCGACACGGTGCAGCGCGGCACGGTCTTCATCATTCCGGCTGTCACGTCGGTCAGCCTCGGCCTGCTGGCGGCCAACATCCTGCTCATCAACGGCCTGCCCGACGCCGCGGCCGACGCGCAGGTCGGCAAGCGCACGCTGGCCGTGCGCCTGGGGCCGCGCGGCACGGCGTTGGCCTATGCGCTGATCGGCGTGGCCGCCCATGCCTGGCTGGCCGCCGGCGTGGCCCTGCTCTACCAGCCCGAGCCCGCCGCCTGGGGCCTGCTGTCGGCCCCACTGACGCTGGCCGCGGCCGTGCTGCTCTGGCGCCACGCGCACACGCCGCAGCGCCTGCGCCCGGCCATCGTGCTGACCATCATCGCCGCCAACCTGCACGGCCTGGCCATGGCGGCGGGCTTCTGGTCGCTGTACCGCGGCTGAGCGGCCACAAGGCGCGATTGATGCAGATCAGTGCCGGCACCTGCCGGCGGGCGCACCATGGCGATATGGCAAGCTTTGCCAGACAGGAGTCCCCATGAAACTCTTCCACGACCTGTTCTTCACCGATTACGGCCTGATGAGCATCCTCGGCATCCTCTTCATGATCGGCATGGCGGTGTTCTTCATCCGCCTGTTCCTGAAGACGCCCAAGCCCTGAACCGGCGGGGCCTTCAGGCGGGCCGCCGGCCTTCCCAAGCATCCTGCAGCAGCTGCCGCAGGGCGACGCGCTCCAGCGGGCGCGGGTTCGGGTACTGGTTCTGCAGGGCGAGCTCGCAGGCCCGGTCGAGATCGGCCGCCGGCAGGCCCAGGTCCTGCAGCGCCACCGGCGCGCGGTTGTCCTGTGCCAGGTCGTAGACGGCCTGCGCCGCGGAGCGGCCCCCAAGGGCGCGCCGGATGCGCTCCATGGCCTGCGGCGCGTCCTTGGCGTTGTAGGCCAGCGCGTGCGGCAGCACGCTGGTGTGCGGCTCGCAATGCCCTCTCGGCCATCAGGTCCATGATGGGGTTGCGGTCCGCGGCGTACAGGCCCTCGGCCGCATGGGCGATGGCGTTGATGCCGCTGGTCACGCTCAACGCGACCGCCAGGTTCAGCGTGAGTTCGGGGTCGTAGAGCACGGTGCGCGGCAGCACGCGCAGGTCGCGCCCGGTCTTCTTCAGGCCAGCCTCGCTGATGCCGTAGATGGGCGTCATCTCGGAGCCGGCGTAGGTGGTGGGGATGACCAGGAGGGGCAGGCCCGAGTCCAGCGCAATGGCCTTGCCCAGCCCGGTGGTGGAGCCGCCGCCAATCGCCACGGCGCAGTCGACACCCAGTTGCCTCGCAAGCTCGCGCGCCTCGCGCCCCGTCTCCAACGGCACGTGCATCACCGCGCGGTCGAACACGCCCACGGCGCGCGCGCCCAGCACGCCAGCCACCATCTCGGCCGAGGCGCGCTGCTCGGGCGTGGACGGCACCAGGGCGCGCTTGCAGCCCAGCGCGTCGATCTCCCGGATCAGCTGCGCGAGCGCGCCCGCGCCGGGGATGACGCGCGCGGGCTGGGCGGTGTAGACGAACGGATTCACGACAGACTCCCGTGAGTCGGAAACGCGCGGCAACAGCGCGGCCACGCCGGAACCGAGGGACTTGTCGGCGACACGCCGTGGAACCGGCTTGGCCGGGCCACTGGCGTTGCTCCCTTGCGGGGCTGAGGACTGCGGCTCCAAGCCTGCCTGCGCAGGCTTGGACAGACCGAAGAGCCTGAGCCACTGGCGTCGGTACCTGGCATGGAGCGCACGCAGTGCGCGCAGCCTGGGGGTGTTCGTTAAACCCGCTCAAGGATGACGGCAATGCCCTGCCCCACGCCGATGCACATGGTGCACAGCGCGTAGCGGCCGCCGGTCTTGTGCAGCTGGTTCACCGCGGTGGTGGCCAGGCGCGCGCCGGAGGCACCGAGCGGATGGCCCAGCGCGATGGCGCCGCCATTGGGGTTGACGCGCGGATCGTCGTCGCGCACCCCGAGCTGGCGCAGCACGGCTAGGCCCTGGGCGGCGAAAGCCTCGTTGAGCTCGATCACGTCCATCTGCGCCATCGTCAGCCCGGTCAGCGCCAGCACCTTCTGTGTTGCCGGCGCCGGACCGATGCCCATGATGCGCGGCGCCACGCCGGCCACCGCCATGCCGACGATGCGCGCCCGCGGTGTCAGGCCGTAGCGCTTCGCGGCGGCCTCATCGGCAAGCAGGAGAGCGCAGGCGCCGTCGTTCACGCCGGAGGCGTTGCCCGCCGTCACCGTGCCGCCTTCGCGCACGATGGGCTTGAGCCTGGCCAGCGCCTCCAGCGAGGTCTCGCGCGGATGCTCGTCCTTGCTGACGACGATGGCCTCGCCCTTCTTCTGCGCAATGGTCACCGGCGTGATCTCGGCGTCGAAGTAGCCGGCCTGCTGTGCCGCCACGGCCTTGCGCTGCGAGGCCAGGGCCATCCGGTCCTGGTCCTCGCGGCTGATCCGGTACTCGTCGGCGACGTTCTCGGCCGTCTCGGGCATGGAGTCGGTGCCATACATCTGCTTCATGCACTTGTTGACGAAACGCCAGCCGATGGTGGTGTCGTAGATCTCGGCGCTGCGGCTGAAGGCCGTCTCGGCCTTCGCGAAGACGAAGGGGGCGCGGCTCATGCTTTCCACGCCGCCGGCGATCATCAGCGTCGCCTCGCCGGCCTTGATGGCACGCGCCGCGCTGCCCAGCGCGTCCAGCCCCGAGCCGCACAGGCGGTTCACGGTGGCGGCCGGCACTTCGGGCGGCAGGCCGGCCAGCAGACTCGCCATGCGCCCGACATTGCGGTTGTCCTCGCCGGCCTGGTTGACGCAGCCATAGATCACATCGCTCAGGGCCGCCCAGTCCACGTTCGGGTTCCGCGCCATCAGCGCGGCGATCGGGATGGCGCCGAGGTCGTCCGTGCGCACGCTGGACAGCACACCGCCGTAGCGGCCGATGGGGGTACGAATGGCGTCGCAGATATAGGCGTGGTTCATGTTCGCTCCTCGTTCACTTGGCTTTGTTTCGCAATGGGCAGGCCGATCAGCTTTTCCAGTTCGGCGTGCCTCAGGCCATCGACCAGGTCGACCAGCTTCAGGCCCTGCGGCGTGCAGTCCAGCGTGCAGAGGTCGGTGTAGACGCGCTTGACGCAGGCGATGCCGGTCAGCGGGTAGCTGCAGGCCTGCACGATCTTGCTCTCGCCCTGCTTGGTCAAGAGATCCATCATGACCCAGGTCTGCTTGGCCCCCACCGCCAGATCCATGGCGCCACCCACGGCGGGAATCGCGTCCTTTTCACCGGTGTGCCAGTTGGCCAGGTCTCCGGTGGCGCTGACCTGGAACGCGCCCAGCACGCAGATGTCCAGGTGGCCGCCACGCATCATGGCGAAGCTGTCGGTGTGGTGGAAGTAGGAGCCGCCGGGCAGCAGCGTGACCGGCTGCTTGCCGGCGTTGATGAGGTCGTAGTCCTCCTGCCCCGCGGCCGGCGCCGGGCCCATGCCCAGCAGGCCGTTCTCGCTGTGCAGCAGCACTTCGCGCTCTTTCGGGATGTGGTTGGCCACCAGCGTGGGCTGGCCGATGCCGAGGTTCACCACCGCGCCTTCGGGAATGTCGCGGGCCACGCGCGCGGCTAGCTGGTCTTTGCTCCGTTTTTGATAGCTCATGATCAGGCGACCTTCTTGAAACCGCCGGCCTGCGTGGCCTGGCGCGGGATTTTCACGATCTTGCTGACGAAGATCGCTGGCGTCACCACGGCCTCCGGGTCCAGCCCGCCGAGTTCGACGATCTCGTGCACGCTGGCAATGGTCTGCTGGCAGGCCATGGCCATGCTGGGGCCGAAGTTGCGCGCGGTCTTGCGGTAGGTCAGGTTGCCCCAGCGGTCGCCGCACTCGGCCTTGATCAGGGCCAGGTCGCCGTGAATGGGGTACTCCAGCACGTAGTGCTTGCCATTGATCTCGCGCGTCTCCTTGCCCCTGGCCAGCTCGGTGCCGTAGCCCGTGGGCGTGAAGAAGGCGCCGATGCCGGCCCCGGCGGCGCGGATGCGCTCGGACAGGTTGCCCTGCGGCACCAGTTCCAGTTCCAGCTTGCCGCTGCGGTACAGGCCGTCAAAGACGTGGCTGTCGGCCTGGCGCGGGAAGCTGCAGATGATCTTGCGCACCCGTCCGGTGGCCAGCAGCGCGGCCAGCCCGGCGTCGCCGTTGCCGGCGTTGTTGTTGACCACCGTGAGGTCCTTCGCGCCCTGCGCGATCAGGCCGTCGATCAGTTCCACGGGAATGCCCGCGGTGCCGAAGCCGCCGATCATGACGGTGGCGCCGTCCTGCACGCCGGCCAGCGCCTCGGCCACCGAGGCTGCGATCTTGTTGAGCATGGCGAGTGTTCCTGTTTGCGCGATGGAGTGGACAGGATTCTGCGGCAAGTCAGCCGCGCACCCTGCCACGCGCGCGACTGCCCGGCGGCCACGATCTGCGGGGCAGCGCGCAGACCCCACTGGCCGATAATCGGCCCATGATGTTCCAACCGTCCCAGGCCGATGTGCGCCGCTTCTTCTGCGGCGTCTACGCCAAGTCCCGCGCCGGCCAGCCGCTGCAAGCCATCGAGCTGCTGGCCAGCCAGTGGATCAACGAGCACCCGGAGTTCCACGCCGAGCTGGCCGACCTCGACGCCGCGCTGGCCCGCATGCAGGAGGCGGGCACGGAGCGCGTCAACCCCTTCCTGCACCTGTCCATGCACCTGTCGATCAGCGAGCAGTGCAGCATCGACCAGCCGCGCGGCATCCGCCAGGCGGTGGAGCTGCTGGCGGCACGCCGCGGCGATCTGCACGAGGCACACCACGGCGTGATGGACTGCCTGGGCCGCATGGTCTGGGAAAGCCAGCGCGCCGGCCGCCCGCCCGATGGTGCGGCCTATATCGACTGCGTGCAGCAGCAAGCCACGAAAGACTGAGAAGACCGAGAAACACGACCCGCCTGCGGCTTGCGTCGCAGGCTGACTTCGCCACGCGAAGTTGAGCGCAGCGGGCCGCAAAAAAGAAAGCCGCTCGAAGAGCGGCTTTTCTTCATGGGCGCAAGCCCGGCGGCTTAGCGAAATTTCTTCTGCGGCACGGTCTTCAGCTCGGCCGGCATCTGGCTGATGTAGCCGGCCAGTTCCTTCAGCTCGGCGTTGCTGAACTGCTTGGCGACGCCGCCCATGATGCCGTTGGCGCGGCCCCAGGTGGCCTGACCCTCGACCTTGTAGGACTTGAGCGCGACGAACAGGTAGTCGGCCGGCTGGCCACCGACCTTGGGATAGCTCGGGTCGATCGGCTTGTTGAAGTCGGCGCCGTGGCAGGCCACGCAGCCGCCCTTGTTCAGCAGCTCGGCGACCTTGGCCGAGGGGGCCGGAGCAGCCTTGGCGGCAGCCGCAGCACCGCCCTTGCCGTGGCCTTCGTAGTAGGCGGCCACGTCGGCGATGTCCTGCTCGCTCAGCGACTCGGCGATGCCGCGCATGGACGGGTGCTTGCGCTCGCCCTTCTGGTAGGCGCTCAGGGCGGAGGCGATGAACTTGGCATTCTGGCCGGAGATCATGGGCACCTTGTAGATCTCGGGGAAGCTGGCCTGGTAGCCGGAGATGCCATGGCAGCCGATACACATGGCCACCTTGCCTTCGCCGGCCTTGGCGTCACCCTTGACTTCCTGGGCGGAGGCAGAAAACGCCGTCGCAGAAGCGACAAGCAGGGAAGAAAGCGTCAGCAACAGTTTGTTCATTTTGCGAGGACAATCAGCCTGTGGTTGATATAAATCAGCTGAGCATTATATCTAGCGCCACCTCGGTATTTACCCTAGTCCCCGCCTGCCGCCGCACCGGCCCCGAACCATGAAATTCCAAGGAACTTCGAACTACGTCGCCACCCAGGACCTGATGCTGTCGGTCAACGCGGCCATCACGCTCAAGCGCCCGCTGCAGGTCAAGGGCGAACCGGGCACAGGCAAGACCATGCTGGCGGAAGAACTGACCACGGCGCGGCAGCTGCCGCTGCTGCAGTGGCACATCAAGTCCACCACCAAGGCGCAGCAGGGCCTGTACGAGTACGACGCCGTCAGCCGGCTGCGCGACAGCCAGCTCGGGGACGAGAAGGTCAAGGACATCCACAACTACATCGTCAAGGGCGTGCTGTGGCAGGCCTTCACGGCCGAGCAGCCGGTGGC
>JACCDS011243305.1_pt1 | contig 20813 bp, 15 predicted proteins | sample 7446441 | NCBI WGS metagenome assembly JACCDS01 (sample SAMN15323445, study PRJNA562643) | freshwater metagenome | isolation source: river surface water | place: USA:Blue River Watershed | collected 2017-08-17
ACCATGTCCATGGCCTTGGATTTGCCCACCGAGCGCGGCAGGCGCTGCGTGCCGCCCGCACCGGGGATGATGCCGATCTTGATTTCGGGCTGGCCGAACTTGGCGTTGTCGGCGGCGATGATGAAGTCGCACATCATGGCCAGCTCGCAGCCGCCGCCCAGGGCAAAACCGGCCACCGCCGCGATCACCGGCTTGCGGATGGTGCGGATGGTTTCCCAGTTGCGGGTGATGAAGTCGTTTTTGTAGACCTCGTGGAAGTTGTACTTGGCCATGGCGGCGATGTCGGCGCCGGCGGCAAAGGCCTTTTCGCTGCCGGTGATGACCATGCAGCCGATCGCCTCGTCCGCGTCAAAGGCCTTGAGCGCGGCGCCCAGTTCGTCCATCAGCGGGCCATTCAAGGCGTTCAGCGCCTTGGGGCGGTTGAGGGTGATGATGCCGACCTTGCCGCCTTCGACGCGGACTTCGATGTTTTCGTAGCTCATGGGTTCTCCAGCGAATGAACCGGGCCACTATACCCAAGCCGGCTTGGCCCAGCCTGTCATCCAGGCGCGCCGTATATGAGGGAAAACATTAACCAACCGATCGGTCGGTTAATGCTACAGTCCTGCCCAAGGAGACCTCCATGACCGATTCGACCCCTGACTCCGTGCTCTACGAGGAGCGCGGCGAAGTCGCCGTTGTCACGCTCAACCGCCCGCAAGCCCTCAACAGCTTCACCCGCGAAATGCACCAGCGCCTGCGCACCCTGCTCGACCGGGCCGAGGCTGCGCCGCACATCCGCGCCCTGGTGCTGACCGGCGCCGGCCGCGGCTTTTGCGCCGGTCTGGACCTGTCGGAACTTGACTTCACCCCCGGCCCCGGCCTGCTCGAGCGTGCCGACCCCGGTCCGGTGATCGAAGAGGAATTCAACCCGACCACACGCCGTCTGCAGTCGCTGAAACTGCCCACGGTGGTGGCTGTCAACGGCGTGGCCGCCGGTGCTGGCGCATCGATCGCCATGGCCTGCGACATCGCTGTGGCCGCGCCCGGCGCGAGCTTTGTGCAGGCCTTCAGCAAGATCGGCCTGATCCCGGACGCGGGCGGCAGCTGGCTGCTGGTCGAGCGCCTGGGTCTGGCCCGCGCCATGGCCCTGGCCATGACCGGCGACAAGCTCACCGCCGACAAGGCGCTGGAATGGGGCCTGATCTGGCAGGTGGCCGAGGACCCGGTGGCTGCGGCGGTGGCCCTGGCCGAAAAACTCGCCGTCATGCCGACCCAAGCGCTGGTGGCCACGCGACACCTCCTGCAAGGCGCAGGCACCCGCTCGCTCGATGAGCATCTGAACGTCGAGCGCGACACCCAGTCGGCGCTGGGCAAGACGCACGATTACATGGAGGGCGTTCAGGCTTTCCTGCAAAAGCGGGCGCCGCAGTTCAAGGGGAAATGACATGACCCCACAGGAAATCGCCCGCAAGGTCGGCGAAACCATGTTCCCGGTGGACGTGGCCTCCAAGGACACCATGGGCATGGAGCTGCTGGCCTGCGAGCCGGGCCGAGCCGTGATGCGCATGACCGTGAAAGAACTGCACCTCAACGGGCACAGGATCTGCCACGGCGGCTTCATCTTTACGCTCGCCGATTCCACTTTCGCTTTTGCCTGCAACAGCTACAACAAGAACGCGGTGGCCGCCGGCTGCAGCATCGAGTTCCTCAAGCCCGGCAAGTTGGGCGACGTGCTGACCTGCGAAGGCGTGGAGCAGACCCTGAGCGGTCGCCACGGCATCTACGACATGAAAGTGAGCAACCAGAATGGCGAGGTGATCGCCGTGTTCCGTGGCAAAAGCGCACAAATTCAAGGCACTGTATTTCCGGAGTGACACCCATGACCGCCAAGACCTTTGCCCTCGAGCCGATCGAGAAAGCCAGCATCGACGAGATGCGCAGCCTGCAGCTCAAGCGCCTGCAGCAGACCCTGCAGCACGCCTATGCCAACTCGCCGGTCTACCGCGCCAAGTTTGATGCGGCGGGCGTGCATCCCGACGACTGCAAGACCCTGGCTGACATCGCCAAGTTCCCCTTCACCACCAAGTCGGACCTGCGCGAGAGCTACCCCTTTGGCATGTTTGCCGTGCCCCGCGAAAACTGCGCGCGTATCCATGCGTCGAGCGGCACCACCGGCAAGCCGACGGTGGTGGGCTATACGCTCAAGGACATCGACACCTGGGCCAACGTGGTGGCGCGCAGCATTCGTGCCGGCGGTGCCAAACCCGGTGATCTGGTGCACATCAGCTACGGCTATGGCCTGTTCACCGGCGGCATGGGTGCTCACTACGGCGCTGAAAAACTGGGTCTGACGGTGGTGCCTTTTGGCGGTGGCCAGACCGAGCGCCAGGTGCAGCTGATCCAGGACTTCAAGCCCGACATCATCATGGTCACACCCAGCTACATGCTGGCGATTGCCGACGAGTTCGAGCGCCAGGGGATCGATGCCAAGAGCAGCTCGCTGCGCATCGGCATCTTCGGCGCCGAGCCCTGGACCAACGACATGCGTGCCGCCATCGAAAAACGCATGAACATCGACGCCGTGGACATCTACGGCCTGTCGGAAGTGATGGGCCCCGGCGTGGCCAGCGAATGCATCGAGACCAAGGACGGTCCAACCATCTGGGAAGACCATTTCTACCCCGAGATCATCAACCCCGAGACGGGCGAGCCGGTGGCCGACGGCGAGATGGGCGAGCTGGTGTTCACCAGTTTGACCAAGGAGGCGCTGCCCATCATCCGTTACCGCACGCGCGATCTCACGCGCCTGCTGCCAGGCACGGCGCGCCCGAGCATGCGCCGCATCGAGAAGATCACCGGCCGCAGCGACGACATGATGATCATCCGTGGGGTCAACGTGTTTCCGAGCCAGATCGAGGAGCTGATCCTCAAGCGCAGCGAACTCGCACCACACTACCAGTGCGTGCTCACGCGGGATGGTCCGATGGACGACCTGAAGGTGCTGGTGGAGACCAAGCCCGGTGTGTCACCTGACAGCATCGAAGCGCGCGCGGCGGCCAAGATGCTGCAGCACGAGATCAAGGTCTACATCGGCTCCAGCGTGGCCATCGAACTCAAGGCCGAGGGCGGCGTCGAGCGCAGCCAGGGCAAGGCCAAGCGGGTGGTGGATTTGCGGGGCAAGTGACTTGGTGGTCTTTGGTGGGGGCGCCGAGTCCGAGTCTGGGCTGCGCTCCTCATAAGCCGCTTCGCGTCACAAATCGTCGCACAGCCCAGACCCGGACTCAGCGCGTGGGTGTTCAAGCCCCAAACACCAGCGCCGAAATTCAGAGAGGGATCGGGTACGGCTGGTGACGATTTCTGCGCTTCGGCGCAGCATGAGGAACCAGCCGTACCCGATCCCTCTCCACCATCAACGGTCAAATCGCCGGCCAGCCGGAGGAACGACCCGACAAAGCCTCCAGCCGCCACACCGTGCTCTGCTGCGGCACCACCAGTGGCAAACGCAGCAGCTGCTTGTCCCGCGACACCAGCGCCAGTGCCTTGCGTTCCTTGCCCAGCAGTTCGGGCACATCGGCCAGCTTGTTCACGCGCCACGATTGCACAGTTTTGCCCAGCTGACCGCGCGCACCCACCTCCAGCCCCAGCCACTCGTCGCCCGCCGCCAACCCCGCCTGCTCGGCCGCGCTGCCACGCAGCACCGCCTTGACCTGCACGCTGCCGTTCGCATCCTGGTGGCGCAGGCCCAGGTGCTGGGCGAAGTTGCCCGGCTCGGCGTGGATGCGGATGCCCTGGCCTTCGAGCAGTCTGGCCAGCGGCAGTTCCGCGGTCGAATGTACCCAGGCCTGCAGTTCCTTGCGCCATGAGCGACCGGTGATGGCCTGCAGCTCGTCCAGCACATCCTGCTCGCGCATCGGGCCGGCCTGGCAGCGCTTGTACAGGTCGCGCATCACCGTGTCCAGCGAATGGCCCTCGGCGCGCAGCGACAGGTCCAGGCACAGCGCCACCAGCGCGCCCTTGGTGTAGTAGCTGACCGTGGCATTGGGCGTGTTCTCGTCCTGGCGGTAGTACTTCACCCAGGCGTCGAAGCTGGCCTGCGCCACCGTCTGCACGTGGCGGCCGGGCGTCTGCGCGACCTGGTTGATCGTTTTGCCCAGCAGTTGGAGGTAGGTCGCGTCGTCGATCAGGCTGGCGCGGCGCAGCAGCAGGTCGTCGTAATAGCTGGTGAAGCCCTCGAAGAACCAGAGCAGCGGTGTGTAGTTTTCACGGGTGTAGTCGTAGCGGGCAAAGGCGTCGGGCCGCAGCTGCTTGACGTTCCAGGTGTGGAAGTACTCGTGGCTGATCAGACCCAGCAGCGTGGTGTAGCCCTCGCCGGTTTTCTTTTCGCCCACTCGCGGCAGGTCGCGGCGGCCACAGATCAGTGCGGTGCTGTTGCGATGCTCCAGCCCGCCGTAACCGTCATCCACCGCATTGAGCATGAACAGATAATTTTTGTGCGGCGCCTTGCGGCCGGCCTGCGCGCCCTGGCCGTGCCAGAAGCGGATTTCGGCTTCGCAGATCTTTTGCGTGTCGGCCAAGAGGCGCTCGCCGTCAAACGAGGGCAGGGCGCCGGCCACCACAAAGCGGTGCGGGATGCCGCAGGCCACGAAGCTGCCGCTCCAGAAAGTGCCCAGCTCCACCGGGCAGTCGACCAGCTCGTCGTAATGGAGCGCCTGGTAGAGGCCAAAGCCTTTCTTGTCGACCTTGACGGGTGCGATGCCCGTCGCGGCTTGCCAGCTGGGCTGGCCCTTGACGGGCAGCAGCTGCAGCTGGTGTGGCTGCGATTCCTGCCCGTGCACCCGCAGGCACAGGCTGGTGCCGTTGAAAAAGCCGCGCCGGGCATCGAGCCAGGCGGTGCGCACCGAGTTGTCGAAGGCGTAGACCTCGTAGCTCAGTGTCAGCGGGGTGCCGCTCTTGCAGTCGACTTGCCAGCTGCATTTGTCCTGCTGCACCACCTCCAGCGCGCGGCGGCCTTGCCGTGCCTGCAGCTTCTGCAGGTTCTTGGAAAATTCGCGCACCAGGTAGCTGCCCGGAATCCACACCGGCAGCGAGACGGTTTGCTGCGCAGCCGGCTGGGGGATGGTCAACGTGACACGGAAGAGGTGCGCGTGGAGGTTGGCGGCTTCGACGGTGTAGGTCAGGTTGGTCATGTGCATGGCAATCCCGTAGGAGCGGCGAGCCGCCGCGATGATCAAGGGTGCTTCTCCATTGTCGCGGCGGATCGCCGCTTCCACACAAAAAGATCAGGTGGCGCCGGCGGCCAGGAAGCAGCTGAGGCTGGAGACGAGGGTCAGGTGCAGGCGCATCGGCAGCCAGGGGGCCAGCCCTGCGGCCGGCCAGGTCCTGCGGTCGACCAGGTAGCAGCCGATCAGCACAAAGCCCAGCAGGGGCAGGCCGGCGAAGGCCGGCATCATCACGCCGATCCAGGCCAGAAGGGAAGGCAACACGCCCCAAGTGAAATGCACCGGTGGCGCCTGGGGTGTGGTGATTGCGTTGCGAAAGCCCACGCCCCAGTGGATGCCGCCCAGAAACGACACGATCACGCCGCCGTAGGCCTGCATGGACAGCGCCACATAGGGGTGCAGGTCTTCGCCCGCCACCCACAGGCACAGGGCCAGGAAGACGAAGGGGATGAGCCCGGCATAGCCCAGGCGGCGGATCAGGACCCAGGTCGGGTCTTCGGTGTGCTGCGGCTTCATCATGTCACTTCATGTTGGCGAGCTGGCTTTCGATCTGCGCCAGCGGCACGGCGCCCACCACCCGCGTGCCGTCGGCAAAGAACAGGGTGGGGGTGCCGGTGATGCGGCTTTTCTTGCCGAACTCGACATTGGCTTCGATGGCCGCGGTGTCGCAGCTGGCCGATGCAGGTGCCATGCCGTTGATCATCCAGTCGTTCCAGGCCTTGGCCTTGTCTTTGGCGCACCAGATGTTTTTCGATTTGGTTTTCGAGTCCTCGCCCAGGATGGGGTAGAGCACATGCGAGATGGTCACGTTGTCGAGCTTTTGCAGGTCTTTCTCGAAGCGCTTGCAGTAGCCACAGTTCGGGTCGGCAAACACCACCAGCTTGCGCTTGCCGTTGCCGCGCACCTGGTTGAAAGCGTTCTTGAGCGGCAGCTGCTCAAAGGGTACGGCCGAGAGCTTGTCCACACGCTCTTCGGTCAGGTTGCGCTTTTGCCTGACGTCGATCAGGTTGCCCTGGATCAGGAAGTTGCCCTCGGCGTCGCTGTACATGATGTCGCCGCCCATGCGCACCTCATACAGGCCGCTCATCGGGGTCTTGCTGACTTCGTCGATCTTGGGGATGTTGGGCAGGCGCTCGCTCAGGTTCTTGCGGATGGCGGCTTCCTGGGCCTGGGCGCTGCTCAGGGCGAGTGCTGCTATGGCGAGCCAGTGTCGGATTCTCATACGGGGGTCTTTCCGGAATTGGATACGCCCATGGCCTGGCGCGTCATCCAGCGTTTGAGGGGCCCTGAATGGTCGAAGCCGTTCAGGCCCCAGTTGCGGAGTTGAGGCCAGACCGCCCCGCTGCGGGCAAACAGCCGCTGCAGCCCGTCGGTGACCAGGCCCATGGCGATCACGTCGGCCTGGCGGGCGCGTTCGTAGCGACGCAGCAGCTTGGGGTCGTTCAGCGGTCGCCAGAATTCCTTACCCTGGATGACCTGGACCAGCTCGGCCACATCGCCCAGGCCCACGTTCAGGCCCTGGCCTGCCAGCGGGTGCAGGGCGTGGGCGGCGTCGCCGGCCAGGGCAAAGCGCTGGTCGGCGGTGCCGGGCACGGTGCCTGTCCAGCGCGCGGCACGCGCCAGCTGCAGCGGCCAGACAGCGCGGTCGCTCGCGAGGCGCATGCGCCCCAGCGCGAAACTGCAGGCGTTTTCCAGTTCGTGGGCAAAGGCTTCGGCGCTCAGGGCCTGCAGTTCCTGCGCGCGCGCCGGGTGCACCGACCACACCAGTGCGATGTCGCGTCCGCCTTCACCGCCCAGCGGCAGCAGGGCCAGGACTTCGGCCTGGGGCTGCGTGAGTTCTGGCGCAGCGCCAAAGCGGAACCACTGGCGGGCAATGCCGCCGTGGGGCTGTTCGCAGTGCAGACGCGCTGCCACGGCGTGTTGTTCGTAGTGGGTGATGTCAAAAGCCACACCGAGCTCGGCCCGGGTCTGGCTGGCGCGGCCTTCGCAGACCACGGTGAGCGCTGCAGGCACCGGGGCTGACACCACCTCGATCTGTGGCTGAAAACGGACGGCATCGCTCAGGCGTGCTTCGAGGACCGGCACATCGACCATCCAGTTGAGTTCGCCTGTGCTCTGCTCGGCGGCATCGAAATGCAGGCTGCCCCCGGCATCGCCAAACACCTGCATGGCATGCACCGGCGTGACCGCAGGTGCCTCGGGCCAGCAGCGCAGGTCTTCTAGCAGGGTCCGGGCTGCGCCATTGAGGGAATAGGCGCGCACATCCGGTCCGCTGCCGGCCTTGGGCTGCTCGACCAGGGCCACGCGCAGCCGCTCGCGGGCCAGCAACAGGGCCAGCGAGCGGCCAACGATGCCGGCGCCTCGTATGCAGATGTCGTGCGGGTAAGCCATGCCGTCGATTGTAGAGACGGCGAGGGCGTGAAGCGGCGTCCCGACAAGAGGAGCCCATGACTTGAGAGGATTTGCTGCCTATACTGCGGATTATGAAAAAAAGTATATTTTTCCTGATCACCTCAATAGCCATCGCACTGCAGGCCAGCCCTGCGACGGCGCAGACAGTCGCACCATCCGCTGAACAGATGATCGAGCAACTCAAGGCACCGCGGACCCGGGGTCTGAGAAATCTGACCGTCGAATCCGTGCCCGCGGGCGTGCAGGAGCCGGCCGCGGTGGCGGCAACGCCAGCGACTGGCGTTCAGGGGGGTACGGCAAGCACCGCCGCAACGGCAGTTGTGGCACCCGCGCCGCGGCCATCCCTGTCATTGCTGATCCAGTTTGACTTCAATTCCGCCACGATCCGGCCGGAAAGCCAGCAATCCTTGCTCAATCTGGCCCAGGCCTTGCAGTCGGCAGAGCTCAAGGATTTCAGCTTCGCGGTGGAGGGGCACACCGATGCCAAGGGCTCGGCCGATTACAACTTGCGCCTGAGCGAGCAGCGTGCGCAGGCGGTCAAGCGTTTTCTGGCGGAGCAGGGGGTCGCGCAGCTGCGCCTGAGCGCATCGGGCAAGGGGGCGACCCAGCTGGCCAACGCCGCCCAGCCGTTCGCCCCGGAAAACCGCCGTGTGCGCATCGTGAATCTCGACTGATCCCGTGCGCAGCGGCTTTTTACTGAACTGGGAACGGCGCCTCCTGGGGTGGCTGGCAGGTATCTCGGGACCGCGCATGCTGGCGGGCCTGGCCTTGCTGTTTTCCCTGTGGATCGTGGCTGATGTCTTTTTTCTGTCGGTCACTGGCGGGCTGGCGCAATCTACTTACGACACCATGGTACGTTGGCGTCTGTTTGCGCCAGCGCCCGACGAACGCATCGTCATTGTTGACATTGACGAATCGGCCTTGGCGCGCATGGCGCCTGAGTTTGGTCGTTGGCCTTGGCCGCGGGATACGCTGGCCACGGTGCTTGACCACATCGAATCGCAGCAGCCAGCGGCCATCCTGTGGGATATCGTGTTTTCAGACGCTGACCGTCTGAGCCCTGGAGGTGATCTGGCCTTCGACCAGGCCGTGGCACGCAGCCGCCACAGCCATTTTGGTTTGGTGCGCCTGCCGCGCAAAAATGATGACCAAAGTCAGATCACCCAAGACCATTTGCCCAGCCTGTGGGCCAAAGCGGCAACCGATGCGCAGGGCGACCGTCCCACGCTGGCACTGGTGCCACCGGCACTGCCCAGCATCGCACGCCAGCCCCTGGGCTTCAACAACGGCTATGTTGACAAGGACGGTGTGCTGCGACGTTTCCGCTATTTTGAAAAGCTCAGCGACGGCAGCATCATCCTGTCGCTGCCGATGGCGGTGGTGCGTAGCCTGGCGCCCGAGGTCTATGCGCGCTGGCTTGGGCGTTTTGAAGCCGGTGGACAGCGTGCCGACAGCGAAACCTCGACCGAGGACGATGTGTTGGTCCACTGGCGCCGCCGTGCCCATGCTTATCCCCGTGTCAATTTCGCTGACGTGTTTGCCCAGGCCGATGGCGGGCATCCCAAGGTGCCTGTGCCGTCCCTGGCCGGCAAGATCGTGATCATCGGTGCCACAGCGCCCAGCTTGCACGATACCCACCCGACTCCGCTGTCGGCCACCCAGGCCGGGGTGGAGTCGCTTGCCACGGGGCTGGATAACGCCCTGCACGAGCGCACCCTGCGCGAGTTACCCAAATGGGCCGGTGCTTTGCTGGCGGTGCTGCTGTGCTTGGCGGTGGCGTTTTGGAGCCACCATCGCAGTGTCTCTTCCCTTGGGCCGGCCATGGTGGCTGTTCCAGGGGTGCTGGTGGCCATCAGTTTTGCAAGCCTGCACAGCAGTCAGCTGTTTCTGGATTTGCACCTGTCGGCGGGGCTGACTTTGGTTTTTTTGGCTGTGCTGCGCGTTTGGCACCAGCTGCGCAAGCGTCACTGGTGTGGCGATCTGGTGCTCAGTGCCGGGTCACTGGCTGTGTGGGCCTGGGCGCTGGACAAGCCCTGGAGGAATGAGCAGCTCGACCGCCTGATTGCTGTGCTGCAAGCGCATGCGCCAGATACCCGTGTTTTACTGCTCGACCCGGAGTCAAGCAGCGCAGAAAGCCTGCGCTGGCACCCTTTCGCCACTTGCTGGGCTCTGGTCGGTCCTCAGGATCAATTGCTGAGCGTTCAAGCTGTGCTGCAACGCAGCTCGATCGGCATGGCCGTGCGACACTCGGCGATGCTCCCTGTAGATCAGCAGGCTGGTCCTGACGCAGTCAGGCCCTTGGTTGCCTCACTGGCGTTGCAAGGCTGGAGTGTCTTGCAAAAATCTTCCTCACAGGAGTGGATCTCATGAAGCGTTGGATAGGGACTTTGCTGCTGACCTTCAGCAGCGGTTTGCTTTGGGCTCAGGGCCAAAATGCCGTGCTCTCCAGGACGTCCGAGCTGCGAGCCGACAAGCTGGCCACTGCCAACGTGCTGGCTTCGGTCCCCTCGGGAGCGACGGTGAGGGTGGTCTCTCTGGAGGGGGGCTGGGCTCTTGTGGATGCCAACCCTGCGGCAGGTCGCGTGTCTGGATGGGTGCGTGCCAGCGCCCTGAATCTTCAGGCGCAGGCTTCCGCGCTGGCCGGTTTGTCCAGCGGTCGTGAGGCCGCGGGCAACAATGCGCTCACGCTAGGTGTGCGCAGCATTCCGCAGCCGCAAGCGCGGGTCAATCGCCATGCCCTGATCATTGGCGTCGGACGCTATGCCGATCCCGCCGTTCCACCGCTGCCGGGCACGCGCCTGGACCGTTACTCGGCCACGCAAATGGCCAAGACCATGCAGGTGCCCGAAGACCACATCCGTTATCTGCAGGATGACCAGGCCACTGGGCAGAACATCCGCGCCGAACTCCAGGCTTTGGCGCAACGTGTGCAGGACGGTGACCGTGTCTTTATCCACTACTCGGGCCATGGCACCCGCTATTACGATCCACAGACCGGCGGTTGCGTGGAAGCGCTCATGCCCTATGACGGCATGAGCAAAGGCACGGTGAGCAACCAGGAAATGGCCAAACTGCTCTCCGACATGAGCCGCAAGACAGACAAGCTTTTTGTGATGTACGACGCTTGCTTCTCCGGGGGCCTGGTGCCGGTCACGAGTGCAACCCGCACGCGAGGCATCCTCAATGCCAATGATGAGGGGGCGCTCAGACCCAAGTTCAGTACCACCGAGGACATCTGTGCCAAGCCTAGCAATGTGACCACACGCAGCCTGACGCAAGAGCAGTTGCAGGCCGGTGCCTTGCCACAAGACATCATTCATCTGTCTGCCGCACGGGACAATGAGATCAGCTTCGATGACGAATCCAAAGGAGGGCTGGCCACTCAGTACGTTCGCGACTGCATGCTGCGTGAGGCCAAAGACCTGGATGGCTCGGGCGCAATCACAATCGATGAAATCCGCCAATGTGCGCAGGAAAAAATCAATCGCCGCATGCAGGGCGACACCAACTTCAAGCCTCACCACCTGGTCATCGGTGGCAATAAAGGCTTTGTGCCAGCCTGGTTCAGTCAGGGGGGGGCGACTGCTGCGGTGCAAGTGGCCGCGGAGGGCGCCACGGCCTTGACAGCCACGCCTGCGCCTGCTGCGGTTGCACCTGCAATACCTGCGCCGGTGGCGTCTGTAGCTGTCGCAGCGGCAGTGCCTGCTCCTGCAGCACCTTCTGTCCTGGAGCAGGCTGTTCCCCAACTCAGTGGCGAGCAGGCCTTGCGGCAAATTTTCGAGCAGCGCAACGCCAAGCGCGGTGTCACGGTGACCTTGAGTAAACCAGCGCTGGTCATTGGCCAGGATGCGCTGGAGTTCAAAGTCAGGTCTGATCGCGCAGGCTATGTCTACGCCGCATTGGCCGGTTCCGATGGCAAAGCCTTGTACATGCTGTTCCCCAACGACCTGGACCAGAACAACCGCATTGAGGCCGGGCAAACGCTTTCGCTACCTGCCAGCAATTGGCGCATCCGCGCTTCGGGGCCGGCGGGCATGGATCACCTGCTGGTCATGGTGGCCGATGCGCCGCGCGACCTGACGGCGCTGGGTGGACAAAAGGCAGGGCCTTTCCTCATGTCGCTCAACGATTCGCAGGGCCGTGCCCAGCTTGGGGCCTTGATGACAACTTCCAAGCTGGTGCACAGTCAAGCGTGCCGCACCCGTCAGCAGGCGGCCAATAATCCCATGTGTTCAGATGCATACGGCGCTGCCATGGTGTCGGTGCAGGAGGTGCTCAAATGAAGATCCGTACATGTTGCGCTGCTCTGTTGGTTGGGTGTGTGAGTGGTGCTGCGCAGTCCCAGACTGCAACTCAGCCGACTTGGCTGATTGCGCCTGACGAGGCGGTGCAGTACCAGGGCGAGGCGGGTTTTCTGGCTCCGCCAAGCCTGCGCCCGCGCGCCCTGATACCAGCGATCGATGTGTTGCAGCCCGAGCTGGTGCCAGAGAGCAAACTCAAATCACCCTTGTCGATCGCGGTGGCTTTCAAGCCGCAGGCCGATTCACGCATCGAGGTTGGCACGTTCAAAGTGCTCTATGGTGCACTCAAGTTCGACATCACTTCGCGTCTGGCTCAATACACCCAGGTCAGTGCAGCAGGTTTCAAGCTGGATAACGCCAACATTCCCAAGGGGCGACACCGCCTGACGCTGCAGATCCAGGACGACAAGCAACGCCTCGCCGAGCGCGAACTGCGTATCGAAGTCGAATAAGTACAACACCGAAAGGAGCGCTGCCATGAAGCGCTTGTGGACCCATCTTGCAACCCTCCTGCTGTTGATCTTTGTTGCCCGCGGTGCTTGGGCGCAACAAGCCGATGGTGCGGCTTTGCAGTTGCCCGAACAGGAAGTGCAGCGCTTGCGAGAAGTGCTCGACAAGCCCGTCGATGCGAATACCTTGCTGTCCAGCAGGATCGAACAGTACAAGCTCAAGGATGCGGCGGCCTGGCGATTGGGTGACATGTTGGCGCAAGAGCAAATCCTGCGTGACTGGGCGGCCATCGATCCGAACGCGCGCTGGCGTTTGCGTGATTTTTTGTCGGGTACCGAAAAGCGTGCAGAAGCCTATGCGATCGGACAGGATCTGATCCGCGAAATCCGTTACGCGCCTTCTGCGGTACGCATCCGTACCACAGTGGCCAACAACTACATCGACGACAGCAACCTGAAAAAGGCAGGTGAGTTGCTCGATGAAGCGGAAAACCTGATCAAGACCGAGTGGGGTCGCGTCAATCGTTCAGGACAGGGCCTGTACTGGATGGTGCGCGCCGAGCTGGAGTACAACCTGGTGCGTTCTTACCATCTGCGTCGCAGCGGCAAATGGCAACAGGGTCTGCAGACATCGCGGCTGGCGGTCGAAAAGGGCAAGCAGCTCATGGGCTTGTCAAGCTTGGTGGATGAGCGCGAGCGCAATTTCGGCCGCAGCTGGTATGTATCGGCCATGGCCACCTTGGCGGACCACCAGTCGGCCTCTGGCATGTACGTGGACGCCGACATGACCTTGCGTGAAGCCTACCGCTTTGCCAAGTCGCAGGGCTTCACGGAAAACCAGCTGCAGCGCCTGTTCAATGCCTTTGCCTGGCTGCGCAATGCCACAGGGCAGTTCGACGAAGGCCTGGCCTACAGCAAGCGTGTCGAGGGCATTGTGCTCGCGCAAGGTTTGCCCAAGGGTGCGCCTTCCTGGCTGTTTACCCAGATCCCGGGTCTCCAGGCCCTGGCGGGCATGGGGCGCTGGACCGAAGCGATGGAGCGTTTCGCCGAGATCGACAGGGAGACAGCCAAGCTCAAGACGCGCTCATCCTTGTCCAATCAGCCGCACATGCGGGCCTTGGTGCTGCTCAACAACGGTCGTCCACAAGAGGCACTGCGGGCCATGCAGGGCACAATGAACTGGCACTTGGCCAACTTTGGCGAGAACCATTACTTCACGGCATTCACGCGTGGCCTGTATGCCGCTGCGCTCTTCCGGTCCGGAGACGCCGAAGCGGCACGCAAGGCCTTCGAGCGCGCGGTGGAGAACATGACCGCGCCTGAGGCATTGACCGGCGATTTTGCCGAGAACGCCTACACGCGCAAGGTCAAGAAATTCATTTTCCAGACCTACATCGAGCTGCTGGCCAACACCGCAGGCCAAAATGCAGCAGATGCGGCGCAGGTGTTTCGCCTGGCCGACCATTTGAACGCCTCCTCGGTGCAGCAGGCTCTGGCCGATGCGGCGGTGCGCTCGGCCGTGAATGTGCCTGGCCTGTCGGACGTGATTCGCCAGGAGCAGGAGGCCAAGAACGAGATGGCCGCATTGCAAAGCTACATGATGGGGCAGGGCTCGGAGGGCGAAGCACGCCGCAACCCCCAGGTGCTGGAGCAGATGCGCGCGCGGCTCAAAGAGCTTGAGCTGATGCGCAAGGACTACAAGGCGCGCATCCAGAAAGGCTTTCCCGAGTATTTCCAGCTGATCCAGCCCAAGGCACCCAGCCATACCGACATTGCCCAGCAGTTGCGACCCGACGAGCTGTTCGTCTCGGTCCTGCCCATGGAGCAGGGCACTTATGTCTGGGCCATCGATGCCAAAGGCCAGGTGCAGTTTCACCGCTGGGCTTTGGGTGAGCAGCAGACGCAGGCCCTGGTTGACCGGGTTCGCCGAACGCTCGATGTGGCAGGCTTGGGTGCGCGTGCACCGGCTTTTGATGTTGCAGGTGCACACGAGCTTTACCAGGGACTGCTGCAACCCTTTGAGGGCCTGCTCACCGACAAGAAGCACCTGATCGTGGCGACCTCGGGCGCTTTGGCTAAACTGCCGCTGGCGGTCCTGGTGCGCCGTCCCGTGGCCCAAGGTGCTGCACAACCGGCCTGGCTGATCCGCGAGCTGGCCGTCAGTCATGTCCCCACGGCCAGCGGTTGGCTGGCCCTCAAGCGCTTTGGCAAGGTGCCGTCCCAGTCGCAACCGCTGGTCGCTTGGGGCGACCCGCTGTTTGATTTACGTGGCCAGCAAGTGGCCAGTGCGGGCCATGGCGCGACAGTGCGTTCGCTGATCCAGACCCGCTCGAGCAGCGGCGCCCGCATCGAGCAGGAAGACATGGATGCCTTCCTTCATTACAGCAAGATACCGCCGCTGCCTGAAACCCGCGACGAGGTCATGGAGCTGGCCCGCATCCTCTCGGCTAACCCCAAGGAAGACCTGATCCTGGGGGCGGCCGCCACCCGTGCCTCGGTGCTGCAATACAGTGCTTCGGGCAAGCTGGCGCGCAAACAGGTGGTGGTGTTTGCCACGCACGGTCTGCTCGCCGGTGACTTGCCCAGCCTCAACCAGCCCGCGCTGGCCATGGCCGCCACCGCCAACGTGGCAGAGTCGCCACTCTTGACACTCGAAGACGTGCTGGGCCTCAAGCTCAACGCCGACTGGGTTGTGCTGTCGGCCTGTAACACGGCTGGTGCCGATGGTCGAGCCGAAGAAGCGCTCAGTGGCCTGGCCCGGGGTTTTTTCTTTGCCGGCTCGCGCAGCCTGCTGGTCACGCACTGGTCGGTGGAGTCGGAGAGCGCCATGTTGCTGACCACCCACACCTTTGATGCCTACAAAAAGCATCCGGACATGCCACGAGCTGAGGCCCTGCGCCAGGCCATGCTCAAAACCATGCAGACCCCGCGTTTTGCCCACCCCGCCTATTGGGCCCCTTATGCCCTGGTGGGAGAGGGCGGCCGATGAGGCCGTTGCCGGCCCGGTTCCTGGCAGGACTGGTGGCTTTTGGCCTGCTGCTGTCCGTGCCCTGGGCTGCGGTGGCCCAGGACAGCGAGATCGAAACCCAGTTCAAGAAAGTCTCGCCTGAAGAAGAGGCCAGACTCAAGGCCATTTTGGCCGAGCCACTGGCCACAGATGCGCTCAAAACCAGCCTGCAGCGCCAGATCAACCAGAAGCGCATGGCCGCCAAGCGCCTGTCCATGCCCGAACTGGAAGAGAAGTTTCTGCTGGAGGCCATCCCATTGCTGCAAAACGTGGGGATGCAGAACGATCTGGCCATTATCTACCGCAACCGGGGGGACTATGCCCGGGCAGTGGAGTTGCACCAGGCACTGCTGCCGCAGACCAGTAAGGTCCAAAAGCCCTTTTTCATGACGCACGTCGCCAACGATTTCCTGCAATGGGGCAAGCCTGAGCAAGCCCGGCAGGAGCTGGAGAAGGTCGCGCAGACCATCGAGTCGCTTCAGCGAGAGCGACTCGGTCAAGGTGCACAGCGGCTGCTGTTTCGCAGCACCTATTTTTATCACTGGGTCCTGTCGAATCTGGAGCAGAGGCAAGGACGATGGAATGCGGCCATCGAAGCGGCAGCGCGTGCCGAACATGCTGCCCGCAAGGCCTTGTCGATCGAGCTGCCCGGTGACGAGGCGCTGGATCGCCAGAGCACTGCTTCCGATGTGGCCAATGCGCTGGCGCGCAAGACGCAGGCCTACCGCAGTGCAGGGCGATTTGTGGATGCCGAGCAGGTGCTGCGGGAGTACATGCGCTTTGCTTCAGAGGCCTCCTTGCCGGTCAAGTTCCGTTCTGGCATCTACACCGTGGCTTCCAACCTGCGTTTTGGGCAGCGGGAATTTGTCCAGGCTGAACAGCTGGCACGCAAGTCGGACCAGATCCTGGAAGAGCTGGGTGAAGACCCGATGAGCCCGAACCGGACGGCGCGACGACGTGATTTGTTCATTGCGCTGGCAGGTCAGAAAAAATGGGCGCAGGCTCTGCAGGAAGTGCGCCGACTTGACGAACGGGCCAATGGCACCCCCGCGCTGGTCAATCGAGTGCGCTTCAACTTTGACCGCGCCTATGTTTACCTCGGCAACGGTCTGCATGCGCAGGCGGCTGAACAGTTCGAGCGTGTGGCACGCGGCAACCGCCAGACCTATGGAGAGGGCCATTTTTTTGTGGCCCAGGCCGAAGGTTTGCAGGGCGTGGCGCTCTGGCGCAGCGGCCAGGCGGCCAGCAAGGCGCGCGCACTGCCCCTGCTTCAGCGGGCCTCAGACGATCTGGTGAACCTGCGCAACGCCGACTATCTGGACCAGTTCGGCATTCGTCCGGAAACGCGCCACCTGATCATCTCGGCCTACATCGAAGCCCTGGCCGAGCTTGATCCTGTACGCGCCAGCCAGGCGCTGGGCCTGGCCGACTGGCTGCGTGCGGGCGCGGTGCAGGAGGCCCTGGCCGATGCAGCCCTGCGTGCAGCGGCCAACACACAAGGTCTGGCCGATCTGGTGCGGCAGGAGCAGGATGCGAAGAATGAAACTCGCGGCTTGATGTCTTTTTTGCAGGGAGAGGCGGGCGCGGCTTCATCGACCTTGCCGGACATTGCTGCGCAGATGCGCCATCGGATTGCCGTGCTCGACAAGCAGCGTGGGGAGCTTCAGGCCCGGATCAAGGCGGGCTTCCCGGGCTATGAAAGGCTGGTGCGTCCGCTGCCGCCGCAGCTCGACGAGATCGCGGCACGCTTGACTGGCGACGAAGCCTTGTGGGTGTTGATGCCCGATGCCGTCGGTGTCAATGTCTGGGCGATCAAGCAGGAGCAAGGCCGGGCAGTGGCGCGCTTTCACCGAGCGGCGCTGGACCAGCAGCGCCTGCAACAGGTGGTGGGCGCCTTGCGAGGCTCACTGGAAAGCCTGGGCTCACAAGGAAAGCTGTTGCCCTTTAACGATGCGCTGGCGTATCAGTTGTATCGGGACTTGCTCGGACCTTTGGCTGCAGAAATGGCGGACCGGCGGCAGTGGATGTTTGCGGCATCCGGCCCCTTGGCGCACCTGCCTTTTGCCGTGCTGCAAACCCAGCCACGACAGGCAGATCAGTCCGCCTGGCTGATCCGGCAAGTCAGCCTCAGCCAGGTGCCCAGTGTAGGCGCCTGGTTGAGCCTGCGCATGCTGCCGCGTCGTCAGATGCCTCAACAGATGCTGATGGCCTGGGGCGATCCGGTGTTCAACCCCGCACTCGCAGGACCGGCCAGTGGTGGCTCGATACGCAATCTGGGCTTGCGTGGCGCATCTCCGGTCGAAGACCTGGAGCGCGCATTGCCGGACGGCGCCAAGCTCTACCATTCCATTCCCCCCTTACCAGAAACCCGTGACGAACTGCAGGAGCTCGCCCGGGTCTTGAAGGCTGATGCCGGCAGCGACTTGGTACTGGGCGCCCAGGCCACACGTGCCAGCGTGCTCAAGGCCAATCAGAGTGGTCAGCTGGCGCAACGCAAGGTGATTGCGTTTGCCACGCATGGACTGATGGCGGGAGAGCTCCCGAACTTGACTCAGCCAGCGCTGGCGCTGGCCGCTGATGGCTCGGAAAAGCAGAATGCGCTGGCCCCGGTGCTTACCCTGGAGGACGTGCTGGGCCTCAAACTGAATGCGGATTGGGTGGTGCTGTCTGCCTGCAACACGGCTGCAGCCGATGGTCGGGCCGAGGAGGCGCTCAGTGGCCTGGCACGAGGCTTTTTCTATGCAGGCAGTCGCAGCTTGTTGGTGACCCACTGGGCTGTCGAATCTGAAAGTGCCAAGGAGCTCACTACCCGAACCTTCGGTCATTTCACCAGCAATCCGCAGGCGCCCAAGGGGGTCAGCCTGCGCGAAGCCATGCTGCAGGTCATGTCGGATTCCCGGTATGCACACCCGGCATTTTGGGCGCCCTATGTGTTGGTGGGCGATTCCCAGCGCTGACAGGCGGATTGAAGTGTCTGCTTAAACCGAAGCACAACCTTGGAGCAGCATGCGGGATCGTGCGCCTGCTCAGGGGTTGCAGCGGTCGCAGCGCGCCGGATCGGCCAGGGGGGGCAGACCGTCGCGGCGCTCTTCGGTATGGTGGCAGCTGCCGCAGGACCACAGGTGCGCCAGCGGCTCACGGGTGGCGCTGGCGCACAGCCGGCAGGGGCGGCCTGGGCGGTGTCCGCTGAGCGCAAAGCCGGGCTGGCCGCAGGCCGGGCAGGCGCTGAGCATCTTGCGGCACAGGTCTTCGGTCGCTCGGCGGATCATCGCCTGGCGCGTGGGGTTGCAGTGGGCGCGCAGGTCGCTTTCGGCGAACACCTGGCCGCGCGCCGATTGCGCCAGGGTCTGGCTGAAGGCGTGCAGCAGCGCATCGGCCGTGCCCAGGCCCTTGATCACCCCGGGCACTTCGCTGTGGTCCGGGCGCAGGCACAGGCGGTGCTCCGGAAAGCCCAGCTCGCGCGCCAGCTGCAGCAGCTCGTCGGGGCTGCGCGCCAGGCCTTGACCGGCGCGGGCAGGCCCCTGGGCCATGCCCACAATCTCCTGGCCGCTGCGCGCGTCGAGCAGCAGCACGATCTCGATGTTCCAGGGGATCACGCCGGCAATCGGGTCGGACACGAACGCACCCTCGCTGGCCAGGGCCAGCGGCAGGCCGCTGTGCGCCAGCGCGGTGCGGGCCTTGGCGCGCGCTGCCTCCAGCTGGTTGCCGGTGCGTGCCACGTCGCGGGTGAAGGTGCCAAAGCGGTCGGTGTCCACCTCGGGCACATGCACCACGCGGCAGCCGGTGGCGGGTTCGAGCACCGGCGCGATGATCGCCTGCTTGCCGTGCAGCGTGGGCAGCGCGATCGGGTGATGCCAGTGGCTGGTGTCCATCGGCTTCAGGCCCAGGCCCAGCGGGCGACTTCGGTGTAGAGCGGGATGCCCAGCAGGATGTTGAGCGGGAAGGTCAGGCCCAGCGACAGCCCGAAGTACAGCGAGGGGTTGGCCTCGGGGATGGCGTAGCGCACCACCGCCGGTACCGCGATGTAGGACGCGCTGGCGGCCAGCACCATGAGCAGCGTGGTGTCGCCTTGAGACAGCCCCGCCAGCAGGCACAGGCCCAGCGCCAGGCTGGCGTGCACCAGCGGGGCCAGCAGGCCATAGGCCAGCAACCAGGGCGACTGGCCCTTGAGGCCGGGCAGGTTGCGTGCGGCCAGCAGACCCATGTCGAGCAGGAAGAAGGCCAGCATGCCTTTGAACAGGTCGCCCGAGAAGGGCTGCATTGCGGCCTTGCCGGCATCGCCGGTGAGGATGCCCACCGCCATCGCGCCCAGCAGGAGCAGTTGCGCGCCGTCGGTGAAAGACTCGTGCAGCACCTTGCCCAGCGAAAAACCAGGCGCGCCCGAGCCGCTGCCAAGCACCCCCGTGCCCGAGCTGCCCGCTTGCACACTGGCCGTCTGCTGGCGCCGCAGCGCGCTGGCCATCAGCACCGCCATGATGATGGCCGGTGACTCCATCAGGGCCATGGCGGCGGCCATGTGCCCGCCAAAGGCGATGTTCTGGTTTTCCAGGTGGCCGATGGCGGTGATGAAGGTCACCGCACTGACCGAGCCGTAGGTGGCGGACACGGCCGCGGCATCAAAGCCCGAGAGAAAACGGCTGAGCACCGCGTAGCTCAGCACCGGGATCAGCAAGGCCAGCGTGATGGCCAGCGACAGGCCGGTTGCCACTTCGGTGGTCAGGCCCGAATGCGCCAGAGCAAAGCCGCCTTTGAGGCCGAGCGCCATCAGCAGGTACAGGGACAAGAAGCGCGAGATGGCGGGCGGGATTTCCAGATTGGACTTGACCAGACCGGCCAGCACGCCGAAGACGAAGAAAAGGATCGCGGGATCGATGAGGGTTTGCATGAAAGGCTCGCTTTTTTCTGTGTATGGCACCGATTCTCGATATGTAAGGTCATAAAGTAAAATCGATTTTTCAAAACGTATTCATCGAAATAAATCTATGAATATCACCTTCCGGCAGCTGCGGCTGTTTCTGGCCCTGGCCGACACCGGCAGCGTGAGCGCGGCTGCGCGGGCCATGCACGTGACCCAGCCCACCGCCTCCATGCAGTTGCGCGAGATCGGTGAATCGGTGGGACTTCCCCTGTACGAAGTGATCGCCCGCAAGGTGCACCTGACCGACGCAGGCCGGCAGCTGGCGCGCACGGCGCGGGCCATCGTCGACGAATGGGAAAGCTTCGGCCAGACGGTCAACGCCATGCAGGGCCTCACGCGAGGGCGGCTGCGGGTGGCGGTGGTCAGCACCGCCAAGTACTTTGTGCCGCGCCTTTTGGGCAGCTTTTGCGAGCGCCATCCGGACATCGACATCTCGCTGGAAGTACTCAACCGCGACGGCGTGGTGCAGCGCCTGCGCGACAACCGCGACGACCTGTACGTCATGTCCATGCCGCCGCAGGACAT
>JACCDS011964500.1_pt1 | contig 20785 bp, 12 predicted proteins | sample 7446441 | NCBI WGS metagenome assembly JACCDS01 (sample SAMN15323445, study PRJNA562643) | freshwater metagenome | isolation source: river surface water | place: USA:Blue River Watershed | collected 2017-08-17
GAGGCCAAGTTCATGGAAGTCCAGGAAGGCGCCCTCGAGGAGCTCGGCGTCACGTGGAACCTCAGCCGCCGCGGCGTCGCCCGCGTCAATCCCGCCACCGGCGCCCCCGTCCTCGATTTCGTCTCCGAGTCCATCGGCTACCAATATGAAGTGCAGGCCGACGCCGTCGTCGTCCGCCCCGGCGGCGAGACCACCACGCTCGACACCGTCTTCTTCCCCGTCACCCGCGCCACCGTCCTGCGCATGACCGGTATCGCCACCGGCACCGGCGCCACCTCCGGTCCCGCCCGTGATCCCTATGCCCCCGGCGCCGGCGGCGAGGCTCCGGCTTCCGGCGGCGAGGCCGCCTCGATGAAGGCGTTCCTCACCCAAGCCGGTGTCAGCTTCTCCGTCGAGGGCACCTCGCTCGCCTACGACGGCTCCGCCATCATCGTCACCCAGACCCCGCGCAACCTGGAGCGCATCCGCAACATCCTCGGCCGTTACAACGACGTCCGCCAGGTCGAGATCGAATCCAAGTTCCTCGAAGTCCAGGAAGGCGCGCTCGAAGAACTCGGCGTCACTTGGAGCACCACCCGCCGCGGCATCCCGCAGATCAATCCCACGACCGGCGCGCCGATCCTCGACGCCAACGGCCGCCAGACCTTCGTCCCGCAGGAAGTCTACAGCAACGACCGCGTCACCCGTCCGCTCAACGACGCCTTCGCCTCCGTCAACAACCTGCGCAACATCGCCATCACCGGCGGCACCACGACCATCGCCTCGCAAAACACGACGACCACCACGTCGTCCTCCGGTTTGACGCTTCCCGTTTCTCCGCCGTCGATCCCCGGCGGTGTCTCCCTCGCCAGCGGCGCCAATCCGCTCGCCCGCATCACCGGCGTCGTCGGCGAATTCGATGTCACCGCCATCGTCCGCGCCCTCTCGCAGAAGCAGGGCACGGAGCTCCTCAGTTCCCCGAAGGTCACCGTCCTCTCCGGCAATCCTGCCAACATCACCGTCGCCCAGGAACTGCGCTACCCGCAGAGCTACGGCGAAATCCAGAGCCAGGTCGGCGACACCTCCATCAGCATCACCTCCGGCACGCCGCAGGAATTCACGATGCGCAACGTCGGCGTCGAACTGAAGGTCACGCCCACCGTCGAAGAAGACGACTACTCCATCAGCCTCGACCTCAACCCCAAGGTCACCGAGTTCGAAGGCTTCGTCGAATACGGCGGCCCCAGCGTCGCCATCTCCGGCTCCACCACCGCGACCGTCCCGCCCGGTTTCTACCAGCCGATCTTCTCCGTCCGCGACATCTCCACCAAAGTCACGATCTGGGACGGCGCCACGCTCGTCATGGGCGGCCTGACCCGCGAGGAAGTCAAAAAGGTGAACGACAAGGTGCCATTCTTCGGCGACATCCCGCTGGTCGGCCGGCTCTTCCGGTCCAAGGGCGAGAGCGCCCAGAAACGCAATTTGCTCATCTTCGTGACCGCCAACCTCGTCAGCCCCGGCGGCTCGCCGAAGAAGCAATCGCTGAAATCGACGCCGGCGAATTCGCTCTTCCAGAATCCCACGATCGTGACGCCCGCGAGCGCCGAAGGCCGCACGCGCAGCGGGGCCAAGTAACCGCCCAACGAAGCCCGTCATGAACCACCTTCTCCGACGCCTCACGGTCGCCGCGGCCTGGCTGGCCGCCCTCGCGGCGGTGCCCGCGGTTTTTTCTGCGCCGCCGCTCTCTGTCTCGATCACGGCCCCGGCTCCCGGGGCCAATCTCGGGGTGCTTTCGACCCCGTCGAACACCGTTACGATCTCTGCCACCGCCGCGCCCAGTGGCGGCGGCCAATCGATCACGCAAATCGACTTCCGCGTCAACGGCACCTCCGTCGGCATTTCCACGGTGGCGCCGTTTTCCGTCGTTTGGACGCCGCCCGCTCCCGGCACCTACAATCTCACCGCGATCGCGACCGACAGCAGCTCCGCGAGCAACAACACTCTGACCTCCGGCACGGTGACCGTCACCGTGACCGCCACCCGCACGGTGAGCATTGCGACACCGGCGACGAACACGACCTTCACGCAGAATTCGCAGGCGGTCCTGCGGGCTTCGGCCGCCATGTCCGACGGCGTGGTCGGCAGCGTCGAATTCTTCCTCGGCGGGGTCTCGCTCGGTGCTGCGGTGACCAGTGCTCCCTACACGCAGGTGGCCACGATCACGGCCGCTCCCGGAACTTACAATCTCACCGCCCGGGCGACGTCGACCGACGGTGTCACGACTTGGGATTCCGCCGCGACTTATCCCATCACGGTCGTGGCGCAGACCGGCACCGCTCCGACCGTCGCGTTCGTTTCCCCCGCGGGCACCGACGTCCTGGCCGTCGGCACGCCCGTAACCGTCACCGCGACCGCATCGGATGCGGACGGATTCATTCCGAACACGGCGCCGGGCGGGGTCTCGTTCTTCGCCGACGGCGAATTGATCGGGACCGATCTCACGGCGCCCTATTCGGTTTCCTGGACGCCGACTTTGGCCAAGTCCGTGACGCTGATCGCGGTTGCCACGGACGACAAAGGCAACTCGCGCAGCGCCACTCGCGCGGTCACGGTCCTTGCCGTCGCCCCTACGGTCGCCATTTCCGCTCCGGCGAACAATTCCGCCGCCACGGTCGGCGCGGCGGTCGCGCTCACCGCCAATGCGACGGCCGGCGTCGGAACCACTATCACCAGCGTGCAATTCTTTGCCGACGGCGTGGCCATCGCCGCCGCCGACACCCTTTTTCCCTACACCGCGACGTGGACTCCGGCGGCCGCCGGCACCGTCGCCCTGACTGCTCGCGTTACGGATTCCAATGGAACCGTGGTCACTTCTTCGCCGGTGGCGGTAAACGTCGCCGCCGCGGCCGGTACGCTCGCGGTTTCCCTCACGGCACCCGTGAACGGCGCCAGCGTCGCGCTGGGGACCAATACCACCTTCACCGCGACGGCCACGGCCGCGGGCTCCAACACCGTGGTTCGGGTTGATTTTCTGGTGGGTGGCTCCGTCGTCGGCACCTCCCTGACTGCGCCGTTCAGCTTCACGTGGACTCCTTCGACCGCCGGTGTCTTCGCTGTTACGGCTCGGGCCACCGATTCCGCCGGAGGCACAGCGAATTCTACGATTGCCAATGTCAGTGTAACCGCGCCCAGCGTAGCGCTGACCGCCCCGACTGCCGGTACTTCGGTCGCAGTCGGCACCGCCACGACCCTCACCGCCACCGCGACGCCTGTCGCTCCGGCGACGGTCACCAAGGTCGACTTTTTCGCCGGCTCGACCCTCGTCGGCACTGCGACGGCCGCTCCGTTTACCGCGACCTGGACACCGTCGACGGCAGGCAACGTATCGTTGACGGCCCGAATCACCGATTCCAACAACGCGGTCGCGACCTCGACCGCTGTAGCGGTCACCGTTTCGTCCTCCGCCCCGACGATTTCGATCACGTCCCCCGGCGCGGGTTCGACTCTGACCCAGGGTACGGCAACCCCGATTTCCGTCACCGCGACCCCCGGCACGGGCAATACGATCACCCGCGTCGACTTCTTCGCCAACGGCACCACCAGCCTCGGCACGGTGCTGACCGCTCCCTATGTCCTGAACTGGACGCCCACCACCGCCGGCGTGATCTCCCTCACGGCCCGCGTGACGGACTCGGCCAATTTGACCGACACATCCCCGGCGGTTCCCGTTACGGTCGCCGCCGCGACCGCCTCCACGGTGACGCTTGCGATGACGCCGTCGTCGACCGCCGTGCCCGTGAACTCGGCGCGTTCCCTGACCGCCACGGCGACCGCCGCCGCCGGCATCGCGTATGTGGAATTCTACTACGGCGCGACACTCATCGGGACCGACAACGCCGCGCCCTACAATGTCGTCTTCACCGCCCCCAACGAGCTCGGCTCCCGCACCCTCCGGGCCCGTGCGATCGACAACGCCGGGGCCGCCGTCTCCTCCGCCGATCTCAATATCACCATCACCGGCGCCATCGGCAGCTCGCCCCTCGTCAACATCGTCGCCCCCAACAGCGGCGCCTTTGTCGCCGCCGGCGCGAATACCGCCATCTCCGGCTCCGTGTCCGATCCCGACGGCTCCATCGCCTCGGTCCAGGTCTTCGTCAACGGCGCCGTCGCCGGTCTCGGCAACGGCGGCACCGCCACCGTGTCCGGTTCCGCCTGGTCCATCGGCTGGACGCCGTCCACCAGCGGCACCGCCTCGATCACGGTCCTCGCCACCGACAACAACGGCAACGTCGTCGCTTCCCCCGCCGTCGGTGTGACCGTCACCGACAACACCTCGCCCACCGTCAACCTCAGCATCTCTCCGCGCGTCGCCGGTGTGTCCAGTTCCACGCTGCCCAGCGGCGCCATCCGCAATTTCGTCGCCGACGTCACGCCGTCTTCCGGCCGCGCCATTTTGCGCGTCGAGTTCTTTGTCGACGGCACGAAAGTAGGGGAGGACACGACCGTCCCGTATACTTACCGTTACGTCGCGCCCGCGCTCGCCGCCGGGGAAAATTCCCGCACCTACGTCGTCTCCGCCCGCGCCACCGACAATGCCGGCTCCGCCCGCGACGTGCCGTTCCCGCTGCTCGTCGTGGCCCCCATCGGCACGGGTCCCGTCGTCAGTCTGCTGACGCCCACCAACAGCACCAGCGTCTTCCCCAACACCGCCGTCAGTCTCGCCGCCACCGCCACCTCCGCCGGCGGCTCGATCGCCTCGGTCCAGTTCTTCGTCAACGGCAACCCGGCCCCGGTCAACGGCGGCAACGCCCTCGCCGTCGCGCCCTACACGAGCACGTTCACGCCCACCGCCCCCGGCTCCTACACGATCGATGTCGTGGCGACCGACGACCGCGGCAACACCACCGTCTCCAATTCCGCGACCATCACCGCCGCCTTCGCCACGCCGACGATCACCATCACGTCGCCGAATCCCAACGCCACCGCGCGCGCCACGCCGAACGTCCCGCTCACCATCACCGCGACCGCCACTGTCCAGACCGGCGCCGGCGCTTCCGTTCTCCTTGTCGAGTATTTGCTCGCCGACGACCAGGGCGCCAACGAAGTCCAGATCGGTGCCCGCACCACGGCGACCAACGCCGCCCTCGGCACCTATTCCTTCGCGTGGACCCCGACCGCCGCCCAACTCGGCAGCCGTCGCCTGCGCGCCCGCGTCACCGATACCAATTCCCAGACTGCGACCTCCGCCGCCGTCACCGTCAATGTCGCCAACGCCGTCGGCACTCCGCCCACGGTCACGATCACGACGACCCCGATTCCCGGCGCCGGTCTCCAGAGCCTCTCCCAGGTCAACTTCATCGCCAACGCGTTTGCCAACGGCACGGGCAGCACGCTCTCGGCCGTCGAATTCTTCCTCAACGATGTCAGCATCGGCACCGCCAACCGCGAACAGACCACCAACCTCTACCGGCTCGCCTACGATTTCAGCCGTTTCGATTTCTCGACGCTGACCGCCGACGCCAACGGCCGCTTCATCGTGCCGCTCTACGCCATCGCGCGCGACAGCAACAACAACCAGACCGTCTCGGCCACCACGAATCTCGCGGTCAATCCCTCGACCAGCGCGCCCCCCTCCGTGCAGCTGCAGAACGTCACCGGCACGACCACCATCACCCAGGGCCAGCAATTCTTCGCCGGCGTGATTTCCAGCGACTCCGACGGCACGGTCGCCCTCATCCAGCTCTACGCCAACGGCGTTGTCGTCGCTACCGCGACCAATCCCGCGCAGGGCCAGTTGGTCACGTACAACGCCACGGTCGCGGGCCGCTTCAACCTCGTCGCCGTCGCGACCGACGACACCGGCAACACCGCCATCGCCTCGCCGGCCATCGTGCTCACTGTCACCGCGATCAACGCGCCGACGACCACGATCACGCGGCCCGCCGACAACGCCACGGTTACGACCGTCAGTGCGCCGGTTTTCCTCGAGGGCACGGCGGTCAATTCGAACACGACCCAGGTGCCGACGCTCAGCTTCATCGCTACCGCCAGCGGCGGGGCCCGCACCACGATTGCCGGCGCCCGGGTCGGCACGACGACCACCTATCGCGCCATCTGGACCCCGACCACGCCCGATACTTACACGGTCGCCACCCAGGCCACGGTCGGCACCGCGCAAGGGAACAGCACCGCCACCCGCCGCGTCGTCGTCAATAATCTCAGCGGTCTCGCGCCGACGATCACGATCAATACTCCGGGCACGGCCACCACGGCTTCGCAGGTCAACTTCACCGCCACGGCGGCCGATTCCGACGGCGCGGTCGTCGAGGTCGAATTCTTCCTCAATCGCAACAGCATCGGCCTCGCCCGGCGCGACGATCTCGCGAACACGTGGCGGCTCACGGCCTCTTTTGCCGGTGTGCCCCTCGGCAATGCCGAGGTCGTCGCCTTGGCCCGCGACAGTTCCGGCAATGTCGCCGCCTCGACCACCAACACCGTCTCGGTCACGGCAGCCTCCAGCATAGCGCCCTCCGTGGCCATCACGCCCTCGACGACCACCGCCGCCTTCAATCGCCAGGTCCAGCTCACGGCCAACGCGCGGGATACCGACGGCACCGTAAACAGCGTCCAATACTTCGCCAACGCCACGAGCATCGGTACCTCGTTCAACGCAAACTCGAATTACCAGATCAACTGGACGCCGACGCAGTCCGGTACGTTCAACCTCTGGGCAATCGCGACGGACAACAGTGGCATCACCACCGTCGCCCCGACGGTTCAAGTCACGGTCCGCCGGAACAACCCGGTCCTCGAGAACGCCGCCTTTATTCTCCAGACCTATCAGGACATCGCCAACACCACCACGATCAATCCGATCGTGTTCGCCGATCTTGATGCGCAGTTGACCGCCGGCACCCTGAGCCGGGCCGATCTGGTCGTCTCGCTGGTGGACGAGGCGGGCTTCGTGGCGCCGGTAAACGTGCTCGCCGCCTATTGGGTGCTGATGGGCCAATGGCCGACGCCGCAGAATTATACGACCTTCCTCGCCACCGCGCGCACGAATCTCGCCAACGCGGTGGGCGGCATTCTCGGCTCCAACGAATATCTCGCCAAATACGGCCTCCTCACCGCCCCGACCCTCGCGCAGCTCAACAATCCGGCGAGCGTGATCCCGGCCGATACGTTCATTGCGCGGCTCTGGGCCGGCGCAGGGCTCGGTGCGCCGAGCCCGCTCGACAATACCCGTTTCCGCAGCAATCCCACGGCCACCGCCACGCTGGGCCGCGGCTACAACGTCGGCGGCGTGGGCCTCAACACCGCCGTCGCGGAGTTCATCACGAATACGAACTCGGCGAACGCGGCCCTCTTCAAGCGGGCCCGCGCCGCGGCGCTCCTCTACCAGCTCAATCGCCCGCCGATCACCGTCACCGCGGATGAGATCGGCGCCCGCGTCGATGCGCTGGCCCGGTTGCCCGACGACAAGGCGATGGCCGATGCCGTGCTCAAGGATGTCCTGTACGGCTTCCGTTACGTCACCATCACACGGCACCCGCAGTCCCTCACGGTGGCGCCGCGTTCCGGTGCGATCTTCTCCGTCGAGGCCCAGGGTGCCCCGCCGTTGGCCTATCAGTGGTTGCTCAACGGTGCCCCGATTCCCGGCGCCAATTCCGCCATTCTCAGCCTGACCAATGTCGATGCGACCCGCGTCGGTTCCTACACCGTCGCCGTCACCAGCAGCGCCGCCACCGCCACCAGCGATGCCGCCGTGCTCTCGCTTTCGACCACGCCGACGCGCCTCGGCAACATCTCCACCCGCGGCGTCACCACCGGCGCCGGAGGCAACGTCCTCATCGGCGGCTTCGTCGTCACCGGGGCCAACGCCCAGCAAACCCGCCAAATGCTGATCCGCGTGATCGGTCCGACGCTGGGCAACGCGCCGTTCAACGTTGCCGGCGTTCTCGCCAATCCCCGCCTGGAGGTCTTCGTCGGCAGCAACCAGACTCCCATTTTGACCAACGACAATTGGGGCACCCAAGCCGGCGGGGCCGCCGCCGTGACGGCGATCCAGCAGGCGACCAACCGGGCCGGAGCCTTCGCTCTGAATCAGAATTCGAACGATGCCGTCGTCCTCGCGACCCTCCCGCCCGGTCCGTACACCGTCCAAGCCAAGGGCCCGGCCAACAACCTCGCCGCCACCGGCGTCGTGCTCATCGAGGTTTACGACGTGACCCAAGGCAACGCGGCCGGCCCCAAGGCCGCCAACGTCTCCACCCGCGGCGTCGTCGGCACGGGCAGCAACGTCCTGATTGCCGGCTTCGTGGTCAACGGGGCCGTCTCCCGCCGCATGCTCATCCGCGGCGCCGGTCCGACGCTCGCCAACCTCGGCGTCCCCGGCGTGCTCGCCGATCCGCAGATCACCCTCGTTTCCCAGGCCACCGGCCAGACGATCCGCTCGAACAACGACTGGGCCACGGGCGACGACGCCGCGATCATCGCTTCCGCAGCCACGGCCGCCGGCGCGTTCCCCTTTGCCAACGGCAGCCGCGACGCCGCCATGATCGTGATGCTCCCGCCCGGCGCCTACACCGTCCAACTCAGCGGCGTCGGCAACGCGACCGGCGTCGGCATCGTGGAAGTCTACGACGTCGACCCGTAAGTTGCGCCCCGCGCAACTTGAAGTTTGGAGTTCGGGGTTCGGGGTTTGGCGTTGCGCCAAACCTCGTTCCGCCCGCGTCTAGGCAACTCCGAACTCCGAACCCCAAACTCCGAACTTCGATCTTCCGATGTCCAAGTGGCTCCTCGTCGACGGCTTCAACCTCGCGTACCGTTGCTTCCATGCCTTGCCCGAGCTCACGCGGGCCGACGGGTTTCCCACCGGGGCCCTGCACGGCTGGGTGAAGTCGCTCTGGAAGCTCATCGATCTTGAGCAACCCGAGACAACGCTCGTGTTTTTCGATCTCGGGGAATCCGAGGAACGCGTCGCGCTGCTCGCCGACTACAAAGCCCAACGCCAACCGATGCCGGATCCGCTCCGGCAACAGATCGACCCGATCAAACACCTGACGCGCGTCATGGGCTTGGCGGGCATCGAGCAGGCCGGCGTGGAAAGCGACGACTTGCTTGCCGCGGAAGCCGTGCGCCTGACGCAGCAGGGGCACGGGGTCGTGATCGTGAGCAGCGACAAGGATTTCGCCCAGATCGTCGGCGACCGGATCAAGATCATGCTCCCGCCGCCTTCCGCGAATCCCAAGCTCGGCTGGCGCCTGATGGATGCCGCCGGCGTGCAGGAGAAGTTCGGCGTTCCGCCCGCGCAGATCGCCCACTACCTCGCGCTCGTTGGCGATACGTCGGACAATATTCCGGGCCTCGACGGTGTCGGCCCCAAGACCGCCTCCAAGTGGCTGGCCGAACACGGCGGCACCGTCGAAGGCGTGATCGCCGCGGCGGCCACGTTGAAGCCGGACCGTTTCCGCGAAGCCGTGGTCGTCCACGCCGATCGCCTCCGCTTGAACCTGCGGCTCACGACCTTGAACCTGGGGTTGCCGCCGGTGAAACCGGAGTGGCGCACGCCGCAGCCGGAGGAATTGTTCCGCTTGCTCGACGGCTACGAGATGCGCGGCACCGCCGCCGAAGCCCGCCGCCGCTACGCCGCTCCGGCCGCCCCTGTCTCCCCGCCGCCCACCGCGCAGCAAGGCGAATTGTTCTGAGCCAATCGGTGTTTTGGCAGATCGCGTCGGAGCCAACTCCGAACTCCGAACCCCAAACCCCAAACTTCCCGTAGCGCAGCGCGCGCTACAGATCCTGCAACGCGATGAACGCGCCGCCGTGCTGGTACGTCACGGTGCGCATGAGGTTCGCGAACTTGAGGCCCGTGTTGCCCATCGAGAACGTGTAGCGGATCGTGGTCGGGAAACCGATCGCGTTGATCACGACCTTGCGGTTGCCGTTTTCGTCCGCCGGATTGAGTTCGTCCAGCCGCCGGATCACCGGGTCGGCCGTCTCGATGAATTCGTCCCCGAACACGTAGATACCCATCTTCATCTTCGGGTTGTCCTTGTCGTAGAGGAACCGCAGCGCGTTGAAAATTCCGGGCACGGGATTCGAAATGGAGTCCTGGTTGTAGCGGCGCAGCGAGCGCTTGATCGTGTCGCGCAGGTCGGGCGTGTCGGCGATCCAGCCTTCGGTGCCGGCGCCGCGGCGGCCGAGGATGAAGCGGCCGTCGCCGTCGATCAGCTGGAAGCCTTCGAGGGCGGGGTAGGAGTCGAGCACTTCGTCGACTTTGCGGATCACGATCGGCCAGAGGCCGCCGTGGTTGGGGTCGCGCATCGAACCCGAGGTATCGATCACGATGGCGATGTAGTTGCTCTCGGTCGGCAGGCCGACCGGCGTCGGCTTGATGTCCGGCAGCAGTTTGATTTCCGGTTTCTTCTGCCGCGCGGCGAGTTCCTTCTTGAGGTCGTCGATGTCGGCGAGAAGCGCCTGCAGGCCGGCCTTCTGGCGCTGCACCTGGTTGTCCATGTCGTCGAGCAGCGCGCGGGTTTCGGCATTGGTCCGGCGGGATTCGACCACGAGGTCGGTGACCTGGCGCTCGACGCGCTTCATTTCTTCTTCGGCGCTGCGGAGCTTGGCCATTTCCGCCAACTGGGCGGCGAGCTCCCGCTGCAACTGCATCAGCACCTCCATCTTTTCCTTTTCCCGCGATCCGATCGTGAGGACGAAAATGAGAATGATCGCCCCGAAACCGCAACAGATGCAGTCGAGGAACGACATGCTGAAGGTCTGGGTGGAACGGCGGCGGATCATGTGTCGGGCCAGGACTTCGACGGACTCACCAGCGCGCCGCGGGTCGCGTTGGCCAATTCCCAATACAGGCCGGGCGCGCCCGGATCGCCGCTGAGCAGGGGAAACAAAATCGTGCTGACGGGAATGCGCGGCGGCAGCTGCTTCGTCGCGATTTCGAAGAAACGGATGCGGTAGCCTTCGTCGACGTCGCCCTCGACGGGGAGCGAGTCGCTCTTGGTCGGCAGACCGTCCGTCAAGAGCACGATGCTGTCCGGCAGGCGGGGCAGAAAACGGATCTTGGTGAACGCGCGTTCCAGGTTGGCGCCGCCCTGAGGCACGATCTCGTGCAGCTTCTTGATGATCTGCGCGAGCGTGGGTTTGTCCTGCAGCGAGAACCACTTGTCCTCCTGGTTCGGCAGAATCGAAGCCGTCTCGTCGTTGAACAGCAGAATCTGGAACTTCGTCTCCGGATCGAGCGTGGCGATCAGCCATTCCAGCGATTGCACGACGCGCTGCCATTTCGGCGCGGCGCGCTTCTTCTCGTCGGACTCGGCGAGGCGGGTGACGGCGTCGTCGATCGTTTCGCCGAGCATGGAACCCGAAACGCGGACGAGGAAAACGACGAACTCGCCGTTGAGTTTCACGCCGGTGAGGTACTGGCGCCGGTCGACTTCCGGGATCGGGACGGGCGCGACGTCCTCGGTCGGGAGGTTTTTCTTTTCGCCGAGCAATTGGTCGATGGCGTCCTTCAGGTTGCCGCTTTGCTGCAGCATCAGCATCATCTCGCGTTTGCGTTCGCTGAGTTTCAGCTGCTCGGCTTGGCTGCGTTTCTGCAGGTCCTCGAGCTCGAGGCGCAGGGCGGCGACGGAGCGGCCGAGCCGGGCCAGATCCTCGGTCGACAGGTTGACCTCGGTCTTGGTTTTCTCGACGCGGCGCTGCACGTCGTCGACCACGCTTTTGTCGACCAGCTGCTTCTGCGAGACCGTGAGCAGAAAGACGAGCAGCACGGCGCCGAACCCGCAGCAGATGCAGTCGAGGAAAGAGAGGCTGAAGACCTCCGTCTCGCGGCGTTTCGCGGCGATCGACATGGCTCAGTCCACGCTGCCGTGCTGGGAGTGGAAATCCGGGCAATGGGCGAACAGGATGTTCGCCGTGGCTTGGCCGCAACGGATCGTCAGGTGGTCGCCCGCATCGATGGTCGTGCGCGAGATGCCCGCGGCCCCGTGGGCGCGGCCTTGGTCGAGAAACCAGAGACGGCCGCCTTCATGGAGCAACGGCACGGTGCAGTCGCTGGCGGCGCCGAAGCTCTCAGGCAGCACGAGGTCGGCGCCGAGTTCGCCGAGTCCGATGAGGAAACGGGGTTTGGTGCCGAGGACGTGGCCCACGCCTTCCATGATCGCATGCGTGGGGATCAGCCGGCTCTGCGTGTGGCGGTGTTTGTGCAGGCGGGCTTCCCAGAGCGAGGTCGCGCCGCGGTGCGTATCCGTGAGGGGCACGCTCTTCTCCAGCGGGACATCGGCCAGGTCGGACGGCACCGCGAGGCGGTTGGCCGCGATGCGGGCGGCGCCGCAGGCGGCGGCCCCGCGGGGCAGACGCAGCAGGCGGGAAAATCCGGCGGTCCGGAGTTTGGTTTCAATGCCCGGGAGGTGGCCGGTCCGATCCGTGAGGGCGATGGTGCAGGGCTCGGAATGATGCGGCGACTGCTGCAGGAAAGTCTGGAGTCCCTGGACGAGCGTCTGCGCGAAGGCATGCGTGTCGCCGGCGAGTTGTTCGCGTTTCGCGGTCATCTCGTAGCCGCGGGTCGCCGTGTTGATGTGGTAGCGCCACTCCGGGGCGTCGCTGAGTAGAAACTCCTTCGTCTGGCGGAAAAACGTCTGCTCGATGCGGCCGTCCTCGAGAATGTCGAAAGCCGTGTGCCGCAGGAAGCGGTTGCCCATCGTGCCCGTGATCTGCTTCAGCAGGTGCGCGTAGCCGGAGTTGGGCAGATGGATGAAATCCTTCCGTTCCAATTTGCCGTCGGTGCCGCACAGCGTGATGTCGGCGCCTTCCAGCTGGAGGTCGATGACCACGACCGGCAGCGCGGGATTGAAGCCGTGGGCGCGCGGATCGCAGAGCGCCGCGCAGGCCATGTCGACGAGACCGGCGACGGGCAATTTCAGTTCGCCGGCCATGCCGAGGAGCAAACCGACTTTCTCGTCCTCGGTGGCGGCGTCCTTGAGGTAGGCGGACGGCACGGCGATCGCGATCTTGTCGACGCTCTTGGCGGCTTTGAGCCGCGCGGCGTACTCGCGCAAAAAGAAGTAGGAGAGTTCGGAAAACGAGAGCAGCTTCGTGCCGTTGGAGAGCGTCGAAGGCTCGTGCGCGAGGCGCGCCCAGAACGTGTGCAGCACGCGCCGCGGATGCACGAACCAGTTGTCCTCGCCGCCGCGGCCGAAGACGAGCTTGGCGCCTTCGGCATGGCAGAAGCCCGGCCATTCCGTGTGGCCGGCGCCGTCCGGCACCTCGAGCGGCGCGGGGCTGTTGGCGTCGTCGACGGCGGCGGTCTGGATGCCGGCGTCGCAAAGTTCGATTCCGATCGTGGCCATGGGTGGCGTTTCAGGCGAGGTTGCCGGCGGACTCTTCGCGGACCGGCACCTTCATCACGTCGATGAGCTTGGTCCGGCAGTAGGTCTGCGTTTCGATGACGAACGCCTCCTGCCGCGATTGCACGATGTGCATGATGTACATCAGGACCATCGAGATCACGAGGGCCACCAGCGTGGAATTGAAGGCGAGGCCGAGCGCGTCCGTGACGGGCCCGATGTCGCCCTTGATCGCGTCCTGCGCGAACGAGAGCGCGAGGCCGATGCCGCGCACAGTGCCGATGAAGCCGATCGCGGGAATCGCCCACGCGATGTAGCGGACGAGGGAGAGGGAGGAGTCGAGGCGATCGGCCACGAGCTCGGCGCGTTCCTTGACGGCGTTGGCGGCATCCTGGATCGAGCTGGTGGCGTGGAAACGATGGAGGGCGGCGAGCATCGCCTCGGGGAGAAGGCGGTCGCGCCATCTGGATTCGCGGTCGACGGCGGTGCGGAGCTCTTTGTAGCGGTCGAGGGCGTCCTCGGGAATGATCCGCTCGCCGGGCTGGAGGCGGATGAAGTCGTGTTTGAAGAGCCGGCGCTCGGCGCGGACCTGCATCAGCTTGTGGCCGAGAATCGCGAAACCCCAGAGGGCGAAGACGATTTCATACTGCTGCTCGGGATCCTTGATGATGACGTAGATCGAACGCTGCTCGGAATTGGCGCCGGCGGAAACGCCCTGCGCGGTGAGCAGTTTCTGCTTCATCTCGATGTCCTTCACGCGCGGGGTGACCGCGACCCGGTAATAAACCTCCACCAGCAGGAGGGAGAGAATCAGGCTGATGGTGGGGACAAGGAAGTCGGGGGAAAGAATCCCCTTGTTTCGCGAGGTCATAAGCTTAAGAGAGATTCCGCTTCACGGTCCGGGAGACGGGTGGATTCATAGCTGGGATTCTCGCGATTTCAAATTTCGCAAAAATCCGCGGTGGGGAGACGCCAGAAAACCGGCAACTGGTTGAAGAAAACAACGAACACAATCTGTTAGGTGCGAGTCTAAACCCGCGCGCCGAGCGTCTTTCCCCGACTAACCATGACCTCTGTTGTTTCGAATTTCCGCCCGGCTGCCCGCAAGGCGGTCGCGATCGGCACCGCTCTGGCGGTCGGCCTGCTGTCCGGTTGTTCTTCCGTCGCGCCTTCGAAGACCGCCACCGGCGCCGGCACGGGCGCGATGATCGGCGGCGCGGGCGGCGCGATCGTTGGCAGCAACAGCAGCATGGGCACCGGCACGGGTTTGGTCGGCGGCGCCGCGGCCGGCGCTTTGATCGGCGGCATCGTCGGCATGGTGCAGGATGCCAAAGACCGCCGCGAACAGGACCGCCTCGCGCAGGAACGCGCCTACCAGCAGGAGTTGGCGAAGAAGCGCGCCGAAGAAGCGAAGCTGAAGGCCTCGATGGAAGAGGAACTCGCCATCGCCGAAGGTTTCCGGATTTCCGATCTCGAGCTCAACGATGCGAAGAAGAAACTCGAGCAGGCCAGCGACCGCCTGAAGAAGCTCCGCGACGAACGCTCCGCCGCGCTCGCGAAGAAGAAAGAGTTGGACGACGCCCATGAGAAGACGCTGAGCACCGAGGCGGAAATCGCCCGGCTCGAGGAAGAGTTGGCCCGCCTCAAGGGCGAGGATGTGCCCGGTGTGCCGAAGAAGGCGGATGCGCCGGCGGCCAACACCGGCAAGCCGGGGATCTGATCCGACGAGGATTCAGCCGCGGCCGCGGGCGAAGCGGCCCGGCGGCAGGGCTTCGGCTGCGGCCCGGCTCAATATCGGCCGCCGCGTTTTCCGGAGGCTCCGCAACGCCCAACCCCCGACTTGGAATTCAGCCGGCGGCCGGCGGTTCGGGCGTCTTGGGCGCGAAAACTTCTTCGATGCAACGGAGCAGTTCACTCGGCGTAAACGGCTTCGCGAGAATTTTGCGCGCCCCGATTTTGCCCGCGATTTCGAGGTAGAGCTTCGAGTTGCTCAGCCCGCCGGAGATCGCGATGACGGGCAGTCCCGGGTGGTCCTGTTTCAGAGCGACGATGGTCTCGATGCCTTCCTTGCCGGGCATGATCAAATCGGTGATCGCCAGATCGATGTTCGTGACCCGGGCCAGGTCCAATCCCTGTTGGCCGTCCTCGGCTTGGATGACTTCGTGGCCCGCGTAGCCCAGCGCCTTGGCCAGCACTCCGCGCAGCATGGCGTCGTCGTCGATCAGAAGAATTCGGAGCATGATTTGGGTCGGAACAGATTCGGCAAAAGGGCGTTGGGCGGGTGCTGGAACCCGGCCCACTCCCGGGAGGGATGGGCGTTACCGTAATTCCCGAAACAGGTTTGTCGCGGGCAAAAAACACGTAGCGGGGTGGAGGTGAGACGGTTGCGGCGGTGTCGGTCGGCGCCGGGCCGTTTGGCCGCGGCCGGACGATTTTTCCGGAACGCATGAAATTTGTGCGAAAGTTACCCAAGTTCGGGCCGATAAGTGCCTGTTCCCCCATGTGTGTCGCCCTCCCAACGACTGCTGTCTGCCTGACGCCCGAGGACATCGTGCGCGAGGTGAAGCATTTGCCTTCGGCGCCGAAGGTGCTGCCCCGGCTGAAGCGGTTGCTGACGGACGGGAACTCGGCGATGCAGGAAATCGTCGCGCTGATTCGGCTCGATCCCGGAATTGCCGCGCGCGTGCTGCAGGTCGCGAACAGTGCCTATTTCAGCAAGGGCGAGCGTTGCACGATCGTCGATGACGCCGTCAACCGCGTGGGCTTCGACCAGATCTACGAACTGGTGGGCTACGCCGTCTCGTCGCAGGTCCTCGTGCGGCCGCTCGACTGCTACGGCATCGAGGCCGACGAAGTTTGGAAGATGTCGGTTTCCTGCGCCCTCGCCGCGGAGGCGCTGGCCAAACGCACCGGGCTCGAAGGCGACGTCGCCTACACGATCGGCCTGTTGCACTGCGTCGGCATGGTCGCGATCGACGAATGGAGTCTGCGTTCGGGCCAGCGGCTGCAGTTGGCGTTCCGCGGTTTTCCGCACGAGGCGGTAGCCAGCGAACGGGAAGTCTTCGGCTTCACGCAGGCCGAAGTGGGCGGCGCGCTGATGCGCGAATGGGAATTTGCCCCGACGATGTCGGAGCCCGTGCGGCACCAGTATGCTCCCGGTGCGTCCGCGGTGCATTCGCGGCTGGCCTCGCTGCTGGTGATTGCCAAGTGGGTGCGCGGCATCGTCTGTGGGCACTTGGCGGCCGGCGAAATGCCCGCGCTGCCCGAATCCGCCCATCTCGCGCGGCTCGGCCTGCGCACGACGGTCCTCGCGGAAGTGGTGTTCGAGGTGCAGCAACGCATCGCGGAAGTGAGTTCGCTGCTCGAGATCGAGAGCAACGTGCAGGTCGCGCGGCACGCGTTTCCCGCCCAGCAGTGGCGTTGACGGCGCGGGCGGGCCGGCCGTCGCGTCAGTAGAACACCGCGCGGTCGAGACTGCGGTATTGGATCGCTTCGAGCAGGTGCGGGGCGGCGATTTTTTCCGCGCCGGCCAAGTCCGCGATCGTCCGGGCGACCTTGAGAATCCGGTCGTACGCGCGGGCGGAAAGCGAGAGCTGCTCCATCGCGTGCTGCAGGAGATCGCCCAATTCCGAATCGATGGCGCAGTCGCGGCGGATCTCGGCCTGCGTCATGCGGGAATTCGCCACGGTGCGTCCGCCCGTGAAGCGCCCGGTCTGGCGGCGGCGGGCCGCGGCGATGCGATCGCGCAAGCGCGCGGAAGATTCGCCGGGGGCGGCGGAGCGGAGTTCGGCGATCGACAGGGCCGGCGCCTCGACGTGCAGGTCGATGCGGTCGAGCAGGGGACCGCTGATGCGGGCGCGGTAGCGCTGGATTTGCGGCGGCGTGCAGCGGCATTCGTGTTTCGCGTCGCCGAGATAGCCGCAGGGGCAGGGGTTCATCGCCGCGACGAGCATGAAGGCGCAGGGGAGGGTGATCTTGCCCGCGCTGCGCGAAATGGTGACTTCGCAATCCTCGAGCGGCTGGCGCAGGACTTCGAGGGCCGAGCGTTTGAACTCCGGCAATTCGTCGAGAAACAGCACGCCGTGATGGGCGAGGGAGATTTCGCCGGGGCCGGGAATGGTCCCGCCGCCGAGCAGGGCGACATCGGAGACCGTGTGGTGCGGGGAACGGAACGGCCGCGATTGCCACGAGGTTTCGCCGGTCAGCGTCCGGCCGGCGGCCGAGTGGATGCCGAGAATCTCGAGACGTTCGTCGAGACCCGGTTCCGGCATGATCGTCGGGATGCGTTTCGCGATCATCGATTTGCCGGAGCCCGGCGGACCGATCATCAGGAGATTGTGGCTGCCGGCCACGGCCACCTCGATGGCCCGGCGCAGGGCGTGTTGACCTTTGACTTCGGCGAAATCGCCCGCGGCGTCCGCTCGGGCCGGTACGGCGTTGGCGCCGGCGAGGTCGCGCAACGCGGTGGGCGCAAGTGGCGGCAGCGGGCGCGTGCCGTCGAGAAACCGCACGGCTTGGTCGAGCGAATCGATCCGGTAAACGGATACGCCCTCGACGAGCGCGGCTTCCTCCGCGGAAAGGCCCGGCAGCAGCAGGCCGCGTTTGCCGAGGCGGCGGGCCAAGCGGGCCATCGCCAGCGCGCCGCGCACCGGCCGGGTTGCGCCCGACAGGCTGAGCTCGCCGGCGATCAGCCAGTCGCCGAGATTCTCGCCCGGGAATTGGCGGGTGGCCGCGAGGATGCCGAGGGCGATCGGCAGATCGTAACACGGGCCTTCTTTGCGCAGGTGCCCGGGCGCAAGATTGATGGTCGTGCGGGTACGGGGCGGGCGGAAACCGCTGTTGCTCAGCGCCGAGAAAACCCGGTCGTCCGACTCCTTTACCGCCGCATCGGGCAAACCGACGAGGATGAGCTTGGGCTCGCCGGCCTCGCCGGCGTTCACCTCGACCTGCACCGGCTCCGCCTCGATTCCCTGGAGGGCGGCCGACGAAATCGTCGCGAGCATGGGCTGGGGCGGGGCGGTTAGTTGGCGGCGGCGGAGGTTGGGAGGGCGGCGCGGCGCTTGATCTTGGCGATGTTGCGCTCGACCGCTTCGAGATAGAGGTTGCGCCCGTGCGGATACGGGCGGGCCAGAAACCGGTACACCGCCTGGAAATCGCTTTCGAGTTTCGGCTGCACAAACGCGTGCCAAAAGGCCGGGGTGCGCGCGATGAGATCGTCGACCGATTTGAAGGCGCGGCGCTCGGGCGCGAGATTGATGTAGTCGTCCGACTCCTGGAACTCGGCGAACAGGATCTCAAGTTCGTCCGCGTAGTCGTCCGCGGCCATTTGTCCGAGAAAATCCGAGGTCGCCAGGGCGCATCCGATGATCCGCTCCGCGGGTTCGCGGAAGTAGAGGCGGCTGATTTCCTTGGTCGGTCCGGTGCAGTTGATAGCACCGAGCACCGCTTCGACTTCGTGGTCCGTGGCACCGAGCGCGGGCAGGTAGGACGCGGCGAAGGCGCAACTGCGCAGCACGTGGCAAAAGGTATACTTGGCGCCGGTACCCGAGGTGTCGGACCTCAGCTTCAGGTAACCGGAGTCGTGAAGCAGCACGCCGGCGACCCCGAGTTCGAACATCCGGGCATCGATCGGCGGTTCGACCCCCGCCATCAGCCGCCCTTCGAGGAGCGACGTGATGCAGACCGTGGCCTGGAGCGTGTGCTCGAAATCATGATACTTGACGTCGTTGGCCGAGTAGTCCGGGTGCCGGCCGGAAAAGAGATCGTCGACATCCCGCATCACCGTGCGGATCCATTTCATGTTCGCCCCGGGGTACATGGCCGCGAATCGATCGGCGACGAAGGTGGCGACGGCTTGCGGATTCTTGGTGTCGACGGGAGGGAACATAGCCTGCGCGGGACTCGGTGTTAGGGGCGGGGGGAAGATGCGTCCGTTGAAGCGAGGCGTCGCAAGCGAGCCCGGATTAAAAATTTGCGAACGGTGCCAGCAAGCCCAAAGCTTTACGGCAATTACGGCATGATGATCGCGGGCATTACGGGCGGGATGGGATGCGGCAAGTCGACCGTCGGACTCGGCTTCGAGGCGCGCGGTTTCCGTCGGCTCGATTCCGACCGCATCGTGCGCGAACAGGTGCTGACGGCGCCGGCCGTCATGGCCGAACTCGCGGCCGACTTCGGCCCCGGGATTCTGGAAACGGATCCCGCCGGCGGGCAACGCGTCTGCCGGCCGCGGCTGGCGGAGTTGGTTTTCGCAGACGATGCCGCCCGGCTCCGGCTCGAGGCGCTCACCCATCCGCGCGTCCTGCAAGTGTGGCGCGACGCGTTTGCCGCGGCGCCCTCGGCCCGCTGGGTCGTCGAAGTCCCGCTGCTCTTCGAGAAAGCGTTGGAAAATTGGTTTGATTTCACCGTATGCGTCGCGTGTTCTCCCGAACAGCAACTCGCCCGGCTGGAGCAACGCGGTCTTTCGCGCATGCTGGCGGGACGGCGAATTTCCAAGCAACTGCCGCTGGCGCGAAAAATCGAACGGTCTGACTTTGTCCTCTGGAACGACGGCTCCGCTGTCTTTCTCGGGCAGCAAATCGACCGTCTGGCGGACGCACTTCCGGTTGCCTGAAACTTCGCGTCGGACCCTGCGTCTGCCGCAGTGCGCGTCTGCTTCTTTACTTCCGAAACCCTCGACATGGCCCAATCTTCCAAATCCGACGCCGACACGCCGTCATCGTCCCGCGCCGATTCCGGCGACGCCGACGCCAAGAAACCGCGCCCTTCGCGCCCGACCCGCGCGCGTACGACCAAAGTCGTCGCCGACAAAACGGTCGCGAAACCGGCCAAGGTTCGCACGCGGAAACCGGCCGCCCCGAAAGCCGAACAAACCGAATTTGTCGGCGTGGCCGAGAGTCGCCCGGCGCCCGAGTCCCGTCCGCCCGTGCCGCCCCCGGCGCCGGCCCCCGAGTTTCGCGCCCCGGAGCCCGCGCCGCGGGAATCCGCGCCTGAGCCGCGGCCCGAACCGCCGGTGCGTCCGGTGGCCGAAGTCCGCGAGACCTTTGTTCCCCGCTCGTTCGATTCGCGGCCGGCGGATCGGAGCAGCGATGACTCCGGTGCCGAAAGCACGCGCGGCGGCGAGAGCCGCGGCGAATCCGAACCTGCCCGCTCCCCGGGCAATCAGGAATCCTCCACCTCCAATCCGCCTTCCGCCCCGCCGCAGCCGCCGCAAAACCGCGGCGAATGGCAGGGACATCAGGGCGGAAATCAAGGCCACCAAGGTGGTGGCCAGGGCGGCCAGGGGGGCCAAGGTGGGGACCGCGGCTTCTGGAAGCACGGCAAACGCAAACGCGGCCGGCACGGCGGCGGTGGCGGCGGCCACTGGCAGCAGGGCGGGGGTGGTGGCGGCGGCAATCTCGGTGGCGGGCATGGCGGCGGCCACGGCGGCCGCGAACAGCATC
>JACCDS011386211.1_pt1 | contig 20784 bp, 16 predicted proteins | sample 7446441 | NCBI WGS metagenome assembly JACCDS01 (sample SAMN15323445, study PRJNA562643) | freshwater metagenome | isolation source: river surface water | place: USA:Blue River Watershed | collected 2017-08-17
GATACTAAATACTTAAATGAATTAGCTAATGGATCGAAAATAAATGTATCTGTGATATACTTCTCAGATTGCATCTTAATAGTGCTTCCAATTGCAGGAATAACTCCAACTGAAGGTTGATTAGTATTAGAATCATATAATGAAACTCCGTCACTTTCTAATAATACAAAATCTATATTTGTCGGACTTGTATATCCATCAAGCGTCCAGTTGTAGTTGTTATGAATGGTTTCACCTTCGCTAGACGGAGAATTGATTACCATTCTAATAACTGTTATAGGATCTGCCACTGTACAGTTAGATATAAAAACGTAAGTAGCTTCCTCCGGAGTAATTGTAACAGTAGCAAATGTCGGATTAACTTTTGTTTTATCAAATGTTAAAGTTCCAGATCCAGATACAACTTCATTTACAACGGTAGTTCCATCATAAACCACAACTACAGCAGCCGATCCATTTTCAAAGTTATAATCAAACGAAGCTTCTCCAATTATATTCCCAAACTCTAGATTGAATAATAACTCACTATTCGCAGTATCTTGAGATATAGTAAATCCACACTCAAATATTTCTACAGGGGTTGGGAGTTTATTATCGTTTAACGACAAAACATACTCTTTAAGATAAGGATCATATCCTCCTATTTTTTGATAGTTTATTTTATCTTTAAATTGATCTCTAAACCAACCGTTCATACCTAATCCAGATATTGAAATTAAATTATCTGACTGAGAATTTCCTCCTTTTAAATTAATAACGGATGTTCGTTTAGAATCAGTAAAATAAACATTTTCTCCCCAAACAGAAAAACTAGCCGCATCATTACTAATACCAAACTCTTCAATTCTAGATATTTGAGTACCTAAAACCTCTGGTACAGAGGTAATAGCCCCTCCACCTGCTGCATCAGAAAGTAGATTTTTACCTGCTAACACATAAGATACCTTATCCTCTTGCAGTGTTAGCACATCTGTCTTTCTTCCGTGAAGAATATTAATTGGACCAAATGATTTTTCACAGTCCTTGAAGTTGGCCAATGCTAAGTTAAATTCATTCAACTTATTAACATTAGTTTCTTCGTTGTATATTCCACTATATGTTATTCCAGCGTATCTATGCGCTTCCTTGAAGTCTTCTTGAGACACAGCTGTAACTCTACTTCCAAGATAGAATGGAGCTCCGGTTAACGAGTCTCCTATCTTATAACTCTCAACTCCATTACCAAATGTAAAGCAGTCGAAGAAGTTTAAGTTTATGATAGCTGGTAGTGTAGATGATTGATTTGTAACATTACCTTGGTGGTACCCATCAATAATATCAAACGATTCGCTCCCTTCAAAGTAAGTCTCTCCATCAGCTTCAGCAGCCTCTGTTTCAAATACCATTAAAGACTCAGCTCTCTGTACTTGTATCTCACAATTTATTCTTGAATACTTTGGATTTATACCTCCACATTTAGGAGTACCACTTTTTATGACAAAAAATAATCTTCCGTCAGCCGTGTCCTCTTGAAATTGATACTGATTAGTTCCTGGTATGTTTGGTATATCTCCAGTATATGTACCTATACTTTCTATAAATTCATTAGTATTTACAGTATCGTCCCCACCAGTAGAGTTTCCAGAAGTCAAATCAACATTATCTCCAATTATAAAAGCATATAAACTAGCATAATCTTGAGATGCTGTAAAAGATTTTGTGAATGTATATGTTCTCTCTCCACAACTAGAACCTCTAGCAAATCTAAATACTTTAAAATTGATATTTATTAAACTTCCGGCCGGAACATTGTATGGAGTAAATTCTAACTCACCAGGATCTCCAAACAAAGGATTGTTTATATAACAAGGATAAGATAAGCTAGGATAATCTCCAGCTACACTTAAATCCCCATTATCTATAAATGAGTTCTCTGTATATGTAGCAGAGAAATTTGAAGGTTTAAGTTTCATATATAATCCAGCAGGTTCTATAATATCTTCTCCTGATGAATTTTTATTATCCGTAATAAAATCTTTAGACTTAGCTTCTAAAGCTAATACCTTTGTTTTTACAAGGCTCTTTACAACTCCATTAGAATCTGCCTTTACAATTAATGTAGAGTTCTCCTGAACTTTACTTCTATTGTCACCTTCTAATTTAAACCAAGTAAACCCAGAATCTTCTTCGAAATAAATATTAGAGTATACTACTTGGTATTGACTCTTAGACGGTTTTACTACAAATTTGTATTTTGTAGCCCAACTAGGAGCCATACTATTTATATTTACTCTTATATAGTTTTTAGTATCTGAATTATACGCCGGAACAAATATGGTATTATTAGTATCAACTAACGCAGTAGAACTACGTCCGTACTCATCCATGTATACAATAGCTATCTCATAATCTCTATTACTGTGTAAGCTTTGCTTTGATCCTAATTCAGAAAATGTAGCAGAAGTTATAGCATTTGAAAGATACTCATAAGCATAAACAAACACTCCTGGAGATGTTTCATAACTAAATTTTAATGCCGGTATTTGAATACTGATAACATTTGATCCTAATCCAGCTGAAATAGTAAATGCTCCATCAGTAGACAGTATGCCACTTCCAACTTCATTCCATCCAGCTTTTGTAACTATTTGACAATTAAAAAAATCAGTTAATGAAGTACCAGCACAAGCATTAGAATAAATTTCATGAGTTGATATTGCATCTATAAATTCTTGACTAGTAGCTAATTCATAGACGCTAGCGTAATCTTTTTGAATGTTAAATATAAAGTCATATTCAAAACTATTTTGAGGAGCTTCAGTATACGAAGTATCTCCAGAATAAGAATCATGTTGTAAATTTATACTTATTGAAAGATATGAACCGCTATTTAATGATATCCCAGTTAAATCAATATTAAATTGAGAGTTGTTTACGGTTTTTGTAGTCGACGAATCTATGGTGTATGAAATCCCATTAGTCAAATCAACAGGTAATTCAATAAATCCTACATCCTCAGATATTAAGCTTAAATCGTAGTCAATATCTATTACATTACCATTCTCGTCTTCTATGTTGTATCCATCAACGTAGTTGCCATACATCAACCTATTGCCCATTGTTGTTTGAGCCTTAGCTAGTCTAGGTACGTTATCAAAAAGGCGAAGTAGTTCACTTTCTGTTAATGTAGTATATATTTTTTTATTTGTAAATGATATCTCTTGATTGGAATTGTCAAACCATCCTTCTTGTTTTTTATTATATTTCTCTATAACATTTATAATGTTAGAATCTGAGAATTTAAAACAAAGATCAACGCCTACTACATTTTTGTCTCCAGTATTAAAATTAATGTTAACTGAATTAAATATATTTTCCATTCCGGCATTTTCAAATGTAGAATAGTCTATACTAAAGTTGCCAGGTTCAAAGGCTATATCGCTAAACTGAGAAAGAGCACTGTACTCTCCGTCCTTATACTTGTATCTATAAGCGAAAGATATAAACTTGTCTGTTATATAATTTTCTTCGTCTGGAACAAACGCAAGTGTAATGTTAGGAGCAGACGATGGAGGCGCGACTATCACAGATATATCACTCTCATCAATTTGATCTACTCCAGAAATAGGCTCTGGATAGTTTCTAGTTACATTTATTTTTCTAGGCGGATTTAAATTGTCCGTCCAAAATAATAAATCATCAATTAGATTTATACCTGTAACGAGATATTCAGGATTGAAATTAAGAACCTCTTCAGATACAACATGATATTTTAAAAGTTTCTTGTCAGTATTGAACGATACAATCATATCAACTAAAGGAGACGCTACAAGCCAGTATATAGTCTCGTTAGATCCGTCTTCATACGCTCCAATACATGTAGCGTCAACAAGAGGCGCTCCATTATGCTGTAGTGTGGTTAATTTTATATTACCCTTAGTATTCTCTACGGCACCTATACTATTATTTTCAGTAGATCCTATTCTGATATTTAACGCGTCAATGTATTCTCCAGCAGGGACTACACGCTCGTCAAAATCTTTATTCATTCTACCGGCAATGAAATTTACATCAGCGTTTGCCATATATTTTACTTAATCCATTTATCACGACCTCTCATATTCATCAATAATCTACCTGGATGAATATTACTCAATCTTATTTTTGCGTTTCTTAGAAGGGCTGTTTTGTCCTTCTTAGCTCTATTAACTACATATTCCTGTACGCCAACCTTAGCGTTTAATATAGCGTACTTAATGTAAGCATATATAAACTCTTCAGCCAACTTATTGATGCTTACATTAGAGTCGTCCCCGTCCTGCATTCCGTCTGAAATGTATTCTAAAATACATAACTCACCGGCCATTCCAGAACCAAAATTAATAACTCCAGAAGCCTTATCTATTCTATAAGTAGGATTCACATTTGCAGTTTCGGTATTTAAACCATAATTAGCTCCAATAGCATAATCGAAGTACCAGTTCTGATCTATATTTATACCCTCTCTTCCAGCATACAATCCACTACCAGGGTACATTGTCTTTTGTTGATTAGTAACCCTGTCGTAATCTAAAATAGAAGTACCCTCCAGTACATTTCCATCTTGATCAAATAATACTCTACAGTTATTATCCTGTAAATAACTATTACTGTAATTCGTTTGAATGTTTTCAGTAAGCGGTCGTAATACACCATCCTTATAAAGTGATATTCTAACGTAGTTTACGTAGTCATTAGGTAATATGAACTTAAGGTCATCACAGATACTAATTTCTAATACCTTAATTTCCTTTAGCGCGTCGTAGTTTATTTCTTGAATTCCTCTCTTTGCGTGGAATAGTACATTGTATCTTTGCACGTTGTTTATTAACTTGTCGTTACCAACGTACATCAACATAAAATTATTCACAATATCTTCTAAAGATACATACTGGTACGATCCCCAGTTCTCATTTTCAGGTATATTACCTGAATTCTCATAGTATTGATAACCAGTTAAATATGCCATTATTATCCTTGAGTTTGTTGATTCTTAACTTCTTCTTGTGTTCCAAAAGTAAACACATCTCCCTCTCTAATAGATATACCAGCAAACTGAAGTATCTTAGCCGTTAATAAAGGTTCGTCACTTAATGGTAACTCAAAGTCTTGATAGTCAGATGCCGATTGGTTGAATAATGGCTCTCCTCCTGACAATGAAGTGTACGTCCACTTAGGGTCCTTTGGATATCTAATGTACTGAGTACTAACGTTTGATGATATTGATGTAGGGTATACTTTAATGCTATCTCCCTCTAAAACGTATGCCGGATATAATATAGACGGCGATGTTAGGTTAGATGAAAGAAGGTTTAATATTTTATCTTGTGATACTCTATCAATCTCTTTTGATCCGTATCTTACAGTATTTAAATAGTAAAAGTCACTAGGTAAATCAAATGCCGGAGACGAATACGTTAGTGATGCTGTTGAAGATAAGCTATCAATAACCTCTTCTACGTTCTTTACAATATCTGCATATCCACTTCCAGACTGTCTAGCATTCTGCTTTAGTATCCAGGTATTATACTGGTAGAAGTAGTCTTCAAATATATCTAGCTGTGCCTGCTTAGCGTACAAGTTAAAGTCATCTGGAGTAATGTACCCAAAATTATTCTTGTTAGCCACAGACAATACAGTATTTCTTACTGAGTTTATCATTCTTAAAAACTTTTTACAAAGATAATAAAAAAAAGCGCCCTGTAAAAGAGCGCCTTTAAGCATGAAAAGAAAAGTAATTTACTCGATTTTATTCTCAAGTAATCTCAATACTTCAATACCTTCGTCTGTTTGTAGGTAAGAAGCTAATATGTAAATATGATTCTCTCCGAATGGGACAGTCAATAATTTTTTCTTGTTTTGTGGAAGATTAAAGTAGATATCTCTATTCTTATTCTTCATTTTTAACAAGTCATACTCGAAGAATTTAGCACATGTATTACGTAACTGTAGCATTGGATCATTCAACATCTCTAAGAATGACGTTGGATAATTTCTTGCGTATACGAATACATCTCTTTTTAATTCAGCAGTAGACATTTTTTCGATCTTAGATCCTAATAAAACTCTAGCTACAGCCTCTAACGAGTCAATATCTAAGTCTCTAGCAGCGATCTGAGCATCTAATTCACTTGTTAACTTGTCAATATCAGAAGAAGCATCCTTCTCTGTATTAACTTCTTCGAATACACTTCCATTTCCAGGGTGTAGTTCTAAGAATTTTTGTAGAACTGGATTTGTTTTAGAAACCTTTAAGGCTCCATCCACAAATACAATAGGTTCTAAAATAGCATTACCATCCTGTTCGTCTTCGAAAGGACTTTTCTGGTTAACTGCATATCTTAAAGGTCTGTTTGATTGTCCGTCGAAGTATAACAATGGTGCTCTATGAGTATTTCTAGATGACAACATGTAGGATAACGGAGTGTGTTTTTTCTTAAGTACGTAGATCTTGTCTACAGACATAGCTTGATTTTTCATTTGATAAGATTTAAATTTTTAAAAAATAGAGAGGGACAATTAAGCCCCTCTCTTATTATAACTATTTTCTAGTTCTCGAACAAGAAGAAGTTGTTAGCACCTAAAGTACATAAAGCTCTTTCTGACAAGAAGTGAACTTCCATAGCATCTAAGCTAGAAGTTTGTGCTCCACCAGCAGAACCAGTAATCCAAGTTTTGTAACGTCTGTCTTCAGTCTCAGAAGCTCTATAACGAACGTGTAAGAATGGACGTTTAGCGTTTTTACCAAGAACTTGATCGTAAACAGTAGTAGATCCAGCAGGAACTAATACACCGTTAATAGCTCCACCAACTACTCCACCTCTAAGTGTAGCGTCGTTCAAGTATTTCCAGTCAGTTTTGTAGAAATCGTAACCTCTACGGAAACCTGTAAATCCTAAGTTCAATGCCATTTCTTTATCGTTGTCAAACAAACCATAAGAAGTACCACCAGCACCGTAAGAGTTTTGAGCAGCCAACATATCGTCGATATCGAAAGAGAACTGACGGTTCAAGAACAATACGTTTTCTTCGATAGCTCCTTGTTTGTCTAAACGTTGGATGATAGCATCAAAATCAGATAATGCAGTTGGATTCCCACCAGCCCATACGTTACCTCTTTGTCCTACAGCATAGAATAAACCTTCTGATCCTTTGTTTCCAAAAGCAGTGTTAGCAATAGCTCCTGAATTAGCCTCAGCAGGTACAGCTTCGATCATAGACATCTCTAAGTAATCTTCGAAACGCAAACGAGTTTCGTGCTCAGATTTAATGTACCATAAGTATCCAGTAGCTCCATTTTCAGTAGTTACTTCAACCCATCCGATTTGAGCCATGTCAGATCCAGAAACAGCGTATTTCTCTTTGATGATGATTGGGCTGTTTTCGAAGATATCGTCTTGAGCCTCTAAAGATTCAGTTTGACCTTCAGTTCCTTTTTTGAATTCAGAACCATAAACGAATGCAGTTACTGTAGCAGTAGCAGCAAAAGATTGACCAGCAGCCTCGTAGTAAGCAACATCAAAAGTACCGTTAGCATAATCAACAGAAGTAATGATAGCTTTGTTAGAGTTAGCAGCGGCAGCGTTATCTGATAAGAAAACTGTTTGTCCTGGTTTGAAAGCGATAGATCCTGTTAAGGTATCGCTAACTGTAATTGTAGCAGTATCTCCACCTACAGCTGCGTCAGAAGCACAGTCAATGTATTTAGTGTGAAGACGACCTTGTTCTGCCCATTTGATAAGGTCTGAGTTAGACGGCATCTCAGCTCCAACTGCTCTTAAGAAAGATGCAACAGAACGATTTCCGTAACGTTCGAATTCTTTTTCATAAGTATCAGGAAGATACTGATTCAAGAAGTCAAAATTTGTGATGTAGTTAGTGCTTAATGTTTGTCTTGTAGCACTAGGTTGTAATGCAAACCCTGGGGTTGCTTGTACTGATCCAGCCATTTTGTTTTAGTTTTGTTTGTTATTTTTTATTACTTTTTATTTTTAGTCCTCTTCCGCTATCGCTATCAGAAGCTACTACTTTAAATCCAGACTGAGCAATTGATTGTGGAGCGTTTCTCATCTCCATATCGATATTTTTAATTTTCTTGGTGTTATCTAATAACGCCTCTGCTCTACCTTGTTCGTAAAAGAACTTAGCCATTTTCTCTGGATTCATTGCCGCCGCTAATGAACGATGATAACCAACATGATCTGAGATCAGCCCATCAGCATCTAAATACTTAGATATGAAATTAACCACATCTGATTGGGCTCTCTTTGTCTCTGTTACATCTCCTGGTAAAAACTTAATTGTCTTATCTCCGACATTGAAATCAAAACCTTTGAAATCGTCTGAAAAAAGCTCTTCAGTTTTCTTTTGAAAGTATTGAGACTTTCTGTGATTCTCTTCTTGTTGACTATTGGAGTCTTGAACGTATTTCTTGTAAGCCTCGTAAGCTTCTTTTTCATCTTCTGAAACCAATCCACCTTTTGACTCAAGAGGTGTCTTATAAGTTTCTTTGTACTCATCAAAAAACTTCTTAGCTTTAGCAAGCTCTTTTTTCTTAGCTATTTCCTTCTTCTTAATTTCCTTTGGGTCATCAAGATCCTCATCATAATCAAACTTATCTTCGATCATATACTGTATATCATCTCTGTCTAAGTCCTCTTCTGTTTGAGAGTAGTACTCAACTAATAATTCATCTGGATCCATGTCGTCAAAGTTTCTGTTTAATTTAACAAAATCTTCAATTCCACGTCCAGTTTCTTTTTTGTATTTGAAATATGCAGCTACGTCTTCTGGCAAGTCCTCTTTCTTCTCTTCTCTCTCTGCGAAAAGATCGTTTATAGAACTTACCTCCTTTCCGTATCTGTTTTTAATATATGAAAGAACGTCATTATCTTCTAGCTCCGCCCTTGCCGGCTCTGCTGGTAATTCTACTTCTACTTCTACTTCAGGTTCTACTTGAACTTCTACTTGAGCTGGTTCCGCAATACTTTCTTCATGCTTAGCCAATAACTCTTGTTCAACTTCCTGTACTGATTTTTGCTCGGCAACCCCAAGGTCCCTTACAGTGAAAGTGTTTTCCATTTGATTTAATTTTTTGCAAAGTTAATTATTATTATATTATATTATCTAGGCTCAAACTCAGCTAAGTCAAATCCATCCAAACTATCATCATTACTCTCGAATGTCATTGGTGGTAAGTTATTCTTACGCTGATCAATTAGCTTAGACTGTTGTGTATTTTGCAAACTAATACGCTTGTCTTTAGCTTCTTCTTTTAACTGCTCCTTAGTCTTAGTTGTTTCCATTTCAACACCCTTAAGCTGCATCTGCATTTGGAATTCTAATTGCATTAACTCCATCTTCAACTGAGCCTCACTCTTCATCTTTTCGATTTCATAAGCAACCTCTGCCTGCTTGATTTGCATTTTAGATTGAGTTTCAGCCTGTATATTTTGCATAGCTGTCTGAGCTGCCATCTGTTGTGACTGCATTTGGATTTGACCTTGCATTTGTTGCTTAGCCTGTTCGTTCTTTTGAATAGCCTCTTCCTTCTTCTTTCTCTTAAGTTTAAGCAACTGATTAGCCAACTTAAGATTTCTCATCTCTCTAATATCAATAGCATCCTCCAAATAAATAGAGTCTCTAGATAAAGCTAAACTAATATTCTGCTCTAACTGAGCTTTTTCTTCTTCGTCTGGGGATACCTCGATAAAGATTCCGAAGTCATATAAGTATAAGTCCTTAATTTCATCTAGTATACCTACATTGTACTTACCTATCTGATTAACGAACTCCTCTTTAAAATCAGAGTACTCTAATATATCTGCTACTCTGTACGATATAGCTTCAGCTAGTGACTTGGTAACAAATAAACTAGACTCTAAGATGTGTCTTGTAGCTGTATTTGAATTAAGTGCTGCCAACTTCTGTACACCAACTAGTGCGTTAGGATCAGGATTTGATCCATCTCTAGCCTCGTTCAATCCGGTAACATCTCTAATCATACTTAAGTAGTGATTATAACTACCTACTAAACTAGCGATTTTACCTTGTCCACTATTAGAATTAAGCTCTTGAATAGGAACTCTAGCATTATTAAATTCTCCGTCTCCTGTATAACTTCTACCAATTACACTACCCGTTTGGAAGTATAATCTTAAAGCGTCTTCAGGATTATATGCTGCGCCATTTCCAAGATCAACTTCATTTAATCCATCAGCATCAATAAATACACCATCAGGGACAACCTTAGCGATTACTTGTTGTAGTTTTAAGTGAGTCATTTGAATCAAGTCTGCAAAAGGTATCATTCTCTTCACAAGAGATTCAATGTTACCTTTATACATCCTTGGTGCTACTGCTACGTAATTTGGTATTGCATGCTGTGAAGCTGATTTAGGTCTAACCATGTTGCGAGATAACTCCCACTTCAACATAATATTAGTACCCATCACCATCACGCCATCATACCAAACATCGATAGTCTTCTCAATTTTTTCAAAGCGACCTTCGTCCATCATCTCTTGTGGAGGATTAAACGTGTCGTCTTTTTCTATTATTTTATAACTACCGTCTTCTAAGTTCTTTTTCTTATAGACGATCTTCTTTGTAGTCTTATAGTTAACATATAATAACGTAGCCGTATCATTGCTGAATAAGCTGTTGTTATAAAACTGTGCTGAGTTATAGTAGTCGTACCATGACTGGCTGTACTTTGATATCTCTTTTAAATCTTCATTAGTAAGCGTAGGATCTATTTTAACTAATTCTGTAATAGGTACAGTTTTAATTTCACCCCAATAGAAACAATCTCTAAAGTATGGATCCTCAGTATAACTATATACAACATTAGCCGGATCAACATATTCAATTCTTACTCCGTCTCCAGGAAGAAACATGTGCTTAGCCATACCAATACCAATTGTAGCGATATCGTAGTCTACTCTCTTTCTAGTTTCGTTATATTTATTTTCGTCAAATACCGTGTTAATAGCTTCTTCTTCAGCTATCTCTATAGCTGGCTTGTACTTAAGCTGCATGTACAAAGAAAGTTCCTCGTCATTCTCAGGAAGGTCGTCAGGGTTTGTATCAAACGCATTAACTCCGAACTGTTCTTTAACTTGAAGTAACATATCCTTAGATACCATGTCAGCCTGTATCATGTCTTGATACTTAGATCTTTTGTCAGTAGACATTGCATCCTGAGCGTATGCTTTAGGCTTAAATAATCTGTCGTTCATTCCATTAACAACAATGTCAACGAACTTAGGTATAATAGGTACCGGAGTAAAGTCAAGGTTAGTATGAGATAAGTCACCATCAACGGCTATCTGATCCTTATACTTACCTATAGACTGTTCACCCCTTGCGTATAATCTTAATTTATGGAAGTCACCCCACTGATCATAGAATCTTGAGTTATTACCGTCTTTACGGAACCACTCGTATTGAATTGCGCTAGATATCTGTAGTCCGTATTCGAAACTCTCTTTTTCTTTGTCAGATGCGAATTGATTAGGAAATGCAGTTGCAGGTATGTTTATTTTTACGTCTTTCATTTATATTATATATGTTTCCAAGTATTTCTTTTTAATATGGAATATATGTTACTTTTAGATATATTGTACATATCAGCTAACTTTGTATGAGTGTATTTTTTAGTTAAGTATAATTCTCTTATTTTTAAAACATCTTCATCAATTAATTTAGAAGTTACATTTTCAGAACCTCTTTTAGCTGATTTTATTTTCTTTTGTCTAGTTTCTTCTGATATCTTTTTTCCATACATATGATTCTTTTCTCCCATAGCGGCTTCAGACATCTTTCTTCTAGACTCCATACTATGAACTCTACCTTTTTGAAACTCAGATACTTTTCTTCTTTGTTCTTCAGAAATTATCTTTCCTTTATTAGGAATACTCATTTTTAATTTAGCTTCATCTGAATGAACTAAACCTAAACATCCATCACCTCCATTTGTTAGGTTACATAATGTACCTAATCCCAGATCGCTTCTTCCATGCAATGCAATAAACTCAATTTCTTTCTCCTTTATAAAGTCGTAATCATCATGTTCAAACAGTATTTCAACTTCATAATCAGTCTTATTTACTATTTTATTCCAATGATCATTTCTACTTTTTTTAGACTTAGCTCTATAATAATTACTATCTATTCCTATCCCAATATAAAACGGAACGTTCTTGTCTAATCTAATATGTCTATATAAGTACGCCATTATCTAATAAGTTCACTTCTAGTTCCTGAGTTATTATACTTTGCAAAATTAACACTTATTTTCGACTCTTTCTTTGCCGCTAAGTATATGTTCTTTTGATTAGCCATAATAGCCAGTCCAGAACTAATAGCAGCATCAAATTTTGTCCTGTTATTTATATCAAATTTAGCCCACTCCTCTATCGTTCTAGTAAAGTACATATCTCCCATTTCATCAGAGTCCCTGTATGTACCTTCAGTATCCATTCCAACATACTTTTCTATATAAGATTGGATAGCGGCGGCATGCGATTGCTTAACATCTTCAGATGAGTTAGGTATTCCACCAAGCTCTCTTTCTGTTTTAGATAAGTTAGTAAAGTGCTTATCCGGTCTGTTCATTGAGAACCCTCTATATCCACGATTCTTAAAGTGATACAATAACCTTGGCTTATTGTTTTCGACTAGGATAGGCATTCCGTAAAATATACACGCCATAAGGACCTCTTCAAAGAATATCTCTGCTGTCTGAGGACGAGCTATGTATTCAAGAAAAAAATGGTTGCTAGGAGCATTGTCCATATTGAACTTAGTAAGACCGTGAAGTGATCCATTAGATCCTCCACCTCCGACAGTTCCTGAAATATCGTAAGGGTCACAACCAAAAGCACCAATGTGCTCATTACCAGGATACTTGTTTCCATTCTTATAAATTACTTGATTTTGCATTGCTGAGTTAGGAATCCATGATACTAGGAATCTACCTCTTGGATCCGGAGTCCACACCACTTGAGTATCCTTCTCTCCGTTCTTCCAATGAAACGATCCTCTAGTTAAAACCTGATCCCTAATTAAAGAGTCATTATAATCTATCTGTTGATAGATCTTTGTTAGGTTGAACAATGAAGCCTTACTCTCATCTCTAAACGCGTGAGACTCTGTTCTTGAGAACTGTCTATAAAACTCATTAAGAGCATCAGCATCATTCTTTAAAGACGCTACCTCGTTCTCCCAGTAGTCAATAGCTCCATTTGTTATAGGCCTTCCATCAATTCCTATTATAGGATTCTCTGGCTTTCTAAACACAGGCATTCCGTATCTGTCAATATATCCCTCAAAGTTCCATTCCATTGGAATGTATAGTGAGTACATACCTGACTTAGTCTGTCCATTCTCATTACGAGTCTTTATGTTAGAGTCCTCGTATAGCTTTTTAAAGTTAGCACCACCCTTTGCAAGTGCATTAGGAGTAGATCCCATCATACACTTACCGATAATTCTACTACCTAAACGAAGACAGGTCTTTCTAACTCGCCATCCATTCAATATATTATTAGGAGCCTCTAACTTACCTGATTCATCCTCAACTAAGTATATAAGCTTTTCCCCATCATAACTGTTGTCTGCTGTGTTCTTCCAGTCAATAGATGTATCCAATCCCTCAAGCTCTGCTTCAGAATCGTCGTACATATTCTTCTTGGTAATCTTAGATGCAGGAACCCTAAAGGCTAGTTCAGTCTTAGGTTTGTCCATACCGTCCATGATAGGCTTGAAAAAGAAGGGCAAGTTACTAGAAATAGGAACCACTTTGTTAGTAAACATTGTCTTAGCATCCCCTCCTGTTTTGGACTGTATACCAATCCTAGCATCCTTAGCAAGCGTTCCAATATTCACAGCCTCCGACGAAGCCATAAATGAAAATCCAGAACGTCTAATCTTAAGGTATACCATCCCAAAGCATCTAGGATCCGCCTTACACGCTTCCCAGTAAATAAAGAATATCCTATTAGCCTCCCTGAAGTCAGGAAGACCCACGTCAATCTTAGTCCACTGACAGTACATGTAATGAGAACCTGTCATGTACGTCTCAACTCCATTATTCATAAAGAAGAATCCGTTTTCTCTTCTATCGAACTCTTGCTCTATATAGTCAACCCACTTAGCCTTAAACTCTCCAGGAGTATTATGCCATTGGAATATAGACTTTATCTTGTCTAGTTCTTTAGGATAATCGAATGGTTGCCAGTACTGATTCTCTTTCTTTTTGTCTCTTGAGTAAATCTTATCAGGAGTTGCAGGAAGTGCAATGTATAATCCGTTAACATTATAGATATCACCGATTGTTCCATTCTTTGATATAATGATCATATCATACTTTTCATCATAGCCATACTCCCAACTAGCCTTCTTATTTTTGATAGATAAGGTGTTAGCTGGTATATGATTTCTGACTATTGAGTATAAATTATTTTGATCTTTTTTCTGCAAATCCTTGTATTTTAGGTTCTGGTTTCTCTGCCTCCTTTGGATCTTCGTTTAACTTTTCAGACTCTTGTTCTATTCTATTAAGAATACTAAAAGCATCTTCAACTGCCAAACGTTTTGTTGCCGCTGCATTTTTTAATTTATCAGCAGATAAGTCGTCGTCTCCGCCTCTTATAATAGTATCTTCAGCTACCTTTATAAGTTCTTCAACAGCTTTATATCCTGCGTCTATAATTCTTTGTTTGATGTCTTTTAATTCCATTTCAATGTGATGTTATTAGTAAACATCCTGTACAGTTTTTGATCTTCTATAGTAAAAGGATATTCACTGTCTGGCTCAAATGCAATTTCATCTCCGACATTAAGTCCTAAAGATAGCAACTCATCATTTATATATTCTATAGTTCCGACTAGTGGTTCTTCCTTACAGTTCTTTTTAATCGAAGATGTTTTAACATCTACGGGTTTAACAAAACAATACTTAGAATGCGACTTCCAGTTATCATTATGCTTATAAAGAAAAAACTGCTCGTAGTCAACAAAGAATAAGTCATCCTTAAAATAACTAGCCCCACTCTTTTCTCTACCACGCATATCATAATATAACTTAAATACGTTATGATGTACAAGTAGTATATCTCCTTTAGTTATTTCTCCAGTATAATTTATAGGAGTCTCAATTACTTCAGCGTATCTGTTAGACGACTCGTGGTCTTCTTGAGATACGCTGGTAATTAAATCTATTCCGCCTATATTTTTTATGTTATTGTATCGTCTACCATTCAATGGTCTGACAATGAACATGCTTGGGGATTTCATTAGAAGTTGATGTTATACTCTATAGAGATAGGCATATTGGCATTAAATTCCTTCCAGAGAAATACTTCGCTTTCTTTCTCTATCCAAATCTTAATACCTCCTGTATTCTCGTCAAGTCGTATGAGATGAATTGTATAAGACTTATCCAATATGGGCTGACCTACAATGTAATGCATACCATTACTTTTGTAGTCAGTGCCTATTGTTATTTTTCTAATGTCGAACATTCTCCTGTATTTAAATCAATAGAGATATCCTCTCCATAAATTTCAGATAATTCTTTTTTGAATTCTTCTCTTTTAGCGTATTGATCATTGATCTGTCTAAGAACATCTGATTTCTTAAATTCAAATTCAGTTACCAATTGACCTAAAGTTTTGTTAGCTTCATCGAAGAATAGTTCGAAGTTTTGTAGTTTTTTTAATTCCTTTTCTTCGATTTTTTTTAATTCTACTTTTTTCATTTTAATTTAATTTTTGACAAATATACAAAATTATTTATTAATGCACGATTTTTAAAACGTCTGCTGTTCTATATACTCTTCCTACAGCTAATCCTGCCGTCACTGCCGCATCGTTATCAGCGTACTCTGGTACGCTTGTAAATGATGGAGTATTAAGTAGTAGTAAGTTCTGTTGTAGAAAACTAATTACATCTGCAAACGTAAAGTTCTTAGTTTCTAAACTATTATCAGCATCTGTTCCGACTAATTTATCGTCTACAGTAATTGCGCTGTCATCTGGGTATTGGCTTATCTTTGTCATTATTGTATAAAAGGTAATGGTGGGTTATCTGTAACTGGGTTTATTAGCAGTTCTATTTGCGCTGAAATATTTTCTTTTACCGATGTAATATCAACGTTTGCTTCTACTTGATTAATAAACCATTCTTCTGTTAAGTCTTCATAAGGAACATAATCATCTATATTAGTTGGTATTGGTAAACTTACAGCTCCGTAATTTTCTGCTGTAAATCCATCATTTGTCCCTATTAATCTCCAGTGAATAGTTTGTACTATCTGTGTCATTCCATCTAATGAAATAATACATTCTGGGTTGCTAAACAACCATGTATAATTTATCATATTATTTGTTTTTTAAAATTTCTATTTCTGCTTTTAGTTCCTGTATTGCTTGAACTAAAATTGGCACTAATTTAGAGTAATCAACACTTTGCATTTGTTCAGCATCTTTTTCTCCAGTTACTGCATAAGGAACTACTTCTTGTAATTCGTGTGCCATTACCCCATCCATTCTGTCAGTATGATTTTTCCATTTAAAATCGTAAATTTTTATTTTAGAAATTTTATCTAATCCATTTACATTTTTTAAATCTTCTTTAAGTCTATAATCAGAAGTTACGTTAAATGATGTTAAAGAACCACTTGTTGAAATTGAACCTACAATACCATTTGGATTTCTAAAAAACATTTGTGTACTACTTGACGTTGTACCAATTTTAGCAGTATAAGGCACATAAGATGTTCCGCCATCTGAACAAACTATACCACTATCAAAAGCTGAAGTTGTACCAATACAAACAACACCACCTGAAGTGATACGCATACGTTCTGTATCTGCCGTACCTAAAACTAAAGTTTGTGATGCTCCACCACCTGAAACAAACCATTGATTCACACCACTTGATAAAGAAGAAAATCCACTATAAGTACCACCTTTTAATCTTACTAAACTTGATGCAGTTGCACTTTCTAAATCTAAATAAACAGTAGCATTATCGTATAAGTGAAGTTTTGATGTTGGAGCAGTCGTTCCAATACCTACGTTGCCACCGTCTTTAACTACCATTGCTGGATAAACACTTTTTGAGCCTACATATAAATCGTTTGCTACTGCTCCTATTTGACCTGTATAAACTCCATTTACATTAAATGCTACACTTGCTCCTGATACTTTATCTAAAACTAATGTATCCCCTCCTGCTGAACCTTGAACTTTAATTCCATAAGCAGTTTGACTAATAACACTATTGCCTAAAATGTTTCCAGAAGTAAATTTAGGTATATAGTTTATTGTTCCACTTACTGCAAGTGTTGTATCAGATACGCCTGAAGCATTTGCATAATTTGCATTAGTAGCTGTGTTTGCATTTCCAGATACACTTATAGGCCAAGTTCCTGTCGGTGTCCCTCCTAAAGTTAATGAACCAGATGTAGTAACCGATCCAGATAATGTTAATCCTCCATATCCGCCAGTACCAGATACAGACGTAACTGTTCCAGTATTTGTAGTATAACCGCTTGGATTTGATGCTGGATAATACGTTGTATTATCATAAGTTATAGTTGTACCAGATATTTTTACAAATCCTGTTCCACTTAAAGCTGCTTGTTTATTATTAAATGTATTCCAATCAGTAGAACTTAATGCTCCATTTGTTGAACTACTTGCTAATCCCAAAGATAACACTTGTGTACTTAAAGATAATCCATTAGCAGTTCCTATTGTTACCGCGTTATGTCTAGCTGCTGTATTAGCAGCCACATCTGCATTAGAACTTACTCTTGATTCTGTGTAATATAAATTAACACCCTCTGAAATATTAGATGTAGTTAAACTAACGGCTCCTGTAAATCCATTTACAGAAACAACTGCGTCGGTATTGTCAACCTGTTGCCAAGCTGTTCCGTCATATATAGCCCAGTCACCAATATTCCAGTCTGTTATACCATCTAAATTTGTTGATCCTGCAACATTTACAATGTAATAATAACCTTTAGTACCCACTCCACTAGATAATGAAGGTGTATTCGTAGAAGCATTCCATGTTCCTTGGTAAATACTACCTCCTATTAATCCATTAATTTGATTCTGAAGTTTTCCAAAAGCGGTAAGAATAGAATCAGTATCTACAACAGTTCCTCCTGTTATGTTCACACCTGTAAGCAACTTACCTGTTACAGCAGAATTAGATAGAGTAATAGATGCACTACCTGGCCCAGAAGCTGTAGCTTCCCCAGTAAGCGCTGTTATATAATTACCAGCTGCTTGTTTATTATTAAATGTATTCCAATCACTTGATGTCAAGTACCCATTAGTCGTAGATGTAGCCTGACTTATTGATATAGAATTAGACGATATAGACAAAGGTAACGAAGCACTAGTTATTCTATTGCTATAAGCAGTATTCCAATTAGATTCCTCTGTTGTTGTAGGTATAACGTATCCGCTTGTTAGGCTAAACACACCATTAGTATTGTTATAAGATAATCCGGTAGCTGTTGAAGATAAAGCCGTTAGTGATATGTAATTACTTGGGTTTGTTGAGTTGTAAGGTGTAAAACCTAACACATCGATAACCGATTTGTTTTTCCATAAATTAGTAGGAGAACCCTCGTAAGCTAATATTTCATTACCAGAAACGTTGCTTATTAAAACGTCATGAAGCTCTTCTAATTCATATCCATTTTGTATTTTTACAAATATAGATCCATTTCCCCCTGACTTCTTTATCACATAACCTACAAGAACACTATTTAAAGGAGCAACTGGTTTTGTCTGTGTAAATGTACCCGGAGTTGATCCTAGCCATATAGCAGATCCTTCATTATAAGATAAAGTATTTAATCCGTGTATAATACCACTTGTTGTTATAAATCCATCAGCACCATTAAGTATAGCTTCTGTGACAACACCGAATGTAACGCTAGATGTTACTTCTGATGTATTTGAAGCTAATGATACTGAAGGTAATTCACCTGTTGAACCCGTAACATAAACAACCTGACCGTCAGTAAGTGTAGATCCTGTATTGTTATGAACAAGAACTCTTTCTTCTTGCCCAATCTGAAGCGTAGTATCACCGTCGCCATCTATTAAAGAAACTGTTCTGTAAAACGAATCCCAATACATAGTACCTAACGACGTAGGAGTTCCTGTAGGTGTTAAATCAAATTTATAGTAACCGCTAGTTAATCCGTACTCACCAAGGTTAATGTTTCCTGTAGCTCCTGAATACGGAACCTTCGCATTTAAAGCGATTTGAAGATCTGTTTGATTGCTCAACGTTCCTGATATATTACCCCATACAGCAGAATTAGTATCAATAGTCCATGATCTATTAGCGCTTAAATCATAAGAAGTTCCATTTATAGTTATTGTTCTAGTGTTAGGTACCGGAGTATAACCTAAAGAAGGCTGCTTACTATTTAGTTGTGTTTGTATAGAACTAGTAGCGTCATTAAATAATGCTTGATTATCTGTTTGATATTTCTTATTAGTAACTTCTGTTATCTGACCTGTGTTATAGTCACCGGACTGAGCCGTTACATCACCAGTTCTTCCAAAAACAGAAGTAACAGCATCTGTGTTATCGTCAGTCCAAGAAGCCTCTATGGTGCTACCGTCTTGCTTAGTAAGGGTAAGTGTTTTTGTTGACGTACCGGTCACCTCAGCGCTATTTATTTTTCCATCATACGCCGCATTCCATTCAGTTCTATTAATATCAACCTCCGAAATGAAAGGATTAATTCCGTTATCTCCGTCATTGATAAGTTCTGATGTTTTAGTTGGAATTGCTCCACCAGGTAAACTAACAAGCGATAACATATAGTCGTTATCTTCTTGCATAAATCCATTACCAGTCTCATAGTCAACTGTAACAACAAAAAAGTTTGGATCCGGTTCATAAGGCTCTATATTAGATATTCTATAAAATCCAAACGAATTAATATCGCTAGATTTAAACAACAATACCTTACATCCATCTAAAAAATTTAAGAAGTCAGATACTATGTTTTGCTTTGTAGTATACTTGCTTAGCAAGAATGTTGTAACAGCAGAAAAATTAACTGTCGGTCCAATCTCCGTTTCGAATGTTAACGTGCCGTTTGGCCTTTCTTCTAATGGATCTAACGTATAGTACTTATACTGAAGCGGAACTCCAATATTAATTACTTGATCTTCATTGAAGTATTCTGCTAATTTTTTAGGAGTAAAGTTTTTTGTTCTGTTCTGCATGTTAACGTCAGAACCAATCCATTTATCCAGTGCAGTTATTTTCTCGTCTAGAGTATATGTACTTATCTTTGTCATATTATTTACCTTGACCTACGTTTTTCTTAACGTAATTTTTACTTGACTTTAATTTGGAAGTTCTAGACTTAGCATGAACGCCAGGTCTACTTATTTTCTTTGACTCCTTTTTATTTGTTGATGATATCTGCTTGGCCATTACAATAATACTTTCTTTTTTAATTGTCTATAAATATACATCCCAACAGGGATAAGTATCAACCACAAATAAACAAAGTAGTTAGCTTCTTTTTTTATATGCTTATCTAACTCGTATTTTTTATTCTGTTTTTTTAACACAACTTGTTTTAACGAGTTTTTAGATATTGTTTTCTGAGTTTTATCTACTACTACTTTTTTTTGTTTTTTATACTTTAAAATAGCGTTTTTATATGTTATTCCGTTTACAATCATTGGTAATGTTTCTGATACC
>JACCDS010043040.1_pt1 | contig 20764 bp, 26 predicted proteins | sample 7446441 | NCBI WGS metagenome assembly JACCDS01 (sample SAMN15323445, study PRJNA562643) | freshwater metagenome | isolation source: river surface water | place: USA:Blue River Watershed | collected 2017-08-17
AATCCCGCCACCCAAGAGGTGGCTTTTTTACGTCTGGAGAAACCCAAATGAGTAAGCAATTGCGCGAGCTTCAAGCTCGCAAGTCTGATCTTGTCAAAGAGGCTCGTGCCTTAACTGACATTGCCGCCCAAGAAAACCGAGATCTCTCAGATGAGGAAGTGATCAAGTTCAATGGACTTAAGAGTCGAATTGAAACCGCTTCGGCGGCTATTGACCGCGAGTCGGCCTTGATTTCCGAAGAGGTTCAGATGGGGTCGCATGTGGGCAACCACTCTGGTGCTGGCCATGGTTCGATATTCCCCAGCGTCGTGGTGAGCGATAACCGCGAACTCGATCCCAAACATGGCTTTCAGAGCTTGGGCGATTTCTTGCAAAACGTCTGCCATGCGCAAAAGCCAGGCAACCCGATAGACGATCGCCTGCTGATTGGCAGCGGTCGTGGTGCTGCCGCTCCAGCCACCTTTGGCAGTGAAGGCTCCGGTCAGGACGGTGGCTTCTTTGTCCCACCACAGTTCTCCAAGGAGATTTTTCAGCTGTCATTGGGGGAGGACTCGTTGTTGCCGCTGACCGATAACGTGGAAATCAGCGGAAACACCATGGCGTTTCCAAAGGATGAAACCACGCCTTGGGGCACCAACGGTATTCGCGCTTACTGGCAAGGCGAAGCGGCTCCTGCGGTCACGACTAAGCCCGTGTTGGGACTTTCTACTTTGCGACTCAAAAAGCTGATGGCCCTGGTGCCGACAACCGATGAGTTGTTGGAAGACGCCAATGCCTTGTCAACCTATCTGCCCGAGAAGATTGCACTGTCCATTCGCTGGAAAACCAATGAATCCATTCTGTTCGGGTCGGGCTCTGGCGTACCGGTAGGCGCGCTCAATGCTGGCGCTACGGTCAATGTGGCCAAGGAGACTGGGCAGTTGACGCAAACGCTGCTGCCACAAAACCTGGCAAAGATGATTGCGCGTCTGCCGACGGGCTCATTCGCCAACGCGGTGTGGATCGTCAACAACGATGTGTTGCCAGCATTGTTCACCCTGACCTTGGGTAACTACCCGATCTACCTTCCAACAGGTTTGAACGTTGGCGGTATTCAGGTCTCGCCCTACGGCACGTTGCTCGGTCGCCCGGTGTTTGTGTCCCAACATGCCAACACTTTTTCCGCGCAGGGTGACATTTTGCTGGTAGACCTCAAGTACTACCAGACCATCACCAAGTCCGGTGGCATGCAGACCGCCACATCAATGCACCTGTACTTCGACGCGGACTTGACGGCGTTTCGAACGACCTTCCGAATGGATGGCCAGTCCAAGCTCACCAGCCCCATCACGCCTGCCAAAGGCAGCGCAACGATGTCTCCCTTCATCCAACTGGGCGCGCGTTAAGCAGCCTCAAACCTTAGGAGAAAACTATGTTCCCCAACGCAAAAGGCAGCGAACTGCTGTCCGTTCTCGCAACCATCGATCCGGCCGCGCAAGCGGCGGGAACAGTCACTACCGGTTGGATTTCTGTGGCCAATTACCACGGCTTTCTTTCCTTGGTACAGACCGGATTGCTGGGCACCAGCGCCACAGTGGATGCTAAGTTGCAGCAGGCGGTTGATGCCACTGGTACGAGTGCCAAGGACATCAGTGGCAAAGCGATTACTCAGATTGTCAAAGCTACTGGCGACAACAAGCAGGCCTTGATCAACGTCAAACCCGAGGATCTCGATACGGTGAACGGCTTTGGCTTTGTCCGCCTGTCACTCACTGTGGGTGTTGCCGCAAGTCAGACTGCAGCGCAAATCCTGGGCGTCAATCCTAGAGAGCTGCCAGCCAATGCAGGTAATCAGGCAGCAGTTGTGCAGATCGTCTAAATGCCACTGCAACTGGTCACAGCTCCAGCGGGGGAGCCAATTACGCTTCTTGAGGCAAAACTGCACCTGCGGGTGGATGTTGATGACGATGACGCGCTGATTGGCTCACTGATAACCGCAGCTCGGCAGGCAGCCGAGACGATAACCGGCAGGCAGTTGATGACTGCTCGCTGGAGGCTGGTGCTCGATGCCTTTCCGGGTGCGTTAACCATGCATGTTCCTTCCGATGCGGCCTTCAGCCTACCCGGACACGCGATTCTTATTGCGAAATGCCCAGTGCAGTCTTTGGTCAGCATCGAATACCTGGACATGAATGGCAGTTTGCAGTTGATGCCAGCGGGTGATTACGTGTTGGACACAGCATGCGAGCCTGCGCGACTCACTCCGGTATTTGGAAAGACTTGGCCCACAACTCTTCCACAGATTGGTTCTGTGATCGTCACTTTTGACGCCGGATACGGCCCAAGCTCATCAGTCCCCGAAGGACTTAAGAGCTGGATCAAATTACGGGTGGGGAGTCTTTACGGCCATCGGGAAGAAGTGGCAATGCTTTCGCGTGGCCGCATCGACCCATTGTCATTCGTGGATGGTCTCCTCGATGGATACCGAGTGAGCTTGGTATGAGCTCAATCAGTGCGGGCCAGTTGTGCCACCGTGTTCGCATTCAGTTGCCTACTGTTGCAAAGGATGTGTTGGGTGCACCGACACAGACCTGGACAGATGTGGCGATTGTTTGGGCTGATATTCAACCCATATCAGGCCGCGAAGCCCGGATTGCAGATCGCATAGCTTCGGTGGTTACTCATCAAATCACAGTACGTCATAGATCCGAATTTGACGATCCCAAGAGCGTTGCACAAATGCGAGTTCTGTATCGAGGGCGTGTGTTCGCGATTCACAACGCGCTGAATGAGGATGAGGCCAATGTCTCAGTCATTCTGTTAGCCAGCGAAGGGGTGAGTAATGGCTAGAGTTGAAACAGTTCGAATTGAAGGACTTGCTCAGCTTGATCGTGCTCTTCGTGAACTTCCCGATCGTGTTGCTAATCGAGGACTCAGAGCCTCGGTTTATGCAGGTGCAAAGGTCATACGGGATGAGGCTCGGGCACAGGCTCCTAAAGCTGCGCAGTCCCTTGGTTCAAAGCAGCCACCTCCCGGAACGCTCAAACGCTCGGTGATCATGAAGCACATCCGAGAGCTTTCCGGTGGAGGTCGCCAGACGTTTTATGTTCTGGTGCGCCACGGTAAAAAATTCCGTAACCAGGGTAAGCGGGGCAACCTATCGCAAGACGCTTGGTACTGGCGCTTCGTTGAATTTGGTACTCGCAAGATGGCTGCTCGGCCATTCCTACGTCCGGCATTGGAATCTCGTCGCCGTGCGGCGGTTGATGCCATCAAGCAGCGTCTTACCCAGCGCATCGAGATTGAAGCTCGGTCCTTGAATGGACGCTAGCGATGCAGGATTTCTATGACGCGATCAAGCATCTGGCTGCAGGACAGGTTTACGCCATCGTTGCACCTGTGAACGCACAGTATCCGACGCTTGTTTACACCCCTATAGATCAATCCACCGTTGCTTCCCTTGACGGACCCAACCAACTGCGGCGCTCGAGGGTGCAAGTTGACGCCTATGCAAGGACGCTGATTGCTTGCGAACAACTGCAAGAGCAGGTCCTTGCAGCTTTGCTAGCCAGTATCAAAACGGTGGCCGATGTACGCATGGGCCTTACCGATTTCGATGATGAATCCGGTACTTACCGGATATCTGTGGACTTCACCTACTACCGGTAACGGTAGCTAGATCTTTTATTTTTTTCATGGAGGCCTTTTATGCCTAGTACTGCCATCACCGCGCAGGGCATCACCATTGCCCGGTTTGGAACCACAACCTTTGAGACCATCCCCAACGTAGTCTCCTTTCAGGGACCTGGGGGTCAAGCCTCAGTTATTGACGTTACCAATCTTGCTTCAACAGCCAAAGAGAAAAGAGTCGGTCTTCGAGATGAAGGTCAACTCTCTCTGAGCTTGCACTTCAACCCAGACGATACGGTCCATCAGGGTCTTCGCACCGATCGAGCCAACCGAGTACGTCGCCAGTTCAAGATCACCTTCACGGACACCACGCCCGCTGCGACATGGACTTTCTACGGCTACGTTACACAGTTCAGTGTTCAAGGTGGTGTGGATGCCGTCGTTGAAGCCAGCGTCACGATCGAAATCGATGGCGACATCACGGAGGCATGAAGACTATGAACATCCTTACTAAAGATGCCATTCTGGCGGCCGACGATCTGCCGCGCGAAACCGTCCTTGTGCCTGAATGGGGTGGTGATGTCTATGTCCGCACTATGAGTGGAACCGACCGCGATGCCTTTGAAAGCAGCCTGATTGCGCGCGATGGCGCAAAGGAAGGTCGCATGGAAAACGTTCGAGCCAGGCTTGTTGCGTTGACTCTGTGCGATGCGACGGGCAACCGACTTTTTGAGGATACCGAAATCACTGCGCTTGGCCGAAAAAGTGCTCTCGCACTGGACAGAGTTTTTGCAGTAGCTCAGCGTCTCAACGGTATTGGCATCGAGCAGGCTGAAACAGCAAAAAAGGGCTAAAGGCCAATCCCACTCGGCGCTTCGCTTTTCGCCTGGCACTTGCGCTTGGCATGCCGGTTCGTGAGCTATTGCAGCGGATCGGATCAGACGAAATAACCGAGTGGATGGCCTTTTATCAAATGGAGCCTTTTGGCGATATGCGTGCTGATTTGAGAAGTGGTGTGATTGCGTCTACCTTTGCCAACGCCAACCGTACCAAGCACACGCGTCCCTTTACGCCTGAAGATTTCATGCCATTTATCGAACGACCAGAGACGATTGATGAGGCCCACCTGAACGTCGCCCGTTTTAAGTCAATGTTTGCTCACAGGGTCAAAAAGCATGGCTGATCTGGGCTCTCTTGTTGTCAAGCTGTCTGCAGAGACATCTGAGTTTCGCGCCGATCTCGGGCGAACTGCGCGGCTCTTGGATCGCCATGCCAATGACATGAAGACCTCGCTTCAGCGGGTCTCTTCCATTGCTCAGACAACCTTTGCAGTCGCGATTGGTGCGACTTCGGTGGCAGCACTAAGAGATTTTGTAAGTCATACCCTAGAGGCCGCTGCGGCGCTTCAGGGTCTTTCTGAGCAAACCGGTGCCAGTACGACGGCGCTCTCAGGCTTTACACCGGTGGCCACCATATCTGGAACAGCTATAGAGGCAATCGGCGCTAACCTGGCCAAACTCTCCAAAGGTTTAGCCGGAGTGGATGACGAGACTGCTGGGGCAACGAAGGCGCTTCAGTTTTTAGGTATCCGCGCCAAAGATGTCAGTGGAAATCTTCGTGATCCAGCAGAGGTCATGAATGATGTCGCGCTCAAGTTAGCAGAGTTTGAAGATGGTGCAGGAAAGACCGCAATTGCAATGGAGCTCTTTGGTAAGTCGGGCGCAACCATGCTCCCGTTCCTTAAAGATTTGGCGGAAAACCAAGACCTGAACATTCGCTTGACTGCCAAGCAAATTGAGGAAGCAGACAACGCCTCCAAGGCAATGGGCCGCATGAGAGCAGAGTCGAGTTTCGTTGCTCAGACTTTGGTGACTGCGGCAATTCCTTCAATGTCCGTTTTGACACAAGAACTCAAGCGTGTTTTTCTGGGAACCGATAACGCAGTTGAGGGTATTCAGCGCATGCGCGCTGAAGGTACTCTGACCAACTGGGCAGAGAAAACGGCTTATGCGATTGCAGTGGTGATTGATGCACTGAGGGGAATTGGCCACACGATCAAATCGGTCATTGGAAGCTTCTCTGCCGTCTGGGCAGATATTGAGCTGGCTGGAACATTCTTGGCTGGCGGCAAAGGGCTCAATCCTTTTTCGGATGAAAACCGTTCACGCTTGCAGGCAGCGCTTGAGAAGCGAAATGCCATCGTGGCGCAGTCAAACCAGAACTATGTCGATCTATGGGATATGCCTCTTTTGGCTGATGCCGTCACGAAGCGTTTTGACGAAATCCGAAAGGGCACGGAGGCTTCCAACGCAGCCACTCAGGCAGCTACTCCAAGGAAGCAGTTGAACTACAGCACTGCGACTGGCGCTGTTACTGCTAATGCAATGGCAGGTATCGACAGTGAGATTAAGCGTTTGCAGAGCCAGGTAGATGTGGAAAGTGCCATCCTCAAGGACAGGCAACGGATCATTGACCTCTACGAAAGTCAGGGCTACCTGAGTTTCAAAGATGCAAGTGATGCACGCTTGGCTGCCCAAGAAGACTTTACGGAAAAGCTTCGTGCGCTGTCTGCAGAAGAAGAGACGATCTTGCTTCGCGGCCTAGAGACAGTCGCCAAGACCACCCAAGACAAACTCAAGCTTCAAGATCGCTTGGCTGAAATAACTCTAAAACGACAAAGACTAGAGCGTGAAGCTCAACAGTCAAACTTGGAGCGCCAGATTAGGTTGCCTGGCGAGTCCATGAAGGAGTTGCAAGAACAAGCAACCCGAGGCTTGAGCGAACTCCGTTCTGTTGAAGAGCAGATCAAAACGCTGCGTGATACGGGCGCGATCAGTGAACTGAAGTCATTGCAGAAGCTGGCAACCGCACGGCAAGAAAGCGGGTTGCAACTTGCCACGCTTGCAAGGCAAGCGCGCGAACTGGCTGACGCCGCACCGGGCAATGAAAAACTTGCAGATGCTTTTACGAAAATTGAAGAGGCGGCGCGTCAAGCAGCAGATGGTGCTTCGCTTTTAGATCTTCGCGTGAAGGAGATGTCTGATCCAGAGGCTGGCTTTGCGAAAGGACTTCGCTCCGTAGCTGAAGAGGCTGAGCAAATCGGCAAGCAAATGGAGTCCGCCACCACTCGTGCTTTTAACGGTATGACCGATGCATTGGTGAATTTCGTGATGACTGGGAAGCTTGATTTCAGGACCTTGGCCAACTCCATCATCTCGGACTTGATCAGGATTCAAATTCAGCGCGCAATCACACTGCCGCTGGCCAACGCTATGGCTGGAGTTTTTGGTTTTGCCAGTGGAGGTGTCATGACTTCCGCAGGTCCCACATCATTGCGCACCTATGCCAGCGGCGGTATCGCCAATTCACCTCAGTTAGCCCTTTTTGGTGAGGGCTCTCGTCCAGAGGCCTATGTGCCGTTGCCTGATGGTCGTTCAATCCCCGTCACCATGAGTGGCGCTGGCGGCGGCGGGGATGTCTTTAACATTTCTGTCAGTTTGACGGACTCTGGTGTCTCTAGCCGTGGCGAGGACCCTGGGGGACGCGATTTGGGTAGAGCGATTGCGAGTGCAGTCAGACAAGAACTTCTTGCGCAAAAGCGTGCCGGTGGTCTTCTTGATGGACGCAGGGGAGCATAAATGGCTACCTTCACCTGGACCCCTTCCATTGGTGCCAATTTGTCAATGCGTCCCACAGTGCGCCGAGTCTCTTTTGGCGACGGCTATGAGCAGCGCCTAACTTTTGGGATCAACACCCAACCGCAGGTTTGGTCTCTTGAGTTTCGCGGTCGCACCACGACTGAGGCCTCTGCGATTGACAACTTTCTTCGAGCCCGTGGGGCTGTTCAAGCTTTTGACTGGACACCACCTGGTGGATTACCTGCCAAGTTCGTCTGTGATGAATGGAGTCGCTCAGTGGATGAACCCAACATTGAGTCCATACGGGTAACGTTTAAGCAGGTATTTGATCTCTCATGACCAGTCTTGCTATCACTTCAGAGATCCAAAAGCTCGCGCCAAGTAGCGTGGTCGAGCTATTCGTTTTGGATCTCGCGCTCTTTGGGCAGGGGCCAGTGCGTTTTCATGCTGGTACAAATGCGCTGCAGCAGCGCGTTGTTTGGCAGGGATACGCCTATGAGGCTTTTCCAATCGAGGTCGAGGGATTTGAGTTCAACGGCAATGGTCAAGTGCCTAGGCCTCGTTTGCGCGTAGCGAACGTCACTGGCGCGATCACGGCTCTGGTTCTCACCTATCAGGATTTGGTCGGTGCCAAGATCACACGCAAGCGCACGCTTGCGAAATACTTGGACGCAGCTAACTTTTCCGGCGGAGTAAATCCAACAGCTGATCCTTTGGCTGAATTTGCCGACGATATTTACTACGTGGATCGAAAGTCGCGTGAGACAAGAGACGTCGTGGAGTTCGAACTCGCCGCTTCCTTTGATCTTGAAGGCGTAACTTTGCCGCGCAGGCAGATCGTTCAGAACGTATGTCCCTGGCGTTACCGTGGTTCTGAGTGCGGCTACACCGGTGCGAGCTATTTCAATGCCAACGACCAGACTGTATCGTCGAGCAGTCAGGATGTATGCGGCAAGCGGCTAGCTTCATGCCAAGCGCGTTTTGGTCAGAATGCAGAACTGCCATTCGGCGGTTTCCCTGCGGCTGGATTGATCCGCTGATGCTGTCCGAGAACAAACAGCTGGCAATGGACCACGCTCGTGACGAAAGTCCGCGTGAATCTTGCGGCTTGTTACTGATCCGCAAAGGCCGTGAGGTGTATCGACGATGCCGAAACATCGGCGTGGGCACCGATCAATTCGTTATCCATCCCGAGGACTTCGCACAAGCCGACGCGCAGGGTCATATCGTGGGTGTGGTGCACAGCCACCCTGGGTTACCGCCGACACCGAGTCAGGCCGATCGAGTGGCTTGTGAGGTTAGCGGTTTGCCGTGGCACATCGTCGGTTTCCCAAGCGGTCAATGGTCGCAGATTGAGCCTTCTGGCTATGTTGCACCGCTAGTTGGTCGTGAGTGGTCCCATGGCGTTCTGGACTGCTACGCGTTACTGCGCGACTGGTTCAAGTTGGAGCGTGGGGTGGAGTTGCCCAACTTCACTCGCTTTGATGACTGGTGGAAACGCGGCGAGAACTTGTACATCGACAACTTCGAAAAAGTAGGTTTTGCGCAAGTGAAGCCAGAAGAAATTCAAATGGGCGATTGCATCTTGATGCAGGTGGCGTCTCCCGTTCCCAATCATGCCGCCGTCTATCTTGGGGATGGACTGATCCTGCATCACTTGCAAGGACGGCTATCAAGCCGAGATGTCTACGGTGGCTATTGGCAAAAAGTTACAACTCACGTTATCCGACATGGTCACAGTCATTCTTCTCGGTGAACTCGGTCGTTGCTTTGGCCGCAGGCACAACCTTGCCATTGGCTCGGCTGCCGAAGCGATTCGAGCCCTTTCGGCCAACTTTCCTACCTTTGAGCGGGAGTTGGTTGCCTCCGGCGAACGTGGTGTTGGCTACCGGGTGCTTGCTGGCCGGGATTCCCTTAACCTGGAGCGATTACATGAGCCCACCGGCTCCCAGCGCATCACGATTGCGCCGGTGGTGTCTGGTGCTGGTGGTGATGGCCTTGGTCAAATCTTGCTTGGCGCAGCATTGCTTGCTGTCGCATGGTGGAACCCGCTTGGCTGGGCTGCATCGGGGGCATTTCTTTCCCAGGCCACGCTCTACTCGGTGGGCACAGCCATGATTCTTGGCGGTGTTGCGCAGATGATTGCACCTACACCCAAAGCATCTGAACCATCTGAGCGTCCAGAGAACAAGCCCAGCTACAGCTTTAATGGTGCAGTCAACACGACCGCTCAGGGCCACCCCGTGCCAGTGGGATATGGTCGATTGATAGTAGGTTCAGCCGTGATCAGCGCTGGTATTGATGTCGACGAGATTCCTTCATGACAGATTTGATTATTGGTGCAGGAGGTGGAGGTAAAGGGGGTGGTGGGGCCAGCGCACGCGTGGCCCAAGAAGCGCCTGACAGCTTGCGCTCCAAAGCCTACGCAAGGGTTGTCGACCTCATTTCCGAGGGCGAGATTGAGGGTTTGGTCAATGGATTGCAATCTGTTTATTTGGACGACACACCTATACAGAATGCCGATGGAACGACCAACTTCTCTGGTGTGACGCTTGAGACCAGAGATGGCACTCAGCAGCAAAGTTACGTACCCGGATTCTCTTCTGTCGAGAATGAGGTGCCCGTTGGCGTGGAGATTAAGTCGAGCCAATCCGTGGTGCGCTCAATCACTGATCCGGATGTAGATGCTGTAAGGATCAAGGTGAGCGTAGGTCAACTTACTAACCAAGACACGACCAACGGAGACCTTAACGGAAGCTCAGTCACATTCGCCATCGATCGTCAGGTCAATGGTGGCGGGTTTGTCGAAGTGATCAACGACACGATCTCAGGCAAGACCACGACCAAATATCAGCGCAGTTACTACGTGCCTCTCATTGGCAGCGCTCCATGGGAAATCCGTGTACGACGAATCACGGCAGATTCAACCTCCAGCGCCATTCAGAACAAGACTTATCTCGACTCCTACACCGAAGTTGTTGAGAGCAAGCTGCGTTACCCAAACAGCGCCTTGGTTGCATTGAGGGTAGATGCTTCGCAGTTTTCTGCCATCCCTCGGCGCAGCTACGACATGAAACTGCTGCGTGTCCGTGTGCCGGTGAACTACGACCCTGGAACACGAGCCTACAGCGGCGTGTGGAATGGAACCTTCAAAATCGCATGGACAGACAATCCTGCGTGGTGTTTCTACGATCTGGTCACCAGCACCCGGTACGGTTTGGGTGGTTACATCCCTGAGTCTCAGGTGGACAAATGGGCGCTTTACCGAGTAGCGCAGTATTGCGATCAGTTGGTGCCTAACGGGCTCGGGGGCTTTGAGCCGCGCTTTACCTGTAACTTGTACCTTCAGACTCGCGAGCAGGCTTACAAGGTCGTGCAGGACATGGCCTCGATTTTTAGAGGCATGGTGTATTGGTCGGGTGGTGCAATTACGGTCACACAGGATGCACCCAGTGATGCGGTTTACCAGTTCGCCCCTGGCAACGTGGTGGATGGTGAGTTTGCCTACCAAGGTTCTTCTGCTAAAGCTCGTCACACCGTTGCGCTCGTGACCTGGAACGATCCAGATGATTTCTACCGTCAGAAGGTTGAATACGTCGAAGATGCCGCCGGTATCGCCCGCTATGGGATTGTGCAAAGCGATGTAGTTGCACTCGGTTGTACTGCTCGAGGTCAGGCCCACCGGGTGGGCAAGTGGCTTTTGTTCTCCGAACAATCGGAATCGGAAATTGTTACCTTTCGCACGGGATTGGAAGGCGCAGTAGTCCGCCCGGGCGATGTCATCAAGGTAGCCGATCCTGTCCGAGGCGGTATGCGCCTAGGCGGCCGTATCGCCGGTGCAACGGTCAGCACTGTGACGATCGACCAAGAGTTGCCCGCTGATTTACCTTGGCGTCTATCGGTCGTTTTGCCAAATGGCGTTGTCGAAGAGCGTCTGGTGGGGCCTGTTTCCGGGCGGACTCTGACAGTAACGATACCGTTCAGCACGGCTCCTCAGGTTGACGCAATTTGGGTTTTGGCATCCTCAATCATCGAGCCGCAGCTTTTTAGGGTGGTGGCGGTTGCTGAACGTGATCCGGGTGTCCATGAAGTAACAGCTCTGGCGCACAACCCAAGCAAATATGCTTCGATTGAAGAAGGACTGGCACTTCAGCCACGATCGATTACTGTGCTCTCGGACGTTCCACCGCCTCCTACGGGGTTGGTCATGCAGGAAAGTCTTTACCGGGTCAAAGATCAGGCTCAAGTCTTGGTTCAGGTCTCTTGGTCCGAGGTTCAAACTGCCATTGCATACCGGCTGTCTTACCGAGTGGCAGGCGGAAACTTCGTAAGCCTGCCCTTGACCAGCGCCAATTACGCTGAAATTCGAGACGCCCAAGAGGGGCAGTACGAGTTCAGTCTGAGAGCTATTGGCATCACCCGTAAGGAAAGCGTTCCCGCAACACTCAACGCGACAGTGCTGGGCAAGACGCTACCGCCATCGGACGTCACGGGATTTACGGTTCAGCGCCGAGTTTCAGACTTGATGATTGCCTGGGATGAACTGCCGGATGCTGACCTCTCAGGATACGAGGTCCGCGTGGGGCCAGGTTGGGATAACGCGCAATTAGTGGCCAAGACATCAGGTACGCAGATGTTGCATGACCAAAGTGCAGCAGGCCAGTACCCGTATCACATCCGCGCGATTGATACCTCAGGCAATTACAGCGCGCGCGTGACAACCTTTGTGCTGAATTTGCTTGCTCCAAGCACGGTTCGGCAGTTCGATGTTGTTCAATCGGCCAACCGCTTGGAATTTCGCTGGCAACCTAACCCTGAGCCAGAAGTGGTGGGCTACGAATTGCGGGAAGGGGCTGCTTGGGACGCTTCGCTTTTTGTTGCCGAGGTCAAGTCCACCAGTTATACGCTGCCCTCCGGCTTTGATGGCGAGCGCAAGTTCTGGATCAAAGCAATTGCGTCACCTGGGATTTACAGCGACACCCCGACCTTTGTCTCGACGGTGGTGGCCCAACCTCAAAATGCCAATCTGATTCTCGCCCGCGATGAGCAGGCTCTAGGGTTTCCGGGCACTAAGCACTTTGCAGCGGTCGTCTCGGTCAATGGCCGCAATGTGCTGCGCATGAGCACTGGTGCCCAGACGTCTGAGTATCTGTTTGAGTTGGACTTGGTCTCACCCATCCGTGCCCAAAACACGCTGCTCAACAGTTTGGGGGCATCGGTTGATGACCGTACAACGTGGTTAGAGGCGAATTTCCCTTGGGCAAGCGATGCTGCCAAACGGCAATGGGCTTATGACGGTGCAATTGCCAACGTGGATGCCCGGTTTCAGATTGCGCGTGAAGATGCGCTGCAAGACGGAGAAATTTACGGCTGGAGGCTTAACGGCTCCACCGCCGGTCTTGGTAATCCGTTGCTAAGCCAAGCAGCAAGTGTTAGTTACGCCGCAGGCCGGTATGGCGACGGGCTTGTGGTGAAGGACACGACCCGAGTCGCTTGGGGTGTAAATATTCCAGAAGTCTTTCACACATCATTTTGGTTTGCGCCATCTGAGATTACGACTTGTGTCATCTGGACTGCGACAGGCTCATCGGGTCAACTGCTCGTGGGCTATGACTCTAAAAATGGTTCCTTTTTCCTGGAGGACCATCTCGCAAGGCGAGTGAATGTGGCGTTCTCTGTATCCATCACTGACCGGATTTGTCTTGGTGTTTGTCAAACGGCCACCGAGCGCCGACTCTTTGCTGGACGAATGGGTGGTGATATCGATTCGGCGAGTGCTGCAATAGCGCCGATCGGCACATTTACAAGCCTGCGTTTGTACTAGATCTAGCTCAACAAAATTTCACCCCAGCCGTGGCGCTGCTCTCGCAAGAGGCGGCGTCATTTTTTTTAAATGAGGACTTTTATGATCCAAGAATCTATGCAACTTTATGGCGCGATGACTCTCATCGTGCATCGTGCCAACGGTGAGGTTGAAACTGTTCACAAGGACAACATCATCGTCAACGTAGGCTTCGACTTTATTGCCGATGCGATTGGAAAGTCTGTCAGCCGTCCCAACGTGATGGGCTTTATTGCGCTTGGCGCAGGCACTACCGCAGCCGCAGCAACACAGTCGGCGTTAGTGACGGAACTCGACCGAAACGCCGCGACCTACGCGCACACGACGGGAACCAAAACTTTTACTTTCACAGCTGACTTTTTGGCTGGCGATGGCACTGGTGCAATCACAGAGGCAGGGGTATTCAACGCTGCGTCAGCAGGCATCATGTTTGACCGAGTGGTATTCCCTGTGGTCAACAAAGGTGCCGATGACAGCCTGACCGCCGTTTTCACCTTCACGATGAGCTGATCGTCATGCCCGAAACGGTGACGGTCACTGAAACCCAGGGATCTCGCTACACCTGGGCATCGGCCGGATTCACATGGTCGAGTGCCAGTGCAGGGAAAAGCTGGACAGCAGCCTATCCTGCGGTCTATAGCATTGCTGTAGCCGCAACGCTTGCCTTTATCGAAGCTGGATCGCGAAGCTGGACAAAGCGTTCTCGTGAGAGCCTTCCAATTTCAGAAGGACGGAAAAATATATTCACCCTGCGTGAATCTGAGGCGGTTGGATTCTCTGAAACCTACTCGGACCTCATCGCTTTTGTTTTGCGCTGGGTTGAATCGATGGCCTTTGCAGAAGGCGTTGCGAAAGGTAATAAAAAACAAGCGTCAGAGTCATTTCAAGCTTCTGACTACCTTAGGCGCGTACTGACAAAAAATACCGGCGAAAGCGTCGCATGGTCTGAATCACTTCGTCAGAACAGCATAAAGCGCCTGACTGAAGTGATGCCCATCTCTGAGTCCCTTCAAAAGCTAATTGCAAAAAACAGGTCCGAAAGCTTTGGACTAGGCGACGACTTGGACAGGGTCATCACAAAGCAGGTTGCAGAGGCGATTGCGTTTGCTGAAACCTACACAGACCTCATTGCCTTTGTCCTGCGAGTGAGCGAAGGCCTTGGTGTCAGCGATTTAGGCGCGAAGCAGGTGAGAAAGCCACTCGTTGAATCCTTTGGCACGACCGACAAGATGGCGCGCCAAGCGATCAAACGGGTTGCTGAGGCCGTGGCCATTGGCGAGGCACTAGGCAGAGCGGTGGCATACCGACGCAACCTCACTGATGGTTTTGGTGTATCAGATGCGCTACGAAAAGCTTTGAGGTTGACAGCTCGAGAGGCACTAAGTCTTGCCGAGCAATACCGCAGGCACGCCAATGGTGTGATCAGCGACATGATCGTTGCAAGCGGTGAGATTACTGAAGATGACTTTGCGGCCATCGTTCAGTCTGGACATCCACCAGGCTACACCGACTTTCGAGACTTCATTCAGGGTGACTACACCTACCGGCGCGCTTTATTTCGTGCGATCTTGAACTCAAGAAACTCAGACCGAGGGTTCATTGATGCCCTGAGAGTAACGATTGACGTGCCCGACATCTTCGACCGAGGAAGAGCGCAGATTACCGACGCAGCCATGGGTGTCGCAATTACTTTCACACGTGCCTTTCGAGTTCCTCCCGAAGTAACGATGACCCACAAGGGCGGAACGGTGGTTGCAATAGCGAGGCTAGTTGGCTCCATCACAACAGTCGGCTTCACCGCTGTACTGGAAAACACGTCCGGCACTCGAGTTGCCGGTTCTTTCACTTGGATTGCACAGGGGTACTAGATGCAAAACTTTACCGACATACCGTCTTCGCGTTCGCTCTCGGATTCGCTCATTGAGATTTTGAACAACGACAAGACTGGGATTTCTTGCAACAGCGGAACCACATTCCCGACTACAAACCAGCAAGTTGGAATGCTCTGCTACCGCACAGATCAGTTGAAGCTATATCTGTTGATCGGAACCAACCCCGATAACTGGCGGTTGATCATGGACTTGTCCAGCGGCATTGACTCCCAGTTCGCGACCAAGCTCAATTCCGCTTCTTATACCGCTGCCGATGTCTTAGCAAAGCTTCTTACCGTTGATGGGGCGGGAACTGGGCTAGATGCTGACCTGCTTGATGGTCAACAGGCTAGTGCATTTGCCTCAAGCACTCATAACCATAACGCGACATACCTTGGTATCACTGCCAAAGCCTCAGACGCTGACAAGCTCGATGGCTATGACTCAACGGCTTTTGTAAGGTCGGTAAATGGTGCCGGGCCTGACGCTGCTGGCAATGCGACTGTCAACATTGATCTGTCTAGCCGCGTTGCCAAGACCGGCGACACGATGACCGGGAATCTGACGATACAGAACACCGCCCCGACCATCAACATGCAGGACACGGACAACGTGACCCGCTACCTCCATGTAAACAGTAACCTGATGGGCTTTTTGAAGTCCGACGGCAACTGGGACATGTATACGAACAACAGCGGATCTTTGTGGACTGCGAATTACGGCTGGTTGCACGACTATTTCTTTTCCACGATTACCAACTGCGGTTACTTTGCGGGAAATTGCAGTGGCAATACTGGCAATTGCTACAACGGCCCAGGCGCTACGGCTGTTGTCCAGCAAACAAACTGTGGGAATGTTTCAGTAGATCGCTTGGTTCTGGAAGATGGCGGTTCTTCGGTTGCCATGAAGACTTACCGATACAGCTACAACTGCAATTGCAATTGTGCTTGCGACTGCTGCTGCTGATTGGAGTAAATATGAAAGTCATTGCAGTTCGCAACCCGTTACTTCATCCATACGCATTTCATCAAGTCGCTCTCATCCGAGACACTGCTGGTCGATCGTTGATTGTTCGGTATCGATTGGCCAGAACCAGTCAACCTGAAGAAGACCCTGTCTTTGACGCAGATGAGCAGGAGGTTCGCATTAATCTGGCAGCACTCAGAAACCGCCCCGACTGGTGCGACCACCAGTGCTATTTCCTGGCGCTGAAAGATGGACGCTTGGGACCACTTTTTTCACTCTTTGTTGCCACGCTGCCTGCCCGGCTTGCGGCAACCGAGTTTGCAACGATGTCGCAGCAAAGTCTGGTCATAGGAATCAACGTCCCATTTGCAGACGCCACGGATGACGAGTTATTTCTGACCGTCAACATGAATCAGCGTTGCAGCGATACCGATATTGAACTAGATGGTGATCTGAGCCTTGAGTGGAGCCAAGCTGCATCAAGCGGAACACACAGAACCTTATTGCTCCCACAACTGCGCTTGTCAGCTCCTCCAACCATCGCAGCCGATGGTCAGGCGACGATCACGATTCAACTGGAGGATGTCGCCGAAGAGCCAATTCAAAGGCAAGCAACCATCTATCTGGAGGCGATCTCAGGTGTCTTGCCTCGGGCTAGGGTCACAACGCTTCAGGGTGTTGCCACCGTGCCAGTCTTTGCCACTGGGATGTTTCCAGGCGACCAGGTTCGCATTAAAGCAGGCTGGAAGTATTTCCCCGGTGTTGATGACGTAACGCTCGATGTCGTCTGATGTTGCAAGCGCTTTTTGCAGTTCCGGTATTGGTGACGAATCTTGGTTTGTCTGATGACGCACGCTTCCTTCTTCGGGAGCGAGCCCTGAATGCTTACCGAGTCAACAACGTCAATCTAAAGCCTTGGTCTAGGTCCACCCGTGAGTCACTGGTGAATCAGGAGCCTGTCTTTAAGGATCTTTTCGCCAGTGTCATCTGTGTGGCAGAGACGGCTTTTAGTGTTCGTGTTGCCTCTATTACAGGACGCGAGTTGGTTCAGTTTGATGGCGATTTTGTGCCCCCGCACGTTGAGCCTTCAGTGCTGTCTGCTATCTACTGGATTGATACCGCCTCTACACCTGACCACGCTAGGGGTGATCACAACGGATCACTTGTGCTTCAAAGCCCAGTAGGACCTTTTGGGACCAAGGGTCTGCCGATTGAAGAGAGGGTCCGATTCATTGATCCAAAGCCAGATCAATTGCTGATTTTTCCAAGCCACTTGGTTCACTTCGGCCATGTTTATCGGGCTGCAAAGCCAAGCGTCGAGATTCATTTTGAAATGGAAATCACTTGATCTATTTTTTCATTCACACGAATAGGATGTTATGAGTACCTTTTTGATTCACACCCTCATCCCCGGTGGTCGTGAAGGCCCCACCCTTCGCTATGACAACCAGACCTCGCTGCTGACCGATTCGCTGACTGGACAACCAGTTGTGAAATCCTTTGCATCGCTACCTTCAAACAAGCAAGTATTCGCAACCAGCAAAGACACGCCTGCAAGGAAGGATTCGCCACGAATCTTGAAGATTTCTCTTGGGCTGTCTTGCAACTATGAGTGTGAATACTGCTCGCAACGCTTTGTTCCGCGAGCTGCAGAAACGAACCCCGCTGAGGTTCAGTCTTTCATTGACGGACTGGATGAGTGGGTAACTTTTCCTCCCGAGCGGATTGAGTTCTGGGGTGGTGAGCCACTTGTTTACATCAAAACATTGCGCCCGCTTGCCCAGTTGTTGCGTTCAAAGTATCCCAGCGCCCATTTTTCAGTGATTACCAACGGTTCACTATTGAATGCGGAGGTTAATGAATGGCTCGACGTTATGGGATTCAGTGTTGGCATCTCTCATGATGGACCTGGTCAACATGTGCGAGGCCCTGATCCACTGGATGATCCTGAAAAGCGCGCTGCCATCATGGATCTTTATCAGCGGCTTGCTCCAAAGGGTCGTGTAAGTTTTAACGCGATGCTCAACCGCTCAAATATTTCTCGAGCTGCCATTCAGCAGTTCTTTACCGAACTGACCGGAGACCCTGAGGTCATGATCGCAGAAGGAGCTTTTGTTGATGCTTACGACCCAGGCGGGCTCGCGCTCTCGCTACCTTCCAGTGAAGCCCATGCGTTTCGTCGATCATCGTTTCAGGAAATTCGACAAGGCAAAGCAGACAGGGTATCTGGCGCAAGGGATCGGGTTGCATCATTCATTAACTCTCTGCGCCTTCAACGAACCGCTTCGAGCGTGTCGCAAAAGTGCGGCATGGATAGCACCGAGGCAATCGCAGTTGATCTTCGGGGCAATGTGCTCACCTGTCAAAACGTGAGCGCGCAGTCGACTGCGCCAAACGGCGAGAGTCACCGCATTGGTCACGTTAGCTCTTTAGCCTCCGTTACGCTACGTACGGCAACTCATTGGTCTAAGCGCGATGAGTGTCCGAAGTGTCCGGTTCTTCACATCTGCAAGGGCGCGTGCATGTTCTTGGAGGGGCCACTTTGGGAAGCCACGTGCAACAACGCTTATTCCGATGCTCTTCCAATTTTTGCTTCTGGGATTGAGTTTCTAACTGGTCTGGTTCCTGTCTTCATAGATGGAGACCTTCCGGAGGACCGAAAGGATGTTTTTGGACTTACCCAAACCAATCCCACTGGAGATGAAGTTACTCGCAAACCTTTTCCGGTTCGGGTTGTTGCCTCTTAAAAATTAAAAATTCTTGCTTCAAGCCCGCCTGGTTTACTCCTGTGCGGGCTTTTTCTTTTTGGAGATGCCCATGACAGAAGAATCCACCAGTTCACAAAACGCTGACATCCTGAACCTTCGCCCGGAGGATCTGGATGATTTGCTCACCCGCGCCGCCGAGCGAGGAGCCGAGCGCGCTTTGGCCTGCCTTGGCCTTGAAAACGGCCACGCCGCCGCCGACATCCGCGACCTGCGGGGTCTCATCGATGCTTGGCGGGAAGCGCGCCGAACGGTCTGGCAGACCACGGTCAAGGTTCTGACCACTGGTGTGTTGGCTGCACTGTTGGTCGGCATCGCCATCAAGTTGCGGCTGATGGGAGGTCCACAATGATTGAAACACTATTGGGTGGGTTGTTGGGCGGTGCGTTTCGATTGGCTCCTGAAGTCCTGAAGTGGTTCGACCGGAAAGGTGAGCGTGGCCACGAGTTAGCCATGCAGGACAAGGCGCTCGAGTTTGAAAAGCTGCGTGGTGCCCAGCGCATGTCCGAGCTAGGCGCGGCTGCCGACGGCGCTTGGAACACGGGCGCAATTGAAACTCTGCGCGATGCCGTGCGTGCCCAGGGCGAAAAAACTGGGTTGGGATGGGCAGATGCGCTTTCCAGCTCTGTGCGCCCAGTGATTACCTACTGGTTCATGGCGCTGTACTGTGCGGCGAAGATGGCAGCATTTGCGGCGGCTTTGTCTGCCGGTGCCGACTGGGGTACAGCAGTTCTGCACGCTTGGACTGAAGCCGATCAGGCGCTATGGGCTGGGGTGCTGAACTTCTGGTTTTTGGGCCGCGTGTTTGACAAAGTTCGACCATGATCGAAGTGCCCCAGGCAGCAATCGAATTGGCTAAGCGGTTCGAAGGGTTCTGCCGTGTGCCCAAAAGTGATCCAGGACGGGCATATCCATATATTTGCCCCGCCGGGTTTTGGACGATCGGGTATGGTCATCTTTGCGATGCCAAGCATCTACCGATCACCATGGAAGAGGGCGAGTCTTACCTTGCTGCCGACATGGCAAACGCTTTGAGTGCAACGCTTCGCTTCTGTCCTGTACTGGCGAGTGAGCCAGAGGAACGGCTTGCGGCCATTGTGGATTTCACCTTTAACCTCGGGCCGGGTCGTTTGCAGGCGTCGACGCTCAGGCGGCGAGTCAATCAGCGGGATTGGGCGGGTACGGCGCAGGAGTTGCGTCGCTGGATTTACGGGGGCGGTAAAGTGCTGCCGGGTCTAGTACTCAGGCGGGAGGCAGAGACATTGCTGCTTTTTTGAGCAATCTGTTGTTCTCTTTTTTGCCGATCCATCCACCTAATAGCGCCCTGGGCGAGGATGGCACCAATGATGGCCATAGGGCTTGGTTCAGACCTTGAATAGATTTCCTCTTGTGTGTGGGCTTGCATGCTGCGGGCTCCGTTAGTTCCATGGAGCCACATGGTTGCTTCGATCCCGAGGAACTATCAAGTCGATCTGACAGATTCATACCGGTTGGCTACGTGTTTTTCTCAGCGGGGTGGGTTGGTGCATCCCAAGGGATGGGCTGCTTTCGGCCAGAAGCAGTCACACAAATACCGTCGTCTACGTTTCATCCGCTGATCGGTTTCAGGTGACCAGCTGACACATGCAAAGCTCTGGATCGCTTCAAGTTGATGACGGTGCGCTTTATATGGGTGCGACCGGGTACTAACAACCCATTGCAGCCGGTCACATCTTTTAAGACGTTGACTTGTTTGTAGCGGTTGCTGCCGGTCGTGTCCCGCAGTCATTTGTGGGCTTTCTGCCAGTAGCGGTCGGTCGATCTTTAACCATCAGGCTCGGCAGCCGGTCAGTTCGGTCATAGGCCAATGACCGCTACCACACATCCTATCCAGTGCTGACGGATAGGATCCATTGATGCATGGGCCAATTTGCACAACAGGCTATGACGCCCAATGAACAGGGAGCCCTGCACATTTTCGATGCAGCGACGTTTTCTTACTGAACTAGCTGGATGTCAGTGACGATCATCTTGCCACCTTCATTGATCACCATAAACTTAATTTTTTCGCCTGGCTTGATGCTGGTCAATAAA
>JACCDS010051530.1_pt1 | contig 20755 bp, 18 predicted proteins | sample 7446441 | NCBI WGS metagenome assembly JACCDS01 (sample SAMN15323445, study PRJNA562643) | freshwater metagenome | isolation source: river surface water | place: USA:Blue River Watershed | collected 2017-08-17
CTTTCTTTTAAAAATAAAATATTTAAAAAATAAAAATATTAATTTCTAGTAACAAATTGTTAATACAATGTTAGAATGAAGCCGCAAAAAAGTTGTTTCTTTGTTAAAGAAAACTTAAAGCTTATGATTAATTCAAAAAAATCTTTTGCATTGTGGCTTTTGGCTGCTATGCTACTCCCTATGCTGTCGTTTGCACAAGTTACAACTGGTAGCATTTCGGGCACTGTAAAAGATAGTAAGAGTTTACAACTTGCAGGTGCCACAGTAGAGGCTATTCATGAGCCTTCAGGTTCTAAGTACAAAACTACTACCTCTTCGTCCGGAAGATTCAACTTTCCTACATTACGCGTAGGAGGCCCCTACACCGTAACCATCAAATATGTAGGTCTTGCTACAGAAAGTATTAAAGACTTATACATTCAACTAGGCGAGCCATCCATCATAGATGTTGCTTTGGCAGACAGCAAATCGAACACGTTAAAAGAAGTAGTGGTAATAGGTGAAGCCAAAAAAGCGGCACTCATTTCAAAAGATAAAAAAGGAGTTAGTACCAATATTGGCAAGCGTTTACTAACGAGTATGCCAACCCTCAACAGAAGTATTACCGACTTTACCAAACTTACTCCACAATCTAACGGTACTTCTTTTGCAGGTCAAGACAACCGTGCTATCAATTTTACATTGGATGGTTCTATCTTCAATAATTCATTTGGCTTGCAGGCCTTAAATGGCAGCCAAACCAACTCTACTCCTATTTCGTTGGATGCGATTGAAGAAATTCAAGTGAACCTATCTCCCTATAACTTAAAAGAATCAGGATTTACAGGTGCTAGCATCAATGCTGTAACCAAAAGTGGTACCAACACTTTACATGGTACTGGTTTTTACAACATGCGTAACGAAGGTTTGGTAGGTACAAAAGCTGGATCAGATGGCAAACAATCTGTTGTTACAACTGCTTTTGATGTTAAGCAATTTGGCGTAAGCTTTGGTGGTCCAATTTTAAAAAATAAATTATTTTATTTTGTCAATTATGAAGGCGAAAGAAGAACAGACCCTGCCACTACTTATGTTGCCAATAACGGAACTAATACAGGAGGTGGCAATGTTAGCCGTGTAACTGAGTCTGACTTAAAGGACTTATCTGGCTATTTAAAGGAAAAATTAAATTACAATACCGGTCGTTATCAAGACTATCCCTATTTAACATCTAGCGACAAAGCCGTAGTTAAAATAGATTACAACATTAACGACAAGAACAAATTGAGCATTCGCGGAAATGCCTTAAAATCGAAAAGAGATATTAGTATTAACAGTACGGGAGTAATCGTAGGCACCCGTAATAGCGGTGTTAACTCTATGGTTTACGAAAATGCTGCCTATGAACAAAACAACGATTTGTACTCTATTATAGGCAACCTTAGCACCCGCATAAGCAATAAAATAAACAACGAAGTAATTTTTGGCTATACTCGCAACAACGATTATCGTGCCGTTAAAGGAAGCATGTTTCCAACAGTTGATATTCAGAAAGATGGTGCAACCTATATTTCGTTTGGTAACGATGCCAATACACCTAACAACGTATTGTATACCAATACTTGGCAGTTTTCTGATAACTTGTCTTTCTATTTAGGAAAACACACTATTACTACGGGATTAAACTTTGAAAGTTTTACTTACACCAACGGATTTACACCACGTATCAATGGTATTTATACGTTTAAAAGTATTGCTGATTTTAAAACAGCTGTTGATGCATACATTGCCAATCCTTCACTTACTACTAGCCCTGTTGATATTGGCTATTCAGGTGCGTTCAGCAATTTACCCAATAAAGCAGCGTGGTTGGTTACTACTAAAGCAAGAAGTATTGGTGCTTATGTGCAAGACGAAATTACTTTAGATAAAAAATTGAACATTACTTATGGTATCCGTTTTGAGCTTCCTTATTTTGTAGGTTCCGGTTATGCAAATACCGAAGTAGATGGTTTTAACTTTGTAGATGAAAATGGAAATGGAACTAAGCTTAGCACTTCTAAATTACCTACTGCCAAGTTAATGATTAATCCAAGAGTTGGTTTTAACTATGATGTTGATGGAAAAAAGACTACCCAAATACGTGGTGGCGCAGGTTTGTTTACCGGACGTCCTCAATTTGTATTAATCAGCAACCAAATGGGCAATAATGGTGTACTAAGCGGCTTGGTAGACAATGGTTCTGCTTTTGTAAAAAACTACCCTTTCCGTCCTACCACTCCGGCAGATTATCCCACATTTATTTCTACTCCGGGAGTTCCGGCTGCTACATATAACATTGCTACTACTGAACAATCTTTCCGTTTTCCACAAGTATTTAGAACCAATTTGGGCATAGATAAAAAAGTATACAAAAATATCGTTGCAAGCGCTGAATTTATGTTTACGCAAAGTTTAAGCAGTATATTTTACTACAATGCCAATTTAAAACCATCCACTAGCAATTATGTTGGTCCAGACAATAGGCCCCTATTTGGTAGAGTTGCATCGGGTACAATGAACACTACTACCAATGTACTTGGAGGCATTACCACTCCGGCTACATCTAATGTGCGTATCAACAATAAAATTACAGATGCAACTGTTTTGAAAAGTGGCCCTTACGGTGGTTCTGTTACCACTACCTTTAAATTGGAACAACCCACCAAAGCCAACGGCTTAGGATGGATGTTGGCCTACAACTTTACTAGCGCAAAAGACTACATTACTTATGGTACTGTTGCATCTAGCACTTGGACTGGCAACAGAAGTATCAATGGTAATAACAGACCTGATTTGGCATTTAGCGATAATGATTTAAGAAATAGATTGATTGCGAACATCAACTATCGCAAAGAAATCAGCAAATTCGCAGCTTTTCAAGTTTCATTATTTGCAGAAAACAAAAATTGGGGCAGATTTAGTTATACCTACGGTGGAGATATGAACGGAGACAATGTTACTGGCAACGACTTAATGTACGTACCACTCAACCAAAGTCAAATGAAATTTGAAAACATAGCTGCTACCTCTACTTCTCTCGCATATACTGAACAACAACAAAAAGATGCATTTGATGCATACATTAATCAAGACGATTATCTTAAAACACGTAGAGGCAAATATGCAGAGCGTAATGGAGCTTTAATGCCTAGCGTTTTACGTTTCGACTTATCAGCTGTATTGGAATTGTTTTCAAATGTTGGCAAAAACAGACACACTGTTCAAATTCGTGCCGATATTTTCAACATTGGCAATATGATTGATAACAAAAGCGGAGTTGGTTATGTAATTAACCAAAGTAGCCCTCTCAATTTCAGAGGAATAGATAAAACCACTAACTTACCTGTTTATAGAATGAATCTTGTGAACAATAGTTTAAACTATAGCACTTACCGCAAAGGCACTAATACAAGCGATGTTTGGCAAGCGCAATTGGGTATTAGGTATATATTTTAAGCATTGTTTATATACTTTATAACTTTTCTATTAAAACAAGATAGGCTGTCGTTAACGACAGCCTATCTTGTTTTAGGCAATTGGCTTTAACAACCGATTACCGATAGCACATTCCAAACATCTTTTTTCGTAGCAATAATTTTTCGTTAGTTCTATCAATGCTTGCGAATCGGCTGCATGTTGGTTCAAAACGCCTACATCGTGCCAAGGCTTCAACAAACGATTGTGCTCGGCAGGTATTTGCATGAGCCATGCAATTGCCTTTTCTTTATAGCGCTCTTCTTTGGTATGGCTGCCATAGGCAAACAATAATGGAGCTATGGTATTAATAACAATATTTTCCACCATATCAGTTCCAAGTATTTTGGCCAAATGTCGGTTGGTTGGTTTTCCCAATACATAATGAGTATCCCAATAACTACTTGCTTGCGCTTGCAACAATTGGGTAATGACAGATAAATCTTGCGTTTCTTTAATGGTTGCAAACAAATGCTGTGCTTTGTGTACTAAAGCCGCTAACAGTGCCAACCGAATAGTTGGAAAAGCCGCCGGACGCATCCGTAGCATAGCAGGTTGTTCGTACACAAACGGTAATTGGTATTTGCTTTTTAAAAACCGAAACTCCTTTTGCAAGGTTTCTGTATAAGCATCTTGTGGGGGCTTTTCCAAAAAATTGGCCTGTCCCAACAGTAATGCCTCTAAGTGCAGTAACTGTTGTTTGTTTTTTGCCAATATGGTAATATCGATACTTCTAGCTACTTGCTCAAAAAGTGATTTGTTGGCCGAAATGCCAAAATTGCTGGCCATCATCCACCAACAAACAGCTTCCCAATGTCCATTTGACTGTTGTAACAAGTTTAATATATGGCTATTTCGTTGGGTTAATCGTTCTGCTAGCAACCTTTCTTTCCACGATACCCACACCAAGTCTAATTGCGGTGCAGCTTGCTTCAATAGGGGTGCACACAAAATATGAGTTTGGTGCATTAACTGTTCGTATCGTTGTAGAAGGACTTTCGGAACCAAATTTTGCAAGCACAACGTGGGTATTTCCTTATTATAGGCATCCTTAATATCAACATCTTTTTGCCAAACTACATGCAGCACCACATTTTGATACATCCCATCGTTTCCATGCCGATGCTTGTGCCAATCAGATGCAAGTACGTGCAGTTCAATTTGCCCAACCAATGTTACATTACCAATAACAATAGTTGCCTGCAAAAAATCGGGGCCTTGATGCCGGTTGTAATTGCCCGGATGTACAATACGAAGCGCTTCTCCGGCTTCGGTTTGCAACATTTGTTGATTGTAATATTGAAATTGCCAAATAAACTGGAGTAGCTGCTCGTTCATGGTGCAAGTACATTTACACCATAAAATTAATTATTCACCTGAAACAAAAAATTATTTTTTCATATAGGAGCACATCACAAGCATTTTAATTAGACAAACCAATCAATAATCCAATTGGGTAAGTGCCTGCACCACCCTACTAACCGGCAATCCCATTACATTGTAAAAATCGCCAATGATGCTTTTAATACCCACCACGCCTATCCATTCCTGTATGGCATACGATCCGGCTTTGTCGTAAGGTTGGTATTTATCTATATAAAACTCAATTTGCGCCAACGACAACGGATGAAAACTCACTTCCGTAACATCGGCAAACGTAATTTGCTGCGCCTGATGCACCAATGCCACCCCCGTAATTACCTGATGGGTACGCCCCTGCAAAGCCGTAAGGGTTTCTATAGCATCGGTACGGCTATCGGGTTTGCCAATAATCCGTTCGTCTAATACCACAATGGTATCGGCGGCCAAAATGGGCTGATCTTTATATTGATGATGAAACGCTTCCTGCACATACGCCTGCACCGCCAATGCCTTTTGCAAAGCAATATGAATGGCAATATCGTGCGGCAACAATCCATCGGGGTACGACTCATCGGTACCGCGTATTATATTTTCAAACGGAATTTCGGCCCATTCCAACAAGGTTCTGCGGCGTGCCGACTGTGAGGCCAAAATAATAGGTTTTGTCATATTCAAGTGTTTTTAAGGGTTCTTCACCACAAATAAGCAAGGCAATAATACAGTTTATTGGTATTGATAACCGAAAAATTTAGGGGCTGTCAGCAGTATTACACGTATGAACAGTAGTTCGGGCTGTTGGCAGTAATCCTCGCCACCAATCGCCCTACGGTTGTTGGTGTCTGTGGGTTACTGCTGCCCATCCCGCAGCCCATCCGCTACGGTAGCTTTTTTCAGCGGTCATCAACCAAGTAGCTGTATAGCTACTAATCCCTATGGAACAAAGCAAGCTGTAAAACCTCAATAAATATGGCGGCAATACAAGCTAGGCTTCCCCCATCATGCTTTTTTCTTGTGTCTAAAATCGGGGGTATAATAGAAAAACCACCTAAATGGTTGATTGTTATCGTACACAACCGTTTTGGTAGTGCTTGCTTTTTCCTGAAATAGTAGCATGTAGCCCAAATCGAAAGCCAAGTGCTTGTTGATAGGTTGCTTTATGCCCACAAACACCCTGTTTTGCTCAAAGGTGTTAATGAGTACTTCTTTGCCAAACTGAATACACAGTTCGTCGGCCAATACCAACGATGGATAATGCGGATTGCGAAACAACGGAATGGTATAACTGAGCAAATACCTAACCCGATTGGTAAATTTATTGGCGTGTAGCGAGGTGTCGCCTTTGGCATCAATTTTTTCCTGCCACCTTTGCTCGTTGCGCAGGCGCTGCAATACATTGATTTTACCAATTTTAGAAGTCATTTGCGCTTGCTGATACAAGCGGTTTTCGTTGGCATAGGTATGGTTACCTACCTTGCTTGGTGCCAACCACAGATGTGCATAACCAAGGGTAAACGTAATATTGTCCTTTAACCAATAATTTACCCCCAAGCGAGCAAAATAAAAATTGGGGTCGGTAAATAGGTGATTGGCGCGGTAATGCACATCGGCCACAATACCCCACTTATTGGTAAACCGTTGGGTACTGTTGAGGCTAACCCATGATTGCGATTGTGTATTGACTTGCTTATCGGTTATTTGTGCCATACTTACCACAGGGGCAAGCCAAGCAACTAATCCCACCCATAATACATATTTGGTAACATTCATGCTATACGTTTTAAATAACCCCACAAAGGGATTGTACAAAGACCATGGGCTATTGCTGACAGTAGAGATACTGACCAAGGGCTGCCGGATGGCCGGCAAGTAGCCCACAGCCCAACAACCGCAGGGCGATTGGGCGAGGACTACAGCCAAGCCAGCCGGAACAAAAGCTGCCCATTGTATTGATCGTTCATAGCCCCCTAATTGTTCTAGCCACACCCTCTTGTTCCACAGTAACTATTTGCCTACGAAGCAAAAAGCAAAATGAGCAACTGTGCCGCTAAAATGCGTAAAATCATGGTAAGCGGATATACCGTAGCATAGGTAGCCGAAGGAATATCGTTGCCGGCCACTTTTAAGGCAAAGGCAAGTGCCGGTGGATCGGTAGAAGCGCCGGCCAATAAGCCACATATTTCAAAATAGGTTTTTCGGAAAAATTTGTGCGCTACTATGCCCACAATCAATAGTGGTACAATGGTAATGGTAATGCCCATCAATATCCAACGGCCACCGCTGCCATCGCTAAAGGCACCAGCCAAATTGTGTCCGCTACTAATGCCTACACTTGCCAAAAACAAGGCAATACCCAACTCCCGAATCATTAAATTGGCGCTATTGGTGGTATAATTGTTTAAATAAAAATAACTGCCATACCTACTAAGCAGCAAAGCCACAATCAAAGGTCCGCCCGCCATACCAATTTTAACGGGTACTGGCATATTGGGAAAACTAAGTGGAATACTACCCAAAATAACCCCAAGTACAATGCCTATGAAAATAGGTGCCAAATCGGGGTGATCCAATCGTTTTAATGAATTACCGACGGCCTTGGCCACTTCCTCTACCCCTTCCTCGGTACCCACCACTTTGATGGTATCGCCCAATTGCAAATAAATATCGCCATGTGCCACCATTTCTATTCCTGCCCTGTTGATGCGAGTAAGGGTAAAATCGTGTTGGTGCATTTCGGCAATATCACCAAGTCTTTTATGGGTAATTTCGGAACGCGTAACCACAATGTGCCGAGAAATGAGGTTGCTGCCCGGTTCAGATTTTAAATTCATGGTACTAACGGCACCAATAAGCAATTTTAATTGCTCTAGTTGTTTTTTAGAACTCAGCACCAATAGCACATCGTTTTCGGACAATACCTGATCGGGCGTTGGCGTAATAATATCGCCATTATGGTACAACCTCGATACCACAATTGGTTCTTTTATGAGTTCAAAAACCTTACGCAAAGGCTGACCAATCAGTTGCTTGTTTTGGAGCTCCAAATGAATAGAAATGGGTTTGTTAGAACGAAAAATATCGAGTTTGCGATGCAATTCGCGTTCTAGCTCTATATTAACGCCAAATATTTTCTTTAAGATGATTAGGGAAAAAATAATGCCAAATACGCCAAAGGGATACGCCACCGCATAGGCAAGCGTAATCATAGAACTATCTACACCGGTAATGTGCAAATCTTTTACCGCAGCCTGTGCAGCACCCAAACCAGGTGTATTGGTAACTGCACCACTCATAACCCCCGTCATAATACCAATGTGGTAGCCGGTTGTATAATGAAAAATAAGTGTGGTAAGTACGCCAAGCAGCACCACCGAAGCCGCTAGCACATTGTTGCCCAAAGCATTTTTTTTGAGCGAAGCAAAAAAACCGGGGCCCACTTGTAAGCCCAAAGAATAAACAAAAAGAATGAGGCCAAATTCTTTTAAAAAATGTTCTAGATCTTTATTAATGGCCGCACCAAAATAGGAGAAAATGATGCCTACAAACAATACCCAAGTAACACCAAAGGTAATGCCCAATATTTTTACCCTGCCCAACCAAATACCCAAGGCTATAACTAGGGAATAAATAACTACTGACTGCGCTACAGATTGTTCTGTAAAAAGCTGAATGAACCAGTTCATAAAAAATATTTAGAAGTTACATCATGTGGTTTGTTCGTTACATATGGCAGTCGTTGGCAAAAAAACTATCGGAACAAGTCATGACTTTTAAAAGAAAGAACGGACACAATGCCCGTTCTTTCGTGTATTCCTTACTATTCGTGTTCGGGTTCTAGTGCCCAATGTTCGGGCGAACGCCACAAAGAAGACAAAAGTAATTCGCGCATGAAGTAAAACTCTTTGGGCAATTTATCGTAGAGTTTTGCAAACAATTCCTCGTGCGATAACAATTCTTGTTTCCAAGGTTCCCGATCTACGGTCATGATTTTGGCAAAATCGTGGTGATCAAAGTTTTCAATGCCTGTCCAATCAATATCTTCAAAACGAGGCATCCAACCTATAGGGCTTTCAACAGCACCGGCACCGCCATGTACCCTTTGAACAATCCATTTCAATACCCGCATATTTTCGCCAAAGCCGGGCCACAAAAACTGACCATTTTCGTCTTTTCTAAACCAGTTTACACTGAAAATACGGGGAGCATTGTGCAAGTCGCGGCCAAACTGCAACCAATGGTTTACATAATCGCCCATATGGTAGCCCATAAACGGCAACATAGCAAAGGGGTCGCGGCGCACTTTACCTATTTCGCCAAATGCAGCAGCCGTCATTTCGCTACCCATAGTAGCCGCTGTGTATACGCCAAAGTTCCAATTGAACGATTGGCAAACCAATGGCACAGCAGTACTGCGGCGACCACCAAATACAAACGCCTCAATAGGAACGCCATTTGGATTGTCCCATTCGGCATCAATAGCAGGATTTTGATAGGCTGGTGCAGTAAAGCGAGAGTTGGCATGTGCAGCAGGTTGTCCGCTTGCAGGATCGTGTGGCTGACCTTTCCAATTGGTTAATCCAGCAGGCACTTCTTTGGTCATACCTTCCCACCATACATCGCCGTCGGGAGTGATGGCAACATTGGTAAAAATGGTATTGCCTTTAATACTCTCCATTGCATTTGGATTGGTTTTGTAGTTGGTACCCGGAGCTACACCAAAATAACCCGCTTCGGGATTAATAGCGAATAATCGACCATCTTCCCCTTTATGAATCCAAGCAATGTCGTCGCCCACGGTAGTTACTTTCCAATTGTCCACGCCTTTGGCAGGAATCATCATAGAAAAATTGGTTTTACCACAGGCACTTGGGAAAGCAGCAGCTACGTAGGTTTTTTGTTTTTCGGGCGATTCTACGCCTAAAATCAACATGTGTTCAGCCAACCAACCTTCTTCTCTACCCATAACAGAGGCAATACGTAGTGCAAAACATTTTTTACCCATCAAGGCATTGCCGCCATAACCACTACCATAAGAAATAATCAATCTTTCTTCCGGAAAATGCGAAATGTATTTCACGGTAGGATTGTTGGGCCATTTGGTATCGGTTTGGTTAGCACCAAGCGGAGCACCTACGGTATGTAAACATTTAACGTAACCATTGTGGTGTAAATAGGGATAAATTTCTTCGCCCATACGGGTCATGATGCGCATGTTGATAACAACATATTCAGAATCAGTAAGTTGTACACCATACCGAGAGTAAGGAGAACCTACCGGACCCATACAAAACGGAATTACATACAAAGTGCGTCCGCTCATAGCATCTTTCATCAAATCGTTTAGGACGCCTTTCATTTCTTTTGGCTCCATCCAGTTATTGGTTGGGCCAGCATCTTCCTTGCGGCGACTGCAAATAAAGGTTTTGTCTTCTACACGAGCCACATCGCTTGGATCGCTAAAACAGGCAAAGCTATTGGGTCTTTTTTCCTGATTTAAGCGAATAAACGTACCCTTTTGCACCAATAATTCGCACAATCCATCATATTCTTCTTTTGAGCCATCGCACCAATGTACTGCTTTGGCATTGCTGTACTGGGCAATACTGTTGACCCAGCTCTCCAATTCGGCTTTAGCAGGAGAGGCCTGCTGAAACGGAAATTTACTTTCTTGATACATAAACTAAAATTTTATTGATAAAAAATTTAAAAGCAACTGTTGAAAAAGAAAATTTTGTAACACTCATTACTACAAGTTTTTACAGCTCTTCTTGTTTGTAGGTGCAAGTTGCCCCCCTTTTGAAGGGATAAAAATGATTATTATCAGAAAGTTAGGATAAAAAAATTGATAGTTGAACAAAAAAGACATGCTACCCCATATGTAGCATTACAGAAGAAAAACTAATCTAAAAACCATTTAAAAAAAAGCATTGAAGCTATACCCGCCAGCATAATCCATTTGATGGCTTTGCTGATGACCTTGAAATGAATGGGTAAATGGGCAGGGAAAAGTTGTTTAAACACCCAAATGATGGGCACTATCAATGCGACTATTGCGTAGGCAATGCTCCACCACCACCCATATTGCATAACATAAATTTGCACCAATAAAAGTGTAGCAAGCAACACAATTAACCATACCGCCACAAACACTTTACTTGCTGTTAATCCCCACACAATGGGCATGGTTTTGCAGCCGTAGCGCCTGTCGCCTTCCATATCTTCCATATCTTTTACCACTTCTCTGATGATGGTAATGATGAAGGCAAAACCTGCATACAAATAGGTATATCGCAATAATCGATGGTTGATTAATGCATTCGGAAACATACCCGCTTTGTGCATACCTACAAACTCGTAAAGGGTAAACATCAAAATACCCCATGCAATGATAGCGGCAATGAGCACATTACCTATTAAAAACCTTTTTTTGAGCGAGGTAGAATACAAAAAAAGCAATGCCACCATCATTAACGCACCAACTGAAACAATGCGTAGCTGGCTAACCACATCTACCCAAACACACATACCCACAGCCACTGCACTTAGTAATATGTGCCATAAGATTACCCAACGCCTACTGATAACACGAGCTACAATTACTTTATCGGGCTTATTGACCTGATCAATATTTAAATCAAAATAATCGTTGATAACGTAACCGGCGGCAGCAATTAAAATATAGGCTACTGTTACAAACCAAAAAGTTTGTCCATGAATGAGGGGAACAGCATTGCTTGCTTTAAATACCGGCCAAACAATGCAATAATGAAACAAAATTTGCGTCAATGCCACAAATACCAAATTAGGCCACCGTACAAGTTTAATAAAGGCGATTATTGACTTCACAAACAAATTTATACTGCAATATAGCCTATGTAAGGCATAATATATATAAAAGCCGCTAAATCGGTTGGAATTAGCGGCTTTTTTAAGGTTAAGAATTTGGGTAATCAGTTATTTCTGTGCATCGCGCCACTCATACACCCATGTGCTTTGAATCATTTCCAAATGCCCTTCGTTACACTGTTCGCGAGTGCCTGAAAAATTGGGAATCTCTAATACCCACTCCAATAATTCGGTAAAGCGTATTCGATAGATTTTGCCTTCATTAAAATCGTCGCCAAAGCGTTCGTACAATTTCATTGCTATGTCTTCGTAATCGTTCCAATGAATGGGTGGTTCAAAATGTGCCATATGTTGTTCAAGATATTATATTAATAAAAATAAAAAGACTATTCTCCTAAAAACTGGGTTTGATCGGGCAGCAATACACTGATTACACCCTCACCGTCTTGCAATACACATTGGCAACCCAAACGACTATTGATACGCGGATTCACTGCGCGATCTATAAAATCCTCTTCCCTATCGGTCAGTTCTGCCAAGTTTTCTTCGCCCCCTTGTACATATAAATGGCAAGTACTACAAGCGCATACGCCGCCACAATTGTGGTGTAGCTCTATTTCATTATCCAAAAGTATCTCCAATAAACTATCGCCAGGAGCTATGTTTTGTAAACTAATTGGTTCAAGACCTTTTTCTTCGAATTGAATATTGATGGTGTACATTAGGTTATATTTTGGTATTTAGGCTGGCAAAAATATTTGAAATAAAGGGAAAGGCAATTTTTTATCCTGTTTTTGTTTCACATATCGTAACTATTTTGTGCCTTACTTGCAAATTATCGTTGGCAAGCTGTATGGCCTGCTTTGTAAATTGAACCAATTTGGTATAGGCTTACTTATTTTTGTGTTATGATTGTACCCTCCATCACCATCGCTCCGTCGCCACTTGGAGGCAATGGGGTATTTGCTACCAAACGCATTCCGGCCAATACCATCATCGAAATATCGCCAGTATTGGTTTTTAATCGTACCGAACGACAACATGTAGAGGCCACTTTGCTATACAATTATATTTTTGAATGGGGCGACGACCACACACTTGCTGCGTTAGGGTTGGGATACATTAGCCTTTACAACCATAGCTACACCGCCAACTGCGATTATGATATGGACTACGAAACGGCCACTATGACTATTGCTACGGTAAAAGACATTGCAGTAGGCGAAGAATTGTGCATTAACTATAATGGACAAACCAATAACGATACCCCTGTTTGGTTCAATACCACCGATATTCCCCAATCTTAATTTTACTATATGACAATACCCACAGCCGAACAACTGATAGCACAATATGCATTAACCCCGCATCCTGAAGGAGGGTATTACAAGGAGTTTTACAGAAGCAACATTGCTCTACCTGCTAGCTCATTACCTGCTTGTTTTGGTGGAGAACGAAGTGCTAGTACCGCTATCTATTTTTTGTTGCAGCAAGGCGATTTTTCGGCATTTCATCGCATCAAAAGCGATGAAGTTTGGCATTTTTATGTTGGCGATACTTTGCTGCTCCACATTTTACATACCGATGGACAATTGGAAACCGTTCATTTGGGCAATGGTGTATCAACAGAACATATGTATACGGCAGTAGTACCCGCAGGAACTTGGTTTGCTAGCGAACCAGCACCTAATGCAGCTTTTAGTTTTGTAGGTTGTACTGTAGCTCCGGGCTTTGATTTTGCCGACTTTGAAATGGCTGACGCAACAGAATTGTGCAATCAATATCCGCAACATGCCCCATTTATTTTGCCCCGATGTAGATAGGTTGCTACACAAGATTGGGTTATTTGTGTTGCAACAAATAAATAATACCATAGCCCAAGACCGCAAGCGACAATACAATGCTAATACCTATGATTATCCAAAGGTTAGATGGCAAAGGTCGTCTTGATTTCCTGCTTTTATTAGCGCGGGTTTGTTTAACTAAGTGGTTATTTAGTTCGGCCACATGATTGGCTATGCTGGGTGTATTGGCAAAAGCTTGTAAGCCTTGTACAGCATCTTGTGCAAAAGCATCTTCAGCTATTTGGGCATCAATAGTAGCGCGTTCCGTATCCGTTAGGGTATTGGTTACATACTTCAGCAACTCGTTGTTGTTGATGCCCTCGTTGGGTAATATGTTGTTGGGCTTACTCATTGCTGGTTGTTCATTTTTTTCTCCACCAATATTTTCAGGTTGCGCTTACCATTTTGGATATAACTTTTTACTTGCAAAAGCGAAAAGCCGGTAGTTGTAGCTATATCGGCATAACTTTTCTTTTGTAAATAAAACAAAGTTATACAGGTTTTCTGTTCCGCCTGTAAATCGCCGAGAGCTGCTTCCAAACAATTGAGTGCGGCATCTTTATTGGCCAATTCGGCAAGGCTGTTATCATCGGCAGCAATTGTGTGTTCATCGCCTACTTCGACCATTGTAAAGGCATTACGCAGTTGCATTAAACAATGATTTTTAGCCACCATGTATAACCAACTCTTAAAATACGTTACAGGATATTTTTGCAATTCGGTTATGGCTTTCAGAAAAATTTGTTGTACTGCGTCTTTAGCTGCTTCTTCATTTTTTAAATATTTCATGCAGGTACCCAACAACAATAGTGTATACCGCTGCAATAAGATGCCTAACCATTCGTTATTGCCATCGGCATGAAATTGCGACAGCAATTCAGAATCGGTCATTTGATTGTATGATGCGGATTTGATCAATGCAACGCTATTTATATAAGTAGATGCAAGTAGGAAAATTTTCCATACCAAGCAGTTCTTTTTTTATTTCTGTGCTGATTACAATGGTTTTTAAATGCACCTTTGCACCTACAACCAAACAGCCTTTTTATTGTTAATTCAAAAAACAAATTATGGGCAGCATTTTAAAACAACTAGCCGAATATTTATACTTGAAAAAAAAAGACCCTAATGCACCAAACACCGCATGGGTGAAATACATGCACGGGATGAACCGCATTTCGGTATTTATGTTTTTAATTGCATTGCTCATTATAGCTATCAAAATGGCAGTAGCTGCATTTAAATAAATACCGGATGAGGCCACATTTTGACAACATTGACGCCTACATTGCCACGTTCCCAACAACTACGCAAGCAACCTTGCAGGCCTTTCGGCAATTGGTACAAACACTTGTGCCTACTGCCAAAGAAACAATCAGCTATCAAATGCCCACATTTACCTTATTTGGCAATTTGGTGCACTTTGCAGGCTATCAACACCACATTGGATTTTATCCCGGAGCAAAAACGATAGCCCATTTTGCCCCACAATTACAGGCCTATAAACACGCAAAAGGCTCGGTTCAATTTCCTTTAAAGGCTCCTTTGCCTACCGAATTAATTTCGGAAATGGTACTTTACAAAGCGGCACTAGATACCCACAAGTATGAACAAAAGCGTATATCTTCAACCCAAAAGAAAATGCAACGAAAGACTTAATTGCTTTTTTCTCCTTCAAAATAGTCTGATTTTATTTTGAAGAGTACGTTAAACGTGGTTAATGATCCATAAATACGGGTAATGTATTGTTGCAAGTTGATTTTATCTTCATCGGTGAGGATGGTGTGTGCATTGATGCGTTGTTCCATTACCCTTAATCTATCGCGGAGCATTACAATTTTGTGAAAAAACACGTCAATAGGAATTTCTTTTTCTTTTAAAGAGGTATCGCCCGGCTTTAGAACCATGATACCATTTTTCCATTTTTCGCCCAAAGGCACCACTTCGCTAACATCGCTCCATTCCCGCAAAATTTTGATGAGGGCGTCTTCGGCCTCACTAAAACTCACATTGTACTCCGGTTCTACCAACTCAATTATCTCGAGTAAAAAATCTTTGCTAACAGTTTTAATACCAAATTCCATGAAGCAAATTTCGTACACGCGTTTGTGTAAACGAATCACCACGCCATCGTTGTACGTTGGATGTTTAACACGAGAACCCACACCTAATAATTGCATAAATGTGTATTTTTTATTATTTTAATAAACTATTTTTTATTGTCAATTTTTACTGCTTGAATAATTTTTTTGCACAAAAAAACTTTCTGTGCAAAAAATCAACAACGACTAATTGCAGAGCCAAATTTTTTGAAAGGTCAATTGCTGCCAAAAGATTTGTAGATGAATGGTGCCAACGCCCATACAGCTTACTAGTAGCAATAGCCCCTGGCTCACACCCTAACCGCTTTTCTAATAGCATTTTTTTCAACTTTCATTTTGCTACATCAACTCGCTCAGTTCTAGCCAACGCAACTCTTTTTCTTCTAGCAGGTTGGTAATTTCCAACAAGCGGTTGCTAATAGTAGCTATTTCGTCGAAAGGCAATGTACCGCTACTTAATTGTGTTGTCAATATTTCCTTTTCACTTTCCAAAGTTTTGATGTCTTTTTCCAAACCTTCAAACTCTGTTTTTTCTTTAAAGCTTGGTTTTCGTTTGGCAGCCTGCGGTGTAGTGGGTGGCATTGCTGAGGCAGTTTTGACAGATGTATTGTCGGCTGCCACAATTGCCTCCATCGATTGTCCGCTGCTTTTGGCTTTATCGAGGGCTTGCCATTTATTTTCTTTTCGTTCGTTGTCCTTTAACCAAAGGCGGTATTGGGTATAGTTACCCGGAAAATCGCGCACTTCGCCATTGCCTTCAAATACAAAAAGGTGATCCACGAGTCTATCCATGAAATATCGGTCGTGACTTACAATCAGTACACAACCTTGGTAATTGCTCAAAAAGTTTTCGAGTACCGCTAAAGTGGGTAAGTCGAGGTCGTTGGTAGGCTCGTCTAGAATTAAAAAATTGGGATTCTTGAATAATATAGTCAGCAATTGCAGGCGTTTTTTTTCGCCACCGCTCAACGATTGCAAATAAGTGTATTGCTTATCGGGTGAAAATAAAAATAGTTCTAAAAATTGGGCTGCACTCAAACTACTACCGTCGGCTAAAGGGAAGTTTTCGGCAAAGGTTTTTACGTATTCAATTACCCGCATATTTTCTTTTACTACCAATCCTTGCTGCGAGAAGTTACCAAATACGATGGTATCGCCAATATTGATTTTGCCACTATCGGCATGTTCTATTTGTTGCAAAATGTTTAAAAACGTGCTTTTACCAACCCCATTTTTACCCACAATACCTACCCTTTCGCCCTTACTGAAGCTGTAATCAAACCCTTTTAAAATGGGTAAGTCGCCGTAGCTTTTGTATACTTTTTTCATTTCTACAATTTTGCCACCTAAACGACTCATTTTCATTTGCAGTTCTAGCTGAGCGTCTTCAATTTTTTGTTTGGCACGGGCTTCTACTTCATAAAAATTATCTTGTCGGCTTTTGCTCTTGGTGGTGCGTGCTTTTGGTTGTTTGCGCATCCATTCCAATTCTTTCCGGTATTCATTTTTTGCTTTATCTATGCTACTCAATTCGCTTTCAATGCGGGCGGCTTTTTTGGCCACATAGTTTTCGTAATCACCCCTATATACATACATATTTTCGCGCTCAAGCTCCCAAATTTCACTGCTCACAGCATCTAAAAAATACCGATCGTGGGTAACCAACAGCAACGTAACACTTTCTTGATTCAAATAATTTTCGAGCCACTCAATCATTTCTACGTCCAAGTGGTTGGTTGGCTCATCCATCATCAGCAACGTATGTTGGTGTTCAAAACCAATATCAATGAGGGTTTTGGCCAATGCCACCCGCTTGCGTTGACCGCCGCTAAGACTGCTTACGGCATTTTGCAAATGGTGTACATTGAGCTTGCTCAAAATTTGGGTTACTTTGGTTTCGTAGTCCCAAGCATTCAAATCATCCATCAAATTAATAGCCTCCGAAATAGCATCGCTATCTTCCGCATCTACAGCTGCTTCGTACTTACTAATAGCAGCCATTATTGGATTGTTGCTATTAAATATATTTTCTAAAACCGTTTTGCTTTCATCAAACTTAGGGTCCTGCTCAAACAAAGCCACAGTTACATCTTTATGAATTCTAAACTTGCCGCTATCGGGGGTTTCGGCTCCGGCTAAAATACGCAGTAGGGTGGATTTTCCTACTCCATTGCGTGCAATTAAAGCAATTTTATCGCCCTCGTTGATATTAAAAGATATATTTTTAAACAGCGGATTTACACCATAGCTCTTGGTTAATCCTTCTACAGATACATAATGCATATAACAAAGATAACGTGCTGTAGCCAAAGCCACACGCAAATTGACATTGTTCCACAACTTTATACCCCCTCCGTCAGCATTATTTACGTGTATTTAACCAAAATGGCTACATGGTAGCCAGAAAAAACGGTATGAGCCAAGGGCCGGTGCTACCTATTAGGCGACATAGGCGTTGGCACCATTCAACTTAGGGAAGTACGCTGAACCAACAACTCGTTTAATAAAGCTATTTACCAAAAACTTGGTACAAAAAAAGCCCTTTTGGAAAGGGCCTTGGTATTATTATTATTCGAAACTAGTTGAATAGGTATTTTTTAAAACTCTAACAGCAAATTACTTTACTGAAAACACTTTTTACGCAGCCAAGTGTTTATAATTTCTGATTATCATTTTTAACCACCATACGGCGTTCATCCACTACAAACTTAACTGCATTAGATGGCGCATGTTTACTAACCAATACTTTGCGGGAGTATGAACCATCGTTGTTTTCGTACAAATTGCTTTTTTGCCAATTATTAAAAGCGCCACTCACCTTTACACTTTCGTTTACTTGTTTTTTATAGGTATATTCTTTCCATTCTGCCTCCTTTTGAAGCCGAGCCAAGTATAAAGATTTTTTGTACCACAACTCTGCTTTATCCATTTTATTCATTCGGGCATAGATGTATTCAAATGCTAAACAACCAATATAGTTGCTTTCGCCATAAATCTGACGAGCTTGTTCCATAGCTTTTACATTACTACCTCCTAAAAAGTTAGAAGCACTCACATAAAAACGTAACAAAGCCCAACGCAACCCTATGGAATTGGGTTCTTGCTTTACCTTTTCTTCTAAAAATGCCCTAGTTTTAACTGCTTCGTTGTAGGTATAAACCGTGTTTCGAGGAATGTATTGTTCTGCCCAAGCATCAACTTCGGCAAAATCTTCCGGATTCACCACCAAATCTTTGTAATACCTGGATGCATTATTTTTCTTTACCACATCAGTTTGTTTAGCTTGAGCAGTAGCCAAGCTGTGTATAAAAAACATGGTTGCGGATAAAAATAATAACTGTTTCATGGGTACATACGTATTTAATAAGCCCTCATTAGCTTTAAAACTTTCAAAAGGTTTTATCTACGTTAGTTTCGGTTTTTGGCAGCTTGATAGTCAGGATATTGGAAAAAAAAATTGGCTAGTACATACTAAAATGACTAAGCAAACGTTCCCAAAGATATGTAAATACTTTACAAATACCTTACAAAAACTTTACAAAAATTTATTTTATAGAATGTAAGCTAATTTATTAAGTATAATATTTTAATTTTCAATTTACTATACATAATAAATTTCAACATCAATTCTGCTTTACTTTTTTATTTTAAAACTTCATTAATTACTTTTCCTATACAACCGCTTGGCATTTGGATATTTAGCAATGCAGCAATAGTAGCAGCAATATCGGTCATGTAGGTTTCGGAGTGTGTTTTGCCTTGTTTAATACCATTTCCAGCAAACAACATGGGTATGTGTGCATCGTAAGGAGCCCAAACACCATGCGTAGTGCCCGTACTGCCTCCGTCGATATATCCGGGTTTTAAAATAATTTGTATATCACCGCATCTACTAGGGAAGTATCCATTGCTTAACATTTCTTTTAATTTTGTTGGCAACACGGCATTCCCTATTTCTTTTATATCCATTACCTGCGCAACTGCTTCCTGCTTTTCCAAAAAGCCCATTATCCACTTTTTCACCACCGCCAACTCCACTTTTGCACTATCTATTTGTGCTACATTCAAATGCACTTGGTAATTATGCATGCTTACTATGGCTTTGTTTATTCCAAACAAGTTTTTTAATTGGCTATTCATTTGCTTTTGCCATGCGCCATCATCTGCAAGTCCTCCGGGCAGTTGGTGCTCTTTCATAAAGCCCGGCACATGAGCCACTCCATGATCGGCAGTTAAAAAAATGGTGTAGGCATTTTGTCCCACTTCTTTATCTAGGTAAGAAAAAAATGCCGCCAAATCGGCATCTAAACGCAAATAGGTATCTTCCAATTCTATTGAATTTGGCCCAAAACTGTGTCCTACATAATCGGTAGAAGATAGGCTAACACACAGCATATCGGTGGCCGTATTTTTACCTAACTGTTCGTTTCGGATAGCTTCTTTTGCCAAAGCAAGTGTGAAGGCATTTCCGTAGGGGGTGGTATTAATAGCTGCCCAATTTTTCCCCACATAATTTTGAAAATTATATGGAAAACGGGTTTGCTCGTTTCCAAAAGGCTTGCTTTCGTATGCTTTTTCGTCGGCTGTGCTTTGGATATATGTATTGATAGGGTATAAAGTTGACCAATTGAGTTTGTAGAAACTGTCTACTAAATTGCGGTCATTAAAGTTGGCAACCCAAGTTGGCAGCGCGTTCATATAGTAAGTAGAGGTAATCCACTTACCCGTGCTATTATCGTACCAATAAGCCGCATTTGCACTGTGCCCTGCCGGTAAAATGGCGCCTCTATCTTTTATGGCAATACCAATTACTTTACTTTTAAAATTAGTGGCCAACCGAAGTTCATCGCCAATAGTAGTTGCAAGCATATTTTTGGGGCTCATTTTTCCATTTTGGTTGTTGCTTCCTACCCCATTTACGCTAGCATCTTCACTACAGTAAGCATTTTTTTGGGTCAATTTGTTCCACCAATTGTTACCCACAATGCCGTGAATAGCAGGTACGCTGCCTGTATACACACAAGTGTGGCCTGCGGCTGTAACTGTTGGCGTGTAGGGAATAAAAGCATTTTGACAACTAAACCCTTCGTTGAGTAACCGATTGAATCC
>JACCDS011484612.1_pt1 | contig 20749 bp, 19 predicted proteins | sample 7446441 | NCBI WGS metagenome assembly JACCDS01 (sample SAMN15323445, study PRJNA562643) | freshwater metagenome | isolation source: river surface water | place: USA:Blue River Watershed | collected 2017-08-17
AAAGTGGCAATTGTCATGGAAAGATCAGTTAGCACAATTTTATGGCAACTGGTTACATGAAGGTCAAATTTTAGATCCAGTAATGCGTGATATAGAAGCCTATTTATCGAACTCTCAAGAACAAGTGACTGGTGAAGTGTTTCTTCAATTGAGTCCTTATCGATTTCAAATCATTGGCATCGAGTCAGCTAACGATTTAATGAGCGCTAAGTTTGGTAAATACGGCGAGATGAATACAGGCTGGACAGGTGCTGACGTAAGAGGCTTCACTAAGATATTCGGCAATCAAGTGGGTATGTATCATCATGTGAAAGAAAGTAATAAATAAGCATCGTCCAGATTGGATGATTGTTCATGGTTTAAATAAATAAAGATGCAAAAAGTAAAAATTGGAATTGTAGGAGGAGCAGGTTATACGGGTGGTGAATTGCTACGTGTTTTATTGCGCCATCCCAATGCAGCGATTACTTTTGTGCATAGTACAAGCAATGCAGGCGAATTAGTGAGTAAAGTACATACAGATTTAGTTGGAGAAACTGATTTAAAATTTGCAAGTGAATTAAATCAAAATATTGATCTCCTTTTTTTATGTGTTGGACATGGGGATGCTAAGCAATTTTTAGCTGCACATGCAATAGAAGCCAATATTAAAATAATTGACCTATCTCAGGATTTTAGATTAAGCAATGATGCAACAATGGGTGATAGAACCTTTGTATATGGTTTGCCAGAACTACAAAGAGGGGCCATTCAAAAAGCCAATCATATTGCTAACCCTGGATGTTTTGCTACAGCGATTCAGCTAGGGCTATTGCCATTGGCTGCTAAAGGACTATTGACGGATGTGTATACTACTGGTATTACTGGTTCGACTGGTGCTGGACAAAGTTTGTCAGCAACAAGTCATTTTAGCTGGAGAGCAAATAATATTCAAGCATACAAAACATTACAGCACCAGCACCTACATGAGATTACTCAAAGCTTGGCGCAATTGCAAGGCAATCAAAACGCTGCGGTCCACTTTGTGCCATGGAGGGGTGATTTTACAAGAGGTATTTTTGTAACTTCTGTCATTGCATCTGATTTGATAATTGAGGATTTGTATACATTATATGAAACGTATTATGCAGGACATGCATTTACATATGTGTCAAAAAATAATATCGATTTAAAACAAGTAGTGAACACCAATAAATGTTTAATCCATATCGAAAAGCAGGATAATAAAATTGCGATTCATTCTGTGATTGATAATTTATTGAAAGGAGCTGTTGGACAAGCAGTCCAAAATATGAACTTGCTATTTGGTATAGAAGAGACGACTGGTTTACAGTTAAAAGCAAATTATTTTTAACAAATTTTAATTTTCCATCAGCAAATCAACAATCAGTATAGAAAGAACTACTAAATATTTTTAATTATGTCTTTATTCAATGTATACCCTTTAAACCCAATCGCTATCACAAAAGCTGCAGGCAGCCGCGTATGGGATGATAAAGGACAGGAGTATTTAGATATGTATGGTGGACATGCTGTAATCAGTATTGGTCATACACATCCACATTGGGTAAAAAGAATAGAGGATCAATTGCATGCCATTGCTTTTTATTCTAATTCAGTGATCATGCCGATTCAGTCTCAATTGGCAGATGCCATAAATACAATTAGTGGTAAAAAATATTTCCAATTATTCTTATGTAATAGTGGGGCAGAAGCCAATGAGAATGCATTGAAGTTGGCTTCCTTTCATACAGGCAGAAAAAAAATTATTGCGTTTAAAAAAGCGTTTCATGGCAGAACTTCATTAGCAGTAGCTGTTACAGACAATCCAAGTATTGTGGCGCCAGTAAACGAAACAGATAATATCATCTTCCTTCCCTTGAACGATATCGCTGCTTTACAAACCTGTTTTGCTGAGCAAGGCGATCAAATTGCTGCAGTTATAATTGAAGGGATACAAGGTGTTGCTGGAATCTATGAAGCATCGGATGCATTTTTACAAGCTATCAGAAATGCATGTGATGATTATGGTGCAGTGTATATAGCGGATAGTGTGCAATGTGGATACGGAAGAACGGGTCAGTTTTTTGCGCATGACCATGCTGGTGTAAACGCAGATATTTATTCTATGGCAAAAGGTATGGGCAATGGATTTCCTATTGGCGGAATACTTATTGCGCCACATATCCAAGCTAAGTTTGGCATGCTTGGTACTACTTTTGGTGGTAATCCATTGGCTTGCGCTGCGGCTTTGGCAGTGATAGAAGTGATGCAAAAGGAACAATTGATACAAGCAGCTAAAACGAATGGCGATTACTTGATTCAGGCGCTTAAACAAATTCAAGGTATTAAAGAAGTAAGAGGAAGAGGTTTGATGATTGGTTTTGAAATGGACCCATCTTTGCAAGACTTTAGAAAAACTTTATTAAACGATTTTATGGTGTTTACAGGGGAAGCTAAGCCGAATGTCATTCGATTGTTGCCTTCCTTGGCCATCACGAAAAATGATATTGATCTATTTTTAAAAAGATTGCAGGATGCCATTGCATTATTGCAACAAAAGACGATTTAATTACAACAAATGAAACAATTTATAAGCGTTAAGGATGTAGTTGATATCAATGCTTTGGTGCAAAAGGCATTGGCCTATAAAGCAGCTCCATTACTTGATAAACACTTAGGCGTAGGAAAAAGAATTGGTTTGTTATTTTTAAATCCAAGTTTAAGAACAAGATTAAGTACACAGGTTGCTGCGCAAAATTTAGGAATGGAGGCCATTGTTTTCAATGTAGATAAGGAGGGATGGGCATTGGAGTTTACAGAAGGTGCCATCATGAATGGCACAACAGTAGAACACATTAAAGACGCAGCTCCAGTGTTGGGAAATTATTTTGACATTTTATGTATCAGGACTTTCCCAGGATTATTGGATCAAGCAGATGATTATAGTGAAAAAATTATCAATCAATTTATTCAATATGCAGGTATACCTGTAGTAAGTTTAGAGTCTGCGACATTGCATCCTTTGCAATCTTTGACAGATATTATTACCATTCAAGAATCAATGGCTTCAAATGGGGCATTCAACAATAAAAAACCAAAAGTGGTTTTGACTTGGGCGCCGCATATTAAAGCAATCCCTCAATGTGTATCCAATAGCTTTAGTGAGTGGATGAATGCTTGGGGTGAAGCTGATTTTGTCATTGCACATCCAGTGGGTTATGAACTCTCACAAAAATTCACAGACGGGGCTACGATCATGCATGATCAAGATGCTGCATTAAAAGAGGCGGATTTTGTATATGTGAAAAACTGGAGTGCTTTCAATGCGTATGGCAAGGTTTTATGTACGGATGAAAATTGGATGTTGACGAATCAAAAATTAGCATTGACCAATCAGGCAAAAGTGATGCATTGTTTACCTGTTCGCCGTAATGTTGAATTAAGTGATGAAATATTAGATGGACCCAATAGTTTAGTGACTAAAGAAGCATCCAACAGGGTTTGGGCTGCACAGGCAGTACTAGCAAGTATCTTAAAATCTACACATTAAAATCATGGAACCATTATATGTTGTTAAAATAGGAGGCAATATCGTTGACAATCCAGTATTGTTAACAGAATGCTTACAGGCTTTTGCGACCATTCAGGGTCAGGCTATTTTAGTGCACGGTGGCGGAAAGTTAGCGACAAGTATGGCTCTAAAAATGGGTATAGAACAAACCATGATCGAAGGAAGAAGGGTGACAGATAAAGAGACACTTGAAATTGTCACCATGGTGTACGCCGGCAATATCAATAAAAATATAGTCGCTCAATTACAGTCAAATGGTGTTAATGCAATTGGATTGACGGGTGCGGATGGAAATTTAATTCAAGCACATAAAAGAGAACACGCAAGCATAGATTATGGTTTTGTTGGAGATGTAGATCAAGTAAATCAGGTGCTAATACAATCATTGCTTTCGAATGGGATGAAACTAGTAATTGCCCCTATCACACACGATGGAAATGGGCAATTATTGAATACCAATGCAGATACCATTGCCCAATCCATTGCGGTTGCCATGGCTGCTCAATATCAGGTGCATTTAATATACGGTTTTGAAAAAGAGGGTGTTTTATTAGACGTAAACAATCCTAGTTCAATCATCGCAAAAATCGATCAATCCAGCTATGCCAAACTGAAAGAAGATAAGATCATCTTTGAAGGAATGGTACCTAAAATCGACAATGCTTATTTAGCCTTAGCAGGTGGTGTACAATCAGTCATCATTGGTAGGGCAGAAAAAATGAATGAATTAATCAATGGTACCGCAGGTACGACAATCAAAATCTAATGTCACAAAAAAATACGATACAAGAAAATATACATGACTTGCCATCCCTTTTTCAGGATGCATTACAATTACTCAAATCTTTGATTGCAATCCCTTCATTTAGTAAAGAGGAAGCAGCGGCTGCCGATTGCATTCAAGATTTTTTTCATCAACATCATGTTGAATGCAATAGGCTGAAAAATAATATTTGGTCTAAGAATGTGCATTTTGATCCAGCAAAACCAACCATTTTACTCAATTCTCATCATGATACTGTAAGGCCTAACAAAGGGTATACATTAGATCCATTTGAGTCTATAGAAAAAGAAGGCAAGCTGTATGGTTTAGGCAGTAATGATGCTGGCGGTTGTTTAGTCAGTCTTATCGCAACCTATTTATATTTTTATGATAAAAAAGGACTTGCTTATAATCTCATTTTTGTTGCTTCTGCAGAGGAAGAAATTTCTGGAACAGATGGCATTGAATTGGTATTAAAGCATCTTCCAAAAATAGATTTTGGCATCGTTGGTGAGCCAACTTTATTGGACATGGCGATTGCTGAAAGAGGCTTATTGGTATTGGATGTGGTGGCAACAGGAACATCAGGACACGCAGCTAGAGGGGAAGGTGAAAATGCGATCTATACATTATTACCTGCATTGGAATGGTTCCAAAATTATCAATTTGAAAAAGTGTCCGACCTTTTAGGTCCAGTTAAAATGACTGTAACTGTGATAGAGACCGAAAACAAGCAACATAATGTGGTACCATCAATTTGCAAGATGGTCGTAGATGTGCGTGTGAATGAATTGTATAGTTTTGAAGAAATTTTAGAAATCATTGCTTCGCATGTGACTATAGAGGTAAAGCCTCGTAGTCTAAGAATGCGTTCCTCTGGTATTGCCTTAGATCATGTCTTAGTTAAAGCTGGATTGGATTTGCGCAAAAGTTATTATGGTTCACCAACCACTTCGGATAAAGCATTAATGCCTTTTCCAACTTTAAAAATGGGTCCAGGAGATTCTGCAAGAAGTCATACTGCAGATGAATTTATATTTACACAAGAAATAGAAACGGGAATCCAAACCTACATTCAATTACTTGAAAACATTTTTTCTTATGAGTAAGCTTTGGCAAAAAAACAATAAGACTGCAGCTTCTGTAGAACAATTTACTATTGGTAAGGATCAGCAAATGGATCAATACCTTGCTGCTTATGACGTATTGGGCTCCATTGCACATACAACGATGTTGTCTGAAGTAGGCTTATTGACCAAAGAGGAGCAAGTACAACTCAAAAAAGCATTGATCGAAATTTATGCTACTATCCAAGCGGGTGATTTTGAATTGGAAGAAGGGGTAGAAGACATTCACTCACAGGTAGAAATGCTTTTGACCAAAAAGCTGGGAGATATAGGTAAAAAAATACACAGTGCAAGAAGTAGGAACGATCAAGTGCTAGTTGATATCAAGTTATTCTTACGTGCTGAGATCACTAAGCTAAGTGAGTCTATTCAAGCATTCTTTACTTTACTTCAGTCAAAGAGTGAAATGCATAAGACAGACTTATTACCTGGCTATACGCATCTTCAATTGGCTATGCCCTCCTCGTTTGGATTATGGTTTGGTGCTTATGCGGAAAGTTTAGTGGATGATATGACCATGCTGCAAGCTGCGTATAAAATTGTCAATAAAAATCCTTTGGGATCTGCAGCTGGTTATGGTTCATCTTTCCCAATCAATAGAACTAGAACAACAGAATTACTAGGATTTGAAATGTTAAACTACAATGTCGTGTATGCGCAAATGGGCAGGGGTAAGGCGGAGCGTGTGACTGCAATGGCGATGGCCAATATTGCAGATACTTTGGCAAGATTAAGTATGGATGCCTGCTTATTTTTGAATCAGAATTTTAGTTTTATACATTTTCCAGAAGCATTAACGACTGGATCTAGTATCATGCCACATAAAAAAAATCCGGATGTCTTTGAACTCATCCGTTCTTATTGTAATCGAATTAAAGCATTGCCAAATGAGATCATGATGATGACCACCAATTTACCTTCAGGTTATCATAGAGATTTACAATTATTAAAAGAACATTTGTTCCCTGCATTTGCAGAATTAAACCATTGTATAGAGATGGCGTCTTTGATGATTGAACATATGGAAGTCAAAAAAGATTTACTCAAGGACCCAAAATATCAGTTCTTGTTTAGTGTAGAAGAAGTGAATAAACTAGTAAACAATGGTATGCCATTTAGGGACGCGTATAAAAAAATTGGCCTGGATATTGAGGCTGGACAGTTTACTTACAGTACCGAATTAAACCATCTGCACGAAGGAAGCATCGGAAATTTATGCAATCCCCAAATTGCTGCCCAAATGGCCTTGGTTATCAATGGTTTTGGAACAGATCAGGTAGCACAAAGAATTCAGCAATTATTGGCGTTATAACCTGATTCTGATGTACTTTTGGGGTCTAAATTTTAATATTTTAAGATGAAAAAATCAATCATTGTCGCTTTAGCTATAGTGGGATGCGTATCAGGTTGGGCACAAACAAAGCAAGTTGCCCCTTTGAAAAAATCTACACCAGTAAAAGCTGTTCCTGTTACGAAGGCAAAATTAGCTTTGACTTATACTGCAGCTCAATCACTTAAAACAACAAAGGATAGTGCATCTTATGCTTTAGGATACAGAATTGCACAAAGTTTAAAAGGACAAGGCTTGCAAAATGTTAATTTCGAATTATTCAAAAAAGGCATGGATGCTGGTGTGATAGCAAAGTCACAAATACCAGATAGCTTATTAGATATATGTATTAAAAACTACCAAGATAAAATGAGTACAGAAAAAATCGCTGTAAACAGAGCAGCAGGCGCGGCATTTTTAGCAGAAAATGCAAAAAGACCAGGAGTGGTTCGTTTAACCAATGGTTTACAATATGAAGTAATGGTTGCTGGTACTGATACCACAAAACCTACTTTAAAAAACACAGTAAGATGTCATTACCATGGCACGCTAATTGATGGTACTGTATTTGATAGTTCAGTGCAAAGAGGTGAACCAATCAGTTTCCCATTGAATGGTGTGATCAAAGGATGGCAAGAAGCTTTACAATTGATGACCGTAGGAAGTAAATGGAAATTATTTATTCCTTCAGAATTGGCTTACGGCGAACGTTCTGCTGGACCAGTTATTGGACCAGGTTCTACTTTGATTTTTGAAGTGGAGTTGTTGGGTGTACAATAGTATTTGATACACATAATTTATAATACAATACACTTCACATCTTCTTGTGGAGTGTATTTTGTTTCATAGCCTTTCAATTTTTTTTATGCAAAAGATTTTCGTAATCATCATTATAAGTATTAGCGCATTTGCTTGTACACCAAACAATGTAAAAATTAGTACTGCAATTGGCAAACAGATTGATAGCGCCGGTATGCAAGGAAGTTTTGCTTTGATGGAAAATAGTACTGAGGCTTTTACCGTATACAATTTATCGGCTTATAAGGATAGCGGTTATGCTCCATTGAATTCTTTTTTTGCGTTACCTGTTTTAATTGGTTTTGATAGAGGCCAGTTCAATGCGGATACAAATACATGGATATCTCTAGACTCTAGTGCCTATTACCAACAGCTGGTGAAGCAGATTGGCAGAACAACCTTATTGCAAGAAATTGATTCTATTCATTACGGAAAAGGGATAGTGAGTGCGAATATGGATAGTTTTTGGAGAGATGAATCTTTATTGATTACAGCAGATGAGCAACTTGGTTTTATAAAACGTTTGTATTTTAAAGCTTTGCCATTTCAAAAACGTAGTCAAGAACTTTTTAGAAAAATGATTTTGAAAGAACAAAATTCAAATTATCAATTAAGTTATTTAGTTGCAACTGATACAGCTTTAGGTAATCAAGCTTGGGTAATAGGGTATATTGAAGAGAATTTACATCCCTATTTCTTTGTGTTACATACCAGTGCAACAGATGGCAAAGATCTTAATAACAGAAATATTAATTTATTGAAATCTATCTTGGCTAAAGAAGGATTCTTCAAAGGAGTTCGTTAAATTGAATTACAATTCATTTTTTATAAGCAAGTTTTATGCAATACTATTCTGAATCGTTGACATCTTATAAGCGTATCCAAACTAGACCTGTTAAAGTAGGCAACTTAGTGATTGGGGGTGGGCATCCTATCCGTGTTCAAACTATGACGACTACTGATACAATGGACACCGAAGCTACTGTTGCCCAGGTGATTCGTTGTATAGAAGCAGGTGCAGAATTGGTTCGTGTGACTGCCCCGAGTAAAAAAGAAGCAGAGAATTTAGCTAATATTAAAGCGATACTTCATTCAAAAGGATACACCACGCCATTGGTTGCGGATATACATTTTACACCCAATGCAGCTGAAATTGCTGCAAAAATTGTAGAAAAGGTAAGAGTGAATCCTGGCAATTATGTTGATAAAAAGAAGTTTGAACAAATTGATTATACAGATGCAGAGTATGTAGAGGAGATAGAACGAATTAGAGAAAGATTTACACCTCTTGTGCTTATTTGCAAAGAGCATGGCACTGCAATGCGTATCGGCACCAATCATGGCTCTTTAAGTGATCGTATCATGAGTCGATATGGCGATACGGCAATTGGTATGGTAGAAAGTGCCATGGAATTTTTAAGAATTGCAAGAAGTTTAGACTATCACCAGATTATTTTGAGTATGAAATCAAGTAATCCACAAGTGATGGTGCAGGCTTATAGATTATTGATTCAACAGATGCAACAAGAGTTCAATGAATTATATCCATTGCATTTGGGTGTGACAGAAGCGGGTGATGGGGAAGATGGAAGAATTAAGAGCGCAATTGGTATCGGTACTTTATTAGAAGATGGCATTGGAGATACCATCAGAGTGAGTTTAACAGAAGATCCTGAATTGGAAATCCCAGTATGTAAAGATTTGGTAAAAAGATACCACCATCTATCTGAAGGCAATGATACTGTTCCTGCGATTACACAATTACCCTATAGCCCATTTGAATATAAAAGAAATTCAACATCACCTGTACTTAATATTGGCGGTAAACAAGTACCTGTGGTTGTTGCAGATTTAAGTCATCTTGCTACAATTAAAGCAGCTGATTTAGTTGCGATTGGTTATACCTATGATGAGGCTACTGACAAGTGGGCTATATCGGATGCTGCGGCTGATTATATTTTTATTGGTACTACGCCATTAGATTTCAATCTGCCAGGAACCCTTAGCATTATCGCATCCCCTGCTGTTTGTTTGCAAGCAAATAATACAGAAAAGTACCATCCAATTATGGATGCTGCAGCTTATCTATCTTTTGATGCAAAACATCCGAAACTTAATTTTGTACAAATAGATTGTTATAGTGATCATCAGCCAATTGCGGATGAACTATTATTGCAGATTGCAAAAGATCCTTCAGTTGTATTGTGCTTGAGTAGTCAATGTAAAAATGCGATGCAAGCAGTAAGAAGAATGGCCATTCAATTGATGCAATTGGATATCCATCAACCTATTATTTTAGTGACAGATAGTCAATGGCAAACTACAGACGAGCATTTAATCCATTTCGCTATTGAAACAGGCGCATTATTATTAGAAGGGATTGGCGATGGAATTTGTTTAGGATTAAGTAAAGTTGCCTATGATGCAAGCGTCAATGGGTCGAATGTTTCTGGTCGTAATTATTTTAACAATTCAAGTTTAGAACAATTGTTGAATACGACTGCATTTGGCATACTACAAGCTACAAGAACCAGAATTTCAAAAACAGAATATATCTCTTGTCCAAGCTGTGGAAGGACATTATTTGAATTACAAGAAACAACTGCAAAGATAAGAGCAGTGACCAATCACTTAAAAGGATTAAAAATTGCCATCATGGGTTGTATTGTAAATGGTCCTGGGGAAATGGCAGATGCTGATTTTGGTTATGTTGGAAGTGGGGTAGGAAAGATTACTTTGTATAAAGGCAAAGAAGTGATGAAACGTAATATAGATAGCAATGTAGCAGTAGATGAATTAATTTTATTACTTAAAGAACACAATGCTTGGGTTGAACCAAGTAAATAACCATTTTATGTATTCAATTTTCTACGCTTTATTTTATTTAATTTCATTGATTCCATGGCCTATTGTTTATGTATTAAGTGATGGGGTTGCATTTTTATTAAGAAAAATTTTGAAGTATAGATTAGCTGTGGTGCATCATAATTTAGCCATCGCTTTTCCCAATAAATCTATCCAAGAGCGTAATCAAATTGCAAAAGAATTTTACCAAAAATTTACAGACTCCTTTTTTGAGACCATTAAATTGATCTCCATGTCTGATAAAAGCTTTACTAAGCGATTTACATCCAATGTGGAAGTGTTGAATGAGCTATATGCATCTGGTCAAAATGTGCAATTGATGGCCGGTCATTTTTTCAATTGGGAATTTGCCAATTGGGGTGCTGCTAAATATGGTAAATATCCTTTTATCGCCGTGTACATGCCATTAAGCAATTCTTTTTTTGATCGATTGATATTGGATATGCGTAAAAGATATGGCAGCATCATGATTCCTGCGACGAATTTTAAAAACCAGTTTCATAAATATGCTACGAGTGGTCCATATGCAATGGCTTTAGCAGCGGACCAAAATCCGGGTAATCCTAAGTCTGCATTTTGGGTTCCTTTTTTTGGACAACTAACACCTTTTGTGAAAGGGCCTGAAAAAGGCGCCAAGTTGAATAATACTGCTCAGGTATTCATTCATTTTTATAGTACTAAAAGAGGACATTATCATGCACACTATGAAGTGATGACCACTGTGCCTAATTACTTTAAAGATGGGCAGTTGACTGCACTATATGTTAAAGTACTTGAAGATAAAATAAAGCAACACCCTGCAAATTATTTATGGAGTCATCGAAGATGGCGTTATCCATATGATGCAACAACTTATGGACACTTAGTGGTAGATTAACTTGGAATTGATGTCTCTAGATTGTCGGTCTTCTTTGGACTTGATACAATGGTGAATTTGTTTTTTAAGAATTCAACTGCATCCCATCCATCTTGAACAATCCTGATATTATGAATGCCTTGCTTTTTTAATACAGAAGCTGCAAGTAACAATTGTTTGCCTAAATCGTCGATAAGGTAGATATTAAAGTGTTCGTCTAATTCAGACATGGCACCAGGATCGCCAAATTCAATGATAGGTAGATTGATAGAGTCTTTGATATGTGCTTTGTCATACACCTCCTCGGTTCTTATGTCTAAGATCATCAAATATTCGTCGAATGGAATATCCATTGCCAGCTCGTCTACTTCAACTTCAATGATAAGATCTATTTTTTGATCCGCTTCAAACCATGTTGTAAAACCACCTTTTAAATATCCTTTCACTTGAGTATATCCCAAAAGCTCAAAACGCTTGATAACTAATTCTTCTGTGCCTTCGGTACACACCAAAATAATGGGGCAATCTTGCTCCATTATTTTGAGTGCATTCAATGTTTTTATTTCATCTAATGCTACATGGATTGCGCCAGGTATATAACCTTGTAAAAATTCTGAGTCAATTCTGGTATCAATGATCTGTACCGAATCGTCTTTTGACAATGCCAAAAATTGATCGAAGCTTAACTCCATACTATCCAACTAATTGTTCTACAAATTGATTTACTTGCTCAAGACGAGTGTAGTCCACCATATAAAAGATGAATTTTCCTTCACGAACAGTCACAACGATACCAGCTCTTCTTAAAATGGCTAAATGCTGAGAAGCAACTGATTGTTCTAATCTAAGTTTTACATAGATCTCAGTGACAGTCATTTTTTGATGCTCGTCAATTAGTTTTAAAATTTGTTGACGTAGTTTATGGTTCAATGCTCTTAATATCATAGCAGCTTTTTTGCTATGTATTAAATCCACTTTTAATGGTGTGGCTCCATTGGCTAATTGTAGCAAGGGTAATGATTGATTCATGACAAATTACATATTGGGGGTTATGAATTGTTATTCAATACAAAGTTAACAATAAATCATTACATAATATTTTATAATATGTATTATTTACTTGGTATGATGTAAACTTCTTTCAGATAATTTGGACCTACGTAGGCCAAATCCTCAAAATGACCTGCATTCCATTTGATCATGGCCATTTCAACAAGTTCTTGACTAGTGTACATTGCATCCAGATAGATCACTTTTTGCGCTACTTTAATATCCTTGGTTTTTGCGATTCCGTTGCCAATACAGATGGTTGGCTGATGGATAAGACTATTCCATTTTGATTCATCCAGTACAATTGCTTGTTCCGGTAAAATGGGGTTACAAGCTGCATCATAGATGGCACCAAAAATCTCCATTCTTCTTGCGTCTATCATTGAAAAAATTTGGAAGGGCTGCTCCATTTCTTTCGGTACTAGTTTAATGGCAGCGAATGCCAATGCGCCTAATGTTGACAATCCAATAAGTGGCTTTTGAAGGGTATAGGCAATCCCTTTTGCGCTTGCTAATCCAACTCTTAAACCTGTGTAACTTCCTGGGCCTAAAGTCACTGCAATCGCATCTATTTCTTTGATGTCCAATTGTTGCGTTGCTAATAATTGAGCGATAGCTACCTGAATGAAATTGGCATGACTATGCGTCTCTTTATTAGTAAGTTCAGCGATGATCTTGCCATCCTTGCTCAATGCAACAATTGCCTCTTCCAGTGCGGTGTCTATGATTAATAATTTAGCCAAGTCGTAAAATTGTCTTGCAAAAATAGGTTGGATTTGGCCAAAAAATTAGAAATTGCAATTCTAAAATAAAAATATATGTCTAAACAGATCATCCAAACGAACAAAGTGCCTGCGCCTATTGGCCCATATAGTCAAGCAGTGATTGCCAATGGATTTTTATTCGCTAGTGGTCAAGTTGCATTTGATCCGGCTACAGGTGAGTTGGTATTGTCTTCTATTGAAGCGGAGACAAAACAGGTTATGGAAAATATTAAAGCCATATTAGAAGAAGCTAAAATCAACTTCGATCATATCGTAAAGACCAGCATATTTTTAAGCAATATGGATTTATTTGCAGCAGTCAACCAGGTGTACGGAAGTTATTTCAGTGCAGATTTCCCTGCTCGTGAGACTGTAGCTGTAAAAACCTTACCTAGAAATGTGAATGTAGAAATTAGTGTTACTGCGGTGATGCAGCACTAAATTGATAAGTTGTTTCAAAATAAATTTGTCCCTGGGGTTCCAATTGTTGGAGCCCCATTTTATTGTTAAAACAATTGGGTGCGCCACTAAGATTTTCAATGGCAATGCTTTTTCGATCATCCGGTGTATACATCTGTAAGTAGGGGTAGTTGTGTTTTGGTTGAACCAAAATAGACATTCCCTCATAGCTTATTTTTATTTCCTGATTTGTTGGATCTAATAGATGACAATCGTCAAAATGAGTATCACCAATTTTTTTACCTGTATTGTACTTTGTATCCTCCATTATGATTCCGGTTGGGATCATATCATCACGCATTTCTAGTTTTCCATTTGATTGAAATTCAAGAGTATAGTCATTCACTTGACCACCTAATGTGAAATAAGGGTGCCATCCATCCATTATAGGAATGATACAATTTGAATGATTGACGATGGTTGTTTTAAGACCAATCCTATTGTCTGCATATAAGGTCCATTGGACAATGATCTCATAGGGAAATGGGAATCCAGCATCCTTTCCTTGATAATTAAATGAAAGCGTGACTTCTGCGAAATTTTCATGTACTTCGGTTCTAAGTATTGAAAAATTGGCATCATAAATAAGGCCATGCATCGCATGTTCACCTAAGTAGAATTTTTTGAATTGAAAGAGTTGATTGTTCCATTGGTATTTACCAGCATCAATACGACAGGAAAACGGGCTCATTTTGCCACTTCTAAATCCGTTCATTTCAAAATGATCTGCCCCATCATTTCCTAGAATAAGGTCCTGAAATTGATTGCCATTTTTTGCCCTCCAGCGATTCATTAATGCCCCTTTACAGTGAATTTCAATTATTGTCTCGTTATTGAGATCAATCAACTGGATGCTACTATTTTGTGCTTGTATTTTCAAGTCAAATGACATGGAATTCGTTTAAGTGGAAAATTAAAACTATTCTATTAACTTTGAGAAATCAATTTTAATCTATGCGCATCCTATTTTCTTTCCTTTTTATGATTCTAGCTGGACAGCTTATTGGGCAATCTTGGTCCAAATATGATAGTACGATGAAAATTGGTAAAGCAGGTTATCGAATTTCATGTTTAAATAGATCTCCAGATAGAAATGTGATGAATATTAGACCTATTGGATTTAAGTCTGAATCTAGAGAAGCGTCAATTGAACTTAGAGCAAGAGTAATAAGTGCTGAAATTGATGACTTAAATAATGATGGATTCCCTGATATCATCATTTTTGTAGAAGATGCAGCTGGGAAAAAAAGTATTTTCCCAATCTGTTCTCAAGACAACGAGAGAATTGCACCTATTTTTTTCCCGGATATTTTGAATGATATGGAAATGAGCAAAGGATATAGAGGGAAGGATGAATATAAATTAGTTGAAGGAGTTTTGTTCCGAAAGTTCCCCATCTATCCAGCTGATACTACCATTAAGGAACCTACTAATAAGATAAGGCAATTGATGTATAGAGTAGTGCCAGGTGAACGTGATTCTTGGAAGTTTAAAATGTTTAAGCAATTTGATTTCACCTCAAATTAATTCCCTGAGGTAATCATTATTTTCCCTACTGCCTTTTCATTTCCGGCATCATCCCTAACAAAGATTAAATAGATGCCTGATGCTACTTTATGTTGGTATTGATCTCTTCCATTCCATATCGCTTGTCCTCCAAGCGCCCTTGTTTGCATCATTAATTGCCCATTTAGATCTGTGATTTTCACCAATGCATTGTTGACTAAATTTTTGATCAAAATTGAACCATTGTAATTAGGTGCAACAGGATTAGGATATATTTTAATTTTATGTTGAGTCGCCGCACTTTCTGTTGCATCTCCTTTATAACTTATAATTTCATTTTCAGTAAAGAAAAACACATCACCATCAGTAGGTTCTACCCCAATGGATAAAACAGTGTTGTTTGGAAGCGGACTATTTTCTGTTGTGAAATGTTGAATTACTTCAGCACCGTCTTTACTTATCAACCAAGCGCCATTGTTCGTTCCAATCCACTTTCTATTGGCACCGTCAACCGTGATGCTATGAATGGTTTCTTTTTGAAAAAGATAGCCATTGAATCCATTGCTTTCAACAATCGGCAAATAGGCGTCGCATGCTTCGTTGATATTATTGCATTGAAATACTGCGATTCCATTGTCTGTTCCAATCCAAATGGACCCATCCTTATCCTCTGCTATGGCGGTGACTTCCATACTTGGTAAATTACCTGATCCTTTCCCTGTATTGAGTTGTCTCCAAATTGCTTGGTTATTTTGTTTTTGAAACAATAAAACACCTTGTTGTTTTGGACCAATGATCCAGCTCAAACCATTGTCATCAACTATAAACTGTTTTAAATTTTGTGCAGAATAACCCGCCTGAATGGGATAGCTATTCCACTGATTGCCTTCCTTCGCAAGAATGCCAACACCTTCCTTTAAAATATAGTAACTGCCATCCATTTTTTGTTGAATTGATTTAATGGATCCAGCAGTTTTACTTGGCAGTAATTGTTCTATTAATTTTTTGTTGGCGTCAAAATGAATTAATTCGGTACCCATACCTAGCCACCAACTTTGATCAACTGGGTCAATCGATACAGCCTCTATACCATTAAGCTTCAAGTTTTGAATTTGAGTAAAATTGGACCAGCCATTTTCATTCAGACTAGATATACCAATTTTATTGGCGCCATAACCCATCAATATTTGATGAGATGAAAATGCATTACTTCCTTTTACATGACTTAAGGGACCGCCAAGAGCCACCCATTTTGGTTGCTCGTTTTTTTCATAAAGTCCTTTAATATAATCTGCTACCCAAATTGTATTGCCCTCTTTAAGTATTCCTTTAGGTTGAATCAATACCGAAGAATCTATTAGTACTGTATTATTTTGATTGCCATTCAATTGGATCAATGCGCCTTTATTTTGATCAGTTATTCCTGCAAAAATATTTTCCTCGTCAATAGCAATGGTCTCAATACTACCTGAATTTATTTGATAACGCACCATATTAGATGGGTAGGCATAAACTTTTTGTTGGTTGTTAAAATAGAGCTGGTTTTTAAACACAAACATATTTTGTATGCCAGTGATGTCCATCGTGTTTTCTTGAGTCCAGCTATAGTTTTGACTCAAAGCAGTAGACCAGATACCATTATCGGTTAATGCAAATAATTTATTTTGAAAAGATACAATCTGTTTTACTTTAACCGCTTGTCGACGATTATTGGGATATACTGTTTCTTTAATTTCTTTTTTCAACAAGTCTATGATGACGATCCCAAAATTGCAAGACAGGTAGGCATTGTTATTCAATACAACAAGGTCATTGATTGTTTTATCGGCATATAAATTAGATAGTTGAATGTCGTCAATCAGCGTGACTTGATCACCTTGAACAATGTCTATTCGACTATTTTTATAGGCAATTACTAGCTGGTTTTCGACGGGATGCCATGCTATTTTATGTATTCCTATTGCATGTAAACCATTGGTGGTATTGAGATAGTTTACTTGTTTTTTTGCATCAATTTGAATCACTTGATTTTTAGCAGCGATATATATCTGATCTCCTTTAATCACTTGCTGAATGGATTCATTGGAAAAATGCGCGCGCCATGTGCCAATTGGACCTAATTGTAATTGGGCATTCAATGGCTTGATTGAGCCTATGATTCCTATTATAATATAGAACCATCTTTGCATCTTATTTTTTTATAGCTTGATAAATTTGCTCTTGAATTTTAGCTCTTAAGTTAAGTGAACTAAATGCTTTATTGTCTCTTGTTGGGAAAACTCTGTTCGAAAGAAAAATATATAATAAATGGTTGTCTGGATCTGCCCATACACAAGTCCCTGTAAATCCTGTGTGGCCAAACACGCTCGTTGGAGCACTTAAACTTGGGTAGGGATCTTTCGAACTTGCGTTGTCTTTTGCAGTTTTATCAAAACCAAGCCCTCTTCTGCTAGTGGCAGATTGGTAGCTTGTGAATAATTTTATTGTAGATGGCTTTAAATAGGTTTGGCCATCCCATTGCCCGCCATTCAATAACATCATATATAATTTAGCTAAATCAGTGGCATTGCTAAATAAGCCTGCATGGCCAGCGATACCACCCATTGTTGAAGCACCTTCGTCATGCACTGAACCTTGAATGAGTTCTTTTCTAAAATAAGTATCTTTTTCTGTTGCAGCGATGGAAGATTTCTCGGCTCTTTCTAAAGGTAGAAAACCTGTACTTCGCATTTGCATTGGTCCGTAGAAAGTTTTTGTACAATAATCCTGCAAATTCATCCCCGTCACTTGTTCTACTATATTACCTAGAAAAATAAAATCATTGTCACTGTATACATATTTGCCCGGAGCAGATACTGGACTATTCAATATTTTCAATCGGATACTATCCATCCAATTGTTTGCCAGGTATTTGCCAGGAGTGACCATTAATTGATGGGTTGCATCTTGAACAGGTACAATCCATTTTGTGTCAATACTTCCGTCTGGTTGTAGTAGAGATTCGTAAAACTTGATGTATGGATACAATCCAGCTTCATGTAAAAGCAAATCTTTTAATCGAATTTTAGCTTTTGCATTACCCGCCACCCAAGGTAAATAGTCGCCTATTGTTTTTTCAATATCTACTTTTCCTTCCTCAACTAATTTCATAATAGCAACAGTAGTTGCACTTGTTTTAGTGACAGAAGCAAGGTCATATAAAGTGGCATTGGTGACTAGGGGAGTTTGATCACCTGCAATAGTACCATAACTTTTATTGAATACAATTTGATTGTCTTTAGCTACCAATACTTGACAACCAGGTATTGCTGCTTGTTGGATGGCATCTGCCACAATGGAGTCAATCTTTGCTAATTTTGTTTCATCAATAATTGCTGGCAGGCACTGTTCTGTTAATATTTTTTTTTTAATCGGAGCCGCTGAAGGCATGCCGTAGTTAAGTTCTGGAGAGATGGTCACTGGTAATACGCCACTTGCTTGCAATTTTCCTTCAAGCCATTTTTGTACCGCTGAGTGACTATATTTTGTGTCTTCAAATGCTAGTAAAATATTATTGATCTTGCTAAAGTCTCCAACTGCGTAGGGATTTCCAAAAATCAAATGAATCCAATTTTCATGTCCCATTGCATTTAAAAATTGCAATGTCGCAGCAGGAATCTCAAAGTGATTTGCTGGTCTTCTATTGTATCCGTGTAAACCAACAATCACTTGATCGTAGGATTTTAGACTATCATTGATCAATGCCAATTCATTGGCATCTTTTCCGCTTGTATAAAATACTTTTACGCCATATGCGTTTGCTATAGTTGAAGTGAACGAAGCAGCTGATTTTGCATTCAAGGCAATGTAGGCGGTCTTATTGTTTAAGACTGGACTATTGGTTGCTCTTAAGAATGTAAGCGATTGCTGCGCCATCGCTGAATTAATGGTACCCACCGATTGGTTTAAATCAGCAACGATATTGGTGGTGTCAATTGTTTGTTGCACACCAAGTCCGTATTTGTATTTTGCGGCTAGAATTTTTTTAACACGTGCATTGATATCACCACGTTTAATCCTTCTTTCTTTAACAGCTGCTCTAACTTTTTTGATGGATTGTCCAATATCTCCTGGTAAACATAACATATCGTTACCTGCTAGAATGGCCTGTACGTTTGCTTCTCCTTGTGGAAAGTAATTGGCAATGGCTTTCATATCCATCGCGTCAGTAACACTAATGCCTTTGAATCCTAATTCTTTTTTCAATAATCCATTCACTGCTTTAGGAGATAAGGAAGTGGCATATTTTGGTCTGTCGTCGATTGCTGGCACGGACAAATGCGCTACCATAATGGATTCTACGCCTGCTTCAATGAGTGCTTTGAATGGTGCTAATTCAAGACTGTCTAATTCAGCTCTTGATTTAGTGATCACAGGTAAGTCCTTATGTGAGTCAACGGTTACATCTCCGTGTCCTGGAAAATGTTTTGCAGTCGCCATCACGCCATTGTCTTGCATACCTTTCATATAAGCAATGCCTTGTTGAATCACTTTCTCTTTGCTTTGACCAAAGCTTCGATCATTGATGACTGGATTCAATGGGTTGTTATTGACGTCAATATCTGGAGCATAATTGATTTGTATACCCAATCTTTTACATTGGTCTGCGATAGCTGCGCCCATTTGGTAGACTAAATTGCTTGAAGCAAAAGCCCCCATAGAAAGTTGTCTTGGGAATGATTCAACGCTGTCTAAACGCATGCCCACGCCCCATTCTGCGTCAATGGTAATAAATAAAGGCGTCTTAGCAATCGCTTGATAGTGGTTTGTTTGCATCGCTTGTCGAACTGGGCCACCTTGGAAAAAACACAATCCACCCACATTGTATTGCTTGATCAAATTGCTGATTGAATCTATTTTATTTTGTTCCCAATTGCTATGAGCTCTTAACACCATTAACTGCGCAATTTTCTCGTTCATGTTCAATCCTGAAAATTGTTTTCTAATCCACTTTTTTTCACCCATTTTTTGCGCCTGCAACTGGGTGGTTAATCCTGCTAATAATAAGCTACCTAAGAGTATTTTTTTCATATCGAATTTATGTACTGCAATTTAAGGATAAAAAAAGGCTTACCGTTTGTAGGTAAGCCTTTTTTAACTATTTTTCGAGCGCTAAGCTTCTTCATCAGCTTAAGCCTACTATGCTTCTGCTTCTTCTTCGTCCAATTCTGGCAAAGTTGGCTCTACTTTATGTTGTTGCAATTGAGCAAACCATTTAACCATTTTCTTCATATCGCTAGCATATACACGCTCAAAATCCATATTTGGGAATACTTTTTTAAAGTAGGCCTGAGTTGCTTTTGCGTCTTTTTCGTTAGGAAGGGCTTCTTTAGATTTACCCATTGCAATAAATACTTCAGCTAAAAACACGTTCTCTTTAGTTGTAAACACCTCAATACTCTCTAAATGAGAGAACTGATAGGCTCTAGAACTGATAAACTGTGTGGCATTGGTCTCTAAGGATCTCGCGATGGCACCATCACTTTTGCTAGTTAATAATTCAAATAAACCTGACATGCCTGAAACGGAAATCAATTTGTTATACTCCATGGGTTCTAGTCTTTTTTTAGGAATGCAAAATACGGAAAAACCCTCAATTTTCATTTTTTAAACTACCT
>JACCDS010508291.1_pt1 | contig 20748 bp, 19 predicted proteins | sample 7446441 | NCBI WGS metagenome assembly JACCDS01 (sample SAMN15323445, study PRJNA562643) | freshwater metagenome | isolation source: river surface water | place: USA:Blue River Watershed | collected 2017-08-17
ATCCATGCCTTAGTCAATGAACGCATGGTAGACTTGGCTGGCCGTTTTGTATTCAACTCCCAAGGTCAGGAGATTTTTAATTTTGGCAAACACAAAGGAAAAACCATTGAACAGGCGCTCAAAGAGGAGCCTGGTTATTACGAATGGATGATGAAGGGGGATTTTCCACTGGACACCAAACGAAAACTCACCCAAATCAAGTTGCGCGGATTCAATTCCCGTTAGGAATCAATTGTCATTTCAACTAAAACAGGCTTGAGAACAACCTCAAGCCTGTTTTTTTTATTTGGAGCCTTCGTAATATTTCAAAGCCTCGGGCATTTGCGCATGTAAGCGTTCCGACCGGCGATCTGGACCCGGGTGAGTGGATAGAAATTCGGGGGGTGCTTGTCCAGCACTTGCAGCCATGCGATCCCAAAATACGGGGGCTTCCCGCGGATCATAGCCCGCCATGGCCATAAATATCAAGCCCATCCGATCGGCTTCCAGTTCATGTTTTCGGGAAAACCGAAGCATTTTTAATTCGGAACCAATGCCGACAGACTGTAGAAAAATTTCTTGTGTCAAGGTTGGATTTTGACCCACTGCTGCAGAAAGTGCAGCAAATCCAAAATTAACCAAAAGCCCGGTAGACATGCGCTCATTGGCATGGGATGCCACTGCATGAGCGATTTCATGTCCCATGACCACGGCAATCCCTGTTTCGTTTTGTGTAATTGGTAAAATACCAGTGTAAAATGCCACCTTTCCTCCTGGCATACACCAGGCGTTGACTTGATCACTTTTCAGTAGGTTAAACTCCCAATCCATCTCCTTGACCAGGTCTCCATAACCTTGTTCTATCAGGTATTTTTCTACTGCTACCGCCATCTTTTTTCCAACTTGAACGACTTGCTTTCCTTCAGTTGAATTAGTAACTAATTCATTAGATTTCAAAGCTTTGGAATATTCTTCATTAACAAGCGGTTGAAGTTCTTGATTGGATAAAAAAGCCAATTGACTTCTACCCGTTAAGGGGACCGTGGAACAAGAAGAAATTAGCCCTAGAAACAAAATTAAGCAGGCTGTCTTTTTCATAATTTAAAAGTTTAAATCAGATTAAATGGGAGAAAAAAACAAGGTCTTGGGGAGTCCTTTTTTATTCAATTCTAATTTCACTAATTTAGTTTTTTTACTTGAATTAGCGCATCGATGTCCATGAATACTATCCTTTCTCCTGCCGCACTTGCCTACCAAAAAAGAATGAAAAACCCCTTTATTTTTTGGTTTGCGATGCTCCTCAAATTGCCAACAGCCGTATATTGGGGATTGCGGATGGTTCACCTGGATAGCCAAAAGTGCTTGGTCAGTATCCCCTATTTCTGGAGAAGTCAAAACCCTTTTAAATCCATCTATTTTGCAGCATTGGCTGGTGCGGCCGAACTCAGTACAGGCGCCCTGTGTCAACTTGCCTTGGCGGGTAAAGGATCCTTCAGTATGCTCGTCGTAGATTTTCGGGCGGAATACAGCAAAAAAGCAAACACAAAGATTCTATTTACCTGCGAGCAAGGAGCAGAATTGTTTAGCCTAATCGATACCCTCAAGCCAGGTGAAACCAATCAACTGACCATGCTTTCCATTGGCAAAAACAAAGCAGGTGAGGAAGTAGCTCGCTTTTATATTACCTGGTCCTTTAAGCGGAAAATTTAATCCTCAGGAACCGCTTCCAATCTAAAAAAAGTCACCAAGGCTTCTTGCACACGTGCTTTCGGCCAATCCAAAAATTCATGAGAGGCATGAAATGCATTGAATCGGAGGATCAAGTCGTCCCATTGTTTGCGATCCAATTGGTAGGAATCCATCAGGGAAGTACGTAGTGAATCCGAATCAATTACTTCCAAATAGCCTTGACGCCGCTTCTCCCATTCCATTCGCTTTTCATAAGCCCGGAGTTGCCGATTACGCTTCGTAAAGTAACTGATGGGCCCATAGATGGCAAAACCAGGGTTGGGTGAAGTGGAATCAACTGCTAGTCCTACTTTCTGGCTCAACGAAGTTTCTTCAAGATATGGCTCCTCGATCAAAATCAATTTACCATCCTTAAATCGAAAACTATAGGGCTCGGCCTTCACTTGAAAGGTAGGTAACAATCGAGCACGATCCTGCAACTCAATAAATAGGAAATGTTCGGAGGTGGCTACCCATTTTTTCTCCAAAAAACCAGGGAAACTAAAGACCAGCGTATCGCCCATCAGGGAGGAAATGGAGAAATAACCCCGAGCATTGGTTTTCGCTTCTTCACCTTTTCCATTGGTCACAACCACACCTTCTAGGTATTTCTTATCCCAAGCATCGACCACATTGCCTGAATAGCGACCTTGTGCACAAAGGTTGATCAACCCAAAGAAAAAGAAGACGAATAGAAAGCAATACTTCATAACTGCTCAAAAGTAGGCAGTCCCAAGAAGTCGAAAAATGTTTTCCTGTTAAAGAACTTTAATTCTGCTCCTAATTGTGCTCTGACCACTTCCTGGAATCTCTTAACTTTGAAGGATGAAGTTTGCTCAGACCCGAATCGCACCCACCCCTAGTGGATTTTTACACCTTGGCAATGCCTACTCTTTTCTACTGACCAAGGCGTTAGCAGAGAAGCACGGAGCAAAAATCCTCCTTCGAATTGATGATTTGGATCGAGAGCGCTACCGACAGGAATATGTTCAAGATATTTTTGATACGCTTGACTTTCTAGAAATTCAAACCCACCAGGGCCCGAGTTCGGTAGCCGAGTTGGAAAGCCAATGGACCCAACTAGAACGCATGCCGCTCTACCAAGAGGCCATGGAGAAACTTCAAGAAAGTCGACTGCTTTTTTCCTGTACCTGCACCAAAAGTCAAATCCTTCAAATCGACCCAAGAGGCATCTATTTGGGCCAATGCATGGATCGACGAATGCCCCTAGATAAAAATGAGGCTGCCTGGAGGATCAATACCTTGGACGCGGATTTCCTGGATTACATCGCCTACCCAAGCACCAAGAAATCTGCCCTAATTCCTGAGGAAGCGAGCTGTTATGTAGTTCGTAAAAAAGATAAATTCCCCGCATACCAACTCAGCTCCCTAGTAGATGACCTTCATTTTGGAATCGACCTGATTGTACGGGGCCAGGATCTGTTTCCTTCTACCCTAGCCCAACTCGACCTTGCTCGAATTTTAGGCAAGCAAGAATTTGCCAAAACTACTTTTTACCATCACCCCCTACTCAAAGGACCAGATCAGAGTAAACTCTCCAAATCAGCAGGCGCATTTTCTATCCGACAGCTTCGACAAGAAGGAAAAAGCCTAGGAGATGTATTTCAGTTGCTGGGTAAAAGTTTGGGGATTCAAGAAGAAATCAAGTCGTTTCAAGAGTTTTCTAAACTGGCACTCCCCTAACGAAAAAGGGTCCTGAATTATCAGGACCCTTTTTTATTTGTCAACTACTAGACTTTATTTGTACTTCGCTGCTTCTCCAGGAGCCACGGCAGACTTCTGGATAAACTGGCGGATATCCTCGTTGGAAGTTGCCAAATCTTCAGCGCGCAAGTACATCATGTGTCCTGAACGGTATCCTTTAAAATCGATTCGCTCTTTCATTTTTCCATTCGGATCGATGTGCCAGGTGCTATACTTCGCATTGAAGTAGTCAGTTCCTCCATCAAAATAGCCAGACTGAACCATCAAATGCAAGTATGGATTTTGTCTCATGGCTGTTCCTAGGTCGTTCGCAGTGTTCTCATTGCTACGATCCCAAGGATTCACTGGACCAAAAAGGTTGTAGGTCAAGTCGGTAGTATACTTAAGTACATTCTTGGCGTAAAGATTGAATGCTGGCGCAAAAGCATGATTCCAGCTTGTCAAGGCCGGATCGTAATCGTAGCGATCTCCCGCTTCCATGCGGTCAAACCCTTTGTAGCGGCTATCCAAACGACCCACAGTCATTCCGTCTCTACTACGGAGCAGTTCTTTCCAGAAAAAGCTCGTTGGAACCATCAAGTTGTGTTGAAGGATGGATTCCTTGCTCAATCCAGAGTAATACGCCATTTTGGTAGCGATTGCTTCACGCTCTGTTTCAGAAAGCAAACCACCTTTGGCCATCGCCGGTAGAATTTCATTGACAGCCATAGGCTCTACAATAGCTAAGATCTCATCCAAATCTTTCGCTTGCAATTCAGCTGGTAATGCTTTGTGGTACCAAGCAGTGGCAGCATAGTAAGGCCAATAGTTTGCCATTTTTACGGGTCCGTCGCGCAAGATTCCCATGTCCGTAGGCGACACGAGGATCACTCCATTGAAATACATCCAATGGGAATTCTGCAACTGAGAAACTAGGCCAGCAACGCGGGTGGTGCCGTAACTTTCCCCAATCAAATACTTTGGCGAAGCCCAACGATTCTGACGGGTTACAAAGGTATTGACCCAATCTGCTAGGTATTTGATATCCGCATTGATTCCGAAAAAGGTGCTACGCGGTGTGTCTTCTTTCACAATTCGAGAATAGCCTGTATTCACCGGATCGATGTAAACGATGTCCGCTACATCCAAGATGGAATGTGGGTTTGACTTGGTTCCGTAAGGCTGAACAGGATATCCTTCGTCATCAATATTTAGCACCACAGGGCCTGTATAGGCCAAGTGCATCCAGATGGAAGCGGAACCAGGTCCCCCATTGAAGCTGATCACCAAGGGTCTTTTACTGCGGTCTACTACATCTGTACGCTCGTAGTAGGTGTAAAATAAAGAAGCGATAGGCTCTCCTTTTTCGTCCCAAACCGGCTGGGTACCTGCAGTGGCTTTGTAAGGTACACGCTTACCTTTGATGGTCACCTCGGAAGTAGATTCTACCTTGGATTCCACCTCAATTTTTCGAGAGGTCTGCGCCATCACCAAGTGAACGGTGAGTAATAAAAACGCAGTAAAGAGTTGTTTTTTCATAGAGTAAGGCATTTGAAAGGTAATTAACACTTTTTTGAACTAGGTGAAAAATAAATTACAGGACTGGTAATCACTTGGGTTAATTTCTTGAACCTGCTCCTACCAATCGGGCAATCACCACTGTAGGGTACAAGATTCCTAGGGTAGAAAGTAATACTGCAAGCATTTTGGAAAGGATATTTACTGGGGTGTAATCCCCAAACCCTACGGTAGTTAAGCTCACCAAACTAAAATAAAGATGCCCAGCAAAGTCTTCTTCCACACCAGTAATGGGTTTGGAAGTGAGCGATTGATTTAGATTCTCGATGGAGCTACCTACCGTCAAGTGTATGATTTCAAAGCCAAAGGCACCCATGATGGCCACAAGCAAATATACATTGATGGCTCCAATCACTCGGTACAGGTTTACTTCTTGGTTTCGGAACAAAAGCCTAACGTTCAAAAAAATAAACACCCCCATATTCAGCAGGCCCACGATTCGTTCAAGCAAATACATGTCCTCTTGTATTTCTACAATTCGAAGCAATTTAAGCGTGACTTGCGCAACAAATAATGAGCTGGTCAGCACGACCAAGAGGGGATTGTTGCAAGACCAAATCCCTGTGAAAAACAAGAAGATGAACACAAGATTGACAAAAAGCATGTCCAAATGCCCGTACTCGATCAAAACAGGCAAAATGAAAACAATAAAAAGCAGAACCAACAACAAGACCACAAAACTCAAATCATGGATCAAATAGTCGTTGATTTGGCCTGCAACTTTTTTTACTTGGTTACGAACGCGCTCTTGGGTTGCCATGGATTTAAATGGATAAGGTACCTCTTAAAACCACTACTGCTTTCCCTTGAATAAGAACTCGATCCCCTTTTTTTTCCAAAAATAGAGTACCCCCTCTCTTGCTTGCTTGATAGGCTTTGAAACTCGTTTTTCCAGTTTTTTTGTACCAATAATCCACCAAAGCACAGTGTGCAAATCCAGTTACTGGATCCTCATTTATCCCCAGATTGGGACCAAAATACCTGCTCACCAGATCATATTCACCGGTTCCAGCAGCAGTAACAATAAAACCTTCTTCGCTAGTAGCAGCAAGCACCGCAAAGTCAGGAGCTAAATTGCGCACATCTGAATCGTCTCCGAGCTCAAAAATCCAATTTCCCTTAAGCCTTGCGGCCTGCACAAGGTTTACACCAAATAGGGTCTTTGGATGGTCAGGGTGTGTATCCACCGTAGTAGGAATCAACGGAAATTCCATACAAACCCCTTCCCCACTTTTTGTAACGGAGAGGATTCCAGAGCGTGTTTGAAATTGAATCGTATCCTCAGGCTTCACCCAACCCTCATGAAACATCCAAGAGGCAGAGGCGAGCGTTGCATGCCCACACAGGTCCACTTCTACTGCCGGAGTAAACCATCTTAATGAAAAGACCTTTGGATCCCCTGTTCGTTCCACAAAGGCGGTTTCGCTGAGATTCATCTCCATCGCAATTTGCTGCATCAGTTCCTGAGAAATGGAATTTTCCAGAAGACAAACACCCGCTGGATTTCCTGAAAAGGGCTGATCCGAAAAAGAATCTAAAATTGCAATCGCTAATTGTCTCATCAATAGGCTTGTTGAAGTACTTGAAAATGATGCATAAAATGCCCCGGAATGATCCATAGCAGAGCTCGAGAACTCATGGGGTTACCATTGGCATTGCCCATTTCTTGAAAAGAAGCCTCTGGTAATGTTTGAATTAAGCTGAGAACAGCATTACGTTGATTGACAAAATCTGCTAGTAATAACTCCATCGGCACAGCATTAAATTGTCCTTGCTGCACGTAGGGGTCCTGATCAAATCCAGGAAAAGAACTTTTATCTCCTCTGGCAATGCATAGCGCGCGAAAGGTCATGATACGTTCGGTATCGATCAAGTGGCCGAGTAGTTCTTTGGGACTCCACTTTCCTGGGGCATAGGGAGTATCTTCCCAGCCTGCTGGCTTGGAACTCATGAGCGTTTTCAATTGCTCGATTTGGGAAAGCAATAGCTCCGAAAAATTCGCATCAGCGAGTTTCGAAATGTAGGTTTCGTAATAAGGAGGATATTCGCCTTTGCTAGGCAGGGAAAATGTCTTCATGTAAAAATGACTAGGTGCTGTTAAATTCTGAACTAAATTTAGAACGAACTTAAGATAGGATCCCCAACATGCGTCACATTTTATTCTTACTTACCGCCCTTACCCTCACTTTCCCTGTGTTTGGACAGCAGGTGGTCGTTCGCGACCCAGAAATTTCAAAGCTTGTACTCCAGGTCAATGCCGACAGTTTGAAAAAATACACCGAGGCGCTCGCTTCCTTCAAAAGTAGACATACCCTGAATCAGGATGCTAAAGATGGAATGATTGCAGCTCAAAACTACGTGAAGGCTAAATTTTCAGAATTTTCGAGTAAATCAAACGGAAGATTAACTTCGATGATCGATGAGTTTGTAGTGCCGGGCGACGGAAGAAGAATTGTAACCGATGCAAAAGTTGCAAATGTGGTAGCCATGCTCCATGGGACAAACAACAAGCAAGATCCCCGAATGATTCTGATTTCAGGGCATTTGGATTCCCGAAACAAGGATGTGATGGATGCTACCGGTGCATCTCCGGGAGCCAATGATGATGGCAGTGGTGTGGCTTTGGTCCTTGAACTTGCGCGTATACTTTCCCAAACTGAATTTCCTGCCACCTTGGTTTTTGTAGCATTTACAGGAGAAGAGCAAGGCCTAAAAGGCGCTACCTACCTTGCTGATAAGGCAAAAGAAATGTCTTGGAAAATCGAAGCAGTACTCAACAATGACATTGTGGGAAACAGCACTTCTTCCGAGACCAACATCAGCAACAACACGGTGATGCGCGTTTTTTCAGAAACTATCCCACTTGCCGAGGACGAGCGAGGCGCAACTATCCGTAGATCCATCAATTCCGATAACGATAGCCCATCCCGCCAACTGGCGCGCTACATCAAGGAAGTAGGCGAGCGCTATGTAGACCAAATGGAAGTGAAATTGATTTATAGAAACGATCGATTCCTACGTGGAGGCGACCAAACTCCCTTTATGAAAAATGGATTTACTGCGGTACGTATGTCTGAAATGAATGAGAACTTTCTGCACCAGCATGAAAATGTGCGCGTTGAAAATGGGGTTCAATACGGCGATTTACCTGAATTCATGGATTTTGAATACCTCAGAAAGGTCGCAGCAGTAAACCTTGCAACAGCCGCATCTTTGGCCCATGCTCCAAGCATGCCACAGGAAGTCAAGATTGATGTCCGCGGACTAAGTAATTCCACTTCCCTGATTTGGAAAGCCCCACTCCATGGAAAGGTGAAAGGGTATTTTGTACTAATGCGGGAAACCTCCTCTTCTATGTGGGAGAAAAAGTTTTATACCGAAGAGACTAGCATTAAACTTCCTTACAGTAAGGACAATTACTTCTTTGCCGTGCAAGCAGTATCTGAACAAGGAATGGAAAGTTTGCCAGTGATTCCTTCCCCACTAACTCGGTAAATTTTAATTTCAATACCCTCTTCAAGTAAAACGAAAGCCAAGTAAGCTTTTCGTTTTACTTGGATTCAATTCGTTGAGGTATTTATTTAAAACAATTTAAACTTTTATTTTTTATATTTATTCTATTTTGTAGTTCATAAATCAAGTATTTTTAATTTATTTGACTACTTAATTTTTTGTTCTACCCTTATTTTTTTCTGACTTTTAATGAATACACAAGCCCAGTTTTTTCAACGGCTAAAGCCAGTTGTCCCTCCCTACTCTTCCTTAGCTGCAGAAGTTGCAGCTACACTCAAGGTGAGTTTGGATAGTGCCTATCGAAGAATTCGAGGGGAAAAACTACTCGACTTTGACGAAATCAGTTTGCTCTGCCAGGAGTTTAACATTTCATTGGATGAGTTTCTATGCTTAAAAACTGATTCAATCGTATTTAAATCCTCCTCTTCGACACCACGAAAAGACGCACTAGCGCACTGGATGATAGAAATGATCAAGCAATTGCATTACATCAATAGCTACCCCAAAAGACACCTCTACTTTTTAATCAAGGATTTACCCCCCTTCCATCATTTCTTTCATCCAGTTCTCGCAAGTTTCAAAATCTTTTTTTGGACAAACTCAATTCTACCATCAGGACAGCTGCAACTTGAAAGATTTTCGTTGGATACAAAGCAGCTCAGAACTTATGAAAACTTAGCACAACGAATTCTTCAAGCTTACCTCAAAGTACCTGGTACTGAAATCTGGAATAAAGACACGCTAAATACGACGTTAAGGCAAATTGAAACCTACCATGAAATGGGATTAATCCAAGATGCAGAAACTACCCAACTGATTTACAACAGCCTTTTAGAAGTAGTAGCACATCTTGAAAAAATGGCCGCTGAAGGTCTAAAGTCAGGATTAGGACAAGCCCCTACTACAGAATGTGGAGAATACCTACTCTATCAAAATGACATAATCTCTGGTGACAACACCCTACTCGCAGAAATTGGAGACACCAAAATTACCTACCTCAACCATAGCATACTCTATTTTGTAGGATCTACAGACAAGGGATTCAATGAAGAAGTCTATGGAAATATGAAAAATTTAATCAAGCGATCATCACTTATGAGTGGTGCAGGAGAAAAGGAACGCACACAGGTATTCAATAAACTTCGAAATAAAATATACGACAAGCTGCAGGGCTTAAAGCGCTAGCAAGTAGCTAACAAGAAAGACCTCCAAAACTAGGTAGGATTTTAGCAATGCTTAGCGAATCCCTTTTTCAGGATATTTGGGCACAACGGTTTTACCAAATGCTTTTAGTTCCTCAATTTGGGCTTCCATTTCCCCATTTGGATACATACAAGGCCCTATCCCAGCTTCCTTCTTTTTGTAATCCAGGTAGCCAATTACGATGGGAACATTCGCTCCAAGTGCAGTATGGTAAAAACCTGTTTTCCATTTACTTACTGAACTACGCGTACCTTCGGGAGTCACCATGACCACCAAATCCTCCCGCTCGTTGAGCATTTGAATCATGGCCTCCGTATAGGTTTGTTTCTTTCCACCAGGAATCCGTTTCCGATCAATGGGAATCGCTCCTAATCCGGACAATAGCCAACCCAAGGGGCCCACCATCACCTCTTTTTTAATGGTAAAGCGCACGGGAATATCCATGAGGTAAAAGGCGCAACGGGCATAGAGTAGATCCCAATTGGAAGTATGGGGAATGGCAATTAAAACTGCCTTTTTCACACCTGCAGGCCAATTGGGTTGCATTCGCCATCCTGCAACCCAGAAAATAAATTTGGAAAGTAACTTCATCATAGTTCGCTGGATTAATTACTGGTTTGAGATTTTAGTTCGAGTAAAGAAGGATTGGCTTCCATCACCCGTAGGGCTTGTTGGTAACCGGCTTGAAACAGTTCGGGGGCTTTCTTCAAATCAAAAACACCATATTTACCCAAACCAGGCGCTTCGATAAAATAGTCACATGCCCCTTTCCGGGTGTAGACATTGAAATTCATATTCATCATGACCGCCCGTTCCAACAGATTTTTTACGTTGCGTACCTTTCCCAGTTCGGGCAAGTGATTGCAATTGACCCCAATGACTACGTCACTTATTCCCTTTAAGGGCTCTACGGGTAAATTATTCAATACTCCTCCATCCACAAGGTAGCGGGAATCGTAGGCAATTGGCTCAAACATTCCGGGAATGCAAGAGGATGCCAGAATGGGCTCAATCAACTTTCCGGAATTATAGTAGACTACTTCCCCCTTGCCAATATCGGTAGCTGCTACGTTTAGGGAAGTTTTTAAGGCAGAAAAGTCATTGTGAGGTAAGTAAGTTTTCAAGAGTTGAGCCAAACTTTCCAAATTAAACAAGCCTTTCCAAGAAATTGCAGGGCGCATTAGCTTGAAATAATTCGTTTCAACTACAATCTTCAAGACTTCATCTGGTGTATATCCTTGACAATACATGGCGCCCACAATAGCACCTGCCGAACTTCCACTAACTTGATTAGGAAAAATTCCCGCCTCATTGAGTGCTTTCAATACTCCGAGGTGAGAAATACCTCTCACCCCTCCTCCTGAAAGGGCTAGACCTACAGTAGGCTTAGAGTTCATCTAATCGAAACGTTTGATCTACCCGCACCCCTTTTTCCGTCATTTTCACGGTACAGCATTCGTGGCTTGCATCATGCTCAAAAAAGAGAAGGTAGTTTTCACGAACTGCTTCTTCCAAAAAGGCCTGCTTTTCCTGTAGCGTGAGCAAAGGACGGGTGTCGTAGCCCATCACATAGGGAAGCGGGAAGTGTCCCACCGAAGGGAGTAAATCCGCCATAAATACCAGTGTTCGACCCTTGTACTGGAGTTTGGGCAGCATTTGCTTGTCAGTATGCCCATCCATGGTGAGGAAATCAAAACCAGGAAATAGGGATTTTTGAGAAAGATCTAAAAAGTCCAAAACCCCATGCTCTTGCAGCGGGAGTATGTTCTCTTCTAAAAAAGAGGCTTTTTCTCGGGGATTTGGTTTTGTCGCCCAGTTCCAGTGGTCCGCATTGGTCCAATACTTTGCCCTAGGGAAGGTCAATTCGTATTGTCCATGGGAACCATATTTAACACTACCTCCACAATGGTCAAAGTGTAGATGCGTTAAAAAAACATCGGTAATGTCGGTAGGATGTACTCCCAATTGCCGTAAACTTTTCTCAAGGCTAGCTTCTCCATGCAGGTAATAATGGGAAAAGAAGCGAGCATCTTGCTTATCTCCAATGCCATTATCGATTAAAACCAATCGATTGCCCTCTGATACAAGTAAGCAGCGCATTGCCCAGGTACACAGGTTGTTTTCATCGGCAGGATTGGTCCGAGACCAAATAGACTTGGGAACCACACCAAACATGGCTCCTCCATCCAATTTAAAAAATCCAGTATCTACGGTGAAAAGCTCCATGTAAATGAATTATAGCACTGAGAATGTACCCAATGAAGACGAACAAACTTGACTAACGAGCAATTGAAAGAAGATCTAAACCTTACTCTACTACCACACCCATGGCACAGAACTTTTCTATTCGCTGGGAAATACGTTGATCCGCTTCGATTGCGTCCAACTCTTTTAAGGCTTGGTTAATTACTTCCTTCAATGTTTTTGCCATCCCTTTGAGGTCTTTATGCGCTCCTCCAAGTGGTTCTGGAATGATATCGTCTACTAGACCATTGGATTTCATGTCTGTAGCAGTCAACTTAAGTGCCTCTGCTGCTTGTTCTTTGTAGTCCCAAGACCTCCAAAGAATGGAAGAACAGGATTCGGGTGAGATAACCGAATACCAGGTGTTTTCTAACATGAAAACTTTATCTCCAATTGCAATACCCAAGGCCCCACCAGATGCACCTTCCCCAATGATGATGCAGATCACGGGTACTTTGAGCATAAACATCTCTTTGATATTTCGAGCAATGGCTTCCCCTTGCCCTCTTTCTTCTGCTTCCAAACCTGGAAAAGCACCAGGAGTGTCAATGAGCGTAACAATGGGTTTATTGAATTTTTCAGCCATTTTCATCAGGCGGAGCGCCTTGCGGTATCCCTCTGGGTTGGCCATGCCAAAATTTCGCTCTTGGCGCTGCTTTGTATTTCTGCCTTTTTGCTGACCTATAAATAGGACTGTTCGACCATCAATATCACCTAAGCCGCCGATCATTGCTTTATCATCCTTTACACTTCGATCTCCATGCAATTCAATAAAATCGTTGGTGATCTCGTAGATGTAATCTAAAGCGTAAGGGCGATCCGCATGCCTCGAAAGTTGTACCCGCTGCCAGCGCGTCAAGTTTGCAAAAGTTTCCTTTTTCAAAGCCAAAATTTTACCCTCTAATGAGTCAATGTCCTTGCTTAGGTCGATATTTCTCCCTTTTGCCAACTCCTTCATCTCCTGCAACTTTTGCTCTAAATCAGCAATGGGTTTTTCAAATTCTAAGACCATTTCCGTAAATTTTTGAAGAACAAATATAAGGATAAGTCTTAATCTCCGATGGAATTTTTGAGGGAATTAGAGGTCCGGAAAGCGGTTTAACATACCTTAAAAACACGCAAAAAAGAAGAATGAAAAGAAAATTGGATCTATCTAACTAAGTCTTTAAAAAATTAAACCCCTTAAAACAAAAAAGTCCCTAAGAAATTAGGGACTTTGATGCGGAATGGACGGGACTCGAACCCGCGACCTCCTGCGTGACAGGCAGGCATTCTAACCAGCTGAACTACCACTCCAAGGCTAGGACGGTAAGCTTAAACTTACCAAATATGTATAGACTAACACAGCAGTCTTACATACGTTAAATCAATGCGGAATGGACGGGACTCGAACCCGCGACCTCCTGCGTGACAGGCAGGCATTCTAACCAGCTGAACTACCACTCCGTTTCCCTTCACTTTTGAAGTGGTGCAAAGGTAGAAAAACGGAACTTATCCGCAATAAATCAACTTTATTTTTTTAATAAAATGCAAGTATCTCCTTCGCTATCAAACAAATAAATATAGAAATTCAACGATTAAATGGCTTCCTGATCCACTAGCACTTGTACATTGGGATGTAACCAAAGGTAAGATGCAGGAAATTGACCCGTTACTTGTTGTTGCTTTAATCGCTCAAAAGCCTCCTTTTTCCCTGATCCGGCAACAAAAAGTAAGATGAGTTTGGATTGTAGGATTCCTCTGAGTCCAATCGTCATTCCAAAACTGGGAGGCTGCTGCAAGGTTTTCAGCATGCCATTGGCTAAAGTTGATTCGGCAAGTTGGCATACATGAAAGGGAAGCTGATGCTCCTCCCCTGGTTCGTTCAAGGCAATGTGTCCATTTACACCAATTCCCAAAATACAAATATCCAAGGGTCCTTCTCGCTCCAAAACCTGCTCCATGGCTGCACATTCACCTTCTGGATCCTGTGTGTAAGGGTCCAAGCTCCAATAGCGATCTGGTGAAATACACATGGGCTGTACAAACTTCCGCTGTACATCCAATTCAGATGTAAATGGTGAGTTGGCTTCAAGCCCACCCCACTCGTCCAATTTGATTACCCGTAAGGCTGAGCCAAAATCGGGACACCTCTCTCTGTAGGCTGCAAGCTTGGCATAGCTACCAGATGGAGACCCTCCACTGGCTACACAGAACAAAAGATTGGGCTTTTTCTCTACAGCTTCTTTGATCCATTCAAAGCCCTGATTACTCATTGACTCGAAGTCAGAAAAAAAATGAAAATTCATACTTAGGGTTTATTGCGATTTGATTCGAAAACTTACGCCTTAAATGTATGACCTCCACAACATCAAATCCAAGAGAAAAACTACCTCTCATCAATTAATTATCAAGGATTCCAAAACACTTCTTATCTTACTTTTTCAAACTCACCTCTATTCTACTTTACCCATGAAAAGAAGTTCCATCCTCCTACTTATTCTCCTAGTGATTGGAAACCCAATCTTAGCACAGAAAAAAGGATCATCTAAAGCAGATCCTCTTAAACAGTCGGTGCAGCAAACCATCGATGCACAATTTGCAGACATGACCGAACTTAGCGATAAGATTTGGGCCTTTGAAGAAATCGCATTCCAAGAGACCCAATCTTCTGCGGCACTCTCTGCCTACGCAGAAAAGTTGGGCTTTAAAGTCACTCGTGGTGTAGGGGAAATCCCCACTGCCTTCGTAGCAGAATATGGTTCAGGCGCTCCAATCATCGGTATCATGGGGGAATTTGATGGTTTGCCTGGCTTATCGCAAAATAAAGTTCCATTTAAAAGTCCACTCCACGCTGGAGCTCCAGGGCACGGTTGTGGACATAACCTTTTTGGTGTCGCCTCCTTGGGCGCCGCTTCTGCCATCAAAAACCTAATTGCATCTGGACAGCTAAAAGGAACCATCCGCTTTTATGGAACACCTGCAGAAGAAAAGTATTTCGGCAAACTATGGATGATCCGAGCAGGCTTGATGGATGATGTAGACATCATGATGGACTGGCATCCTGCAGACGAAACCAAAACTGAAGTTCAGAAAGGATTGGCCTTAGTGGACTTCTTGGTGGAATTTAACGGCCAAACCGCCCATGCTTCGGGTGATCCTTGGAATGGAAGGTCTGCCTCTGATGCACTTGAGTTGTATACCACCGGGATCAATTATTACAGAGAACACATCAAACCAACTGTTCGAATTCACTACCATATCCAAGATGGTGGAAAGGTGGTCAATGTGGTACCTGATTACAGTAGATTATGGGTTCGGGTTCGAGATACCAGCAGAGAAGGATTATTGCCCGTTTGGAAGCAAGTAGAAAAAATGGCTTCTGGAGCGGCTATCATGGCCAATGTTGACCATAAAGTTACCTTGGTGTCTGGAGTACATGAAATTTTGGTCAACCGAACCGGTTCCGCTGTCATGCAAAAAAATATTGAAGCCTTGGGAGCAATCTCCTACACCGAAGAAGAACAAGCTTTTGCTAAAAAAATTCAGGAAGCAAATGGAAAACCACAAGTAGGCGTTATTTCTGAAATTAAACCTATGGAAGAAACCCAAGAACACAGCATGGGTGGAAGTACAGATGTTGGGGACGTGAGCTGGGTAGTACCTACCATCCGTATGGGAGCCACTGTGGCCCCTACAGGAACTCCTTGGCACTCTTGGGCTGTTGTGGCTTCTGCAGGAATGTCTATTGGGCACAAGGGCATGGGTTATGCTTCCAAGGCCTTGGCTATGACCATGGTTGACCTTTACCAAAACGAAACCTTGCGCAACGAAATCAAAGCAGAATTCAAGCAAAAGAAAGGAGACTATGTCTACAAGGGCATTATTCCAGATGGCCCTCCACCTTTGAAGTCAGGTTATTAATCAAATTCATCCCTCTGTTATCCCAAAACAGAGGGCTTTTTTTTGTCCTAACTCCTTGATTTTCTTTTTATTTTAAACTTAATCAGAGGTTTATAGTTCGGTATCTGTAAACATCTAAAAAAACTAAACCAATGAAAAAAATCAAACTAGTATCCCTAGCACTAGTAGCCTTCGCGGCCACTAGCCTTGTAAGTTGCACTGCTCCTAAAGAACAAGCAGAAGAAACTGCTGACACCACTGTAGTAGTAGAGGAAGTAGTCTCCAACACTGTGGTAGATATTGCTGTTGGATCCCAAGATCACACTACCTTGGTTACTGCAGTAACTACTGCAGGTCTGGTAGAAACCTTGAGCGGAACAGGTCCATTTACTGTATTTGCTCCTACCAATGCCGCTTTTGCAGCCTTGCCAGCAGGTACGGTAGAAAATCTATTGAAGCCTGAAAACAAAGAGAAATTGACTGCTATCCTTACCTACCATGTGGTAGCAGGGAATGTATTGTCTAGCCAATTAACAGACGGTCAAAAAGTCCCTACTTTGAATGGTCAAGAATTGACTGTAGCCATCAAAAATGGCGTAGTGGCCATCAATGGAATTAAAGTAATTGCTGCTGACTTAGCAGGAAGCAATGGTGTAGTTCACGTAGTAGAAGGCGTTATTTTACCTAAGTAAGTGCTACTTCACCCCTCATTTAAAAAGTCAGCTTCTCGCTGACTTTTTTCATTTAAGGTCACCACTAATTAGATAAAATCCCAGCCTTGTAGACTGGGATAGGATATTCGTGATTAGTTAAATAGTTTCTCTAAGATTTTGTAAGTAATCAGGTAGGTAGGTCGTACCCCATCCATCCCTAAGGCACCAGAAGCAAGCGTACTACCCGTCTCTAGTGGGTTATCTGAGGCATAGTATGCATAGAGCACCTTGATATTGGAACGTACATTTGCACGAATTTTAGATGCAGATTGAATGGCCTTTTGGTAATGCGCCCCCTCCATCTCTAGTCCCACAGCCTTCCAAGAAGATTCCATAAAATAGGTTAAGATGTCTCGGTTCTGCAGTGATGTTCCCAATACCGTAATCATGGAACCTTCATACACGCCTAAGCCATAACCTTTAAAATCAGACTTTTTCAATTCATTGCGGAACGGATAATTATCAGCAGTTCCTTCAAAAACGTGGGAAGAAGGGACCATCAAATCTCCCTTTCCACCATGAAGAATGCCTGCTTTCCCCATAATCGAGGTAGAAACCACATTCAAAGGGTATTTAACCCCATCCTTGGTGTAGGGCTTCAGCAATTCATCAAAGCATTCGTAGGCTTGTTCCCCAAATGCATAATCCATCACGACAAAGACCGGTCTTTTCTCTTTTTCTTTAGGCAAAATGACACCTGGAATTAAGGTATCCACTTCCATTAAAGCCGTATCAATAAGTTGCGCCCCAATATTGGTTCCTGACTCATCCGGAAGATCTACAAATCCATGCTTTTCAGCATAGGCCCAAATTTTCTTGCCTTGGTTATTTTTTGCCTTGATGGAAATCTCTGTGGCCACTTGTTCGATAGCTTCAAAACTTCCAGCACCCAGTGCTTGGTGTGCATAAATGGTATTGACCACGCTATGCATGTTGGCGGAGATGATGTGAATGGGACGATGGATCAAGTTTCTCTCCAGGAGAGCTTCCTTGATTCGATCGGCCCAAAGTTCCCCATACACGTGATGGCCCACCCGCTCGCGTAAGGTAGCTGAGAAACTAATTTCTCGATCCAAGCCTTGAATCGATTCCTCCATGGACAACTTGCCCAGGTGGTATACAATGGAAAAAAGACTGTTGGAATTGCTGCTCTCGGCAAACTTCTGTACTGCATGTACGGTCTCTTCGTAGGTACGGCCAATAATGTGGCTTAGGTAGGCGGCGGCACTTTCTATTTCCAACTCCTCACCCAACTTTTCCTTCTTTACAAACTCCTCCAACATCTTCCAATTGGAGGAGATCTTTCCTTTGGGATCCGTACTATTTTGTTGGATTTTTCGAGACTCAATGTAGAGAAAAGTCAAGTGAGTCAGTATATCATAAATATCTGATCTTCCGCGAGTCATCTCCACATACATAATCTGTTCATCTAAGCGATAACAGTTACGCTTTCTTCGTGGAGGCACAATCGGTTTGAGGTGAGATGTTTCGTATCCCTCTCGACTGATCAAACGAATAAATCGACACTCTTCAATCCCTTTTGGAAGACGATCCATAACATAGAGTAGTCCATCCAATTCTATTTTTTCAGGATCAGTCAACTTCCCATAGATCTCCGGACTAAGCACCATTAAGGCTTGAATCAAACCTTCACCAGACACCCCCATGGGCTTGTAGCTTCCTCGATTAAAAAGATGGCGCATCGTGATGTACAAACGCTCGATAGCTGCTCTGGATTCTTGTGCTCTTGTTCTGATCATAGGTAAGTGTTAAGTTGATTCAATAGGAATTGCTATAAATTACTAACCGATTTGGTACAAGGTAGGTATAGTTTTCCCCCTTTTACTAGCACCCGTGTAGTGTCAAAATTCTGATAAAAACCTAGACTTTAAATCACTACAAAAGGGTTAAATTCTTCAAAATTACGATTTTTTTCTTGAAACTAAAGCATAGCCATTCCTCCTGCTGTTGTGCTAGATTTGGATCCCTGTTATCCAGAACTGATTTGGGTACTTTAAGACCCAATAGTCCTTTCTATTTACGCAACAAGTCACCAAAGAGCTGTTGGAGTTTCTCCACCTTCGGACGAACTACAAATTGACAATAGGGCTGCTGCCCGTGCAAGGCATAATAGTTGTGATGGTAATCTTCAGCCAAATAAAAATTAGAAAATGGCGTAATTTCAGTCACAATCGGTTTGGTGTACACCCCGGATTGATTCAATTCTTCTTTAAGGGCCAACGCTTTTTCTCCTTGAGCGGCATCTGTATAAAACACTGCGGATCGATACTGAGGTCCTACATCAGCACCTTGACGATTTAGTGTCGTGGGATCATGCGTTGCCCAAAAAACTGCCAGCAGGTTTTCAAGAGTGATTAGTTTGGGATCAAAGGTAACCTGAATGACTTCTGCATGCCCTGTAGTTCCTTTACAGATGGCTTCATAAGTGGGTTCAACTACGATCCCACCTGCATATCCAGGCACTACAGATTTCACGCCCTCCAAACGCAAAAAAACAGCTTCTGTACACCAAAAGCAGCCTCCTCCCAAAATAACTAATTCCAAGCCTTCAGGACAATTCAATTCTGTTTTGGGAAGCAATCCGTGTGTATTCATGACTTTAAATTTAAAATCTAAACGATAAAAGGGGCCTTTGGTTCAGTTTAAAACTTCCAGAAAGATGTAGTTGGAAAATGAAATCAGTAAACATCCTTGGTGAATTGACTTGAAGTTTTATTTTTGGCTATCATTTGGTTCCAATAGCAATCACCTGAATTCCCAAACTTACCCAGCTATTGTACCACTAATCCTTTAAAATGTATTTTAAAAATAATGTTTGCAAGAACACACCTTGCAATTTGTAGTTTGCTAACTAAAGTTTAACCAATTAAAGAATGAACAAACAATTTCTAAAGGCAGGAATGCTGGGATTGTTGGTAGCAGGATGGCTCAATCAATCTGCTTGGGCGCAAAGTGATCCTACGGGCAAACGTAGGGTAACCAGCACCTATGCCATCACCAATGCCACGGTATTTAAGGCTCCTGGGGACCCAGGAAGTAAAGCCACAATTCTCATCAAAGATGGAGTGATTTTGGGTGTAGGCAATTCACTTGCTCTACCCAAAGAAGCGAAATTAATCGCAGGCGACTCCCTATTTGTCTATCCAGGATTTATCGATGGAGCAGGAACTATGGGTATTTCCAAACCCAAAGATGTGGAACGGCCGAAGGATTTTGTTTCTTCTACCCCACCTGATGAAGTGGCTGGAATCACTCCATGGAGAATGGCTACAGACTCCTATTCAGGAGCAAGCACCCAAGTAGATGACTGGAGAAAAGCAGGCTTCACACTTAGCCAAGTAGTTCCTGATGGCGGAATGCTTCCTGGAAAAACCGCTCTTGTGCTATTGGGTGAACCAAAAACCAATAATTTCTTAAAAGCAAATGCTGCAATAGCAGCTAATTTCAGAAGTTCGAGAGGCATGTATCCCGCTACCTTGGCTGGCGTAATGGCCAAGTTTCGAGATATTTACCAAAATACTGCTTTGGTAATCGAACACGAACGCCTGTTTGCTTCCAACTCGGGCGTAAAAAGACCTCAAGCAAGCCCTACACAGACGGCATTTATGCCAGTAGTTCAAAAGCAACTTCCGGTGTTATTCACTGCCGGCTCGGAACTTGAAATCCGACGAGCAATTGCCCTGCAGAAAGAATTAGGCTTCAAGTTGATCCTTACCGGATTGGAAAACTACGAATCTGTGATTGATGTTATCAAATCTTCAGGTACTCCAGTATTGATCAAGTTGCAGGTTCCTGACGACAAGTCCATCAAGTCACAGAAAGCAGATGGAATTACCGAAGCCACAAAGGCTCAATACGAACGGGTAAAAGAAGCTTATGATAACGCCTTGAAGCAAGCTGCTCAGTTGGAAAAAGCGGGTATTTTGTTTGGATTCAGCACAGCAGATGCAAAAGCGGCAGATGTTCAAAAGACGTTGAAAACCATGATTGACAATGGATTGAGTAAAAAGGCAGCTTTGGCAGCTTTAACTACAAACCCAGCGGCAATCCTAGGAGTCAGCAGCATGGCAGGAACACTTGAAAAAGGAAAGCTTGCCAACTTGGTACTCACTACAGACACCCTTTTCAAAGAAGAAACCCAAATCAAACATGTCATCGCGGATGGTTATGTTTTTGATTACGA
>JACCDS010939908.1_pt1 | contig 20740 bp, 24 predicted proteins | sample 7446441 | NCBI WGS metagenome assembly JACCDS01 (sample SAMN15323445, study PRJNA562643) | freshwater metagenome | isolation source: river surface water | place: USA:Blue River Watershed | collected 2017-08-17
AAATTGAGTTGGTCTGCCGTTAATACCGCACCACCCAGAATTAAAATCCCACCCAACCAAGGGGCAATAGTAGTGCCTAACGAGTTAAATGCTTGGGTAAGTGTTAAGCGGCTTGATGCGGTTCTGGCTGGGCCAAGCACCGTAACATAGGGGTTGGCCGCAACCTGCAAGATGGTGATGCCCGAGGCCAGCACAAACAGGGCAAGCAAAAATAATGCGTAGCCACTGGTGGCTGCGGGATAAAAAAGTGCGCAGCCTGATGCGGCAATCACAAGGCCAGCTACGGCGCCATTTTGATAGCCTAGGCGTTTGATCAGCGCACCTGCTGGTAATGACACTACGAAGTAGGCGCCAAAGAAACAGAACTGAACCAGCATCGCTTGGGTATAGCTAAGGGTGTAAACACTTTTTAAATGGGGAATGAGTACATCATTCAATGAGGTTAATAAGCCCCACATAAAAAACAAAATGGTGACGATAATAAGTGGAACGGTATTGTTGCCCGTGTCCGCCGCGTTGAGTTGAGTCGATGAGCCTTGGGGTATGCTGGCCATGGGGGTTACCTCATTGTTATAAAAATTGTTTGTCGTTGTCGTGGTCTTAAAATAACGTTTGCCGATCAATAAAACCGTGGCGTGCTGACGCAGCTTGGGCAAGCTGAGGTGAGCGCGCGCGGTACTATAATGCAAGCGTATAACGCTGTCACATTGTTTGTTCCCGGTTTACAATCGGTTGCACTCTGGTGGTCTTATGGTCATTTTGACCTCTAAAACGATAATGCTGAGGTGAATATAGTGACTAAAGCAACAATTGATGATGTTGCCGCGCTGGCGGGCGTTTCCATGAAAACGGTGTCGCGTGTGGTGAATAATGAACCCAATGTGCGGCCTGCCACGCGTGAAAAAGTAGAAGCGGCGATTCGGGAATTAAGTTATCGCCCCAACCAGTCGGCGCGTAGCCTTGCGGGTAATCGCTCCTACTTGCTTGGGCTTATTTATGGCCATCCCAGCGCACACTACGTCTTGGATATTCAGGAAGGTGTGTTGGAAATTTGCCGCCCGCAGCGCTATGAATTGCTGGTGCACCCGGCGATTCATCGCGATCCTAATTTGATTGATGAAGTCACGGATTTGATTTTGGAGAAGCGGGTAGATGGCGTCATGCTAACGCCGCCACTGTCAGACAATATGGCCGTGATCACGCTACTCAAAAAAATGAATATTCCGTTTGTTCGCGTGGCACCTACAGAAAATAAATCCGCTTCGCCCTATGTGGAGACCAATGATGAAGAAGCCTCTTACGATATGACTTGCCAGTTAATTACCCAAGGTCACACTCGTATCGGTTTTATTTGCGGGCACCCGGACCATCGCGCTATGTCACTGCGTTATGAGGGTTACAAGGCGGCGCTAATTGAAAATGAATTACCGCTCTTGCCTGACCTGGTTGCACAAGGGGAAAACTCTTTTGAATCCGGTGAAATGTGTGCCAAGCAATTGTTGGGGTTGCCGGATCGACCTACGGCGATTTTTGCCGCTAACGATGATATGGCTGCTGGTGTCATGATGGTGGCCCATCAGATGGGCGTAAAAATTCCGGCGCAGTTATCGGTTGCCGGGTTTGACGATACGCCAGTTGCGCATCAGATCTGGCCATCATTGACAACCATTCGTCAGCCCATTCGGCAGATGGCGAAAAAGGCAACGGACTTATTGCTTAAACAGTTAAAAGGAAAGGATATCCAGTTGCCGGCCAGCATGTTGAATTCAAGCATTATTGTGCGTGAATCTACCGGGCCTCTGGTGGCAGTAAAACCGGGAAAACCAAAATAGATGGGGGATGCGCTGCCTTGAATATCGCAGCAGCGCGTATCTTAAGGTTACTTCAGCATGCTCATCCGAGCATTGACATAGCCGCTTCCATATCAGCACTTAAATCTTCTGATTCACTGACCTGCATATCCGAGTCAAGGCCGAGCCGCTCAAAGGCTTTCACCTGGGTGAAATCAATTTTAGTCATGGCGGAATTGCTGCCCAAATAGCTTTGCAACATAGTGACGGTGACAATGTCAGCGTAGTCTGCTTTTGGAATCGAACGAGTGAAATCCACATGCTGCGTGGGGATGTGAGCTAGCTCTTCTGGAAAACCCCAGGTTTTTAAAATCAGGTCACCCAAGGGCGCATGAAGTTCATCGATAACTGCATCCAGGGTAAAGCTGTCTTTCAATAATGCCGGGTGATCTTCGGCATAGGTGAGAATAGGGAGCACACCAATTTTATGCACCAGTCCGGCAAGTGTGGCTTGATCGGGGCGCAGCTTGGTGTAGTGCTTGCAAAGTACGTGGCTAATACCGGCCACTTCACTGGAGCGGCTCCAAACTTCGCGCATGCGCATGTCTACCAAGTCAGAAGTGGCTTGGAACATTTGTTCCATTGCCAGGCCTGTGGCGATATTGCAGGTGTATTGAATGCCAAGGCGCATAAGGGCGGTGCGTAAATCTTCAATGGCGCGACTGGCGCGCAGCAACGGGCTGTTGGCAACACGGATAATACGCGCGCTCAGCGCGGCATCGTTGCCAATCACGCCGGTTAATTTGTCGATATCAGCATTGGGGTCATCGGCTACTTCCCTCACTTTGAGTGCAACTTCTGGCAGGGTGGGTAATACCAGTTGGTCCTTTTCAATCGCGGTAACTATTTCCTGGCGTACTTTTTCGGCAATTGGATTCATTGGGTGTCCTGACATCTCATTGGATAGGGGCATCATCTGCTGTAGGTATAGCATAGGGCAGGTTGCGCGGGCTTAGTTTTTCCGTGGCGTCTGCCACACTGGCCTGGTCCAGTTGTTCATCCAGCAGCGAGGCCAGCAGTTCGATTTTTCCAGATTGGTTGCGCGCTGCCATTACAACCGCACCTGCCTGTTGTCCGCTGAGACTATTGACCACCGCCGTGCCAGGTGCTGGAATCTTGTCAGCTGTGTACTCAAAGCGATACATATGGCGTTTCAGTTTGCCGCGATAATGCAGTCGCGCAACGATTTCCTGCCCGGTATAACATCCTTTACGGAAGTTGATACCGTTGATCAATTGGTAATTTAGCTCTTGCGGTGTGAAGAGTTCGTAGGATTCAGGGTAAACATCGGCGATGCCACTGGCGATATCCAACAGTTGCCATGCCTGCGCATCCATGGATTGTGTCTGTTTTGTCACCGCATCCAAAAAATGATCCTGTTCGGCAAGCGCAATCCAGCATTCAAATCGATCTGCCGCCAATTGGATCAGGTAGCTGCCACGATGTTCGACCCAGCCATCTTGCTCTGTGGGCAGCTGGGTGAAAAATGTGCTGGCGACTGCAGCGGCAGATTCGCCGAATAAACCAAACAGGGCGAAAGCATCTGTACCTTGATGCAGCTTGGCTTTGGAGAAAACAATATATTTACCAAGGGTTTTTTGCGCTGATTCCAACATGCTGGCGGGGATGCGCAGCGCAATGGTCTCGCTATCCATTTGCAGGGCGCGAAAGCTCAGCAATATTCTCCCTTTGGCGTTGCATTGAGCGCCGATGCGCGTGACAGGTGCAGTCAGTTCCTTTACATCACAGGTGACTTGCCCTTGAAGAAATTTACTGGCGTCGGGGCCTTTGACCAGAAGGAGTTGTTTGTCGGCAAGTGTTGCGAGGTAGGCAGTGGGCGATAAATCCGAGTTGGGCATGGGGCAAATTCCGCAAATTAACGACAGGCAGCGCGATTCTCTAGCCAAAGTGAGCCTTTGGCAAGCTGCTCGTTTATAATGTGCGCCTCTCATCATCAATACGGGTATTAGCGTGGATATCAATCGTTTATTTTGGGGTAGTCGGCGCGGCATGCTGGAATTGGATTTGGTGCTGATGCCATTTTTGGAAAACGTATATCCCGGGTTGGAGCAGAGCGATAAAGAACGCTACTGGTTATTATTGGAAGAGCAGGATCAGGATTTGTTTGCGTGGTTTCTCCGCCGGGAAAATCCTGATAACCCAGAACTACAACGGATTGTGGATATTATTCGTGCAAACACCGGGCTTCAACAAAAAAGCAACTGACGCTTGTGGCTTGCTGCCACAGTCTTAGCAAGCCCCATCTCCCGCCCCACAAGCACTGCCGCCACTGGCGGTGCTGACCATCAGGGATTCTGCCTTTTTGCGCAGGTTCTACCGCTGTTTTTATTGTCTCTTTGCTGTTGCACTTATTATCGCGCTTGGTCCTTACCTGAGCGATGAGCGCAGCAGTGCTATCACACGTTTGATCTGGTGCTGTGCGACATTGTTGGGGTGCATTGGGTTGTGGTGTGTTTGCCAGAGACAATGCAGGGCAATTCCGATGGGCAGCCTCGCCTATGAAAATGGGTTATGGGTACTGCGGGATAAAAATAAGCTGATGAACTATGTGTTGGTAGGCGATGTGCTCTGCTGGCCGTGGCTGATTATTCTGCCGTTGAAAACCATGGACGGTTGTAGCAGGTTGCTATTGCTTGGGTCTGATGCGCTTGAGCCCGCCGACCAAGCACGTTTGCGCACCTGGTTGCGGGCGTGTCTGAAACCCAAAGGCTAGCGGTTAAAAGTCTTTACTGACAATCACATCTTGCCCGGCAAAATTGGTCGGTACCAAAATAGTGTCGCGTGCGATGGGCGACTTCTCCGGGTAGTCGGGCGAGTAGTGGAGGCCTCGGCTTTCTTTGCGCTCGTGTGCTGAGCGAATGATTAATTCGGCCACGGTCGCCAGGTTGCGCAGTTCAATCAAATCACTGCTGATGTTGTAATTGCTGTAGTACTCAGCAATTTCTTTTTGCAGCAGCTTGATGCGATGTGTGGCGCGCTCAAGGCGTTTATGGGTGCGAACAATACCGACGTAATCCCACATAAACCGGCGCAACTCATCCCAGTTGTGCGAAATCACCACGTCTTCATCGGAGTCGCGTACGCGCGAAGCATCCCACTGGGGTGATACATCCGGCGTATTGATCCGATCCAGTTTGGCCAGAATGTGCTGTGCCGCCGATTGGGCGTAGACGATACATTCCAACAGTGAGTTGCTCGCCATACGGTTGGCACCATGCAAGCCGGTAAATGAAGTTTCGCCAATCGCATACAAATGCTGCAAGTCTGTCTGCCCGTTCTTATCGACCACCACGCCGCCGCAGGTATAGTGCGCCGCTGGCACCACGGGGATCGGCTCTTTGGTGATATCTATTCCGAACTCCAGGCAGCGTGCTTTAACGGTAGGGAAATGCTCGCTGATAAATTCCGGTGATTTGTGGCTGATATCCAGATACACAAAATCGCACCCCAGGCGTTTGATTTCATGGTCTATGGCGCGAGCGACTATGTCGCGCGGTGCCAATTCTTCGCGCTCATCAAAACGCGGCATAAAGCGCTCACCGCTGGGTAGGCGCAAGTAAGCGCCTTCGCCACGCAAGGCTTCGGTGATCAAAAAGTTTTTAGCGCGCGGATGATAGAGGCAGGTGGGGTGGAATTGGTTGAACTCCATATTGGCCACCCGGCAGCCGGCACGCCATGCCATGGCGATACCATCACCGCTGGCGCTATCAGGGTTGCTGCTGTAGAGGTAAACCTTGCTTGCACCACCTGTTGCCAGTACAACCACCTTGGCCTGGAATACATGAATAGCATCGCTATTGTTGTCGAGCACATAGGCACCGCTACAGCGCAGTTTGCGCGAGTCGGCATCGGCTTGGGATATCAGGTTAATGGCGACATGATGTTCAAAAATATCGATATTCTTTTGCTGCTGTACCTGATCTATCAGTGTGGAGTGAACCGCTTGGCCGGTGGCATCAGCACTGTGAATAATACGGCGATGGCTATGGCCACCTTCTTTGGTGAGGTGGTAATCGCCATTGGCGTTTTCTTTAGTGAAGTTAACGCCTTGATCAATCAGCCATTGGATGGCGGCTTTACTGTGTTCAACGGTAAAGCGAACGGCGTCTTCGTGGCAGAGGCCTGCGCCGGCGATTAAGGTGTCGGCTACATGGGCATCAATGGAATCCTGATCATCGAGCACCGCCGCAATACCGCCTTGGGCATACCAAGTGGAACCCTGATTGATTGCATTTTTACTCAGTACTGCCACACGGGCTTCTTTGGCAAGGCTCAACGCCAATGTCAGGCCAGCGGCGCCTGAACCTATCACCAGAACATCATATTGGTAGTGTTTATTCATTCAAATCAGACCCGGTTTACGAAAGTAGGGCAAAAAAAGTGAGCAACAAGTTGTCGCCAGTATATCAAGCCTTGGTGTTATAAAGCGGCGCAACACAGGGTATATACGAACTAAACAGCGTTGTGGTTAATAACCCCGTATAATGCGCCCTGAACTTTTAATGTATGGTTTTGTCTATAAGCGGTTCTAAACCAATAGACTTTGCATAAGATACTGTGTTTTCCCTTGGGGGTTTAAAGAATGACAGCGCAATTAGCGCCTGATGTTGATCAGCAACTGGTCGAGCGAGTTCAAAAAGGCGATAAACGCGCGTTTGATTTGCTAGTGATTAAATACCAGCACAAGGTGCTGGCCGTGATCAGCCGATTTATCCGCGATCACGCTGAAGCCCAGGATGTCGCCCAAGAGGCGTTTATTAAGGCCTATCGCGCTTTGCCTAATTTCCGTGGCGATAGTGCTTTTTACACCTGGATTTACCGTATCGCCATTAATACTGCGAAAAATCACATCGTAGCGCGCAATCGCCGTCCGCCGTCCAGCGATGTAGAGATAGAGGATGCCGAGTTTTTTGATGGCAACGATGGTATGCACGAACTCAATACTCCGGAGCACAATGTATTGTGCGAGGAATTGGAAAATACCATCGCCCAGGCATTCAAGGATTTGCCCGATGATCTGCGTACCGCAGTAACATTGCGTGAAATCGATGGTCTGAGTTACGAAGAGATTGCGGAAGCCATGGAGTGCCCGGTAGGTACGGTGCGCTCGCGTATCTTCCGCGCTCGCGAGGCGATAGATAAGCGAATCAAGCCTCTGGTCGAGGATATTTAGCCATCTTTAAAAACTTTCACATTTTTTTGTAAATCTTTGAACCAATTGGCTAGTGTCTAGTCATATCGAGTACAGCGTTAACAACCGAATCACCACCAGCATTTGCACAGAGGCACCCGCGAGAATGACAGAGCAAACTCAACCACCAGTGCTTGCCGAATCTCTATCAGCACTAATGGACAATGAAGCTTCCGAGTTGGAGCTGCAGCGGCTGTTAAAAGCGCTGGAGTCAGAGCCGGAGCTGAAGTCCACTTGGTCGCGCTACCAGATTGCCAGTGCAGGCGTAAAAGGCGATATTCCGGTTCTCGCTTCCAGTGATTTTGCCTCCCGCGTGAGTGCAGCCATTGAGGCAGAAGAAACCTATTCGGCGCCTGTGACCCATCAGGTTGCGGCGAATCAGACAAGTGCTCCAGCGAGCAATGTTGTTGCCATGCCGTTGCGCTGGTGGCAACAAGCAGGGCGTGTCGCTGTGGCGGCTTCGGTGGCGGGTGCAGTAATTCTGGGGGTTCAGCAATACCAAACCCCAGGCCTCAACCCTACCGATATGGCCGCAGGCACCATGGCAGCGGCACCTGCGCCAGCCACAGAAAGTAAGGCGGCGAATTTGCCATCCGGTATTAACGCGCCGGCATTATCGGCACGCACTGTTGCGGTACAAAGTGGTTATGAATCTCGCCCACAAGAGAGCCGCAGGGTGATGTTTGTGCCGCGCCAGCAAGTGGCACCGGTTTACAATGAAGATGTCAGTAGTTATGTGAATCAGTTGATTCAAGAGCATACCGATAATGCATCGCTTAACAGTGGTCAGGGTATGCTGCCTTACACCCGAGTGATTCTGGTCGAAGAGGACTAATTTTTATCTCCCCCTTCCTGTCCGGATCCTTGTAAAAGCAGGTGGAGCAGTTATGCTGCTCCCCTGATTCCATTCTCCCGAGACACGCATGTTGATCCCCGTTCTTATCCACCGCCTGATTTGCTCCTCTGTTATTGCTTTGGTGGCTGCAGTTCCGTTCATGGCCGTCGCACAGCAGGACTCTTCGTCCGGTACGAGTCTAGCCGATCCCCATGTTTCCCCAGCGGCACCGCAATCCCCTGAGGTAGCGAGTCTGTTGCGCAAAATGGCAACCATTCCCCACACCCTTAACTATCAGGGGTCGTTTACCTATCAGCACAAGGATAATCCTGCGCTCCAGAGCTTTCGTATTATCCATTGGGTGGAAGAGGGCGTTGAGTATGAGCGCTTGCAACATTTGAATGGTCCTGAACGTGAAGTGTTGCGTAGCGGTAAGTCCATTGGCTGTGAGTCATTGGGCGATCAATTGTTGCAGGGAAAAATCAGTCAATTCGGTGCCAACCTTGCGCGCCTTGATCAGTTATACAAGTTTGAGATTCGCGGACCGGAGCGAGTTGCAGGGCGTGAAGCGACGGCACTCTTGGCGCTACCGCTTGATCAATTCCGTCACAGTTCCTTGTTGACCATTGATAATGAGACGGGTTTGGTGCTCAAGTCATGGTTGGTGGATGAAACTGCCCGTCCGCTCGAGCGCTACCAGTTTATTGACCTTGACCTGAGCCCGGATATTGAGAGCTTGCGCGAACCCAAAGCGCGCTTGCATCGTGCAGCGGCGCCTCAAGTGGCTGATTGCAATCCCACCGAGGTGAAGCAGGTTGAACGCTGGGCCTTGGGGTGGATTCCGCCCGGTTTTGCTTTTGTTGGGCAGCGCCAGGTTCGCAATCATATTGATATGTTGATGTACACTGATGGACTGACAACATTTTCGGTCTTTATCGAGGAGGCGAGTGGCGCAATTCCCGAAGGGGTTGCCCAACGCGGCGCTACTTTGGCGGTCATGGATTCATTGAGCTACGCCAACAAAAACTACCGCATTACGGTAGTGGGTGAAATTCCAGTCGTCACCGCGCAAAAAATTGCGCAAAATATCGACGGTATCCAGTAATAGCGAGTGCTGCAGGTTGTCACATGATTCTTGAAACAGGCCGTATTGTATCCATAGAGGCAGAAGGTGTTTGGGTGGAGACCATCCAAAAATCAGCCTGTGGTTCATGCAAAGCCGAAAAAGGCTGTGGCCAGAGCCTGCTTCATAAATGGGATGGACATTCAGCCTATATCTGGGTGTTATTGGATGGCCGCGATCCGGCGCGCTACACCCTGGGTGATGAGATTCAAATCGGAATACCCGAAGAGGTCATCGCCAAGGGATCTTTATTGGTCTATCTGGTTCCTGTCATCAGCTTGGTCGTCTTAACGGCGCTGGCGCATAATCAGTTTGCTCATGAAGGAATTACCACCCTGGCAGGTTTGGCGGGCTTGGTCTTGGGTGGGCTTATCGTCCGCTGGCATTCATGGCGCACCCGTTTTGATCGTGACTTGCAACCGGTATTAGTCGACGAGCAGCAACCACTACGATTTTATCGGCCCGTCGAGCAACACTGATATGTTGCGGATTAATGCTTCCATCGTTATCTCGCCGGGTGAGATTGAACTCACTGCTATGCGAGCGCAAGGTGCGGGTGGGCAGAACGTCAATAAAGTGTCGAGTGCGATACATTTGCGTTTTGATATTCCCAATTCTTCACTCAGTGATTTTTGTAAATCCCGCTTGCTGGCGCTGGGCGATAAACGCATCACCAATGATGGTGTGTTGATTATTAAAGCCCAAACCTATCGCACACAAGAACAAAATCGCGATGATGCATTAACGCGCTTGCGCGATATTATTCTCGATGCGATCAAGATAGAAAAACCGCGTCATGCGACTCGCCCTACCTTCTCCTCCAAGCAGCGCCGTATGGATGCCAAAACCCAACGCGGTGCGATCAAATCAGCACGGCAGAAAAAAATCACCTTGGATTAATGGACAACAACCTTAAAACCCGGCTGAATTTTTCAGCGCAGCTAACACGGGTTTTGGTTGGGGATTGTTAATCGGTCGCCGTTCCTCTTGCCACAACTGCTGTTGCAATTGCTCCATATTTTTCCCGCCGCCAGCCATCAGCCAGTTAACCAATGCCTTGGCAACATCCGGGTAATTACGCGGGCTGGTTGGTGCATTTAATGGTAGCCAGCGTGCCAGTGTTGCCACATCCAGTGTGGTTGCCATGGTGCCCAACCCCAGTTTCTCCAGCGCTATTGCATTGGATTTTTGCTCCATTTGTCCTGCAACAGGTTGCGCCAGGATTTTTTTACCTAAATGTATTGCCTCGCTGGGCAATTCAAAACCCGCACTGCAAATAACGCCTTCACAGCGGTGTAAGTCCCGTTGAAAACCGTCGCGTGAAAAAGGGCGAATGTGTATGTGGCCCTCGTCAGTGGCCGTGGAAACGGGTTGATACACAAAAAATTCGTAATCCGGGAAGTGGCGCAATTGCGGCACTATATCGTCCAGTCCGGCAAAGGGCAGGTACACCAAATAATGTTTGGGGGTGGCAATATTAGGGTGTTGGCCAGCTTCCACCAGCGGCGGCAAAATAGGTTGGCCAAAGTGATGCCAGTGCAATCCTATGGGTTGGCTAACAGGTGCGAAATTACGCATAAACCAGCGCACAAAAATATTGTCGTCTGCTTTGGGGATGTCATAAAAAAAAGCATTTTGGTGCGATATACCAATGACGTGTTTACCGGCACGTTTTGCTGCCCAGGCGCTCACCGGTTCAAAGTCATTGATAATAAAATCGTAACCTTCAAGGTTTACTGATTTTACATCATGGTACAGCTGTCCAAGGTTTGCGGTGAGCAAGGTTTTTGCGTAACGCACCTTGCCGTGTTCAGTCACAAAGGTTAATCCGCGATAGGTTTTGAAATCGCCGAATGCTTGCATATCAAAATAGTTATCGCGTTCCCTGCCAGAAAAAATCCAGTCGACCTGCGCACCCGCGTCAGCAAGTGCTTTCGCCATAATGCGTGCGCGTGTGGTGTGGCCATTTCCGGTACCTTGAACGCCGTATAAAATTCTCATGCCGTTTCACTCTTGATGAAGATGCTTATGCCCGTGAGGCAGGCGGTAAACTTAGTGCAGTGCGACAATCAACCCATGCAAATAAATTCCCCAAAATGCACAGAGGCTACCAAGCAGTGCACCGGCAACCAAATCGGTTGGGTAGTGAACGCCCAGCAGAACACGACTGATTCCTACTGCTGATGCCCACAAAAAACAGAGCAGGGCAAAGGCCGGATAAAAATTCAATACCAGGCAGGCAAATAAAAATGCTGCAGCTGTATGGCCTGAGGGAAAACTGAATTGATCAGACGGCGTGATAAATGCCTGGTAGCTGCTGATCTTGACGGCCGGGCGATCACGTTTGATGAGGTTTTTTAGCAACAGGTAAAGGCTGACATCGAAGCTGTAGGCGATAATCCCTGCCCAGAAAAACGTAGCGCCTGCATCGGGCTCAAGCAGCGCCAGTGCAAGTGCAATACACAAGTAGACTGGGCCATCGCCGGTGGCAGAAATAAATCGCACTGAGCGACGGTATTGAAAGCGTTTTGTCACATGCACCCATAAGAATGCAAGGGTGTCCAAGTGGTGGACGCGCTGTAAAAAAGTATTCATGATTCACCGCCATTAATGATTTGCAGATGAATGAGAGCGACGGTTATTGTTGTGCCCTCTCCGTAATCATTTTTAGCACTGCTTTATGACGCTTCTGTGACTGCCGGGTGAAGCTCAAGTGACACGGCGAAAACAGGGCGCTTTTTTTGATTGAATCGGCTGTTCTAACTGAAACTAGTGGAGTAAAACCATGGGGAAGCCAGGTAAAACCGGCATGGCACGTGTGATTGATGCATTTGGTTATTCAATGAAAGGCCTGTCGGCCAGTTGGAAATACGAGGCGGCTTTTCGTCAGGAAATAACGATGGGCCTGGTGCTGATTCCTATCGCCTTTTGGCTGGCGCAAACCCATATAGAGTTAATTTTGTTGATCAGCAGTATTTTCTGGGTATGGATGGCAGAGCTGGCCAACTCTTCGGTAGAAGCGGTAGTTGACCGTACCGGTTCCGAGCGCCATGAACTTTCGGGGCGAGCAAAGGATATAGGTTCGGCATTGGTATTTATGAGTTTGCTATTGCTGGGGATTACCTGGGGCATCATCGCGTTTAATCGCTTCGCCTGATAGCGTTGGAATAGTGAAAAACCCCGGCAGCCCAAGGTTGCCGGGGTTTTGTTTTTTTAGCGCAGATTCAGCACGCAAAAAAATACAATTACGGATTGTGATCTCTCTTTTATTGGGGTAAATTAGCGACATTATTTAATTATCATATTTATATGCCCAAGTAGGTAGTTTATGGCAGACAGTTTTTCGGTCAATGAACATCCGCATCGCCGTTTTAATCCACTGACTGGCGAGTGGTTGTTAATCTCTCCACATCGCACCAAGCGCCCTTGGCAGGGGCAACAAGAGTCTAATCAGTGGCCAGAAAGTGCCGCACACGATCCTGGTTGTTATCTCTGCGCCGGAAATGTACGGGCGGGCGGTGAAGTTAATCCGGCTTATCAAACCACCTTTGTATTTACAAACGACTTTGCAGCGCTAATGCCGGATGTTCCCGCGGCGCCTGTGAGTGATGATCCGCTGTTTCAAATTCAGTCGGAAGTCGGCACCAGCCGGGTGATATGTTTTTCACCTGATCACAGTAAAACTTTGCCTTTATTAACGGATGAAGAAATCCGCGCTGTGATCAGTACCTGGATGAGAGAAGCCGCTGACCTTGGACAGCAATTTCCCAGCGTACAGATTTTTGAAAATAAAGGTGCCGTCATGGGTTGCTCCAATCCGCACCCGCACGGCCAAATTTGGGCGCAATCGCAATTGCCCACCTTGGTGAGCAAAGAGGACCAACAGCAGCGCGACTATCACCAACAATATCAACAGTCACTGCTGCTCGAATACGCCCGTAAAGAGTCTGCCGCAGGCGAGCGGGTGGTGGTGGAAAATGATGATTGGCTGGTAGTCGTGCCATTTTGGGCCGCATGGCCTTACGAAACATTATTGCTCCCCAAACGCGCCTGCGCACGTATCACAGAGCTAAGTGATGCTGAGCAAATTAGCTTGGGCAATATATTGCGTGATATTACCGCTCGCTACGACAACTTGTTTGAATGCTCATTTCCCTATTCGATGGGATGGCACGGCGCGCCGTTTACGGCAGATGACGCGAGCCACTGGCAATTGCATGCACACTTTTTTCCGCCACTGCTACGCAGCGCTACGGTGCGTAAATTTATGGTGGGTTATGAAATGTTGGCGGAAGCACAACGTGATTTGTCTCCCGAGCAGGCGGCAGAGCGTTTGCGCCAACAATCTCCTGTTCATTTTAGATTGAGGTAAGCGGGCGTGACGACTCTCTCTTCTGCTCGTGTGAGCGAATTATTTGCAGCATCTTTTGGTTTTGCGCCAGTGACAACCGTGAAAGCGCCTGGCCGTGTCAATCTTATTGGTGAACACACTGATTACAACGGTGGTTTTGTATTACCCGCCGCAATTAATTACTACACCTACATCGCCTTGGCGCCCCGTGATGATCGTCAATTGCATCTGGTGGCTTACAATTTTGACAATGAATCAATCCGTATTGACCTTGATGCGGAGCAGCGGCACAACCCTGATGAATCATGGCCCAATTATGTGCGCGGTGTGGTGCAGGAGTTGCGCAAAAAAGGTTTCGTGCTTGCAGGCGGTGATTTGTATATCGCAGGCAATGTTCCGGCGGGTGCCGGGCTGAGCAGTTCTGCTTCTCTGGAAGTTGCATTGATTCGCGCATTGTTATCGCTCAGCGGTGAAACGATTGATCCAACCCAAGCGGCATTGATTGGCCAAGCGGCGGAAAATAATTTTGTTGGCTGTAACTGCGGCATCATGGATCAATTAATTTCTGCGCGTGGGCAGGAGAATGCAGCACTCTTAATCGATTGTCAGGATCTATCGGTTCGCCCGGTCTCTATGCCGGCTGACTGGGAAATTCTGATTGTTCACAGCGGCGTTAAGCGCGGCTTGGTGGACAGTGAATACAACCATCGTCGCCAACAATGTGAAACAGCGGCCGGCTTTTTTGGCCAGCGTTCACTGCGCGCGGTTGAACTTTCGCAATTGCTGGCGGCAGAGAATCAACTGGATGAATTAAGTTTTCGTCGTGCACGTCATGTGTTAACCGAAAACCAGCGAACCCTGATTGCCGCCGAGGCCTTGGCCGCCGGTGATTTACCTGGCTTGATCAAGGTGATGGTTGAGTCGCATGAATCAATGCGTGATGACTTTAATATCACAACCCCTGCCATCGATACACTGGTAAAGATTTTGGTGGATGCGGGCGCAGGTCAGGCAGGAGCGCGTATGACGGGTGGAGGGTTTGGCGGTTGTGTGGTGGCTGTCGCGCCCACAGTGGTTATTCCACAACTCATGGCAGCGGTCGATGCCGACTATCAGGCCAGAACAGGTTGCGTGCCCACGTTAATCCGTGCAAAAGCCAGTGCGGGTGCGTTTTAAATCTCGCTAGATTTTCTCTTGAATGTCGTTGTTTGCCCCGCCTTGTGTGGGGCTTTTTTATGGTTGCTTAATGGGATTTGCCAGGGTCTTTAGGGGAGCTATTGGCTGCGTTACTCAGAAACGCCGCCAAGTCTTCCTCCAGTGTGCGGTCTGAGGCACGCCGCTCTTTGGATTTGCGGCGCTTGCGATGGTAAAGATCAAGGGGCATGTATTTGCAGGGGTCGCGATCAAGGCGGCGGTCCGTGCCTTTGCGACGGTCGATAAAAAAGCGGTAACCACTCATGATTTACCCCATTTCGCCCGGTTGATAGTGGGCGTTTTTGAAGAAATTGGCGACTAGTTGTTCCAAGTCAACACAGTGTAGGTCTTTGCCGTTAGAATGCGCGTAAAATTTTGTAGCCTGTGGTGAAACTATGAAGCCAGTTGAAAACCGTATCCTGTCCATACTGACGGCAGAGTTCCAGCCAGTACATCTGGAAGTGATTAACGAGAGTCATATGCACTCAGTCCCGCCCGGATCAGAAACGCACTTCAAAGTCGTATTAGCGGCCCCCGCATTTGCAGGTAAGCGTCAGGTTCAGCGCCATCAAGCTATTTATGCCTGCCTCGCTAATGAGTTGCAAAATGGTGTGCACGCCTTGGCATTGCACACCTTTAGTCCGGAAGAGTGGTTGGCTAATGCAGCGGTACCGGCGTCGCCCCAGTGTCTTGGCGGAAGTAAGCACGACCATCAATAAAGACTGGCTGTACAAAAAACAAGCGCCTATAATGCGCCGCCCGATACATGGCTATCCGGTTTTCTGCACAACCCTACGTTTAACCCTACATCCTTAAGTACTATCTATGAGTCAGATTGTTGTTGCCGCACTTTATAAGTTTGTAAAACTGCCCGACTATGAAACCCTGGTTCCACGTTTGAAGACCCTGTGCGATGAACTGGGCATCAAAGGAACCCTATTGTTGGCGGAAGAAGGCATTAATGGCACTGTGTCGGGCAGTCGCGATGGCATAGATGCGTTGCGCGCTTTTCTGGATGCTGATGGCCGTTTTGATAATCTCAGTTACAAAGAATCCTTCTACGAAGAACAGCCCTTCTACCGTATGAAGGTCAAGCTTAAAAAAGAAATTGTCACCATGGGTGTGAATGGTATTGACCCACAAAAAATTGTCGGCACCTATGTTAAACCACAAGATTGGAATGCACTCATCAGCGATCCGGATGTAGTGGTCATTGATACACGTAATTCCTATGAGTATGAGATTGGCACCTTTGAGCGTGCGATAGATCCAAAAACCGAAACCTTCCGCGAATTCCCGGCTTATGTAGCCGAGAACCTCGACCCTGCCAAACACAAAAAAGTGGCTATGTTTTGCACCGGTGGCATCCGCTGCGAAAAATCAACCGCTTACATGAAAGAGCAGGGCTTTGAAGAGGTCTACCACCTCGAAGGTGGCATCCTTAAATATTTGGAGGAAGTTCCAGAAGAGGAAAGCCTGTGGCGTGGTGAGTGCTTTGTGTTTGATAACCGTGTGGCCGTCAACCACAAGCTGGAAAAAGGTGTTTACGACCAGTGCCATGGCTGTCGTTACCCCATCACCGAGGAAGACAAAAAATCCGAGCGCTATATGCTCGGTGTTTGCTGTCCGCGCTGTTATGACAAGCTGACCGTCGAACAAAAAACACGTTTTTCCGAGCGGCAAAAACAAATTGAGTTGGCCAAACAACGCAATCAGGCACACATTGGCGTATTGCCTCCGGAGCGTCAATTGCGCCGGGAGCAAAAGTTGGAGCTGCGTGAAGAGCAACGGCGCAAATCTATGGCCGCGGATAATGCCGCCGCTGTAAACGGCTAAGTTGCCGCTAGCTTGGCTAAATAGCCAATAGCTATTTTGTCACATAAATAGTTTATGATTTAATGCAGGCTTCGTTAATAAACATCACATCAGTGGTAGCTATGAATTTTGAGGATTGGGTAGCCGATGCGGCTGCCGGTACAGCAACACACGCAAGTGGATTCAGTATTCGCATTGAGGGAAACCCCAAGGATCCGAGTGATGTCTATCCCGGTAAGTTTCCGGAGGGCATCAGTTTTGTCGATCAGGCGCGCCTGCTGCGATCGGGTCTGGAGTTTTTGGCAAAGTCTGGCGGTAGTGCGCCTAAATCCTGGCAGAGTAGTCCGGTTCAGGATGCAAAATCCGAGGCGATTAAAGCACGTGAAGAGCTGGCAAAGCACTTTGCCGAGCGTCCAGATAAACCGGATCGCCCCGTACTGTCTTTGAAAAAGAAAACCTGATAGGTGTGTTTATTTCCACTCAGGCATAAAAAAACCGGCTCAGTCATGGCCGGTTTTTTTATGGGTATTCATCGGGTGAATTGGGGCTTAAAGCAGACCGCGACGTTGCAATTCAAGATAGTGGTCATCCACATTTTTAAAAAGCTCATCAAATTTTTGCCCGGCAGCGGCTGTTACCAATTCCAGGCTTTCCACTTCAGCGCGTGGGCGCATCATGATTTTCTGCAGTTCATCGGCGGTATTGGTGAGCGACGACATAATCTTTTCGGTGCTCTCTTTATCGCGGAATATCCTGCCTTGCTCGGTTAATTGCATGTAGTTATCGCACTCTTGCAGCCAATCTTTGCGCTGCATAATGAAGTTGCGAATATTTTTGGCGCCGCCCCGGTGTGCTGTAGGCAGTTGTTTCTCGCGGTAGGCTTGGAGGCTTTTGCGGCCTTGTAATAAGAAATCCAAACTGGTGGTTTTGCAGTATTTAAGGTTGAGGTAACTGGCAAATTTAACGTTATTTGCCGTTTCGGCCTTGGCGCGCTTACAAGCTTCATCACACGCAAGGCTGAATTGTGAAAAACAAAATAGGGTGATGCACAAGAGTATCTTTTTCATAGGTTTCGCCGATTATTAAAGTTATTGGAAAGCTAAACAACAGACGTGTGATATAAATCACTTTTTAAGAAAGGTCAAGTATTGTAAATAAAATCAGTGCTATTAATTACCTATAGATCTATCACTGGTCCAAGTGGCTGGTTATTTAAATAACTGTATAAAAGGTAAAGAGTGGGGTAGGGGGCGTTAGTGAAGGGGGAGCTTAGCAAAGGTTTTTGCCGCAACACTTGGGTGTTGCGGCAATTAGTTGTTGTCTAATTAGCCTAAAAACCCCATTGGGCTTTTGGTGATAGCAACGCTGACAATATAAGCAAATACCACTAAAGCATCTACCCAGAGGATTTTTTGCAGGAGCACGTTGCGAACCTTAAATGCACCAACACCGAGAATGATAAATACAACCAAACCGATGAGTTTGGCCATAAGCCAAGGATGTTCACCTGGTTTCATCCCCAAACTGACGGCTAATAGGATGCCGCTCACCAGCATGATGGTATTGATAATGTGCGGGGCAATTTTCAGCAGTTTTTTGTTCAGTAGTGGTGAATTAATAAATAACAAAACACCACGTACAAAAAATATCAGCAGGGCGAGGGCGACAAACGTTAAGTGCAAGTGTTTAAGGGCTATATACACGGTGTTTTCCTTTTTAATGATGGATGGATCATTGTTGTATTAATTATCAGGGCTCAGCGCTTTGCCGACCAACGTTAGCATCTTGTCATTCAGCGGCAGTGTTAATGCTGCAGCATGACCAGTGGGTGACATTTTATTCCAGGTCTTGCGAATAATATCGATGAGCTTGGCCTCCTCGTGTTTGCCTGCAAAATCCTCCAGATAAAACTCGATGAATACCAGACAAATAACATCCTCAAGGGTTTGAACTTCTTCATCGCGCTTGAGGCTGCGTTTTAGCAGTAGGTCTTTTACCCGTGCAATAACCGCATCTTCATACCCTTGGCTGGCCATAATCTCACCGGCAATATCCCCATGCATTTGTGCCAAATCCAGTCGCCACTTTTTGTAGCCGGTACGATCCATGGGGTAATCGGAGCGAGGGATTTTCCAGCGGCAGATATGTTGGCTGCGTGCCGCCAGTTGTAGGGGTTCAGATGCGTGAGGACAAAACTGCGCCAGTCGTGCGCTCATGCGTTGGCCATAAATCCATTCTTTGGCAACAACCTTGCCATCCACTATTTCAGTATTAGGGTCTTGCAGGTTGGCCGTATCAAAAGCGGCGAGGGTGGCGTCCAGACGTTGGGCGTTAATCATTGTGGATACTCGTGGTGGTTAACAGTGGCTGTCGCCATTGGCGATGTTGCGCAGCTGTTCCATATTGGTAATCAGTACTTCTTTTTTATCAACAGAAATGACCTGTTGTTTTTGCAAGCGAGTAAAAATCCGGCTGACGGTTTCAATGGTCAAACCGAGGTAATTGCCAATATCTGTTCGCGACATGGGTAAGCGGAATGCATTGGCCGATAACTGGCGGCGGCTATTGCGGCTGGAGATGCTTAACAGCAGGGCTGCAATGCGCTCCTCGGCACTACTTTTACTGAGCAAGGTAATAATTTGTTGGTCCTGAGTGATTTCGCGGCTCATTAACTGGAAAAAATGACGCTGCAAATTGGGAATTTGCAAACTCAATTCTTCCATGCGATTAAACGGAATCTCGCATACAGACGCCGTTTCCAGTGCAATGACCGAGTTGGTATAACGGTTATCTGCAATACCGTCCATACCGACAACTTCACCGGGTAAATAAAATCCGGTGACTTGCTCTTCGCCGTTATCACTCAGTGTCAGTGCTTTTACGGCACCCGAGCGAATGGCATAAACGGAGTGGAAGTGATCATTGGCGCGGTAGAGATAATCGCCTTTTTGCAGGGGTTTGCCGCGCTGGATGATGCTGTTCAAGCGATCAATATCTTCAATGTGCAAGCTGATCGGCAAGCAGATAGTGTTTAAACGGCAATTTCCGCAACTAACGCGCTTATCGTGAGGGCAGCTGGAATCCTGGGTTTTTACAATGTGTTGATTAGCTGTCATAAGTCCACCACCTCAAATAAGTGACCATGGCCGCGAAACCTGCGGCAATAGTGTAATAAGCGATTGTTGCAGCTTTAATGGAGGCGGTAAATAGTTGATTTGGCTCAATTGTCCGCGGAATTTGCATTCGGCAGATGGGGGCTTGCCCTGATGTATGGATATAACTAAAAAGCAGGTGGCTTTCTTAAAAAGCCCTCTTTACTTGGGGCTGACTGAATAATATATTGGTTCGGCTGGCCAGTTAGCAGCATTATTTATGGTAAGTCGCATCGTTGTTCTAGCAGTAAATCTATTAGCACCTCGTTCTGTTTTTCATAAGTAACATCTGAATCCGCCAGCGCAATCCCACTTGGGGTATTCATTTTTATTTTAAGAAAACATCGAGGTTTATTATGGCTAGAAGTACTGGCACCGTTAAATGGTTCAACGAATCTAAAGGTTTTGGCTTTATTGCAAGCGAAGCTGGTCAGGACGTTTTTGTTCACTACAGTGCAATCAGCGGCTCAGGTTTCAAGACCTTGGCAGAAGGTCAGCGCGTAGAATTTGACGTAAAGCCCGGACAAAAAGGCCCACAGGCTGAAAATGTAGTTGGTCTTTGATCGTATCCTCGCGAACGCAAGAGCAATAAAAAAATCCGCCCGGGTAACCGAGGCGGATTTTTTTATTGTTTACAAATGCTTTGTTATTTCAACGATTCTGTATTGTTGATTAACCATGCAGCAGAACCTACTAGCGCTGCTTTGTCATTCACAATCAAACGAATCGATATGTCACTGACGTAGCCGGTCATTGGCCCCTTATTTTTGTAGCGCTCAAGAAAGTGTGATTCGGGCAATAGATCTACCAGTTTTGGGGTAATGCCCCCGCCAATCACTACGCCACCTTTTGCGCCGAGGGAAAGCGCTTTGTCACCTGCGACTTCACCTAGCACGTCACAAAACGTCAATACTGCTTCGCGACAGAGTGGGTCTTGATTGGCAATGCCTTTGGTGCTCACATCGGCTGGTGTATAAGGCTGCGCTTCAACGCCTTCATTGTGCGCCAGGGCTCTGTAGAGTGTTACCAAGCCGCCGCCGGAAAGAATATTCTCCACAGAGACATGGTTCTGCTCTTTCAACAGAAAGGCTTTGATATCCAGCTCTTTTTCATTGGTTGGTGCGAAGCTGGCGTGGCCTCCTTCGGTGGGGATGATTCGCCAGTTGTTTTGGCTAGGCACTAGCGCGGCCATGCCAAAGCCCGTACCT
>JACCDS011703089.1_pt1 | contig 20737 bp, 3 predicted proteins | sample 7446441 | NCBI WGS metagenome assembly JACCDS01 (sample SAMN15323445, study PRJNA562643) | freshwater metagenome | isolation source: river surface water | place: USA:Blue River Watershed | collected 2017-08-17
ACGCCGACCAGTTTCAACGAACACCAGAACGGCACACAAATTACCTCGGTGAACTCCAGCCTGTACTGGCTGGCGACCTTCCCGAGCAGCACGTTTGCAACGGGCGACTACTTCCGCATCGAGTTTGTGGGCGTGGGCACTACGGGTAGTCTGGTATGGACCGATAACACCAGTAACTACGCTCGCTGGAGCTCGGATGCACTGTCACTCGCACCGGATGTGACGCAGCCGACAGCAACGCTGAGCGCGGCGACCATCAACGCCAGCGGCTCTGCCTCGGTTCAGAGCTCCAAAACCGGCACGGCGTATCTGATCAATTCAAATGTGTCAGTGGCAACAATAGCGGACATCACCTCGGCAGCAGACAACCAATGGAATTCTGTTGCTATCAGCAGTGCCAACAGCAACACCAATTTGTCTGCTGCGGGCCTGCAAGATGGTTTGTACCGTCTGTACTCAGTAGACACCACTGGAACTCTTTTGTCGGCTGTTTCAAGCAATTCGGTGACTGTGGATAGTACTGCCCCAGCGGTTACTCTGGCCGCTGGTCAGCACGCAGTTGCAGGCGGTAATGCTGTGGTGCGTAGCTCAGAAGTCGGAACGGCCTACCTGGTCAACTCAACAGTAACGGTCAGCAGCCTTGCAAGCATCACCGGCGCTGCAGATGCCAATTGGAATTCGGCCAGCATAAGCTTGGCCAATACCGATACCAACCTTGCCACCACAGGGTTGACGCCCGGCACCTACAAGTTGTACTCAGTAGACACTGTGGGCAATTTGTCGGCTGCGTCTTCTACTACTTACATTGTCGATCAGCCGCCCACTCTCAGCACGATTTCCTTTACCAATTCAGCTGGAACTTATACCCTGGGCGATGCAGTGACTATCACGGCCGTAGCTAACACCGCCATGAACGCAGGCTCTGTATTCACTCTGCATTTGGCTAACGCCAACAACACGGTTGACAAGTCGATCACCATGACGCGCGATGCAACAGATGCTACCAAGTATGTGGGAACATGGAATGTGGGGTACGATGGAATCCTGAGCAAAGTGGGAAGCATCACTTTTGATGACCCATCACATATTCCAACGAATCAGTCGTCGGCGACAACTCTGGTAACGACGATTCCGACGGTCTCGTTCCCAAATATGGGGGTGGTCCCAGACAGTGTTGCTGACTTTAACAACAACGCGCAGACTCTCTACACAGGCAATGTTCAAGCGGGTCAAATTGAGCAGGAGCCCTTCAACCCCAATGTCTGGGTATTTGAATACACCTTCACAGGTATTCAGGCAAACGTCAACAATGTTCACGTTAAGAACACTACCACCGGGGTCACATACGACTTCTCTACAGCTAACAAATCTTCGGATAACTACGGCCTTAACATCAGCAACAATGATTTGGGGACATATAGCGGGGCGACAGGAAATGGCGCAGTGATCTCAGACTCGTTGATGTTCTACATGAAAAACGCCACCATGCACACCAACGACAGCTATCAAATTTACTTCGGTAACACGATGGTGTTCTCTGGCCAAGTGATCTGACCTGGGCCGGCGCCGCTTCCAACTTCGAGCGTCAAGCGCTCGCAGTTGGAGGCGCTGCAGCCTCTTTAACCGTTCCAGCTACCGTCCACATCCCCACGCAGCACGCCCACCAGCGCAATCGCTGAATGGTCTGCGTCAAAGAGCTGGTCGATGGCATGGGGCGTGGTGTTGGTTTTGCTCAGTGGCTGGCCATTGGCGCCTGTCACAACGGCCGTGCTGCCGCTGCCCGTGATGTCTGCCGCATCCACAAACACCCATTGCGGTGCGGCGGTGGTTGATTTGCCCAGGTAGTACTTCAGCAGGCTCAGCACGTCGGTCAGTGTCACGCCGCCCACGCCATCGAAATCAGCCGCGATGAAATTCAAGGGCGAGGCGTAAGTGCTGGGCAACGCTTTGCCCAAATAAATTTTCAACGCGGCCAGCACATCGGTCAGGGTGATGGCGGCTTTGGCATTGCTGGGGGCTGCGAGGCTGGGCGCAAGGGTGATGATGCCGTCGTCTGTGCCGTCGGTGTCTGCCACGCCTTGCAGCAACACACTGCCTTGGCTGTTGGTCTGGCCCGAGACGCCACCGGTGCTGAACACGGCGCCACTCAGCTTGGGTGCCGTGCCGCTCAAGCTGGCGTTCCAATAACGCGCTGTCACCGCAATGTCTACGCCAGGCGGCTTGGGGGCCACCGTCCAGGTCAAGCTGCTGCTGACCGATGCTCCCCCTGAGTCTGTCGCATTGACATTCACCGTCCACGCTTGTGCGGTGTCGCCCACCACATCCACGCCGGGTTGCGCGGTGAAGCTGCGGCTGGCGGCATTGAAGGTCAGCCAACTGGGCAAGGCCTCGCCAGATTCGAGGGTGGCGGTGTAGCTGAGGCTGCTGTCATCCACATCGCTGAAGCTGTTGCTGGCCAAGGTGTAGGTCAGCGAACGACTTTCGGCCACGCTTTGGTTGACCAAGGCATTGCCGATTTGCGGGCTGTCGTTGCTGCCCTGCATCACCAACTGCAACACGGCAGGGGTGGGCGTGTTGATGCCATCGCTCACGGTGTAGCTCAGCATCTCTTTGAGCGACTGGCCTTCGTTGAGCGCCTTCAGCGCGGCGTTGCTCGCATCGGGCTCAAAGTACAAGGCGCCCTCGCGCACAGTGATTTGGCCGTAGCTGGTTTTCAAGCTGCTGAGGGTGCCCAGGGCCACGCTGCCCACTTTGATGCCGCTGACCGTCAAGGTGTCTTGTTCGGGGTCGCTGGCGTTGGCCAGCAAGTTCAAGACTTTGGCCGTGTCGCCATCGAAGCCGCTGCCGGCCAGCTTGAAACTCGTTTGGTTGAGTGAGACGCTGGGGGCCAGGTTGATGCGGTCCAACGCCACCGTCAAGCTGGCAAGGCTCTTGCGGTCATCCATGCCCGCGCCATCCGACACTTGGTAGGTGAAGACATCGTTCGCAATTTGGTTGGCGCCAATGGCCGCAGACTTGCTCGGGTCCTCGGTGTAGGTGTAGGAGCCGTCGTTGCGCAACATCAAGCTGCCGTACTGTCCGATGAGGGTGAGGGTGGTGGACACCGAACCCAAGCTGCCTGTTTCCCCCGCGGCCGCCGCGCCCACGGTTTTGTTGTAACTGGTGTCGGCCGTGTCGTTGTTCAGCACCGAGCCTTGCACGGTCAAGCCGCTGCGCGCGCCGCTGGTGCTGCCCGGCAAAGACAAGCGCACCTGGTCGTTCACGGCCAAGGGCGCCGCGCCTGCCTGAGACACAAACACCTGGCCCACCTTGGAGAGCGCCAGGCCCATGCCTTGGCTCAGGTTCACATCAATGCTGGTGCTGCTGGTGTCGCCGGAAATCACAGCTTGCGCCACCACCGACTGCGCCTGCGCGCTCACCTGCTCTTGTGCCACGATTTGCGCTGCCACGATGGTCACCAGCGCAGCGGCTGTGTCCACCTTGCCAGAGGTGGCCCCTTCGCTCAAGGCCTTGTTCACAATCGTGTCGATCGAGGTGTTCACCTCCGACAGCGCAGAGCCAATGCTTTGGCTTTGCGCTTTCAAAACCTCTTTGGCCGTGCTGTTGGCCTGTGTGGCAAACGCCGTGTCCGCAGCCGCATTCAAGGCGCTGCTGATGAGTTCGGAACTGCCCAGGTTCAGTGTGCTGCCCGCAGCCGTGGCGCTGGCCGCAGCCACCAGCGAGCTGGCCACGCTGTCCACCACATTCAAGCTGTTGTTGGCACCCGCTGCCGATGCGGTGTCCACGGCCACCTGCATCAGGTTGGCCACTTGCAGCGCCGCCTTTTGAACCTTCAAGGCGTCGCTGGCTTGCGTGGTGTTTTGGGAGGATGCCACCGGGTCGAAGCTCAGCAAATCCAAGCTGCCCGTGACACCCAGCACCGACTTCACCAGCGTCTGTGCCTGCTCGGCCGTTTTGCCCGAGGCCACCGCAGACTGCACCAGCGTCGTGATGGGGTTGATCACCTTGGCACCTTCGGGGGCCGACAAGCTGCCGTTGAACACCGTTCCCGTGGACAAATCCACGGTGGGCAAGGAGCCATCGGCATTGAAGGTCCAGCCTTGAATCTTCAGGCTGCCGGTACCGATCAGTCCGTCGAAGTTGCCGCTGGCATCGGTGAGGGTCCAGGGCTCGGCATCAAAAAAGCCGTTGCCATTGACATCAAGGTATTCACCGTCCTCGACTTGCTGGTTGTTGTTTTTATCAACCAGGGCTTCGCGGGTCCATTGGCCATCGCCGTTTTCATCGATCCAGACCAGGGCGTTGACCAGGTAGCCGTCTTGCACCACGCCCTTTTGAATTTTGGGCGCTTCGGGTTGTGACAGCACAACGGCCGTGGGGATGGCCGCCGCCAAGTTGTTGACCAGCAAGCCGCCGTCTGTCAAGGACAAGGGCAGGCTGGCAACATAGGCGTCAAGCTTCAAGTCGAAATGCGATACCAGCTGGCCAGCGCTCAGCGACTTGGCCGAGGGCGCCAGCAGCAGCAGGTCGCTGTTGTCCACGCCGGTCATGAAGGCCCAGCCCGCGTTTTTGCTGGCGGTCACCTTCTCGATCGTTGCGGGCAGTTGCAGCGACAACTCCAGGCTGGTGGTTTGCAGCTTGTTGCTGCCCGTGTAGAACACGTCAAAGGACAGCCATTTGTCTTTCAGAACAGCATGGCGGAACTCGAACACCGAACTGCCCGTGCTCGCAGGTAGCGACAGCACAGACAATTGCAAGGGCGCGCTGCTCCACTGCAAGCCATAAGGGTCTGTCGCTTTCAGGGTGAGGTTGTAATTGCCGGCCGCGCTCAGGTCGGGCGCACCTTTCAGCGTGAGGGTGCTGCTGTCAAACTTCAACCAAGCGGGCAGGGCATTGCCGTTGGTGAGGGTGGCCGACCAGCTCAGCGCCTTGTTCTCTGGGTCTTGCACGCTGCCGGAGGGAACGGTCCAGGCAAACGATGTTTTTTCAATGGCGGTGATGTAGGGTGACCAGGCCAGTACCTGTTCAGGCGGTGCATTGGGCGCCACCGGGGCGCTGGCCTCGGTCGACAGGCTCACGGCTTGGCCCGACAGGTTCAGATAGCTCACGGCACAGTGGATGGATTGCCCCACCCAGCTGGCGTTCAACTGCAGGGCCTTGCCAGTTTGGCCACTCAGCGCTTGGCCATCGGCAAACCACTGGTAAGTAGGGCTTGCCTGAGGCCCCAGATCGTTGAGGTCTGCTGAAACTTGCAGTGTGCTGCCTCGGACAGCCTCTCCCTGAAGGGTGACACTGCTGCCGGGAACCAGGGCAACGCTCAATGTCGTCCCCTCACTCAGGCCACGTATTCAAACCAGGTGGTGTCGGTTGTGGCAATTTTGACGCCGGCCAGCGTGACCTGAAGCCCACCCCATGTCAGCACAGTGTCCGTTGTGGTTTGCGTCACCACGGCCCCAGAACTCGTGCCCCCCAGCAAGCGCACCTTGTCACCGCTTGCAAAGTCGGTGATGGTGTCTTGGCCACTGTTGGACGCAAACAGGAACACGTCATTGCCAGCGCCGCCGGTCAAGCTGTCATTGCCAGCGGCGCCCAGCAAAATGTCTGCGCCATCGCCACCGCTGATCTGATCTGCGCCTTGGCCGCCCCAGACCGTGTCGTTGCCGGTGCCACCGAGAACAGAAAAGCCGGACAAAGCGAACTTGAGGGTGGTCAGGTCGATCAGGTCGTTGCCCGCACCGCCATCAATCGATTCAATCGCTACCAAGCGCCCGATTTCAGTGGCAGCTTGTGAGTTCAGTTGCGAAAACGTATCGTCCACAAACAGGGCATCGTTTCCAGACGTCAGGGCCACGGCGTCCGCTCCTTCGCCGCCGTTGCTGACCGATTCATAACGGTTCATGCCGTTGAGCGAGACATACTTGTTGGCTGTGCTTTGCACGCCGGCTGCCACCAGAAAATCGCTTTGGGCGCGGTAAGAGCTCGACCAGCTGCCACTGGGGGTCAGCGCAAGGCTGTCATTGCCAGCACCGCCCAGCAAATAGTCTCGTCCCTGACCGCCTTTGATGACATCGTCGCCATCGTTGCCCGCGATCACATCGTCGCCAGTGCCACCCTCCAACGAGTCATTGCCAAGGCCACCGTTCAAGGTGTCATTGCCATCGGCGCCGTTCATTGAATCGTGGCCATCCAAGCCGTCGAGTTGATTGGCTGCGGTGTCGCCAGCAATGGTGTCTGCGAAAGTCGAGCCCTGCACAGCCTCAATGCCGATCAGGCGGTCGCTGCCGCCCCAGCCATCGTTCGCGGCGGCCAGGGTGGACAAATCAACGCTGATGCCTGCGGGCGCGTTGTTGTACTCTGACCAGTCAAAACCAGCGCCACCATCGAGACTGTCGTTGCCCGCGCGTCCGTCAAGCCGGTTGGTGGACTCGTTGCCAATCAGGATGTCGTCGTAGCCAGAGCCTTCTGCGCCTTGAATGTTGACCAGCTGATCGACGTCACCCCAGCCGTCCTTGGCCACCCCTGTGTAGCCCGTCTGCACAACATCGGTGAGCGCGGAAGTCGGCGCTGTCGCACCGGCTTTGGCCGCAAGCCACACCACCACACCGGCGATGTCGTCCATGTAATGGGCCTTGTTGGTGCCGGCGCCTCCGTCAATGGTGTCAGCGCCCTTACGACCCATAAAGGCCTCCGTCACACTGCTGTCTGAGCCGCGAATTTTGTCGGCCAGGTTAGAGCCACTGATCAACTCGATGCCGATCAAGGTGTCTGTGGTACCCCAACCGTCTTGAACCTGGTTAGACGACTTGCGCATGTCCACATCAATTGCATAGGGCGAGGTTCCGTAGCTGGCAAAGTCAAGCCCCGCGCCGCCATCGATTGTGTCGTTGCCCGCATTGGCTTGAAACCACTCCGCTACCAAATTGCCGTCACCGTTGGCAGAGCCAATAAAGTAGTCCGCGAAGTTGGACCCCGAGAACCCTGTGATGCCACCATTGAAAGTGTCTTTGCCAAGGCTTGAATATCCTGGGGCCGATTTGTCTGCCAGGTTCAGCGCATCGGAGCCGACCGATACATCGGCCCGCACGCCAACGAGCGCGTTCTCATAATTGACGCGCGTGTTGCCGCTGCCATAAATGACATCGTCGCCACCCCCAGGCAAGAAGTCGTTGGTCGCATAGGCCGACGAACTTTCGGCTTTGTAGTAACCCCTGGCATCCAAGGTGTCCGCAAAATCGGTGGCAATCACCGACTCGATGTTCTTCAGCGCGTCAACACCCACTGAACTGCCGCCTGTGGCCGTTCCATTCAAGATGGTGCCATCGGATTTCTTGGTCGACAAGACCACAGAAATTCCCTCTGTGGCATTGCTGTACACGGCGCGGTCGTATCCGTCGCCCCCGTCAATCGTGTCATTGCCCGCTTCGCCGCGGAAAGACTCAAAATCCCAGTTGCTTGCCACGCCACCAATCAATGTGTCGGCAAACTTGGTGCCGCCAATTTGCTCGACACCTGAAAATTTGAGGATGCCATAACCAGCGATGTTGCTCAGGTCAGCCTGCGTAGAATTGAGGTCAAAGGTGATGCCGCCTGATTTTCCGGCGGCATTGGTCATGGTGCTCTGGTTGGAGAAATAAACGCCACTGCTGCCGTTTCCAATCAGGGTGTCAGAGCCGCCGCGAAGGTTGATCCAATTCGTGGATTTGCCATCCAATGCACGGCTCGCAAAGCCCTGGTAGCCCAGGACATAGCCTGAAAAATCAATGGTGTCATCGTAGCTGGAGTCTTCCATGCCGGTGATGTAAGACAGTGTGTCTGTACCGGCTTTTTGGCTTGTGTTGCCACTGGGGGAGGTGGTGGTGCTGTCAAAATATTGCACTTGCCCTGTGCTGCCGTTCCAGCTGACCTTGATGCCTTCATTCGAGCCACTTTTGGGCGCGACCCACCAGTAGGAGACCTGCAAGCCGTTGACGCGGTAGTTGATGGTGTAGGAAGGGTCAAAGGGGCTCAGGCCGTAGGGCGCTTGAGAGAACGTGTCCGAACCGCCCATGCCGCTGACCCACACATTGCGAATGCGCGGGTCGGCCAAGTTGAAAGCGTCTGAATTGACCGTGCCGTAAAGGTTTTCGATGCTGCTGGCGATGTCCACGCCGAGCACAACGTTGTTGGCATCGAACTTGGTAATGGCAAAGTACGATGATTTGCTGGCATCAAACTGCGACTTGATGCTGACGTGGTGAATGACGCTGCTGGCCGGGCCGCCTGGGCCGGTGGTGTAGTAGTAAAGACGGTCTGTCCCGCTGCCGCCGTCGATGGAGTCATCCCCAACGCCGCCGTAAATCGCGTCGTTCCCATCACCCGCCAGGATGCTGTCGTTGCCATCAGGCGACATGGCCGCATTGTCTTTGCCATAGCCCCGAAGCACGTCATCGCCGGCAAAGCCCTCGATGGTGTCGTCGCCAGAGCCCCCTTGAAGCGTGTCGGCGTTCGGGGTGCCAGAAACGTAAATACCCTCGGGAATGTATGTCACAGACATGGCTGTCTCCTCAATCTGATAATTTCAACAATGCTATCAGATTGAGGTGAAAGCCAAGTGTGAACGCTGTGTAAATCAGGCGCTCAGGCCTGCACCCAGCTCCCGTCCACATCCCCGCGCAACACGCCCACCAACTCCACGGTGGAGACGGTGCCCAGGTCCACGTCCACCACATGAGGCGCAGCCGCCGCCTTGGAGACGTTGCCTGTGGTGCCGGCAATGTTGCCGCTGCTGTCCACATCGGCCGCATCCACAAACGCCCAAGCGGGCGAGGCGGTGGTGGTTTTGCCCAGGTAGTACTTCAGCAACGACAACACATCGCTCAGGTTCACCACGCCATTGGCATCGAAGTCAGCGGCAATGAAGTTGTAATTGCTTTTGTAGTTGGTGGGCAAGTCTTTGCCTAGGTAAACCTTCAAGGCGGCGAGCACATCGGTCAAAGTGATGCCCGCTTCCGAGGCCTTGGTGGCGGTCACAGTTTTGGTGGCGTTCACGGTGAACAAGGCGGCACCGCTGTCTTGGGCCAGGCCTCCCAGCGAGAAGGCGCCCGTGCTGTCCGAGGTGCCGGTTTGGCCGCCGCTTGTGACGCTCACGTCCTTGAGATTCACCGTGCTGGCTTTCCAGAATTTGGCCACGCCCGTGAGCGCATAGCCAGACGGCCCCACGGTGTTGGTGGCGTCCGAGCTGAGTGATTCCGAGTTCTTCAGGCCATCCAGGTAAGACACCTTCACCCGCACCTTGGCGCCCAGGTCTGCGCTGGTCAGCACATAGGCGTTGGTGTTGGCATTGGCAATGTCCGACCAGGTGCCGTCCGATTGGCGCTCCCATTGGTAATTCAACTCGCCCAGGGTGTCGGCATCGGCCAGTGTGGCGGTGTTGGCCGACAAGGCCTGACCCACGCGCGCAGCACCGCCCAGGGTGACGGCGCCTGTGGGCGCATGGTTCACCGGGTCTTTCAGCTGGAAGGTCTGGGCATCGATCGCCAGGCCATCGTAGGCCGAGTCGGCGCTGACCACGCGAAACTTCAGCTGGCCGCTGTGGTCGCCTTCGGTCAAGCTGTCGGGAGTGGCGGTGACAGTCAGGCTTTGTGCCGTCGCATAATTTTCTGCGGTGAACGTCAGCAAGCTCTTGGACAGCACCAGCTGGCTCGGCGAGGTCTGCTCCAGGTACACCAGCACAGCGCTGGTGGGCGCGCTGTTGAGCTTGAACGTCAGCGTCTCGCTGTAGCCCGACTCCGTGCTGATCGCCCGCTCGGTCAGGCTCAGGCTGCCGTCCGTCGTGGTGGTCACGCCTGTGGATTGGCTGACCAAGCGCACGGTCTGGTGCATGTTGGAGCTGCTGCCTGAGGCGTCAGGCGCGTTGCTGGAGTCATAGGCCTGGACCACCAAGTCCAGGGTGCCCTCGGTGGTGCCCGCCACCACATAGGCCTTCTCCATTTGCGCGGCCGTCATCAGATCGCCGTTGGTGTAGGCGGTTGCGCTGCCATCGGCTTCAATGATCTTGATCGCGCCGGTGGCGTTTTGGCCTGTGGCGCTGGTCAACGCCACTTTGTAGCTGGCAATGGTTTGCGTGCCCGCCGTCACATCGGCATCGCTCACGCTGAACAGGCTCTTCAAGGCCACCTTGCTGGTGGCGTCATTGGTCGACACTTTGAGCGAGCGCACCACCTCGGTGGTGATGTACTCGCCCGGCTTGCCCGAGCCCACGGTGTCCACGGTGATCACCGGGGTGTCATTCAGGTCCAGGGTGTCGCCGCGCACGCGCAAGGTGTAATTGCCCGTGTCGACGGTTGCGCCGGTCTTGGCCGACACAGTCACCACAAAGCTGGTGGCGCTGCTGTATTTGGCACTGTCGATCTTGAAAGATGCCGACTTGCCCACGCTCGCGCTCAGCGCCACGCCTTGCACGGTCGTCAGCGCCTGGTCGCCGCTCCACAAGGCCAGGCTGACATCCCACTCGGGGGCGTTGTCATCGCCACTGGTGGCGGCAAAGTCGATGTAGAAATCAGAGGCGGAGGCGGTGGTCAGCAGCCAGGCGTCTTTGTCGTCCTGGGCCGACAGCGCGCCGGTCATCCAGGCATTGGCCACCAGGCGGTTGCCAGCGTCGACGGCCAACGACTTGCTGTCATTGCTCAGTGTGGACTCGATGCTTGGCGAAAAACTGGCCCGTACCTGGTAATCGGCATCGCTCCAGTTCGAGGCATTGACCTTGACAAAGTAGGTGCCCGCGGCGGGCGCGTTCACCAGCAGGCTGCTGCTGCCGCCGGCCAGGCCCAATTGCGCCGGCGCAAACACCAAGGCGGTGGCGGCGCTGGGGGTGCCTGTCAGGGCCGTGTCCAGGGTCAGCGTGGACGTCCCGCCACTGGGGGTGGTGGCGCCCACGACGGTGTAGATCACCGTGTCGGCATTCGACGTTGCCAAGGTGAAGCGGCTGCCAATGGCAATCGCCGATGTCAAACCCGAAACCAGCAAGGAGGTGCCTGAGTTGGTGCTGCCCGACACCACGGGCGTGCCCACCGACGCGGTGCTCAGCTGGGTCAGGTAGTCGCCATTGGCATCCAGCAGCGCCACTTCCCAGGTCTTTGTGGAGGTGACCAGGGCGTTGCTGAAGTCCAGCTTGATCAGGCCGGCGCTGCCCACGTTGATCTTGAAATAGTCCAGGTCGGACGAGCTCGCCAGCGCGGCCTTGTTCCACACGCCCGAGTCAATCACATTGGCCGAGTCGGTGTTGTCGTTGGGTGCGCCTGTGCTCAGGGGGCTTTCTGATTCATAAGCCATGGTGATGCGTCCTTGGTTTTAGTTGTTGTTGGATGGCCTGACTTAGAACGACGGCATGACTTCAAAGTTGTCCGCCGTCAACTCGTTGAGTGTCACGCCGACCAAGCGCACCGTGTTGCCCGCGCCAAAGTCAAAGACGGTGTCGGCCCCTTGCTGGCTGCCTTTGGCCAAAGCCTCGGCCACCGTGTCCACCCCCGAGCCATTCAGGCCGTCGGTGTCGCCAATGCCCAGCAGCAAGGTCAGCACGTCGCCGCCTGCACCCGTCAAGAAGTCTTTGATGGTGTCGATGCCGGCCGCATCGGGAATCACGTAGTGGTCGCTGCCGTTCATGCCCACGAAGACTTCGTTGGCTGCAGTGGACACCATCAGGTCGCTCAGGTCCGTGCCGGTGAACAGGGTGGACACTTCCAGCCCCGTGGCACCCCAGGCCGCCGTCTTGGAGGTCTTGAACGACAAATCCACGGCCGCATCAGAAAACACCACCTGCTCGATGTTCACCAACTGGTCGGTGCCGGTGTCGGTGCCCGTCACCTCGTACCAGCGCTCGTAACTTGCCGCGGTGGTGGCGGTGCTGGTGTCTGCGTTGGTTTCCGTGATGGTCAGTGTGGTGGTGTCGGCCGGGGACGCGCCCAGTGCGTCGGCCAGCGTCAAGCTGTTGCCAGAAATGGCCTCGATCTTGTACGGCCCGTAGGTCGTGCTCGACGTGCCTGTGGTCGTGACCGCGTAAGACACAAACATGCCGGCTTCCAGGTTGGTGGCCGAAGCCACCACCAAGGTCTTGCCAGATTGGTCAGCACCACTGACGGTGTAAGAGCCGCTGACGGTGTGGGTGCCATTGCTGACCGTGGGAATCACGGCAAACAACATGTCCTTGCCCTTGAGCGACAAGGTACCGCCCGAGGCGGTGGCTGTGAACTCTGTGGTGCTGGTGTCCACCGCGGTTTGAATGGCCGCCGCAAAAGCCGTGGCTTGCGTGGCCAAGTCGCTGGAGGTGGCCACATGGCTCACGGTCTTGGCGCCCACGGTGACCGACAAAACGTCACCCGCCTCCAAGGTCCCGGACAAGGTGAAGCTGGCTTTTTCCCAGGCGCTGAGCGTGTAGGTGGCCTGCTTGCCGGTGTAGAACACGCGGTCCATGTTCGGGTTGCCTGCGGCATCCAGGCCACTGTTGCCACCCCCGTTCACCACGTCGTTGCCGGCGCCTGGGGTGATGTCGTCGCCCATGCCGCCACCGGTGAGGGTGTCGTTGCCAGCGCCCGCATCCATCACGTTGGACAGCGTGCTGCTGCCCACCACGGTGTCCGCGGTGTCAGTGCCCGACACAATGCGGGTGTCGATTTTTTGGTTGCCGTCGGTGTCCACTTCCTTGCTGGTGATGGCTTGTGTGCCCAGCTTGAAAATCCGGTCCGAAAACACCAGCTCTTCAATGCCCGACAAAGTGTCGGTGCCATCTGAGCCCTGGTTTTTGTGCTCCACCGTGGTCACGCCGTTGTTGGTGGTCACGTTGTAGTCGGCATACTTGCCGCTGAAGCGCGCACGGTCCACGCCTTCGCCGCCCACCAGGCTGTCGCTGCCGGCGCCGCCTTCCAACACATCGGCGCCCGTGCCACCGGTCAAGGTGTCGTTGCCCAGGCCGCCCATGAGGTTGTGGTTGATGGCCTCTTTGCCCGTGGCCGGGCTGAGGTTGTCGCCGGTCGAGGCCAAGTCCAGGCCGCGCACTTCGACCAAGTCGCTCACGCCGTCCTTGTTCAGGTCGCGCTCCTGGCGGTCCACCACCAGGCTGACAAAGCGGTCAGAGAACTGCACGCCCTCGATGCCCACCAGCGTGTCTGTGCCCTCTGTGTCGGCGTCGGTGGCGGTCGAAGCCACGGTGTACGAGCCGTCGGTGTTGGCCGTGATGGTGTAGGTGCTGACGGCGTTCTTGTAGGCCGCCACGTCGATCAAGGTGCGGCCATTGGCATCGGTGCCGTTGGTGCCCCCTTCGAGCGAGTCATCGCCCGCGCCGCCTTGCAGCCAGTCGCCGCCAGCGCCGCCCACCAGGGTGTCATTGCCGGCATCGCCTTTGAGGCGGTCGTTGGTGACATCGCCCTTGAGCAGGTCTGCGCCGTTGGTGCCCACCAGCTCAGCGCTGTCGGGGCGGCCATCGCCGTCCAGGTCTTGCACCGTCTTGGTGGTTTGCAGCATCACAAAGCGGTCCCAGAACCCAATGGCCTCAATGCCCGACATCACGTCCGAGCCGGTGCCGCCATCGGCATCGTCCCAGGAGTCGACGACACGAATTTGCATGCCTTCCGTGCCGGGGTTGGTGCTGGTCCAGGTTTCGCCATCTTGGCTGAACTCAATGGTGTAGCGCGCAAACGCGCCTTCGTAGCGCACCACGTCAAAGCCGGGGTTGCCCCAGGCATCGGTGCCGTTGGCGCCGCCCACGATGGAGTCGTTGCCCGAGCCCCCCATGAAGTCATCCGGGCCGGCGCCACCGATCAGGGTGTCGTCGCCCTCGTTGCCACGCAGGCTGTGGGACACCGCCTTGTTGGCGCTGGTGGAGATGTCGATCTTCTCGCCCAGCATCGAGCCCTGCACATACACATTGGTGATTTTGTTGGTCTTGGGGTCGCGGTTGATCCAGGAGTTCACACCCAGTTGCACCCAGCGGTCCTTGAACGACACGCCCTCGATGTTGATCAGAGTGTCCGTGCCATCGCCATCGGCCTGAGAGTCTGCGACTGTCACCGAGCCGTCGTTGTTGGCCGTGATGGTGTAGCGGTCAAAGTCGCCGTTGTAGCGCACGGAGTCACCGCGCACGTTGCCTTGCGGGTCCACGCCATCGCTGCCGCCATCGATCAGATCGTCGCCTGCGCCACCTTCCATCCAATCGGCGCCGGCGCCACCCTGGAGGGTGTCATTGCCTTCGTTGCCGCGCAGGTTGTCGTCGCCGGTGTATTTGTAGTCGTCCGCGCCCAGGCTGTCCGCGTAGCCAATCGCGTCATCGCGCGTGGTGCCGTCCACATACGCGCTGGTGATCACGTTTTGGCTGTCGCGCTGGAAGAAGGTTTGCATTTTCAGCGGCATCCATTTGTCGCTGAAGGAAATGGCTTCCACATTCACCAGCGCATCCACGCCTGTGCCCTGGAAGGCGGCAGGCAAACGGTCCGCCACAATCCAGCCCGGCAGGGAGGTTTGTGTGCCTGCGTTGGCAATCATGGTGTCAATCGCCTGGCCAATGCCCTGCAGCCCCTCGGTGCTCAGCTTACTCACCTCTGCATTGGTGGACACCACAGCGTCGCCACTGCCCAGGGTGTAGGTCAAGCCTTTGGTGCTGCTCAGGGTCCAGTTGCCATTGGTTTTGTTCAGCGTCACATCCACCAGCACGTAGCGAGAGAACTTGCCCTCGAAACGCACCTCGTCGCGCGTCTCGCCGCCCCATTGGTTGGTGCCCTCGTTCTTGCCGCCGTCCACAAAGTCGTTGCCAGCGCCCGGGCGAATCGACTCGCCGCCATCGCCGCCCACGTAGGCGTCATCGCCTTCACGCAGGTCAATGTCGATTTGCGTCGCCAGCAAGGCCGCTTCGGGCTTGCCCGACTTGCTCACCACGTCGGCAAACGACAGGGTGTTGGCCTTGTTGGTGCCGGTCACGTTCACCCAGTCCAGCTTGCCGTCGACGTTCCAGTCGTTGGCATTGATGCGAACCTCGGTTTCCAGCTGGCCATCCTGGAACATCAGGCTTTCCACGTTGAACACCAGGTCTGCACCCTCGCCGCCGAGGTCGCTGGCGAGGTTGTCCACCACCAGGCTGGCGCTGCTGTGCTGGCCATCGGCCAGGCCGAGGTTGCTGGCCGCCAAGGTCAGCACTTCCACCACGTCGCTGGTCAAATTGGTGTCGGTCACCGTGAAAACCCCGGCCGTCTTGTTGGCCACATTGCTGTCGCCAATGAACACGTTGTAATCGCCGTTGGTGCCCACCGCATTGATGGCCACACTGGACACCGTGTACTGGCTTTGCTTGCCCGAGAAGCGTGCCTGGTCCAGGTCACGCCAGGCGTCGCCGCTGGTGCCGTTGGCGCCGCCATCGAGCACGTCGTTGCCGCTGCCACCGTACAACTGGTCGCCACCGCCCAAGCCCTTGAGCACGTCGTTGCCGCCGTTGCCGTTGAGGTTGTCAGACTGCCCCGCAGCAGCGGTCACGCCGTTTTTGCGGATGTCGCCACTCAGGATGTCGCCAAACAAACTGCCCGACACGTTGCTGGCCGTCTGGCCGCGGTCATCGGTCCACTCCCAGCGGCCAATGCTCATGTCCACCCAGCGGTTGGAGAAGCTGATGCCTTCCACGCCCACCAGGGTGTCGGTGCCGAGCGAGCTGGGGTCATCGGCCGGCAACGAGTCTTGCACTTGCACGGCGGTTGTCTCGGCGGTGTCGTCACCGTCCAAGTCGACCATCACGGTGCTGACGGTGAAGCGCTCGAAGGGCGCGTTGTAGCGCGCAGAGTCATTGCGGGTGTTGCCCCACTGGTCGGTGCTGCCGTTGGCGCCGCCCACGATCAGGTCGTCCCCGGCACCGCCTTCCATGTCGTCACCCCCAGCGCCACCCATCAGGGTGTCGTTGCTGGCGCCGCCGGTCATCCAGTCGTTTTGCGCCGTGCCTTGCAGCAGGTCGGCAAAGTCGGTGCCGGTGGCATTGAGCGACTTGGGCCGCACGCCGTTGACGGCCTCTGCCGACATGTCGTCGTAATAGTTCAGGCGGGGCTTGATGTTGAAGGTCACGCCGTTGAATTCCAGACGCTCGATGTTGAGCAGGATGTCGGTGCCACTGCCACCATCCTCGGATGCGAGCAGGTCCGTCACCTGAATGCCATCCACCAAGGTGGTGTTGTCGGCGGCCGCTTGGCCCGCTGGCACCACGGTGTATGTTTTGCTGCTGCCAGTGCCACCCACTTGCACCGTCACGCCGCGCACATCAAAGCGCTCACGGTCGCCGGTGTAGCGCACCAGGTCCTGAATGTCCCATTCATTGCCCACCAGGCTGGCGCTTTCCACGCCACCGTCCAGGGTGTCATTGCCGCCGCGGCCATCGAGCTCGTCGCCGTGGGTGGTGCCGATCAGCACATCGTCAAAGAAGGTCCCGCCTACATAAGTGCGGTCCAAGCCATTGGACTTCCAGGTGTTGGTGCCCGGGGCAATGTCCAGTCGCGTGTCTCCAATTTGAATGTGCTCAATGTCAATCAGGGTGTCGATGCCAAAGCCAACCCCAGCTTTTTGATTGCTTTCGCTCAGTGCGGTCGCTTTCAAGTAGCCATCACTGTCTTTTTCAAGGGAGATCAGCGAAGCTGTGTCCACCACCCGGAAATAGACCTTGTCAGCAGTGCCTGTCACCGCACCGGTGGTGTCCACCAGTTTTCGAATTTCGAAACGAACCGGCAAGCTGTTCTTGTAGGTGGCCGTGTCACCATACTTGAAGGTGTTTGCGCCACTGACATCGGGGTCGGTGGTGCGATCCGCGCCACCAATGAGCACATCGTTTCCGATGCCGCCGACCAAGACATCGTCGCCTTCGTTGCCATAAATCGTGTCGTTGCCTGCCCAACCCTGGATGGAGTCGCTCTTGTTGGTCGTTGTGGAATCCACGCCCTGGAGGGTTTCAGCGGAGCGGTTGCCATCGATCCAGCCGGGGCTGGGGGAGGTGAGTGTGTAGTAGATGCCCGCAACCCCTGAGGTGGAGATGGTCTGCGTGTTTCCAGAGGTGGTGACGGTGTAAGGCGCGTTTGTCAGCGCATTCAATGAGGTCTGCACATCCACCGTGTTGGACACGGTGTAAGTCACAGCGGAAGTGGAATTGTTGATGTTCAGCGAACTACCCTCGAAAGAAATCGAGTCAATTCCCAACATCACGTCCACGCCATCTCCGCCCAAAGCGTCAGCCAGGGTGTCACGCACCACCACCACAAAATTGCTGTAGTCAAACATCTTCCTGTTGTTCACAGTGATGTAAGCATCGGTAAAAGTAGCGCCGCCATCGGTTTGGAAACTGCCGCGGTACACGTCTGCATTGATGTCAAACGCCGCAAAATCGGACGTGCCACGCACGTAAGTGGCGCGCTTGGCGCCAACTGCGCCAGAGGCGTCCATCTTGTCGTGAATTTCCACCGCATAGCGTGAAGCATCATCGTCATAGCGAACAATGTCCCACTGTGTGTCTGTGTAGTACGTTGTTTTGGCAGGTGTTGTGTCGACAGCGGCGTTCGAAACGGTGAAGCGCGTGCCGCCCGGGAAACCGGTTTTCAGCGGGTTGGTTTCACTCGCTGCCGTGCTGTAACCCCCAATCACCGTGTCATTGCCCGGGCCAAGTCGGGCAATGTCTTTGTGGACCGAGGGTGTGGTCGCTGCCGTGTAAGGGTCGTCGCCCAGTTCAATGTAGTCGTTGCCCTCGCCGGCATCCACGTAGTCTGAGCCATTGCCCGCGTCAACGGTGTCGTTGCCACCGTTCATGATGAACTGTTCCAGCGCAGGCGAGGCCAGGTCTTTGCGGCCAGAGGCCACATCACCGAACACCGTTCCAAAAAACTTTGACTCGGTGTTGTAGGCTGCGCTGCCGATCCAGAAATACTGATCGCCATGCTCGCCCTGGGCATTGATGGTGTTCGCAAACGACGTCGTGCTCGTGACCGTCTTGCTCACATTCAAATTGATCGTGGTGTCAGAAAATTGAATCTTCTCGATACCGAACAGGGTGTCTTTCCCCAGTCCACCCAGCTTCTCGTCAATTTTGTGCGTGACTTGGTAGTAATAACTGGGCGCAGTCGTTGTCGAGCCCACGCCTGTGACCGTTCCAGTGGCGTCGTCGGTGAAGCGCGCCAGCGAGAACTGCGAGTAGGCCGCGTTCAATTTGGCCATGTCCGCAGTGCCCGCGCCACCGTCCAAGGTGTCGTTGCCCGCGCCGCCTTGCAGCGTGTCGCCGCTGGCGTTGCCGCCGCCAATCAGCAAATCGTTGCCGGCACGGCCGTCCATCCAGTTCACATTGGTGGTGCTGCCCACCAGCTTGTCGCCATAGCGTGTGCCGTTGGCGTTGGTTTGCGTGCCGCCATTGCCATAGGGTTGGGTGCTGACATTGACCTGCAATTGCTCGCTGCTGTCCGAGAAGTTCAACATCTCGATGTTCTTCAGCACATCGCGGCCATCACCGCCCTTGGCGTCCGACACCTTGTCCTGCACCACAATCAGGCCATCGGCCACATAGTAAGGCGAGGCCACATAGAAGGCCGCATTGCCGCTGGCCGTGGTCACGGCCACGCCCTTGTCGTTGTACTTCACCACGTTCGCGTTGGTCTTCTCGCTGTCGGTCGCAGCGCGCAAGAAACTCACGTTGTAGCGGTTGGCCAGGTTCTCAAAACGCGCCTGGTCGGCGTCTTCCCACAGGTTGCCGCTGGTGCCGTTGCCGCCACCGTCCAACACATCGTTGCCTTTGCCACCGATCAGCTCGTCGCCGCCCGCGCCGCCCAGCAGCGTGTCATTGCCAGTGCTGCCCTGCATGCGGTCGCGGTTGCTGAAGTAGCCGCTCACGCCATTGCTGGGGCTGGCCAGGTCGTGGCTGGTGGCGTCCATGAGATCGTCGACCACGCCGCCGTCGTAATTGTTGTGGCCCACCCAGGTGTTGTTGTCCATGCCCTGGGGCTTTTGCCAGGGGTTCACGGTGAAGCTCAGGTTGATTTGGGTTTCCTTGAACTGCACCTGCTCCACATTCAGCAGGTAGTTCACGCCGTCGCCATCGGGCAACTTGTCGGTGATGCGAACCACGCTGGCGGGCTTGTTGTTGGGGTACTTGCCGTCAATGTAGGCCTTGATGCCCGCTGTGGCTGTGGTGCCGCCCAACTGGCTGTAGCTCAGCACGTCGATGGTGTATCGGCTTTGCGCGCCGTTGAAGTTCACCCGGTCAATGTTGTCCCAGGTGTTGGTGGTCGAGTTGCCGTTTTCGCCGCCATCGTAAATGTCATTGCCAGCGCTGTCTGCAACGGTGTCGCCGCCCGCGCCGGTGAACACCACGTCGTCGCCCGCGCCCGGCTGCACCCAGTCACGGTTGTTCAACACGGCCACAGGCACGGCGTTGGTGGCCACCGGCTGTGAGGTCGGCCGTCCCATGTCGTTCAGGGCAAAGCCCTCTTTGGCAAAAAGCATCACCACCGGCATGCCGCCCACGCCCACGTTGCCCAGCGCCGCCGAGCCGCTGACCGAGCCATCGGCCTGGCCCGTCACCTCAAAGCTGACAGGCACTTGGCGCTGCTGCACGGGGTCCCATTGGGTGCTGGGGTAAAAAGTGGTTTCTTGCGTCGTGCCGGTGTACATGGTCGACTGCGAACCCAGCACCGCCAAATAGGCGGTGCCTTGGGCAGCGGTGAATTCCGCCGGCTTGAAGTTCACCGATTGCGCGCCCTCGGCGCTCAAGCGCAGCGTGCCGCTGGGCAAGGTGTCCAGGTAGGCCTCGTACAAAGCCGTCGTGTCCACCGTGTCGGCAAAGTCGGTGCCCTGCACATTGTTCTGGCCCCCGTTGGCGTTGAAGTGAACGCTCAGGTCTTTGTTGCCGTCGTTGAATTGCAAGGTCTCCACGTTGTAGAGCTTGTCGGTGCCGTAGCCGCCGAACTCTTGCGGCAGCTTGTCGGTCACCAACAGATACTTGCCTTTGTCGTCGGTGCCCGCGGTGATGGTGAAGCGCGACATCGAGGCGTCGTAGCGCACCTGGTCCTGGTTTTCCCACTGGTTGGCCGTGGTGCCGTTGGCGCCACCGTCAATGGTGTCGTCGCCTTCGCCCGCGTCGATCCAGTCGCCGCCGTCGCCGGTGGCAATGGCGTCATTGCCTGCGCCAGCATTCACCCAGTCGCGCGCGCCGTCGGCGCCCTTGGGCTGGGTGTTGATGGTGTCGGCCAGGTCGGTGCCGTTCCAGTTGTAGCCCGTGATGGTGCCGCTGTTGGAGCCCGGGGTGTAGTTCATCTGCGGTGTCTTCACCACCATCAGGTTTTTCTCGCCGTCAGAGAAGCGCAGCACTTCCACATTGGTCAGGGTGTCGGTGCCGTCGCCTGCTGCGCCCTTGGAGTCGGTGACGGTGAAGGTGTTGCCATTTTGGGCAACCGTGTAGCGCGAAGACGGGCCCGAGTACTCGGCCACATCGACGCCATTGGCGCCGTTGTTGTCCCAGGTCTGTGTGGCGCCCTCTGGGCGGTTGCTGCCGCCATCGATGGTGTCGTTGCCTTTGTCACCGCGGAAGGTGTCAGCGCCTGCGCCGCCCTTGAGGACATCTTTGCCATCGTTGCCGACCAGACGGTCCGATCCAGAGAAGGTGGCAGAGTCATCGCCCAGCTCATCGTCCACGCCCGAGCCTTCCAGGTTGATGCCCTTGAGGGTGTTGCCCGGTTGTCCGGTTTGCGGGTCCCAGCCGAGATCGATC
>JACCDS012192505.1_pt1 | contig 20734 bp, 2 predicted proteins | sample 7446441 | NCBI WGS metagenome assembly JACCDS01 (sample SAMN15323445, study PRJNA562643) | freshwater metagenome | isolation source: river surface water | place: USA:Blue River Watershed | collected 2017-08-17
TCTGGAATACCGTCACCGTCTGAATCTGAATCCAAGTAGTTTGGTGTACCGTCGCCATCTGTATCAGTTGGTGTACATGGTGCTGTTCCTGTACAACCTGCATCCTCTACTGAGTCTGGAATACCGTCACCATCAGAGTCTGTATCTAAGTAATCTGGTGTTCCATCGCCGTCCGTGTCAACTGGTGTTGATCCGTTGCTTCCTTTTTCAATCGAATCTGGAATGCCGTCACCGTCTGAATCTGAATCCAAGTAGTTTGGTGTTCCGTCGCCATCTGTGTCAGTTGGTGTACATGGTGCTGTTCCTGTACAACCTGCATCCTCCACTGAGTCTGGAATGCCATCGCCGTCACTATCCGTGTCTAGGTAATCTGGTGTTCCGTCGCCGTCCGTGTCAACTGGTGTTGATCCGTTGCTTCCTTTTTCAATTGAGTCTGGAATACCGTCACCATCTGAATCAACCTCTTCAAAATTAGGAATACCATCGCCATCTGTATCGTCTAATCCCTCTATATTATTTGTTAATCCATCGCCGTCACAATCTGCTACTTGCCAAACTGGATTAGTTATATCTGGAGTTGCTCCAGCACCATAGACACATGGATCTAACGGATTCGTATCCGAAGCGTTTGGTGTTCCATCTCCATCGCAATCTGCGGCCAACCATGCTGCAGTTGGTGTTGCATTTTGACTAGCTAATACAAAAGAACATGGGTTATTAGGATTCGTGCCGTCAATTGCTTCTTGTGCGTCATCTACTCCGTCACCATCTGTATCTGCTGGTGCAACTGTAATTGTAACCGTAGCGGTTGCGCAAACACTTCCTTGACAAACTTGGTAAATAACTGTTACGGTTGTTCCTACTTCCCCTGCAGCTGGAGTATATGTCATTGTTCCAGTTACAGAATTGAAACTTACCGATCCTATTGCAGTTCCACCCGTTTGTGTAATTGTATTGCCATCATTTGGTAGGAAATCATCATTCGCTAAAATTGATACTATTACTGTGTTTCCAATAATCACAGATGCAGCGTCATTCGTTGCCGTTGGCGTTGTTGGGTGTTGATCCGTATTATCAGGATTTCCATCACCATCTGAATCAGGGTTTAATGGATTCGTTCCATTAAGAATTTCCGTTCCATTAGGTACAGCATCGTTATCACAATCCAATGCACTCCAAATCGTGTTTGCAGCACTTGGTACGGTTGTATATGAACAAGGATCTGATGGATTGGTTCCATTCGTATTTTCTGTTCCATTTGTTTCACCATCATTATCACAATCTGCACTTGCCCAAATTGTATTCGTTGCGACTGGAGTCCCTAAACCGCCAACACATGGATTATTTGGTGCTGAATCTGTTCCATTTGGTGCTCCATCACCATCACAATCTGCTGCTTGCCATATTGCATTCGTCAATACCGGAGTTGAGCCTGCCGCGTGAACACAAGGATCTAATGGTGCTGTATCCGTACCGTTTGGAGTACCATCGCCATCACAATCTAAAACTGACCAAGTTGCATAAGCCGGACTAGTTGAAGCAGGTACTGTAGTAAATGAACATGGATCGTTTGCATTTGTACCATTGGTGTTTTCTGTACCATTTGTTTCGCCATCGTTATCACAATCGGCTGCTGCCCAAAGTGCATTTGAAGGATTTGGTATACCTGAACCGCCAATACATGGATTGAATGGTTGAGCATCTAAACCATTTGAAGATCCGTCGCCATCACAATCTGCATTGCTCCAAGTAGCGTTTGGTGTTAACACTTGTGAAGCAATTAATAAGGAACAAGGGTCCGTTGGAGAAGTTCCATCAATTAATTCTTGGAAATCCATTACTCCGTCACCATCTGAATCCACTGGTGTGACAGATAAAGTCAACGTACCTGTATCTGTTCCCCCGTTTCCATCGCTTACGGTATATGTTGTCACTGGAACAGGTCCATAATAATTAGCCGCTGGTGTGAATGTATATGTTCCGTCCGAATTGACTACTAATATACCAACGCCTGAAATTGTTACAGTGTCACCCGCGTTAAATGTCCCGGATATTCCGGCAATTGTAAATTGAGTTACGCTTAAGGTATTCCCTTCAACATCTGAATCATTGATTAAAACACTTCCTGTTACTGGCGTATTTTGAGGAGTTGTTGCCGCTTCATCTGTTGCAACTGGCGCATCGTTTACTGCTGTAACAACGATACTTAATGAACCATCTGCCGTATTCGTTCCATCAGAAACAGTATATGTTACTACAGGAACGATTCCGTTGTAATTTGCTGCTGGAGTAAACGTAAATGTTCCATCTGCATTTACGACAATTGTTCCTACACCTTGAATTATTGCTGTTTGACCAGCTGTAAACGTTTGACCCCCGACTGTAAACAGGGAAACACTTAACGTATTCCCTTCTTGATCGGTATCATTCGACAATACATTTCCTGAAAGTGATGTATCTTCTGTTGTTGTTAACGATTCGCTTACTACAACCGGTGCATCATTTACTGCCGTTATAGCAATTGTTAATGTTCCTGTATCTGTCCCGCCGTTTCCGTCTGAAGTTGTGTATGTTACTACTGGAACAGTTCCGGAATAATTTGTAACTGGAGTAAAGGTATACGTACCATCTGCATTGACAATCATTGTTCCAATAGTTGGAATGTTAACAACTGATCCCGGTGCATACGTTATCCCATTGATTGCAAATTGAGTTACAGTTAATGTGTTCCCTTCTGGATCTGTATCATTTGTTAATACATTTCCTGTTGCAACCTCATCTTCTAAGATGGTTTGCGTATCGTCTATTGCTGTTGGAGCATCGTTTACTGAAGATACTGTAATCAATAAATCAGCCGTATCCGTCCCACCGTTTCCGTCGCTAATTGTATACGTGATTACTGGAACGATTCCGTTATAATTAGCAAATGGTGTAAAGGTAAATGTCCCATTAGTATTCACAATAACAGTTCCAACGTTCGGAATAGTTGCTGTTTGACCAGGTGTAAACGACCCTGAAACACCTGCAATAGTAAATTGTGTTACCGTTAATGTATTCCCTTCTGGATCATTATCATTTGTTAATACATTTCCGTTGATGGGTGAATCTTCTGGAGTTAAAACATTATCTGTATTTGCATTTGGTACATCGTTCACTGTTGTTACAGTAATTGCTAATGTTTCAGTATCAGTCCCCCCATTTCCATCACTAACTGTGTAGGTTACTATAGGAACTATTCCATTCCAGTTTGCATTCGGTGTAAATGTATATGTACCATCAGCATTTACTACAATTGTTCCAATTCCTGGAATAATTGCTGTTGTTCCTGCTGTATAAGAATAAGTTGTACCGTTTACAGTAAACGAAATTTGTGTTACAGTTAAGGTATTTCCTTCTGGGTCTGTGTCGTTTGTTAAGACATTACCCGTTGCCGGTGTGTCTTCATTCACTGATGATGAGTCTGGAGAAGCAATTGGCGCATCATTTACTGCTGAAACTGTGATTGACAAATCTGCAGAGTCTGTTCCACCGTTACCATCACTTATAATGTAGGAGATTACTGGTACTGTACCGTTATAATTTGCACCTGGTGTAAACGTATATGTTCCATCTGAATTCACTACAACTGTTCCTACTCCTGGAATTGTTGCGGTAGTACCTGCTGTAAACGAACCTGAAATGCCTGCTATGGTAAATTGAGTAATCGTCAAGGTATTTCCATCAACATCTGTATCATTTGTTAATACGCTACCTGATACAGGCGTGTCTTCCGTTGTAATTGCCACATCATTTGCTGCAATTGGTGCATCATTAACAGGTGTTATTGTAATTGCAAGCGTTCCAGTATCTGAACCACCTTGACCATCAGTAACAACATAATTAATTGTTGGCACTGTTCCATTGTACCCATTGACTGGAGTAAATGTATATGTTCCATCTGAATTCACTACAATCGAACCGACAGCTGGTATTACAACGGTTGTTCCTGCTGGATAAATTACTCCGTTTATCTCAAATTGAGCAACTGTCAACGTATTTCCATCTGCATCAGTATCGTTAGTTAGAACATTTCCTGAAACAGGATAGCCTTCTTGTGAAGTTACCGAATCATCTGTTGCAAGCGGAGCGTCGTTAACTGCAATTACAATTAGATTTAATGTTCCTATATCTGTTCCGCCATTTCCATCGCTTACTTCATAGGTAATTACCGGTACATTACCGTTGTAATTAATAACAGGTGTAAATGTGTATGTTCCATTTGCATTGACTAAAATTGTTCCAACACCTGTTATCGTTGCTGTTTGACCAACATTGTAAGTTACGCCACCAATAACAAACGTTGTTACTGTTAAAGTATTCCCATCTAAATCAGTATCGTTTGTTATGATATTTCCAGAAACTGGAGTGTCTTCAGGTGTTGTTTGTGTATCATCAGAGGCTAAAGGCGCATCGTTGACAGAAGTGACTGTTATTGCTAATGCTCCGGTATCGGTTCCCCCCTCTCCATCACTAACTGTATAGGTAATTACTGGTACTGTTCCGTTCCAGTTGACATTTGGCGTAAATGTATACGATCCGTCCGTATTGACTATAACCGTTCCTACACCAGGTATGTTTACCAATGTGCCAGATGGGTACGTATAAGATGTTCCGCCAACTGTAAATGAAATTTGGGACACCACTAAATTTCCTAGTGGTGTATCGGTATCGGTATCGTCAGAAAGCACATTACCTGAAGCTGGAGAATCTTCATTCACCGTATTCGTATTGTTGTTGGCTACAGGCGCATCATTAACTGGATCAACATAAATGCTCAATTCGGCTATGTCTGTTGAATTTCCATCAGAAATCGTATACGAAATTAATGGAACAGTTCCTGTGTAATTCAATGTCGGAGTGAATGTAAATGTGCCATTTGCATTTACCTCTATTGTTCCAACTCCTGGAATCGTTGCTGTCGTGCCTGCTGAGAATGACCCTGAAATGCCAGCAATTGTAAATTGAGTTACTGTTAATGCCGTACCTTCTAAATCAGTATCATTCGTTAATACGTTTCCTGAAACAGGGACATCCTCTAGGGTAACTACAATATCATTTGTTGCTAACGGCGCATCGTTAACTGGATCAACAATAATATCAATTAATCCAGTATCACTTCCTCCTTGACCATCGACTACAGTGTAGACGATATCTGGAACATTTCCTGTGTAATCCAATGCTGGAGCAAATGTATACGTTCCATTTGCAGTTACACTAATTGTCCCAACTCCTGTAATTGCTCCACTTGTTCCTGCTGGATACGTTACTCCATTGATTGTAAACTGTGTAACGGTTAGTGTATTTCCATCCGCATCTGTATCATTGGTCAATACATTCCCTGAAATCGGTGTATCCTCAGTTGTATTAACAACATCATCTACGGCCAATGGCGCATCGTTGACAGGTGTAACTGTTAAACCTAAATTAGCAGTATCTGAACCACCGTTACTGTCGGCAGCAGTATACGTAATCATTGGAACTGATCCATTATAATTAGCCAATGGTGTAAAAATATATGAACCATTAGTATTGATAATAATCGTGCCCACTCCGGGAATAGTTACCGTAGTTCCGGACGTAAACGTTCCCGAAATTCCAGCTATTGTAAATTGAGAAACCGTAATTGGGTTTCCTTCTGGATCGCTATCGTTTGCCAATACATTGCCTAAAATAGGCGTATCTTCTGGAGTAGATTGATTGTCATCATTCACAGCGATTGGTGAATCATTGATTGCAGTAACCGAGATTGCTAAGGTTCCAGTATCTGTACCTCCATTTCCATCACTTACAGTATATGTAATAACAGGAACTGTTCCGCTCCAGTTAGCATTTGGAGTAAACGTGTATGTTCCATCTACATTGACTAAAACTGTTCCTATTCCAGGAAGAGTCGTTGTTTGACCTACTGTGAAATTAATCAGTGTTCCATTGACCGTAACCGATAATTGTGTCACGGATAAGGTATTGCCATCAACATCCGTATCGTTGGTCAAGACATTTCCTACAGCAGGTGTGTCTTCGTTGACCGTATTCGTATTGTCTGTTGCAACCGGTGCATCGTTAACAGCTGTTACCGAAATAGCTAAAGTACCTGTATCTGTAGTTGTTCCATCCGTTATCGTATAGGTAATAACTGGAACAGTTCCATTGTAATTTGCAATTGGTGTAAAGATGTATGTACCATCAGTATTGACAACAACAGTTCCAACATTTGGAATCGTTGCGGTTGTACCGGCTGTAAACGCACCTGAAACTCCATTAATAGTAAATTGAGTAACTGTTAATGCATCACCTTCTAAGTCTGTATCGTTTGTTATAACATTACCAGAAGCAGGCGTGTCTTCTGTTATTGAATTGCTGTCATCAGTAGCTATAGGTGCATCGTTTGTTGGACTCACAACAATGTCAATTAAGCCCGTATCTGTTCCGCCGTTTCCATCACTTACTGTGTAAATAATGTCTGGTACATTTCCTGAATAATTTGCTTCAGGTGTGAAAGTAAATGTACCATCTGTATTGACAACAATTGTACCAACTCCCGGGATTGTTGCTGTCGTTGCAGCTGTATAAGTTACTCCATTTACAACAAATTGAGTTACCGTTAATGTGTTTCCTTCAGCATCTGTATCATTTGTTAATACCGTTCCAGAAACAGGGGTGTCTTCTGTTGTGTTTACTAGATCATCAACTGCAACTGGCGCGTCATTTACTGGCGAAACAACAATACTTAATGTTCCCGTTCCTGAACCTCCATTTGTATCTGTCGCGGTGTATTCGATAGTTGGAACCGTCCCGTTGTAGTTAGCAACTGGTGTAAAAGTGTACGAACCATCTGCATTCACAACAATTGTTCCAATGCCTGCAATAGTAGCTGTTTGACCTGCATTGTAGCTTACACCTCCAACTGTGAAAGTAGTTACTGTTAATACAGACGCTGGCGAACCTGAACCTGAATCGTTGGTTAAGACGTTGCCTGTTTTGGGTGTGTCTTCCGGAGTGCTAACATTATCGTTGATGATTGTAACACTATTTGATAAAATCAATCGAGCAGTATTCGAAGTTACATTTCCACAAGCAAAAGTCGGTTGTGACAGTTGTAAACGGTAACGGTACTCGTTCATCGTACTTGTAACACCTGTAATGGTCAATGTTGCAGTAGTTGCACCACTGTACATCCCAGCATTGATTACGTTAGTCCAAGTAGAACCTCCATTGGTACTTAATTGCCATTGGTAGTTTACTGAACCTGAACCGGCTGTTACTGTTGCTGTAAACGATGCTGTTGAACCGTTTGTAACTGTTTGATCAGTTGGTTGAGTCGTTATTGTACTTGCCGAACCTGCTGATATAACTGCCGCATTCGTTCCGGGATAAGTTGCGGCTGTAACTGAACCGTTTGCATTGGTTGTTGGTGGATTTCCTGCACCATAATACATGTTTCCATCAGTTCCTTGAGCAGAAGTAGAATTATATGCTTCATTTGCATCCGAACAACCATCGTTATCAGAATCTAAATCCAACTGATTAGGAATTCCATCTAAATCATGATCGGGACAACCAATTGCCGTGAATGATATGTCATCAATGGAGAAGTCATTACCACTTGCATTCGTTGAAATATTTTTAATGATAAATGTGACCGTTTGATTGCTTGTCGAGGTATACTCTACAGATGTTAATTTCCAACCTAATGAATTTTGAGCACCTGTGTTTGCTGTTGCTAAAACCACATTAGTTGCCGAAAGTACCTCAGCTGCTAATTGATAATCATTGGCTGCAGATGCAGCTTGATGCCAGAAAGATATTCTGTATTTAGCTCCAGATTGTAAAGTAACGCTTTCACTGTAGAAATTACCAACCGTTGTATTCCCATTTACTGCTAGATAAGCATCCGTTGCAGTACCTGTAGTATGACCTACATAACGCCAGAATGTTGCAGATGGATGATAAGGCGTACTTTGATTTACAACAGCATATTGAGATGCTCCAGTGTTTGAACCTGAATAAATATATCCACCTGTAACAGCAGTATTTGCTAGGTTACGTGGCGCTGCGGCAGTTCCAAAAGTACCATTGCTCTCGTTCGTGTTTAATTGTGTTAACGGACATTCTGCATTATCTAGAATTCCATCATTATCATCGTCAGTGTCTATTAAATCTGTGATACCGTCGTTATCCGTGTCCAAACATGCATTTATTAATGTGGTTAACGCATAATTTGTATACGTGGACGTGTAATTTAATGTCCCTGCCGTATTTCCTTCGTAGTTATTTAACAAACCATTATTGTTTGTATCTGAACCTGTTGGGTATGAAGATATACTCGTTGCCGTTGTTGATCCTCCAGCCTCTATGGCATCGCTACAACCGTCTCCGTCACTATCTAAATCCAAATGATTTGAAATGCCATCTCCATCTGTATCCAATAAGCAGATGCGTTCAGTAAAATACGCTTCTTGAATCCATCCAGATACCGTTCCTTTATTGCTGGTTCCGAAAATACGGTATTTGGTATACGCTGTATAATTAGCTGAAATTGGTAATTTATAAGAATTATTTGCTGCTGAAATTGGTGCCGAAGGTGATCCAAAAGTTTGGTTATTCGTTAAGTCAATCCATGTGGCTCCATTCCAACCTTGTATTTTATACGTTCCTGATGTCCCTAAAGGAGAGTTGCCCGCTTGGTTACCAATTTCTATTGCACTAAGGATTTTGGCACTTGGTAAATCAAATTGTAAAATGGTTTGATTTAAAAACTCTGTATTAGAATATGCCACAATTGCTTCAGTACCATCTACCATATTAGCTAAAGTAGTGCTGTTAAAGCCCCATGATACGGATGAAGAAACGGTAATACCGGTTTTCGACATTAGGGCATTTGAACAATTATACTCTGTCTCATCTAGCACACCGTCATTGTCATCATCTAAATCAAAAATGTCACCTATGCCATCACTATCCGTATCAACACACGGATTGAAAGTTGAATTCAAACCATAACTGATAAAGGTAGATGTATAATTAGTTGTTCCAGTTGTTGCCCCTTCGTAGTTATTTAACAACCCATTTCCGTTTGTATCCGTTCCTGTTGGATATGCAGATGTACTTGTTGCAGTAGTTGAGCTACCAGCTTCTTTGGCATCTGAACAACCATCACCATCAGAATCTAAATCCAAGGAATTTGGTATGCCGTCATTATCGAAATCCAGGTTACAAACTTTTTCTTTGAAATAGATTTCAGTCGCCCAACCACTACCTTGAGCAGCATTAATTCCTACTAAACGGTAAAAAGAATAAGCTGTGTTATTGTTAAAGTTAGCTACATTCGAATTAAATGACGACAAACCAACACTTACGCTAATTGCGTTATTGTTGTACGTTAGTGTTCCAGAAACATCTGTCCAAGAAGTTCCATCGTTACTAGCCTCGACACGATAAGTTGTGGATGTCGAAAACAAAGATTGACTTTGATAATGACCAATTTCTAAGTAATTTAAAATTTTCGCTGTTGGAAATTGGAACCTAAACCACTCGCCGTTTAATGTACCCACTGGTGCATATAAAACGTAGTTATTATTATCCACACCATCAATTAAATTATTGATTGTTGCTGTACCGTTAAAGGTGTAGTTAATGGTAGATGGTTTAGTAATAATAAGTCCAGTTTTACTCGCCGTCACGACATTACAAATCGCCTCGTCAGTATCTAATACACCATCATTATCGTCATCCAAATCTATTAAATCTCCAACACCATCATTGTCAGTATCCAGACATCCATTAAGTGCATTACTGACTGCAATATTGTAGCTGTATGTCCCATTGTAAACCCCATTATCTGATGTTGTTTCTAATGCATTTGCAAATCCATTGGTTCCGTGTGGAGTTGGGTGTGCAAAATTTGCCGTAGCACTTGTTGTTGTCCCTGCTTCTTTTGCATCCGAACAGTTGTCACCATCTGAATCAAGATCTAAATGGTTGTAAGTGCCATCAGCGTCTGAATCTATGTTACATGTTGCTTTTGGATATTGACTTGCTTGATACGATGTTGGTAATACCAAACGCAATTCATAAACACCACCATAACCAGATGTTCCTGCAACACCAATAATTCTGAACATGCTGTATTTAACTGAAGGGTTTAAGGTATTGGATACGGTAAACAATCCAGTAGTTGCTGTTGAACTTACAGCTGTAGATAAATCTGTCCATGTAGATCCAAAATCCAAACTTCCCTGTAATTTAAACGTGCTAGCGGTTGACGGAGACAAGGCCCAGTTGAATAAGTCCATTTGAACACCACTGATCGCGATTAGTCCTACCACACTTGGAGTTATTCTGAATATTTCTTTGCCTACCCAGTTTTGACCCGTGTTAAATGCCGAATAAGTTGTAGCAATGTTGTCGATTGCATTCGTGAAATTATTCGTGCTATATTTTACCAAATCACTCGTGAGTGCAGCTGGTAAACTTGCTTCCGTATTGGTTGAAAAACAAGCTGGTGATTCAACAGCATCAATGACTCCATCGTTTTCATCATCAATATCAATGATATCAATTATGCCATCATTATCTGTATCCAAACATGAATTTAATGCCGGAGCTGCCGCATAATAATAAGTATATAAACTCGTGTAAATTCCGTTTCCAGATGTTTCTAGGGCATCTGCAAAACCATTCACACCATAAGGTCCGTTTGCAATTGTATTCGCTACGTTTGTAGTTGTATCTGTTAGCGTTGTTGAACCCGTTGCTAAATTAACAATACTACCTGCATTCAATGTTCCTGTTACACCTGCTTCTTTAGCATCCGAACAACCATCTCCATCTGAGTCTAAATCTAGTCCGTTTGGAATCCCATCGTTATCAAGGTCACAGTCTTTATTGATGACACCGTAATCTCCTGTAACGAAGGTTTGTCCAATAACGATTTGTCCAATTTGGAAGGTGTTTGGCGTATTGGCATTTATTGTTATTTGATTAAACGTTCCGTTTCGTAGACGCATTTCTTCTAATGGTCCATTTGTCGTTCTACTGCCATAAAGTTTAACCTCGCCTAATTCATCAATGTAAATACGAATAATTGGTTTTGATTGACCACCTGTTATTTCCCAGATGTTCGTATGCGATGTGCCATCTAAAAATTCTACAACTGCATTTGTATTCGCTGGAGACCAAAACTCTAATTCATTTGGACTAACTAAGTGGGTTCCATTGATGCGCACATTGAATGAATTGTCTAACGTCCAAACATTCACTACTAATCCATTTGGTGCTGCAGGAAATGTTTGTGAGGCAGAAGCACCATTTGTTACCGTAAAGGACTGAGGTGAATAATCTACATTATTCGGGTCAAAAGGCGAACATTCTTGCGAATCTAATATTCCATCGTTGTCGTCATCTACATCAAATAAGTTCCCTACCCCATCGTTATCGGAGTCCAAACAGCCATTGTATTTTGTTGCAAGGGCATACTTATACGTATTCGTTCCATTGTAAACTGCACTTTCTGAAACTGTTTCTAAACCATTTGCAAAACCATTTTCCCCATATGGACCAGCAGCAACTGCACTTGTTACATTTGGTGTTGTTGTTAACGTTGAATTCACCACGTTCGTGATTGTACCTGCTAGTAAAGTACCTGTAATTGCTGATTCTTTCGCGTCCGGACAACCGTCACCGTCCGAATCTAAGTCAAAATTATTCGCAACACCATCGTTATCTGTATCTGTTGCAGAACACGTAGGTTTCGGATAGAAACTTGGTTCATAGTTCGTTGCTGTGGTAAAATAAAACTCAGAAGCATAACCATTAACATTTACAGTACCTGCCGTTCCATACAAACGGTAAAATTTATACTTACCTTGATTTTGAGTAATTGTGAATATTTCGTTTGGTGTATTTGCTGTCCAAAAAGGAGCCACAATAGTGTTGTCAGTTGCCGTGTTATATGTAGTCCCAGTATTTAAATCTGTCCAAGTTGAATTGTCGTTACTCCCTTGAACTTTGACAATTGCACCTGCGTTAAAATGACTATTTCCATCAACAAAACGAAGTGTTAATTTTGTCAAAGCAACAGGGAAATTAAATGCGATTTTATACAGTTCTTTATTTACGATAGAAGAATTGTGAACAAATCCAATTGCTGCTGTAGTACCATCTCCGTCAATTAATTTTTTGGGTTGATTATTAGGTCCAACTCGGGGTATTTCAGAAGAAATAGTAAAACTTGCTTTTCTATCACCGCTTTCAAAGAACGATGCTGGGAAGAAACAATTTGGCGATTCGATGGCATCTAAAATCCCGTCGTTATCGTCGTCAATGTCCATGATATCAGCAATACCATCGTTATCAAAATCAGCACACAAAGAAACAGTTGCGCTTTTAGCGTAGTTAGCATAAGTCGATGAATAATTAATCAATCCTGAGTTTGCTGAAGTTTCTACACCGTCAGCTAATCCGTTGGCGCCAAATGCGCCTTGTGCCAAGGCATTGTTAGCAGATGTAGTTGTCAAAGAACCGTTAAGCGTATTAACTAGGTTTCCTGACAGTAATGTTCCAGAAACACTTGCTTCTTTCGCATCACTACAACCATCGCCGTCAGTATCTAAGTCCAAACGGTTTCCAATACCGTCGCCATCAATGTCAGGGTTACAAGTTGGAGCAATGTTGTCAGAAAAATCGGTACCTCGTTCAAAAAGATTAAACTCGTATACTGCTCTACTTTGTGTTGACCCATCTGCAAATGAACCTGAAACGTTGTGTCCTACATTTCCGATTTCCCCTTTGTCATTCAACATCGGTGTAAGGTGACCACCATTTTCTAAAACATAGATAATTTCAGTTGGAGAAATACCATTAGGTGTTTTCGGTACTAAAGTACTTGCGTTTCCTAAACCGATCATATTTGCACCACCAGCATCTCCCCAAGATAAGGGTTGACCTGTATTTAAAATTACAGAAGCAGAGGGATAATCTTCCGTTGAATTTTGTGCACTTAAGAATTCCACATTGTCTAGAATACCAACACCATCTTTCCCTTTGACATTTAACCAAGAAGTAAAATTAGTTGTGCTATTTTGCCCTAAGATTCCTGCAGCACCAGAACCCAAAGAATAGACTTTTTTATCTGTACCTAATAATAAATAGGTCATGCTTCCACTGTATGTTGCATCAATCATTGCAATACCAACTCCACTTGGAACCGGATTGGTCATTTCGGTAGCATAATTTTTTGTTGTGAAAGCGGAACCATTTCCAAGGTATACATTGGTACCCCACGTATAAAGTTTGTTATTCATTACATCTGCAGCAAACGAACCATTTGAGGTAGCTTCAACGTGAGCTATATTGATTAATGGTGTATTCGGAGCGACTAAAACTTTGGTAAAAGCTGCTGTTGCTGTAGTTAAACCGGCGCCATTTAAAGGTGCATTGCTTTTACCATATGCGTAAACTGTTCCATCGTTCAATAATATCACGAAATTATTAGTTGACGCACTGATTGATTTGATGTTTTTGGGGTCAATTTCCGAAGGTAAAGACACCTTTTGGAATGGACTTGCTGCAGTATTTGTAGTGCCGGGCAAAACAAAATTAGCGTTGAGATAGCCCCAAACCCAAATGCCCTCAGTAGTAGCAATAGCATACGAACTGTTAAATCCAACTGCAGCAATATCAATAATTTCACCGGTATAATTGTAGCCATTAGCTGGTGTAAGTAATGTTGGAATCGTTATATCTGTTCCAGTTGAAGACGCGTATGATCCAACAACATAGTATTTTCCACTTTTACTGCGCAACAAAGCCCCATGAAAGGCTGCACTTAACATCTTGGTTTTATAACTTGCTAGATCAGTCCAATTGTCAAAAACAGGTGATTCACATTCTTCTGCATCCATCACACCATCATTGTCATCGTCTAAGTCAACAAGATCGCTAACATTATCGGCATCAGTGTCCAAACAAGCCTTTGTATATTCATCAATTACATAAAGCCAATTATACGTTCCATTGTAGATTCCATTGTCCGTATTAGCTTCTAAGCTATTCGCAAAACCATTTGTCCCAAATGGTGCCGAATGTGCAAAATTTGTTGCAGTGTTCGTTGTTGTACCTGCTTCATATGCATCACTACAATCGTCAGCATCAGAATCCAAATCCAAACGGTTAGAAATACCATCGTTATCGGTATCCTGATCTAAACAAATTGTTTTTTCTGGGTAGGTTGCATTGGTCAAGCGAATGTTCGACAACAAAGCAGATGATGAACCTGCTGAAACTACTAATTTATAGGAGGAATTGACCCCTTGAAAAGCTTGTTTTTGTATCCCATCAACTTTCACGGTCACCCAACCTGTTGCCGAAATATCAATGCTGTACTCTTCACTTCCAGTAACTGCTCCATGACTAAAGCTCCAAGCCACACCATTAAAATAACCAAAAAGTTGGGTAGCGGCAAGGTAAAACTTGTATCCATTATCATTGTAATTTGCTGGTGTTTGAGTAGTTGAACCTGAAGGGATTAAACCAAACATAACTGAACCTTCCGTTGTTAATCGATTAAATTTAAGCGATAAAGGCAATGAAAAGTTTTCTGTGGAATAAGACGAAGTCCAAGCTGGCGAGTTTGTCGTAATTGAGTTAGTTGTAGAATTTACAACTGAGTTACCCGTGAAACTAACTGTTGAAATATTTTTACCAAAACTGTAACAAGAAATTTGTTCTTGTCTATCTAAAATACCGTCATTGTCATCGTCAAGATCTGTTATGTCTATAATACCATCCGTATCAGAATCATTTAAGTTTTGTTTCACTGCAAAACCGATTACTGCATTATTCGGTAATACTTGCGAAAGTTGCCAAGTTGCTGTAACACCAGCCCCCACTTTTGTCATCGCTGTATACGTCGCATTGATAAAATTACCGTCGCCATCCGTGTCAATTACCAAATAAACTGTTTCAGCATCATACGTTTGAATTGCTGAATTAGGTAATGTGAAATTAGCTGAATTGCCAAATGCAGGAACACTCACTCTAGTCGCCGCTGTAACACCCGTGTTGCTAACTTTCCATTTTCGAGCCAACGGATAATAATTCCCAGTCAAAACTTCATCATAGAAGAGTGCCGCATTATTATCCCCTAATATTAAATAGGTATTGTTTGTTGCTAAATCATTTCCAACACTTGTCGCATTGGTAGTACCTATCACCGAATTATTTCCAATCGTAATAAATTTACCGACATACCCTGTGGAAAAAGATTGACGTTGGTGCAAGCCTTGGCTGTCTGAACGACCAATACCAAATACATTATTGTGAAATGTAGCATTTACCGTTTTATCCCAAACTTTTGTTGTGCCATCGGCCATGATATAATCATGATCAATCGAAATTCCGTATTTGATACCTAAATAGGTTTCTACTATGTTTTGTTGAACAAGACTAAACGGATTTTGGAACGTAATGATCTCAGCAATTGGTCCATTCCACGAACGGTTCGTTCCAGCTTGAAAAGAAATATTGGTGGCATTGATTGGTGAATTTTCTATTAAGGAAAATGACGACATTACGTTCGGTTTTCCTTTTGGACCAAAATCGTACGTTGATGCAGCACTACCCACTGAACCATCTTTTCGCCATCCTCCTTGTGCTGCTGATATTCTAGCTAAAAACTGAACAGCACTCGCAGTTCCACCATGAAAATTTGGTGCAATTCCATCGCCATACAATACATGATTGTAATCCGTTGTTGCGTTGGCAGTAACATCTTGCGCCACCCAATAACTTTGACGGATATTTGTTAAATCTGGAATATTCAACGAAGTACCTGGACTGTTAGTAAAGTTTACCGCTGGGTTAAAGTTAATTTGATTGGTGTTAAATTTTGGTTGAATGGTCGTAGTGTTTTGATACGCATGCCATTGGTTTCCAGAATTATCCTCCCAATTGGCAACATTCGTGTTATTGGCAGTGGAAACAGGGGTTTTAGTGTACACATCTACACGCAAAGCTCTGTAAGTCTCAAAATCTGAAGGAATAATGCGCACATAACGACAGCTAACAGGATCATCAAAATCAGCATAACGTATCGATGTGTTCAATTCGTTCCCACTAAACAAGCCTAAGTCAGTATAATTGACATTGTCGTTCGACACTCTAACAACATAATCTTTTGTGTGGAAAGTATTACTCCCAGCACCTAGAGTAGCTACCCCATGGATGGTTTGAACAGCACCTAAATCTAGGGTCAATGCGCCCAACTGATTATTTCCAGTTGGTGTTGAATTTGCCCCTTGAGCTGCATTGGGAATCCAAGCATTAGCACCTGTTAATACTGAAGCTGCAGCTGACCAAGTAGCACTCAATTCACTTGATCCTGTTCTACTACTCGCAGGTACATTTAAAAAAGTTCGCGTTGCATTTAACGCACCATCTGCCTTTAACCATAAAGACGGCATGTTCGATGCATTTGCAGGAGATGTAGCAGATAAATTCGGTGTGAAAACATATTTGACACCACTACCTAGAGCGGGAAAAATAGTATTCGAATTGTAATTTAATGTACTGGATGGAATATTGTTAAATGTATAAAAAGACATGTATTCATTGGCACCAAAATTCCCTAATCCAGTGGATGAACTAATTGTGCCTGAGGGAGGTGAATTTCCATAGATATACTCAATAATATTCGAAGTTTCATATAATTTCACTTGATAACTAAAACCTGTGGTTGCATTTGCAGCATAAGCCACTTTCCATTGAACCGTCAAAACTCGATTGGGTGCAGAACCACTTAATTGATATGAAACACCTCCACCATTTGCAGCTGCCACGGTGAATGTTGCGTCCCACCACGCATATAATTTTGGTGTATTGGTGATTGAACTGGCATTGTTCGCATTTTCATTGGTAACAGCGACAGTACCTAATTTCATTAATCCAGCCGCATTCACGGAGAAATTTGCGTAGGTATTCCCTTGAAAAACAAAGTTAAACCCTATTGGAGCGACAACCGATGCGGCACCAATTGCAGAACCACCCGCAAGCAAATTGGTTCCTCCTGAAATTTCGGTGTAGGTAATTGGCTCAGTAGAAAACTTGAGGTTCGTAATTTGAGCAGTTGCGTTCCAACTAAAGCAGAAAGTTAACAGAAGTATACTTATCTGAAAGAAGTTCTTTTGACGTTTCAAAGGAGCTAATGTTAAATCAACTAAGGAACTATTTACTACAAATGCAGGTTGATCTTTAACCGCTTGTTTTTTTGAAAAAAATGTTACCATCATACTTTTTTATGATATACGACTACCACAAAGTGGTTTGAAGATAAACAAGGAGTTTAACTTCAGCCTACAAAATTAGGGCATTGAATCGGCTTCAATTTTTCGATTAATCACGTAGTTTATCAAAAAATGATATAAAATTGGAATTCTAAAAACAAATACGTGTATGCTTTGTACTTCTACCTTGGGTTTTATTTGATTTTTTGGTGGTGTAAGCGAAATTTTTCTGGTGTCGTTTTAGTTATTTTCTTGAACGCATTGAAAAAATTAGAATATGCACCAAAACCTAAATTACGGGCGATTTCATGCAAACTTTCATCAGACTCAATCAATTTATTTTTAGCGTGTTCTATTTTCACATTGAGTATGTATTGATGCGGCGTCAACATTAAATGTTTTTTGAATAAGCGCGAAAAATGAGTCACTTCCCATCGAGTTAATTTAGCTAAATCTTTGATGTTTATTCGTTCATGATGGTGACGTTGAATATATTCTATTACCTGCTTTATTTGAAAAGGCATATAATTTTCATCTATTTCATCTGAGGATCCCAATAATAAATATACTGTGGAAATAACATCTTGCGGTTTAAAAGGTTTCACTAAAAACCCTTTAGGTTGTGTTTTCTTTACTTTTTCGAGTGTGTTAAAATCTGAATAAGAAGTAAGAAAACAAAAGATAATAGATGTATGTTGGTTTAAATAAGTTGCAATATCAATTCCGGATTTTTCTTCATTTAATTCAATGTCTAACAACACTAAATCTGGTTGCCATTCATTAATTAATTCAATTGCATTTGTAGCATTTTGATAATCAGAAAACACTACGTATCCTTCTTGTTCCAACAATTGCTGTAAATCAAGTGCAATTAATGGCTCGTCCTCAATAATTAATATTCTTTTTTTCATACACTATTTGTTTTGTATGGGAATGCAGATTTTAAAATGCGTTCCTTGGGTTTTAATCACTTCCATTGTCCCTTTCAATTTTTTCAGGAGCGCATCGATAATTGCAAAGCCCGTATGTTTTTCAAAATCATTCGGAAAACCGATTCCATTATCTGAATAATTAATTTCTATCCATTGTTCGTGTTGTTCTATGCGTAATTGAATCATTCCTTCTTTCATTCCTGAAAAAGCGTGCTTATATGAATTAACTGCTAATTCATTGATCATTAAACCAAGTGGAATAAGCTCATGCAAAGACATGGAGATTTGCGAATACGGAATGGATTGTTCAATGATAAGATCTTTTTTAAGGCTAGACAAGTGTATTTTCTCTAATAGCTCCTTTAAGAATGGCAGTGCTTCAATTTGATTCAATTTAGTAGATTGAAACAAGTGATCATGAATGAATGACATAGCATAAATACGTTCAGAAAATTGAGTAATGAACTCTTTATTCGTTCGGTGGTTTTCTCTGCTTTGAATGGATAAAACACTATTTATCAATTGGAAATTATTTTTTACACGGTGGTTCACTTCCTTTAAAACAATATCTTTTTCATCGACAAGGTTAGACAATTGAAGGTTTAACTGCGCCAACTGGAAATTTCGTTTTCGGTACATAAAAATCGACCATAAAATAAAGGAAAGAACTATGCACATAATGATGATACCCGAGATAAAATAATACCGCTCTTTTTGCTGGGTTTGTTGGATTAATTTCACTTTCCCTTTTTGGAATTTCAACTGACTTTCAGCATACTTATTTTCACGTTGGATTGATTTTATTTGCAAACGAATTAATCGGTAATCTTTTTGACGTTCTAATTTTTGGACTTTTAATTCGTGAAAATGCTGGAAAGTTTCAAGTGCATTTTTATAATCTTTGATTTGAGAATAATACTTATAAACAAGTGAATAGTAATTCATTTTGTCACGTTCGGTTATTCCTTCTTCCTTGGCCAAAAGATCATTCGCCTGTGAAATAATTACTGGAATAGGTATGAATTTGTTGCGTGAAAAATGAACACTAAACGTTACATACAAAATTGAAAATTGCTCCTCAACTGAAACTGCATTGAACTGAATAGATTTAATTAATTGTTCGGCTTTATCGATTTCGTTTAAATAAAGATAACATTGGGCTTTGTAAGACTTAGCTTTTAATAAACTACTATTGCTTTTTATACGATTAGATACAACATCCGCTTTATCAATAAAATACAAGGCCTTTTTGTACTGATGCAATTGAATGTAACAACTGGCTATGTTCAAATAGACCGTTGCTAAATCAAAATCAACGACCGGTTTTATTTTTTTTACCCAATATAGTGCTTTGAAGGAATAAGTTAAGGCATTGTTATAATCTTCAACATTCAAATAAAAAGCAGAGAAATCCGTAAAAACGGAATACAAACTAGCAAAGTTTTTTGCCTTCAAACAAGCATCATAACTTTTCGTTAAATACCTTAAAGCTTGTAATATATTACGGTCATTTTCAACATGAGACAATAAGGAGTAAATCATCCCTTGCTGCTTATAATAACTATTGGAATCAATTTGTTGAATGGAGGCTAATAACAAATTTTTTGCTTCCTTATTTTTGGAGCTTATAATCAAACCGTATGCTGCTTGGTAATTACTTTCAAGGTAATTCAGGGTATCTTTATTTTTGATAAAATAATACGCTGCAGCTTTTGATTGATAAATTCCAATCTGAAAATCGCCTCTTGTTAAAGAATTATATGCGCTGATTTTAAAATACCATGCTTTACCGTAGTAAGAGTTCACTTTTTTTGCCAAATCATACCCTTTTTCTAAATACGTTTGGGCCAATTTTGGATTGATTATCTCGAATGAATGATGTAATTTAATGTATGTTTGAATGCGTAGACTCGTTGAAAGGGAGGCATCTTTCAGGCGAAGAATATAAATTTCAGTCGAATCCACTGTTTTTGCGGAAAGAGACCCGATTATCAGCGAGAAAAATAAGGAAACTGAGATTGTTAATTTCATAACCGTTTCATTTATTAAATGAACAACGAATAAATTCATTCTACAATTTTGTAAATGTAGGAAAGTTGACACGATGAGTGATTTCGAAAATCATCTTAATTTATTAATTAACGATGCTATCTTTCGAATGAATGACTTTTTTTGAAGTCTAAGAATAAGAAATAGTTTTGAATTAAAAAGGAACCTAATCCAGTAAAAAAAGCTGTGTAGTTTGAAGACAAACGAAACACATTCAGCTGAATCAAACAATCAATGGTCAATTAAGAGAGAACTTTATACGGATAACTCTATTTGTAGGGAAAAATCATTTTAGTCCATTGCACTTACCTATCCTTCCTGCCCTACTTGTGGCCCTTATGCCATGGCACTTTCTGACAAAAATGAAATCATGACCGTTGGCGGAAATTACTTAGCTCCTCACGAAGCAAAAAACACCTGCTATTATTCGACAGA
>JACCDS010434310.1_pt1 | contig 20731 bp, 21 predicted proteins | sample 7446441 | NCBI WGS metagenome assembly JACCDS01 (sample SAMN15323445, study PRJNA562643) | freshwater metagenome | isolation source: river surface water | place: USA:Blue River Watershed | collected 2017-08-17
TGGCCAGACCATTCGCCATCGTCCTTACGCGCGTCAGCCTTTTACCTATCAAATTGGCGACCAGCACCGGCTGGCGATGCTCACGCAAATTCCGGTGATCGCCGATTTTCGCCGCAAAGACATCGCCTACGGTGGTCAGGGCGCGCCACTAGTGCCGGCTTTTCACCAGGCTGTTTTCGCCGATGCGCAGACAGGTCGCTGCATTGTCAATATTGGCGGCATTGCCAATATCACCTTGTTGCTGCCTCATCAGCAAACCGAAGGGTTCGACACCGGGCCGGGCAATTGCCTGCTGGACCACTGGGTCCAACAGCAGCTGGGTCAAAGTTATGACGCCGGTGGGCAGTATGCCGCCAGCGGCCAGCTGTGCCCTGCCCTGCTGGCTGCGCTGATGTCAGACCCGTACTTCCATAAAGTGGGGCCTAAAAGTACCGGTCGTGAATACTTTCAGCCACAGTGGCTGGCCGGCCATCTCAGCGCTTTGCCAACGTCAGTCGCACCAGCCGATGTGCAACGTACCTTATGCCGGTTTACAGCCGGCACTATTGCGCTGGCCGTCAGCCGTTATCTGGTGCAGGAAGTCTATGTCTGTGGCGGTGGCGTGCATAATCAACTGTTACTGCAAGATTTAGCTGATTTACTGCCGCAGTGCCGGGTGGATTCGACCGCCAGCTTAGGTGTGCATCCGGACTATGTCGAAGCGATGGCGTTTGCCTGGCTCTCTTATGCTCATGACAACCAGCTGCCAGGCAATGTGCCGGCAGTCACAGGAGCCAGAGCACCGCTGGTGCTCGGTGTGCGCTACACGCCCTGAAGCCAATCTCCTGCCACAACCCGGACTGTTTGTCTGATTGACAGGGGGCCCGGCAACGGGAGTAGTCTCTGTCGCAATCCAGTCTCTGTCAGGATCTATGACATGTCAGGACTTTGCCGCCAGCTGCTGTATGGCTTGCGCGAACTGATCAATGGCCTGCTGCCAGCCCTGTCCCAGTGTTTCCACCATGGCCGGATAACCTTCCGCCGGCTGCGGCAAGCTCAGCGCAAATGACTGACTGCGGCTCTGTTCGCCTGATAACAGATGAAAACGTCCGCTGACCAGCACCTGACCATTCTGCTGGCCATGAAATTGCTCGACCTGCACCAGCAAACGCACCGCGTTAGCCGGGCTTTGCTGCGCGGTGACCCGATAGGCCGGTAACGCCTGTTGCAAGCCATGGACTAACAGCCGCTGCAACTGTTGGTCCAGTGCCTCTGCCCACTGATGCTGGCTGGTTTTGTGCAACTGGACCGCCGATTGCTGCAGGATCAACGCATTGGTGTTCAGGTAGGCCGCCACCAGCAAGGGCTCAACATAAAGCACAGGCGCATTGACCGGGCTGACTGCAGCCTCTGCGACTGCCGGTTGCGGCAGCTGATAATACGACAGCTCGATGCCGGAACTGCAGCCCGCCAGTAACCATAAAAGTGCGCACGTTTTCAGACCTTTGGTGATCATGGCTGGGTTCCTTGCTCCGGTTCAGGGTCGGCTTTTGGATCTGCACTTAAAATCAGTGCGTTGCTTTGCTGATTCAGTGTCTGTACCACGGGCTGCAAGTCGCGCAGCACCTTGTCCATTGCCTGCAGATTGCTGTTCAGCCGCTCATAAGCGGGTGAGCCAGGGCTGAAACCAGCCAGTGTTTTGCGAAGGTCGGCCAGGCTTTTGTTCACTTCGCCCGGCAGTTGCTGGGTGCTGTCAGCTTTGACCAGCTGCTCCAGACTTTGCACCAGCAACTGACTTTGCTGCATCAGGTCGCGGGTGGCGTTCAGTGTCGCAGAGCTGTCTGCCAGTACTTGTTCAACCGGCAGATTGTTGATTTTTTCCAGCGCCTGCAGCACTTTCTGCTCAATATGCCCCAAACCACTGCGCGCCGTCGGCAGCAATTTGTAGCCGGCAAATTCGGCGATTGGCGATTCCACCAGCGCAGCGGTTTGCACATTCGCTGAGTCAGCTGCATCGCCTGTAACCGCCGGCACCGCAGCCGGTTTGTCGTTTTCTGCCAGCTCCTGCTGGTTCAGGTCGATATACAAACCGCCCGTCAGCAGATTACCGGTTTTCAGCACTGCGCGCAGACCATTGCCCACCGCCTGCTCCAGCTCCTGCTGCAATTCCGCCAGCGTCAGATTGTCGTACAACCGGCCGGATTCGATCCGCACCAGCACCGGAATCCCCTTAGTGAAAGCCACCTGCAGCGGGTTTTTAATCTTAAAGAAATACGGCACAGCGGTGACAGTGCCTATCCGCACACCACGGTATTCGACCGGCGCTCCCGGCGTCAGGCCGCGGATAGACTCATCAAAGAACAGCAGATATTCCAGGTACTGGCTGTACAAGCCTTCCTGAATACTTTTGCGATTCTCAAACAGCTGGAACTGGGTATCGTCTTTCGCTTTGTCTCCTTGCGGCCAGCCTTCGAGCACATCAAAAGTGACGCCTCCGCTCAGTAAAGTCGCCATCGACGCCATTTCGATGCGCACGCCTTCGGCAGACATATCCAGCGCCATGCCCGATGCCTTCCAGAAACGGACGTTGTCGGTGACCAGTGCGTCGTATGGCGCCCGCACAAACAACTGATACTTCATGGCCCGGTTTTGCATATCAAATTCAGCCCGCTCCACGGTGCCGACGTCATAACCGCGGTAGAGCACCGGGTCCCCCACCGTCAGCGCCGCAGCATCACTGGAATTGAGGAAAATGCGGATCCCCGGTGCATCGGGCGGCGCGATAGGCGGACTTTCCAGCAACTCGTAGAAATACTTACCGTTGTCGCCTTTGCCGGGTTGCAGTTCAATATAAGCGCCGGATAGCAGCGTATTAAGCCCCGTGACGCCGCCGCGGCCAATGGCCGGTTTGACGACCCACAGCTGAGAGTCATCTTTGAGCAGGTTGTCAGTGCCCGGATTCATCCGCGCCCGAATAACAACCTGCTTTAAATCCTGCGACAACTCGACCGAAATCACTTTGCCGACATCCACGCTGCGGCTTTTGATCTGGGTTTTACCTGAGACAATGCCTTCGGCATTGCTGGCCAGCAAGGTTAAAGTAGGCCCCTGATTCTTAAAGCTGTGATAGAGCATCCAGCTGCCAATTAAAATAGCGGCAACCGGGACTATCCAGATGGGCGACCACTGGCTGATTTTACGAACGCGGGCCTGTACCTGGCTTTCTGTCACTTATTTGCTCCGATTCATCCGGACCCGGGTCCCACAACAGACGCGGATCAAAGCTCATGGCCGCCAGCATGGTGACGATCACCACGGCGGCAAAAACTAAGGTGGCGGCTCCAGGATAAACACCGACCAGGCTGTCAAACCGGACCAGCGCGGCCAGAATCGCCACCACCAGCACATCCACCATCGACCAGCGGCCAATCCAGTCCACCACCGGGTAAACCCAGGTGCCGTGGCGGCTGCGTTCGGCTTTGGGCAGCCGGGTCAGATAACAAAGCCAGAACATCAGCAGGATTTTGGCCACCGGCACCACCACCGACGCCAGCAACACCACAATGGCGACGGGATAAGCGCCGTCCGCCCACATCAATAAAATACCGCTGATGATCGTCGACTGAATACTGTCACCCAGCGACACCGTCTCCATCATCGTCAACAGATTGGCCGGGATGTACAAAATCGTCGCAGTCACCAGCAGTGCGATGGTTTTCTGCACACTGGCAGGAATACGGGCCCTGACTTTACTGCCACAACGGCTGCAACGCGGCTCTGCCAATGGCACCAGCGCGGTACAACACTGACAGACTTTCAGTTGCTGACTCAGACCGCTTTGTCCAGCCACCAGGCCGCTGACCGGCTGCGGCGCCGGCGCGATACGCGCCCACAATTCGTGTCGGTCTATCACCTGAAAAGTACGCAGGTGCAGCAGGCAAAACCCACAAAATGCCCAAAAACTTAAGCCCAGCGACAACTCAAAGTGGGTCAGCAGTTTGACGAAAGCCACCAGCAAGCCCATCAGGAAAATGTCGACCATGCTCCAAGGCTTCAGTGCGTACAGCAGCCGCGCGACCTGCACCAGCGCCGGCAATTCGATATACATGCCAAGCTTCAGGTAAATAATGGCGCTCATACAAATGGCCGGAATGGCCTGAATAAACAGCCAGACCAGCACCGCCAGCCCCGGATAATCTTCGCTCAGCAGCACTGCTGAAGTATCCAGAAAGGTCATATCCCGATGACTGCCGGCCGCATCCATGCCCACAAAAGGAAACAGATTGGTCAGCAGCAACATAAACAGCGCCGACAAGGCATACAAAATCGGCCTGAGCGCAGATTCGCGCTGGCGGGCATCCAATTCATGACCACAGCGGCTGCAGTGCGCTTCTTCACCATCCTGCAGCGGTGGCAGATGCTGCAGTAAATCGCAGTAACGGCACAGCACCAGCTCGTTGGCCGCTGGTGCGTCGCAACAACCGGCTCTGCTCGGAAGTGCCGGCTTGACCGTCAGGCTGGAGCTGTCCACCGCCGTTAAATGGCCTCTTCGTCTTCTTCGCCGGTGCGAATGCGGATCACCCGCTCCACGTCAAACACGAAAATTTTGCCGTCGCCAATGCGGCCGGTCTGGGCCGTTTTAATAATGGCTTCGACACAACGGTCAACCTGATCGTCGGCCACGACAATGTCGAGCTTCACTTTGGGCAGAAAGTCGACCATATACTCAGCGCCGCGGTACAGCTCAGTGTGGCCTTTTTGCCGGCCAAAGCCTTTGACTTCGGTCACTGTCATACCGGTGACATTGATGTCTGCCAGCGCTTCACGCACGTCATCGAGTTTAAAAGGTTTGATGATGGCTTCGATTTTTTTCATGCCTGATTACCTCTGTTTCCGCAGGGCCGAAGTGATAGGATTACGCCGGTCTTTACCAAAATTGCGACGAGTGATTTTGGGGCCTACCGCCGATTGCCGGCGTTTATATTCATTAAAATCAATCAGATTCAGCACACGACGTACTGTAGCCTCAGCATAGCCCATCGCGATAATGTCGGACAGCGATTTGTCCTGCTCCATGTAGGCTTCAATAATGGCGTCCAGTTCATCATAAGGCGGCAAATTGTCCTGATCGGTCTGCCCCGGCGCCAGCTCTGCCGACGGCGGCCGGTCAATTACCCGCTGCGGGATCACCGGTGACAGGGTATTCCGATAAGCGGCCAGCCGGTACACCAGTGTCTTTGGCACGTCTTTAATGACGGCAAAACCGCCGCACATGTCGCCATATAAGGTGCAATAGCCCACCGCGTTTTCTGATTTATTGCCGGTGGTCAACAGGATACGACCGGTTTTGTTGGAGAGCGCCATCAGCAGCACCCCGCGCAAGCGCGCCTGCAGGTTTTCTTCCGTAGTATCTGCTTTACGTCCGGCAAATATCGGCGCCAGCTGCGCCATGTAGGCGTCGTACATCGGTTCAATTGACACACTGTCAAATGCGATGCCCATCAGACGCGCCTGCTCGGCAGCGTCGTTTACACTCATATCTGAGGTATAGCGAAATGGCAGCATCAGCGCTTGTACCCGGTCTTTACCAATAGCGTCAACGGCAATTGCCAGGGTCAGCGCAGAATCAATCCCACCCGACAAACCAAGTACAGCGCCAGGAAAGCCGTTTTGTTCAATATAATCCCGGGTCGCCAACACCAACGCCTGATAAACTTCAGCTTCTTCAGACAACGGCGCCGGGCGCGGATGCTGATGACTGATTTGCCAGCCTTGCGGGCTGTCTTTTAGCAGAGCACTGAAAATATCAGACTGGAATGACGGCGCGCTGAGGACCACCTCACCTTGTGGTGACACCAGCATAGAGCTGCCGTCAAACACCAGTTCATCCTGTCCAAGCACTTGGTTTACATAGACAAAGCCGAGCTGCAAACGACTGGCCAGCCGGGTCAACACATGAGTGCGCTGCGCCCTTTTACCCATTTCATAAGGCGAAGCGTTCAGCACCAATGCCCAGTCAGCGCCCGCTTCTTTGGCGGCTGCAGCGGGTTCGCCGTGCCAGACATCTTCGCAAATTAACACCGCAAAGCGGCGCTGATTCAGTTCAAACACAAAAGTCTGCTGGCCCGCAGTAAAATAACGCTGTTCATCGAATACGCCGTAATTGGGCAGGCACTGCTTGTAGTAACGACCGAGTAATTTTCCGTGAGATATGACCGAAGCAGCGTTATACAGCTGACCATTCTCCAGCCAGGGATGCCCGACCACTAAAGTGCGGGGCAATGCGGCCTGCTCAATCCGTTGCAGCGCCTGGCCAACATAGTCCAGCAAATCGGCCCGTAACAGCAAGTCTTCCGGCGGATAGCCAGTTAAAGTCAGTTCAGGAAACACCACCAGTTCGGTGGCGGCCTGCTGCGCCAGCTCCAGCACTTTGTCACAGTTTTGCCGGACCGCGCCGACGCTGAAACCATGTTGGATCATACTGACAGAAATCGAATGGGACATAGGCTGGCACTCAGACAACAAATTGGGCGCTATGGTAGCGATTTTTCAGTCTTTTCTCAAACCGACTGACCACAATGTCACATCTGTGAAAGGCGATAAGCGGCCTTGCAGCACCGACGTTGCCGGTCTATGGTTGTTGGGTGTATTCAGGGAACAGAAACACAGGACATCGGATGAACAGGATATGTTGTCAGGACCGTCAGCGGTCAACCGGTTTTACCCTCATTGAAGTCGCCGTCAGCCTGGCGGTTTTCTTAATTTTATCTTTGTTGGCATTACCAAGCCTCGCAGAGCTGTTTGCCCGCCAACAGGCGGAATCTTATATGCAACAGTTTCGCCAGCAACTGAGCTACGCCCGGCTGCAGGCGGTCAGCCAGGGCCGCAATATTACAGTGTGTCCAAGGGCCGGCAACTTATGTGACGGCCAATGGGCGCAAAGCCCGGTGCAGATTTTTATCAGCAATCCGGTCAGCTCTATCATGCGTCAGGTCGATGCACTGCAACCACGGCATCGTCTCTTTTACAACCGGAACTTGCTGGAGTTTCGCTCGGACGGCAGCCTGAATGCGCTGCAAAACGGCACATTCATATATTGTGTCGAGCCTTATCGCTGGCACGCGAGCCTGAGCGTGAGCCAGGCCGGCCGCAGCCAATTGCAGTGGCATGAAAGCCCTTGCCCAAACTAAAGCCCTGCCTCTTGTCATAGTCCCTGTGACCGCTTCTTCCCGATTGCCGGCCAAGGGCAAACAGCAGAAAGAGGCCCGCAACGTGCGGGCCTGCCTGTAGTGGTGATTTCGTTTTCGCCAGACAACGTCGTTTCAGCCCGACCAGCACAGCGATTCCGGGCTGCTGTGCTGCCGGCCGGCCTGATCAAGACTAAACAGCCGGCACTGATTGTCTTTTAACTGGGGCCCAACCGCTTCGGCGACCAGCACATAGCCCTCTGACGTCAGCCGGCCGGAGATACGATAACGCCCGCTGGCAGTCAGGTAGCTGTCATCCGGCGCCGGCAACATCGACAGCGCTGCGGTGAACTGTTGATGCTCAAGCTGGTACTGCTGTTGCAAAATGGCGAGCTTCAGCAACTCCTGCGTCGCTTCGCTGCGGTAACTTTGCAGCACTTGCTGCTGATAGCCAGGGACCAGAATCGCCATCAGGATGCCGAAAAGCGCCGTCACCACCATCAGCTCGATCAGGACAAAAGCCTTTGTTGCGCGCTTCATCAGTACACCTGCTCAGTCTGAAACAACGCCAACGGTTGTCGCCCTTGCAGATGTTGCGGGCCCAACAACTCAGTGCAATCGGTACAAGCCGCCGACAAGGTTCTGAGCTCCGTCAACAGCAAAGCCGCACCAGCCACCAGATTAAAGCCCGTTTCGCTGCTTTGCTCCAGCCGCAACGGTTCAGTCAAAGAAGCTGCTAATTGCCATTGCGACTGCTGGTAGACAGCGGCGCCTGAATACAATTGCAAGGCGGCCAGCTGGTTATAGCCAGGATAGCGGCAACTCTGCTGGTCCGTCATCGGCAGGTACAGCACACCAGCCAGCAGCTTCGCGGCCGTCACAGGCCTCGCCGCCAGCGCAACAGACCAGCCATGACCAGACGCGCCTGCAGCGGCGCCGGGGCTATCTTTTTGCGTGGCGTCGGCAGCTTGAACGGCATCGGCGCCAAGGGATGGCAACGCTGACAAATCGTCAAATCGCACCATGTCGGCAAAGCCGTCAGGCCGAAGCACAGCCATCAGCTGATATTGCTGCTGTTTTCTGCCAATCATCACAAAAACATCACCCTGCAACCAGTGCCCGTCCTGATGACGCCAGCGGCCAGCGAACCTTTGCAGACTGACATCAAAAATGAGATCGCTGCCAGACAAATCAGCCACAACACGCGACTGCCAGCCTGCTTTTACCTGATAGTCCACCTGCAACAACTGACCATCGCTGCTGAGCAGATACAGCCGTTCGGCGGCCTGATCGCCATTCAGATCTTGTGTTAATGGCTGCAAAGCGAAATTGCCAGAGATAGCCGGCAGCGGGAGCAATCTGGGAACCCCAGTCTGGCTGTTAAAGAGCTGTACAGGCACCGAACTATTTCCCGGCAACAACAACCAGTCTGCGCCGTTCTCATCTGCCAAACGCTGCGGGCGTAATAAAGCCGGCAGCTGTGCCGGTAGTACCTGTGCACTGGCGCTCCAGAGCGGTTGCCAAGTGAATGGGGCTGCTTTCACAGCAACAGCTCTGAGCTGCTGCGTTGCCGGCTCATGCCAAAATACCTGATAAGATCCAGTGGATTGCGACAGAGGCTGCCATCCCCAGTGGCTAACCACCTCGGGCGAATCGGGATCCGTTCCCCTGACTATCACCTGTTCAGTCGACGAAGCGTCTGCCTGCCACAGATGCAGGCCCCCCTCATCAAATGCCAGTCGGGTCAATTGGCTGCCGCCGGTGCGAATTCCGCTGTACGACGCGGGCCCCGCCAGCTCGGGACAGGCCGGCTGGCCCGATGCCACAGACAGCTGTGTCAGTTGGCCTGATAGTGACTCCTGCCAGTGTGCCGCCTGAACTGCCGACACAACAAACAAGGTAAAGCTGCATATCAACTTCATAATTCCCCTCCCTGGGTTTGTGGGTTTACCTGCCAGCTCAGACTGAGCTGGCCAAAACTGTTGTCACTGGCCGCTGGTGCAAAGCTGAGTGCCAGCTGGCATTGTTGCCAGTGGACCGGCCAGCCCGGATTCGATATTTCGCACATATCCGCCAGATTTTGCTGAGCGAGGCCATGCGCGGATGCCTCTTTCTCTGCCGCCATCAACTGTTGTTGCTGCAGCAGCACGCCCTGATCCAACTGGCTGCTCAACTGACTCAGCGTGAGCGCTGACAAGGCCAAAACGCCAGCCAGCAACCCAAACAGCAAGCAGACGACCAATACAAATCCATTTGTTTTCATAGCGTTTTCCTGTTGTCTTCACTCAAAGCCGGACAGCACTGCGGATCATCAAACGCCGGTAAGGATCGCCCGGCGCCTGAAACTCACGCAGGCCCAGCCGGTACAGATGGTTGTTCTGGTAACCAGGTTCTGCTTTGAGCGCCCGTAACAAGGCAAAATAGCGCAGCTGGACAGGCCGCAGCTGCTGCCACTCTGCCGGTGCAATCTGCGCCGCAGCTCTGAACTGGTCCGCCACACCATCGCCGTTATTGTCGAGCCCGATCTCAAACACCAACAGCTCAACGCCATCCAGCACAGCGGCAGTATCCATGTTGAGCTCACCACTGGCTGAACGCACCAGCCTTTTTCGCATCAGCACGGGGACAACCTGCCCGGCTGTCCCCTGCAGCATGACGTAATACAATTCATGGATGTAAGGCCAGAACCAGGCCTGCGGCTCCAGACCGGGCTGTCCACTGAGCACGACACGGCCCAGACGCCCTGTTTGCTGCACATAAACCCGGTTTGCTTTGAGCTGATGCATTTGCAGCCATTGGCCAGCCAGATGTTTCAGCTGGACAAAATCAGAGCCTTTGAATGCGCTGCCGAGGCAAACCGGCGTGCCAGCCAAGCCGGCTTGACCAGCCAGCAACGGTAACCAGCCCTGATTGGGTTGCACGAAGGTGCCACTGTCAAAAGCACTGCGACAATCTCCACTGACCGAAAGCCCGGTCGCACTGATGGTGGTGGGCGCCAGCGCGCTCCAGAAACGCGCATTGCCGAATTCACGCTGGAATAATGCCTGAAGCTGTGCGGCTGTCTGATGTAACTGCGTCAACTGCGAGTGGTGGTGAAATGCCTGCCATTGCAGCACAAAAGCAGCAGTCAGCATCATCAGCAGCAGCGCAGCCAAAGCCAGACTGGCCATTTGCTGGATCAGCAAAAAGCCGCGTTGGCAAGAGACTCTGGCTATCACGACGCGGCGCCCAGCTGTAACTGGCGGCGCGGCACGCCGCTGCCACAGTTTTTGTCATAGGCGGTGACAGCCGGCAGCACACTGCGCCAGCTCAACAGCAGTACCGGACCGTCTGAGCCCGCCATCAGACAAAACTCGGCATCCGGCAGAATGGCCGGCGCATCATCCAATAACCGGCCGAGCAAGTTCAATTGCTGTTGCTGCGCGTTGTCACAATTGGGGCAAATAAAATCCCGGCTGCTGACGGGATCGGCAGATAACTCGTTGTTGAGGTTCTGACTGAGCTGGTGACGGGCTTCGGTTAACAGCAAACTGGCGGCCTGCAGTTCAAAACTGAGTGCCAGTTGCTGACGGGCAAACCAGTGGCACCGCAGTGCACTGAGAAATAACAAAGTCCCGAGCAATAACGCCAACAGGACTTCGGTGAAGCTAAATCCATTGTTCATCGCAGGTATATCCTTACACCTGAATTTACAATAAATTTAACTTACATTTTCAAATTATCAACTAATTCCAGCATTCTCTGACTGTCGCCGCTGCACTGCTGCCCGCGGCGGTACGGGTGCCGGCCTGATCAATGGTCAGCGTACCGCAGGCTGTGTCACTGCTTTGTCCGCCTTTAGGCGTGGCACTGAGCGTGTAAGTCTGAGGCTCAGCATCCAGCGCAAAGCCATAAAACTCCGCCAACGTCTGTCGGCACTGCGTGTCGGGTAACACGGTATCGGCGTTGTTGTTGATGCTATAGCTCATGCTGGAGGTGTAGACCCGCTCCATAAATTGCGACAACTCGACCAGACAAGACGCCGCCACCGCCCTTCGGCTGTTTTGTGCATAGGACTGGTAAGACGGTACCGCAATTGCCAGTAACACTCCGGTGATTGCCAGTGCGACCATCAGCTCCATCAAGCTGAACCCCTTGGATTTGTGCATATCCGCTCCGCTAATTCGTCAGTTCGCGCCACGACTGCAGCCCGATATTCCGGGTCGGATCGACCGACACATCTTCGATACAGCCACCATCACAGTTCGTCACTATCTTGATGATATCTTCCACTTTGATCAAGGTCGGCGAACTGGTCAGGCTGCTCACTTTCACGCCGCTTGGCACTGTTGGCTGCCCACCAACCGTCACCTTATCACTGTCGTTAAATTTATTATCATCATTGATATCAAAGAAGTTCTTTTTCAGCCGCGCGCCGGTGTATGGCGACACCACCATCAGATAACCAGAACCGCTGGGGTTACAGACGTTGGTATCCGGGATGGTCGTATTCATCACCAGCTCAGGGCCCACCATCATCGGGGCATCCACGATCCGCTCGCGGGTATCAATCAGGTCCATGTACCAGCCTTTCTTGCCCGGTGTCAGGCTATCGGCTGCGGTGATCACCCGTTGCTCACCGACATTGGTGATGGTACGCACATCAAGCTCGCTGCGCCCGCTGATTGCGGCGCCATCGATGAGTCCATACCAGGTTTGCTGTTCGTTGTTACTGGGGTCATTGACATTCAGATAACGGCCGGTGCCAAAAAAGACCCAGACTTTGCCGGTGGTGGGCTCGACACTGGTCATCACGCCACCGGTGATCATCTGACGCCCCCCGGTACTGTTTTTCGCCTGAAATAATGGCTGGCCGCTGTATGCGATGTTCCAGGCACTGGTAGAGCTGCCTGATAAATCGAATTTCCAGACGTAACCGTGCATGTCGCCACCAAACACCCAGTCCGTGTTGCCATCAGCGTCCAAATCCAGCAGGTTGATTTCCGCCATACCATTGGAATCTGTCGAAGACCCTTTGCCAGTTGGCATATTTTTCAGCACGTTACCTGTGGCCAGATCAATCACCAGCAAGCCAGATTGCTCAGTACTGTTGTTGTAACCATAACCGGCGATCAGCGCCCAATGGCCCGATTTCAGCCGTGTCACCTGCGGAGTACCCAGATACATGCCGAGGTTGCTGAACGACTTATCCCACAACACACTGCTGGCGCTAATAGCCGACGGATTGGTCACATCAATGGCAAACAAACCATTGCCGCCGCGGCCCTGACTGCCAACCAGAATGCTGCGCCAGCTGCCGCCGACGTAAACATCAGCCACCACCGGTGAACCATCGACAGAGTAGCGGTGCGCATAAGCCGGCTCCGAGTACTTTTTCAGCACGTTGACGGTATCGCCAGACAGCGGCAACATCACATTGCGCGGAATATAAGCAAATACTTCGACCCCGGTCAGCGCATTAAAACCATGCAGCATGCCATCATTGCCACCGACGTAGATCATCGGCGTACGGCTCTTGGCACTGCCTTCCACAAAAGTGCGGTAGCTGCTGGCACCAGACCAATTGTATCTGTGGTAACTCATATCATAAGGCCCTTCGACCAGCTCAGGCGATGAGTTCACAAATGAACCCAGCACTTTGCCACGGTTGCGATAAATGCCGCCGGGGTTGCGTTTTTCCAGGCTGGTGTCGCCCCGCAGATAATCCAGTACAGTGCTGACGTTACTCAGGGCAGTTTTTTCGGCGCTCGACAGATTACTCCATAAAAAGGTTTTCGCAGCGCCGTTGTCGGCGCCGTACAGGATATTGCGGCTTGAAGGCGCCGGGACCATATCACTGGCTTTCCAGACCGGCGTATTGGTATCGCCGGCGTCATAGGACCAAATGTCACCACTCCACTCACCCGCGACATAGCGGGCCTGATACAGGTTCGATTCTGACTGCAATGAGTTGATGGCTGTGGCCGCGATGCTGGACGAAGTTCCCACCCGCTCGGCAATCGAACTGAGCGTTTCTGCCATGCCCTGCGCAAACGCATTCGGGTCGCTGGCAGCAAAGAAACCACCCCGGCCATTGACCGACGCGTGCAACAAATCATCGATTTTGCCCGGATCGGTCGAATTGCTCGGCCAGTTGATGGTGCCATTGTTGGCGATGGCATTAAATGCAGTGGTCGGGTTGATACTGCCCTGCACACCAAAACCAACGCCAAAGGTCACCATGTGTTGCCAGAAAGCCGGATTCATGCTGGAAGTCGGCACTGTGTTTTCCAGTTTTTTCGAGGCCGACCAGCCCGCATCCATATCGTTCTTCCAATAATTCATCGCGATGTCCGCCAATGTATTGCTGTAAGACGACGCGAACGGGCCTTTCGGGCTGTAGGTATAAGTCCGTCCTTTCGGACCTGTGATTGTGCTGCCGGCAGTATTGTCGTGCTCGCCACCGGTATTGCTGTCATTGTAATAACCGTCGGTCATCAGGATGGTGTAGTTCTGCCGGCATTCAAGCAATGCCGAAGAACTGCTGGCCGGATTCACCCGCCACGGTTCTTCTTTTTTAAAATACTCGCCTGCGCTGATCAAGGCTTCACGCAGCGGTGTGCCACCATTGGCCTGCACCGCAAACAACCAGTTAAAGAATGCCGTTCTGCTGCTGCCGCTAAAACTACTGACACCGGCCAGCGAGCTCATTTTATTAATCCCGCCGTAGCCAACCCGCATCGCCGTCCCCTGCTGATGGAAAGCGGCCGAAATACCGGCTTTAGCAGCCAGAATGCGGGTGCGGTAATAGGAATACCAGTTGGCGAAATTTTGTTTTTCTGCAGTGGTACTCAGCGCGCGCTGGGTGTAACAGGAGTCACTGTACACACTGTTGCTGCAACCCGTGTTGTAGGTGTAATAGAAGGCAGCCGCCAGATTGCCGTCAGGCGTAATGGCAAAGTTTGCTTTGGCGCCGGTACTGGTGCCACTGGCTGCCGCAGCCATCACTGCCCGGTAATCTTTCGACAAATTGACTGTCGTCGAGCTGGTGGCATAGCCATCCACCTTAGCGGCCGTGAAGCTGGCATTGCCATAAGTGGTGCCATCCGCCTTGGTCGGTGCATTGTAAGTCACCGCCGGGTTGTAATACATTTTGTTCAGATGGCTGGAAGCCAGAAATGCCCGCCCGCTGGTGTTGTATAAACACACTTTCATACCGGCATAGTCTTTTTCAGAGCAGCTGCTGCTGATATTGCCGTTATCTTCCAGGTTTTCCGGCATCATGCCTTGTTGCATCGAACCCGAATCATCGATCAGAAACAGAATATTCGGGTCCACCGTGCTGCCGGTTTCCAGTGGCGTCTGGGCGATGTCGACAGCGGCATGCGCCACTGTGCTGGTCAGTAAAGCGCTGCACAACAAACTGTGCCAGCACCGGTGACTCCTGAACTGAATACGCATGAGCTGTCTCCTGCCTGCTGTCTCAAATACGCCAGACGACCTGCACCATAGTACCGGCCCGGCCGGCGACCGGCTGATTGCGGACTGTGATGCGGTAAGTCTGACGTTCGCATAATGGGTTTTCTTTCACTTTACAGGTTGGGTCCTGCCGGCTGGTCCACATGCCTAAGTTTTCCACCAGAAACTGACCGTTGTAATTCTGGCCATTGACGGTGACATTGACGACGCCGGCGTTGTTCCAGATTGCGGCATTGTTCCAGCGATCTGCCGTGCCTTGCACCGGCGCCGGAATAGGCGCGTTAAACCAGGCTACCCCGGCCGCAGGCGGCAATAAAGCGGCCACCTGCAGCAAAGTGCCTTCGGCCACCTGCTTGGCAATTTCACGGTCGTTCAGATTGGCGGCCATTTTTTCCTGCAAAGTGCTGCCGCGCATTGCGGTGACTGCCAATAAAGTGATGGCCACTAACATCAGCAGACTCAGCACCAGTGCCACGCCGCGTTGCTGGCCGAACAAATGGAAGCTTGCTGTTGATTGAATTCGCATAAACCAGTCCTCAATGATTACGCAGGTTGACGACCTGGGTAAAAGTCCGCATGCCCGCCGCCACCGGGTTGTTGTCATCTGCGGCGAGTGTCAGGGTAGCCCGGATAGCAATCACCTGCTCCCAATCAGCGACAGCCGTTGCATCGACATAGTTGGCCGCATCACGCACCAGATACTGCAGCTGCAAATTATCGACATTGGCCAGGACCTCTTCGGTCTGCAACTGCCCGCCGATCAGGGCAATCCGGTACAGCGAATTGCCGTTCGGGCCATTGCCGACATACCAGCCGACACTTTCCAGCGGCATCACAGTGCCGGCGTCCGGCGCGATGTTCTGTGGCACAGTGACGCCATTGGCGCCAAAGCCAAAATTGACCGACGCATTGCCCGGCGCACCGGGCCCCACCGCATGACTGATGTTGTTACCGGCAATCGCCGTCACCTGAAAAATCACTGCCATGCGGGAGTCACAGGCAATCACAATGTCATTGGCGACAATGCCGGGCGTATTCTGATTGATCACCATCGGCGGCACTGCTGCAACATCATGTGAGACCACTGAAGCGGTCACGCCGCGGCCGTACATCAGTCTGACCCCGTCGGTGCCCGCCACTGGCGCTATACCGGCGGCAAAAGCCGGCACAGCGCCCTGTTCAAAGCCTTGCACGCCGCCAGTCCAGACGCCCCACCAGGGCATCGGTAAGTTCAGCACATTGACGACACGCGGGCTGAGCATGTTGCCACAACCGGAAAAACCGGCATTCATCACGTCCCGGCTCAACAACTGGAAGCTGATTTGACTGGATTGTTGTGCCTGCATCAGTTGTTGCTGCACCTCAGATGTCCGCACGTTAGAGACATACACTGTCACCACGCCTGCCACCAGAAAGCTGCCCAGCACCATCGCGATCAGCAGCTCCGTCAGCGTAAAGCCCGCCGAATACCTTTTGCTGTCATGCTGCATGTCAGATCCTTACCTGTTGACGTAATGACATCGCGTTATTGCCACCCAGTGCTCTGGAATCGTCCCAGCTGACAATGACGGTGTAAGTGCGGGTGCCGCCGTTATAGGTGATTTCGCCACAACTGGTGTTGCGATCACCAAACGCCAGCCGGATCTCGCCAATCCAGTTCGCCCGCTCAACATTCTGCACCGAGCCTCCCGCGCTGTAAGCAGAACAGGTTTTTGCCATTGTGAACGCGCCTGTAGCAGCCAGAGTTGCATTGGCGCGGATCCGCTCGGCCATGTTGCTGCTCAGCAGCACCGCCATCGTCCGTTGATGCGCGCTCTGGCTATTTTTCAGATTGGCCGTTTGTAAGCCGGCAACGCCTAACAAACCAACAGCAAGGATCAATACCGCGATCAGGGTTTCAATCATGCTGAAACCACGCTGGGCGCCGCTGCAGTTTATTGCTGTCGTCATACGCAGTCCCCATCGCCGTTCTCGGTCGTCACACGCAGGCGGCCACCGGAGTTGAAATTGACCAGATAAATATTCGGATTGACGCTGACCGGGATACAGATGCGGATTTGGTCACTGAGCGGTGTATTGGCCCCAAAAGCCCGGATCAACCCTTGAGGATTAAAACGCAGCGCATGCTGTGCTCCTTGTAACACCGCGCCGGAGGTTACCACCAGTTGCGGGTCGACCAGCGTGCCTGTTCTAAGTACAGGACCGGTTTCCCCGCCGACCGCAGCACCGGCAGCCCGCACCAGCCAGCCCTGCCAGCCGTCGTCACCAGGCGCTGAACAGACCAGGCCATTACTGGTGTGGCAAAACAACACATTGGTATTGAGGCGAATGGCTTCTGAGCGCGCATATGCCAATGCATTCTGAATTTCCCGGCTTTGTGTATCCAGCTTGCCAGTGGCGCCAATGACCGACACGGCCGGGATCACCAAAGCCAAACCAATACCAACCACTATCATGGCCACTAACAATTCAATCAGGGTCACGCCGCGTTGTCGTGTCTGCGCCTGCATGTTGCATTCCTGTATCGGAGAAAAGAAAAAGGACAGCTTGCCCATTTTGCAAACAAAAGAAAGTGGATTCAAACCAGTGGTCGGGGAAAACTGACCGTTAGTCGGCGAGATGGCCGGACCAGAATCAGTCCGTCAGATCTTGTTGTGACAAACGCTCGCGCAGCAGCGCCAGTTCCCGCCGGCTGATTTCGGGCTGGCCGGCACAACCTCGCAGCAGCAGCCGATGCTCGCCATTGCTGCCACGGCAGATACCGCGGATGCGCGTGGCCAGTACCAGCGTATTGCGATGGACCCGCACCAGTTGCTGCGGATATTTCTGTTGCCACTGTTTCAGGCTGAGCTCGCTGAGCGCTTCGCCGCCGTCAAACACCAGCCGGACATATTTGTCTTCGGCCTGCAAATAACACAGTTCGGACAACGCGATGCTGCGCTGCTCGTTACCGATGCGAAAGCTGAGCCTTGGCTCCAGCGCTTTTTGCCGTTCCAGATGGGCTTTGGTGCTGACACCGAGCCGGTTCAGGCAATCCGCCAGTTGCGCGGCCGATACGGGTTTGAGCAGATAACCGGCCGGCGCGACCTGAAAGGCCGCCAGCGCATGCTGCGGATGCGCGGTGACAAACACCACGGCCGGCGGCGGTTGCAATTGCCCCAGCCTGGCGGCTGTCGTCAGGCCATCTTCTCCGGGCATCGCAATGTCCAGCAGCACCAAATCGGCACTGTGGCGGGCCGCACATTCCAGCGCCTGCTGGCCATTTTCAGCTTCCGCTACCAGCTGATAGGCCGGATGGGCTGCCAGCAAGCGGGCCAGCCGGCTGCGCGCCAGCGGCTCATCATCGGCGATCACCACTTTCATCGCGCACCTGCCGGGCCAAGCGGTAACGTCAGCTTCAGGCCGTAGCTGTCGTCGGAGGGCGCCAGCGTCAGCCGGGCTTCATCGCCGTACATCAGCTCCAGTCGCCGGCGGATATTACCCAGCGCAATCCCATTGCCACCGGCATGCGGCTGGCCCTGGCCAACCGGGTTTTGCAGCAGGATAGTCAAGGCGTGCTGACTCATAGTCAGCTGTAACGAAATAACGCCCGGTTCGCTACGGGTTTCAATGCCATGGCGCACCGCATTTTCCAGCAGCGGCTGCAGCGTCAGGCACGGAATATTCAGTGCCGGCAGTTCGGCGGGAACCTGCCAGTCCAGCACCAGCCGTTGTTGTAAGCGCAGCTGCTCCAGCGCCAGATAACGGCGCGCCAGCTGTAAATCTTCTTCAAGGCTGATAGCGGTATCAGAATGCAGCGCCGCCCGGAACAGGCTGGCCAAATCAAGCAAGGCCTGCTCAGCCTGTTCAGGTTGCTGATGGATAAGTTCGGCTGCGGTGTTTAAGCTGTTGAACAAAAAATGCGGCCGGATCCGCGCCTGCAGCGCATCAAGTTCTGCCCGCGCCTGCGCGTCGAGCCGCAACCGCTGCTGCAGATACAAGGTCGCCAGTTGCAGCGCAATACCGCCGACCAGCAGGGTCATCAGCGCCAGTTGCAATAAAAAACCATGCAAAGTGCTGTCGACAATCCAGCCGGCACTGCTGAGAAATGGGTAAGAAACCACCCCGACCGACAGGCTGAGTAACACCAGCATCAGCAGGATAAACCAGGCCAGCACGCCAGCACGCCAGTGCTGCCAGCGCCGCTGAAACAGGCAGAGCAACGCCAGCAACGGCAGCGTGACCCAATGAATATACAGCGAAATCAGCCCAAGCCTGGGCCAGAATTCAGTATCGACGCCCGGCACCAGCGCCAGCAAAGTGGCCAGCGCCTGCGCCAGGATCAGCACCCGCAGCACCACGTCACTGCGACAGAAAGCCGGCAGCAACTGGGCCGGCAGGATTGGCGGCGAATTAGCAGGAACCACTGGCATGCGAGAAGGGGCCCCGGCCATGCCAGTCAGCCTCAGCGCAGTTCGGCCGGTACCGCGAACACCACGTTCTCTTCGCGACCCGGATGTTCAATCACCTGACGACCACCCCAGGCCGTCAGCTGCTGTACCACTTGCTGCACCAGCACTTCTGGTGCAGAAGCGCCGGCCGTGACGCCGATGGCGCTGACGCCGGCCAGCCAGTCCTGCTGAATGTCAGCCGCTGTATCAATTAAATAAGAACGACAGCCCATCTTTTCGGCAAGCTCACGTAACCGGTTGGAGTTACTGGAGTTTTTGGCACCGACCACCAGCAGCAACTGCACCTTAGCGGCCAGTTCACGCACCGCATCCTGCCGGTTCTGCGTGGCATAACAGATATCGTCTTTGCGCGGGCCTTCAATGTCCGGGAATTTTTGGCGCAATGCGTCAATCACATCAGCGGTGTCGTCGACTGACAAGGTGGTCTGGCTGGAAAAACACAGCTCAGCCGGGTTTTTCACCTGCAGTTTTTCCACATCTTCAACCGATTCAACCAGATAAATGCCACCTTCCGGATTGTCGTACTGGCCCATAGTGCCTTCCACTTCCGGGTGGCCGGCATGGCCAATCAGGATACACTCGACACCTTTACGGCTGGCGCGGGTGACTTCCATATGCACTTTGGTCACCAGCGGACAAGTGGCATCAAACACTTTCAGGCCACGCTGGCGCGCCGTTTCACGTACCGCCTGCGACACACCATGGGCGGAGAAAATGACGATATTGCCGTCCGGCACTTCGTCCAGTTCGTCAACAAAGACAGCGCCGGAACGGCGCAGGCCATCGACCACAAACTTGTTGTGCACCACTTCATGGCGGACATAAATCGGCGGTTCGTACAGCTCCAGCGCCCGCGAGACGATGCTGATAGCCCGGTCTACACCGGCGCAGAAACCACGGGGATTGGCGAGAAAAATGTCCATAACTAGTTGATTACCTCAACAATGTCGACGTTAAAGGTCAGCGTCTGACCAGCCAGCGGATGGTTAAAATCGACCGTCACTGAATCACCCACCACTTCACGGATCAGCCCGGGCAATTCAGCACCATCTGGCATGGTAAAACCAATGATCATGCCCGGTTGGGCCGGTGCGTCCAGCGAAAACCGGCTGCGATCCACGTAATAGATGTTATCCGGGTTGGGCATGCCATACGCATCTTCCGGCGCCAGCGTGAACGTTTTTTTGTCACCGGCCACCAGGCCCAGCAACTGGGCTTCAAAAGCGGCAGACAAAGAACCGTCGCCCATCTGCAGCCTGGCCGGCTTATTATGCACACGGGTGCTCTCGGCGGCGCTGCCGTCGGCCAGTTTGATATCAAAATGAAAAATGACCGTACTGCGTGCACCAATCATTTACGCTGTCCTTCCGGTTGTGACGCGCCTTCGCTTTGGTCGGCGCTGAAACTATCCCAAATCAATAACCCCGCCCCGACCGTGATGGCGCAGTCGGCGATGTTAAAAATCGGGTAATGCCAGTTCTGGTAATACACATGAATAAAATCAACTACATAACCATAAAGGCTTCGGTCGATTAAATTCCCGATGGCGCCCCCCAGGATCAGCGTGAGGGCCCACGAGAACAGGCGCTGCCCGCCATGCTGCCGCAGCATGTAGATGATGAAGCCCGTGGCCACCGTGCCCAGCCCCACGAAGAA
>JACCDS011765243.1_pt1 | contig 20731 bp, 16 predicted proteins | sample 7446441 | NCBI WGS metagenome assembly JACCDS01 (sample SAMN15323445, study PRJNA562643) | freshwater metagenome | isolation source: river surface water | place: USA:Blue River Watershed | collected 2017-08-17
CGTTTCGGGCCGGCGACGGCCAGCGCGCGCAGCTTGCCGGACTTGACGTGCGGGTAGGCCGTGAACAGGCTGGGGAACATGAACTGCGTCTGCCCGCCAATGGTGTCGGTCACCGCCGGTGCCGAGCCCTTGTAGGGGATGCCGGTCATCTCCACGCCTGCGGCCAGCTTGAACAGCTCGGCCGCGTAGTGCGGCGCGGTGCCGTTGCCGGCCGAGGCGTAGGTGTACGCGTCGGGCTTGGCCTTGAGCTGCGTGACGAGGTCGCGCACGTCCTTGACCGGTGTCTTGGCGTGGGCCACCAGCAGCGTGGCGGAGTAGCCCACCAGGCCGACCGGCTCGAAGTCCGCGACCGGGTCGTAGCGCAGCTTCTGCAGCGCCGGGTTCATCGCGTGGGTGGCGATGTAGCCGAACATCAGCGTGTGGCCGTCGGCCGGCGCGCGGGCGACGTACTCGCTGGCGATCGAGCCGTTGGCGCCGGCGCGGTTGTCGATCACGATGGACTGGCCCAGCAGCGGCGCGAGCTTCTGCGCGATGGTGCGCGCCATCGCGTCGTTGCCGCCGCCAGCGGCGGTGGGCACGACCAGCGTGATGGTCTTGTCGGGCCAGGCGAGCGCGGCCGGCGCGGCCACGGCCAGCGCGGTGGCCGCCAGAACGGGGGCGATGAACTGCTTCATGGGTTTGTCTCCTTCGGGTGGTTTCGAGAACACGTAGGCAGGGATGTGCAGTTCGCCCTGCAGGATCTTGCGGGCCGTTCGCACCAGCGAGGCTCGGGAGATGCGCGCACCGGCGCCTTCGCCTTCGCCTTCGCCGTCGATGACGACTTCGACCTCGATGCGGCCTTGCGGGTGCATGACGGCGATCTGTCGCACGCCGGCACGGACATCGGCGGCGCTGGCCACGGTGCCGGGCAGCGCGAAGGCGGTGGCCACGCCGATCGCGCCGGTGACGGCGTGCGAGGCATGGCAGCGGCGCGGCGTGAAGTAGCGCGAGGTGAGGCTGTCGGCGTCATCGCCCGGGCTGACCAGCACGGGCTTGGGGATGACGCTGGTGGACACGTCGCCCAGACCCATGCGCTGGCCGGCGATGCGGCGCAGCGACTCGATGCGATCGAGCAGCGCGCGGTTGGCGTCGATCTCGCTGGGCGACTCGCGCCCGGACAGGCCCAGGTCACGGGCGCGCACGATCATGAGCGGCATGGCCGCGTCGATGCAGGTCAGCTCGATGCCGTCGATGCGGTCGATGCGCTGGCCGGTCGGGAAGATCGAGCCGGTGACCGAGCCCCAGGCATCCAGGAAGTTGAGCCGGATCGGGGCGGCCGTGCCGGCCACGCCGTCGATGGCGGTCAGGCCGTCGTAGGTGATGCGCCGGCCCGGCGTCAGCACGGTCACGTCGATGCGCGAGCGGGTGTTGACGTTGTAGACCCGCACGGTGGTCTGGCCGTCCTCGGGCTCGATCAGGCCCTGCTCGATCGCGAAGGGCACGACGCCCGAGAGCATGTTTCCGCAGTTGGGCCGCGTGTCCACCGAGTTCTGGCCCACGCCGACCTGGGCGAACAGGTAGTCGAGCTGGCAATCGCTCTGGCTGGACCGCGAGACGATCGCGACCTTGCTGGTCAGCGTGCTGCCACCGCCCACGCCGTCGACCTGCAGCAGGTCGGACGCGCCGATCGCGCCGATCAGCGCCTCGTCACGCGCCGTCTCGTCCGCCGGCAGCCACTCGCGCAGGAAGAACGGGCCGCGCGAGGTGCCGGCTCGCATCAGGACGCAGGGGACGGTGAGGGATTGCATGGGTCGGCATGATTGCGGCCAGCCTCGCTTTCGTGAATTGCATTGTCGGGATCAATTGATAGGCTGTCGGCATCAATCCGGAACATCGACCCATGGCCCTGAACTTCGACCTCAACGACCTGATGGCCTTCCGCGCCGTCGCCGAGCTGGCCAACTTCCGCAAGGCGGCCGAGTCGGTCCACCTGTCGCAACCGGCCTTCAGCCGGCGCATCGACAAGCTCGAACAGGCCCTGGGCGTGCGGCTGCTCGAACGCACCACGCGACGCGTCACGCTGACCACCGTCGGGCGCGAGTTCGAACGGCAGGTGCGCGCGCTGCTCGACGACCTGGACACGACGCTGCTGAGCATCCGCGGCGTGGCGGCCACGCGCATGGGCGAGGTCACGCTCGCCTGCGTGCCCTCGACCGTCAACTACTACCTCTCGCAGGTGATCCTGCGCTACCGCGAGACCCACCCGAAGGTGCGCGTCAAGGTGCTCGATGCCGGCGCCAACGAGGTGCTGGACGCGGTCTCGCGCGGTGCGGCCGACTTCGGGCTGAACTTCATCGGCGCGCAGGAAGGCGATCTCGAGTTCCGCGCGCTGGTCGAGGAACGCTTCGTCGCCGCCTGCCGGCGCGACCACCCGATCGCGGCGATGAAGCGGGTCAGCTGGGCGCAGCTTGGTGAGCACGACGTCATCGCCGTCAACCGCAGCTCGGGCAACCGCCTGCTGCTCGATCAGGCGCTGGCCGGCGTGGCCCGAGCGCCGCAGGCGATCTACGAGACCCAGCACGTCACGACCTTGCTGGGCCTGGTCGAGGCCGGCCTGGGCGTGGCGGCCGTCCCGTCGATGGCGATGCCCGGACGCGATCACCCGCTGCTGGTCAGCGTGCCGCTGGTCGACCCGGTCGTCACCCGCAAGGTCGGCCTCATCCGCAAGCGCGCGCGCACCCTGTCGCCGGCCGCGCAGCAGCTCTACGACCTGTTCGTCGGCGTGCGGGTGCGCGCACCGCGCCGCAGCAAGTCGTCGACTTGAGGTGACCTGACCTGGCTCAAGCCCGGCGCCGCCCGGCCCGGACGGCGTGTCTGTCCAACCTCGCTTGGGTAGCGCAGAATGAACACCGGTCATGACCACCACAGGGACGGAAGACGATGGGGCGAGACCTGCTGCGACGCCGCCTGGGCGGCGCGATGGCGCTGCTGGCGATGCTGCCGGCAGGATGGGCTGCGAACGCCGCGACCGGCGCGACGGCCCACGCCCGGGCCCGGCATCTGGTGGTGATCCCCAAGTCCAGCGACCAGCTGTTCTGGGACCTCGTGCGCAGCGGCGTCGAACTGGCCGCGCAAGAGGCCGAACAGGCCGGCATGAACCTCGCGCTGACCTGGCGCGGACCGGCCTACAGCGGCGATGCGGACGCGCAGATCCGCATCCTGCAGTCCTACACCCGACCGGGGGTGGACGCGATCATGCTGGCCGCTGCCGACCGCACCCGGCTGCTCGAACCGGTGCGCGCGGCCGTGGCCGCCGGCATCCCGGTGATCGTGCTGGACTCGGCGCTGGACGGTGACACCCACCTCGCGCTGGTCGCCACCGACAACCCGGCCGCCGGCCGGCAGGCTGCCCGCGAGATGGCGCGGCGCCTGAACGGCAAGGGCGAGGTGATGGTGCTGCGCACGACGCCGGGCAGCGCGTCGACCTTCGACCGCGGTCGCAGCTTCGTCGACGAGCTGCGCCGCATCGCCCCGGCCGTGCGCATCGTGGCCGACGAGTTCGGCGGCGGCTCGCCCGGCGACCTGCGCGCCCGTGCCGCCGAGATGCTGCGCCAGCAGCCGGCGGTCGACGGCATCTTCACGGTCAACGAGTCGTCCACCGACGGCATGCTGCGCGCGCTGCGTGCGCTCAGCCCCGCCCGCCGTCCGGTCTTCATCGGCTTCGATGCCACACCGCTGCTGCTGGAGGCCGTGGGCACCGGCGAGATCGCCGCGCTGGTGGTGCAGGACCCGCGCCGCATGGGCCAGATCGGCACCCAGCTCGCGATCAAGGTCATGACCGGTGAATGGCCGCCCGCCACGCCGTCGATGTCCGCCGCGCCCTTGCTGATCGACACCCACGTGGTGACACGCCAGAACATGTCCGATCCGGCGGTGCGCAAGCTGATGTGCGTGGCATGTTGAGGTCGCGGATGTCGAGGATGTCCTGGGGGTCACGCCAACGCCTGCACCGCTGGCAGGTCCGGCTGGCCCGGCGTGGCCTGACGGTGGGCATCGTGCTGGGCATCGTCGCGGGCCTGCTGCTGCCCGCGCTGATCGGCGGGGCGGTGCTGTCGCGGCTGCGCGAACAGCAGGTCATCGCCGATGCGGCCAGCCAGCTCGACGAGCGGGCCGCCCTGCTGGCCTCGGCCCTGGCCGTGCCGGCCTGGAACTTCGATCGCAACGGGCTGGACCGCATCGCCTCGGCGGCGATGCTCGACGAGCGGGTCGTGCGCATCCACGTCAGCGACGCGCAGTCGCTGCCGCTGCTGATGCTGGAGCGGCAGCCCGACGGTCGCGCGCTGGAACTGAAGACGGCCCGGCGCGAGCTGCGCTTCGTCGCCAAGGCCAACCCGCCCGGTGAGCTGGCGGGCTGGGTCGAGCTGACGGTCGACACCGCCGCCGCGCAGCGTCAGGCCGGGCAGGAACTGCGCTCGCTGGGCCTGGTGCTGCTGGTGCAGCTCGCCCTGTCGACGCTGCTGCTGCTGTGGACCTTTCGGGCCCGGGTGCTCAAGCCGCTGTCGGCGCTGACGCGCTTCTCGGACCAGCTCGCCGGCGGTGACCTCGAACGCGCCCTGCCCTGGCAGCGCGACGACGAGATCGGCCAGCTCGCGCGCCAGATGGAGCGCATGCGCGCGGACCTGCGCGCCTCGTTCGCGCAGCAGCGCGCGATCCTGGACAACGTCGACGTGGGCATCGTGTTCGAGCAGGACGGCACCATCCGGCTGGCCAACCAGCAGGCCGAACGGGTCTTCGGCCGTCCGCGCGGCGGCCTGGACGGCCTGCCCGGAACCCACCTGTTCCCGGCCGACGAGATGGGCCGCGACGCGCGCAGCCGGGCGCTCGACGGCGTCAACGGCCCGCGCGGCCAGCACGAGGCGGAGGTCGAGCTGCAGCGCCTGGACGGCCAGGGCTTCTGGGCCCGGCTGCGGGTCTGCCGGCTCGATGGTCAGGCCGCCGAGGCCGGCTGCATCTGGGTGATCGAGGACATCTCCAAGCGCAAGGCGGCCGAGCGCGAGATCCACCAGCTCGCCTACTTCGACCCGCTGACCCGCCTGCCGAACCGGCGTCTGCTGCTGGACCGGCTCACCGAGGCGCTGGCCGTGGATGGGCGAGCCGGCCGCGAGGCGCGGTTCGGCGCACTTCTGTTCATCGACCTGGACGACTTCAAGACCCTCAACGACACGCTCGGCCACGAGGTCGGCGATCACCTGCTGCGCCAGGTCGCCGGCCGCCTGAGCGCCTGCCTGAGGCGCGAGGACACCGTCGCGCGCTTCGGCGGCGACGAGTTCGCGGTGGTGCTCGATCCGGTCGCCGCCAGCGCCAGCGAGGCCGCCGCGATGGCCGAGGTGGTGGGCGAGAAGATGATGACCGCGCTCGGCCGTCCCTACCCGCTGGGCGACGTGGTGCGCACGGTCACGCCCAGCATCGGCGTGGCGCCCTTCGGTGCCGGCACCGACACGGTCGACGGCCTGCTGCGCAAGGCCGATCTGGCGATGTACCAGGCCAAGGCGGCCGGCCGCAACACGCTGCGCTTCTTCGACGCGTCGATGCAGGCGCTGCTGCTGGACCGCTCGGCGCTGGAGGACGACCTGCGCGCGGCGATCGACCGCGGCCAGCTCAGCCTGCACTACCAGCCGCAGGTGATCGGCGCGGGCCGCATCACCGGCGCGGAGGTGCTGCTGCGCTGGCAGCACCCGCAGCGCGGATGGGTGTCGCCCACCACCTTCATCCCGCTGGCCGAGCAGTCCGGGCTGATCCTGAGCCTGGGCGCCTGGGTGATGCGCAGCGCCTGCACGCAGCTGGCCCGCTGGGCCCGCAACCCGGCCACGGCCGCGCTGGACCTGTCGGTCAACGTCAGCGCGATCCAGTTCCGGCGGCCCGACTTCGCCCAGGGCGTGCTCGATGAGCTGGCCCGCAGCGGCGCCGACCCGCAGCGCCTGAAGATCGAGCTGACCGAGAGCGTGCTGGTCGACGACTTCGACGACATCGTGCCCAAGATGATGGCCCTGCGCGCGGCGGGCGTGCGCTTCTCGCTCGATGACTTCGGCACCGGCTATTCGTCGCTGGCCTACCTCAAGCGCCTGCCGCTGGACCAGCTCAAGATCGACCGCCTGTTCGTGGACCACCTGCTGACCTACGAGGACGACGCGGCCATCGCCCGCACCATCGTCACCCTGGCCGACAGCCTGGGCCTGGGCGTGCTGGCCGAAGGCGTCGAGCACGAGTCCCAGCGCGCCCGTCTGGCCGCCATGGGCTGCCACGCCTGGCAGGGCTACCTGTTCAGCCGGCCGCTGCCGCTGCCCGATTTCATGGCCCTGCTGGAGCACCACGTCGCATGACCCCCGGATCGGGGGGCCTGCGGACCTCAAGTCGCCGCCCGCCACGCCGACAACCCCGACAGAGCATCCACCGATGAAGCGCCCGGCCCCGCCCACCTCACCCTCGCCCGAGCGACACCGCGCCCGGCGCGACGGTGCCGGCGTGCCCGACACGGTCTCGCGGGTGATGCACCTGCTGCTGTTCATCGGCGCGGCCCTGATCGTGCTGGTCTGGCTCATGGAGATGCACACCGGCGTCATCACCAGCTGGGACATCTGGATGGAGCCGCTGCTGGCCGTGGTGGTCGGCGGCACCGCGCTGGTGATGGTGCGCAGCCCGGAGCTCGATGCCCGCCTGCGGCCGGTGCCGGTGACCGCCTTCAACCTCTACCTGATCGCCGCGCTGCACCTGACCCTGCTCAAGAGCCCCGGGCCGGAGCAGTGGTACCAGACCATCACGACGCTGTACTGGGTGCCGCTGGCCTATGGCTGCGCCTTCGTGTTCCTGAACCTGCGCATGGCGCTGGTGGTGTGCAGCATCACGGCGTCGGCCATCTTCGTGCCGATGCTGCTGTGGTGGAGCCAGGACCAGCTGCCGACCTGGACCTGGGAGGCCGGGCCGCTGCTGGTGGTCATCGCCCTGTCGCACGGCATGTACGTGCTGCTGCTGTGGGCGGTGGTCAAGCTGCGCGACAGCCACGCCGACGCCCGCGACAGCGCCGAGCGGATGCGCACGCTGGCGGCCACCGACGTGCTGACGGGCCTGCCCAACCGCCGCGCCATGCTCGACACGCTGGTGCAGGGCCTGGACTCGTCGCGCCGGGCCGATCTGCCGCTGGCGATCGCGCTGGTCGACGTCGACCACTTCAAGGACGTCAACGACCAGCATGGCCATGCCGTGGGCGATGTCGTGCTGATCCGGCTGGGCGAGCTCATGCGCACGCAGCTGCGCGGCACCGACACGCTGGCGCGCTGGGGCGGCGAGGAGTTCCTGATCTGCGCGCCCGGCACGCCACCGGCCGCCGCGCGCGAGGTCGCCGAGCGGGTGCGCGCGGCCGTCGCCGACAGTCCCATGCCGCACGGCCGGCCGCTGAGCGTCAGCCTGGGCGTGGCCGTGTGCCGGCCCGATGACGACGTCGACAGCCTGCTGCTGCGGGCCGACCGGGCGCTCTACCGGGCCAAGTCCGAGGGCCGCGATCGGGTCGTCGTCGCCGACGATCCGGCCGAGCAGACGCAGACCGCGCCGCTGTTCACCTGACGCCCGGAGCGTGTCGCGCGTGATCCCGTCGTTGCAGGACTACTTCGGCGCCCACCGGGTCGACGCCCGTGCCCGTCACGAGGTCGACCGGGTGATCCAGCGCATCCTCATCAGCGTGGCCGTCGGCCTGATCACCTTCTGGCAGGAGCCACCGGACAACCGCCTGGGCGGCCTGGTCGAGACCATGCCCAGCCTGGCCGTCGCCTACGTGCTGCTGTCGCTGGCCTACTGGCGCGTGATCCATGTCGATCCGGACGGCGCCGTGGGCGCCCAGTACGCCTTCCTCGTCACCGATCCGCTGGTCACCGTGATGGCCCTGGTGGCCTCGCCCGCGCTGCTGGCGCCGCTGAACATCTTCCTGATGGTCCAGATCGTGCGATGCGGCATCCGCTACGGCGTGCGCACGATGTGGCTGGCCTGGACGGTCTCGGTGATCGCCTCGGCGGTGCTGCTGCCGATGTCGGACTTCTGGGTGCCGAGCCAGCCGCTGACGCTGTCGCATGTCGCGATGCTGGCCATCACGCCGCTGCTGTTCGCCCCGCTCATCACCCACCTGCACAGGACCACCGACGAGCTGCGCCGCGCCGCCACGTCCGACCCGCTGACGGGGCTGGGCAACCGCCGCATGCTGTCCGAGCACCTGGCCGCCGCGCAGGCGCGCAGCCGGCGTGACGCGACGATGCTGGCGCTGATCCTGTTCGACCTCGACCGCTTCAAGTCCGTCAACGACCTGCACGGCCACGCCCGGGGCGACGAGCTGCTGCTGCGCGTGACGCGGGCGCTGCAGCGCAGCCTGCGTTCGAGCGACTACCTCGCCCGCATCGGCGGTGACGAGTTCGTGCTGCTGCTCGAAGGCCTGTCGCCCACCGAAGGCGCGCTGCAGGCCGAGGCCATGGCCGCCAAGATCGCCCGCATCGTGCGCGACGAGGCCCGCGAGGTCTGCCCCGACCCGGCGGTCACCGCCAGCGTGGGCGTGCACTGCTGGCGCGCCGGCGATGCGCCGGGACTGGGTGAATCCGAGCTGCTCAACCGCGCCGATCAGGCCATGTACCGGGTCAAGCGGGCCCGCCGCCCGACCGAGACCCGGACCGATCCGCCTGACGGGACTTGATCAGGATCATGCGATTCCAGACGCCCCGGCCCATACTGCGCCGGGTACCCCTGGAGAACCCATGATCGCGTCCCGCCCGAACCGTCGCACCTTGATCCTGCTGCTGGCTGGCAGCGCCCTCGCCGCCAGCCTGGCACCGGCCAACGCGGCCACGCCGCTGGCCCCAGAAGCCCGTCAGGCCATGCTGGCCTTCGACGCCCACTACATCCCGCCGCTGTTCCTGACCGGCAGCGCGCCCAAGAGCGAGACCGGCCCGGCCAAGGCCCGCGCCGCGCTGCAGCGCCTGATCGACGGCTGGCCGGCCAGTCGCCGGGCGCTGGCCGCCGCGGTGCCGGGCGATGCGCGCTGGAGCCGCGCGCTCGACGTGGTCCAGACCCATCTGGAGAAGTCCGCCGCGCAGGTCGCCGCCAGCGACTGGGCCGGCTCGCACGAGACGCTCGAACACGTGCGCGAGGCCCTCTTCGAGGCCCGCCGCGCCATCGGCATCGACTACACGCTGGACGCCTACACGGCCTACCACGGCGCGATGGAGGCGCTGGCCAACGCCACCCGGGTCGACCGCAACGCCTTTACGTCCGACCTGGCCAGCGCCCGCCGGCTCTGGCGTGCGCTCGACGAGATGCCCCTGGACGCGGCCGCACACGGCCTGGACGCCGCCCGCGCCGGACAGCTCGCCAAGGCCCGTCAGGACGAGACGGCCGCGCTGGCGCAGCTCGAACAGGCGCTGGCCACGCAGGCCCCCGACGCCGACGTGCTCAAGGCCGCCGCCGCGCTCAAGCCGCCGTTCATCCGCGCCTACCTGAGCTTCGGCGCGCCGATGCCCTGAGGTCCGCTCAGCCGGTCAGCCGGTCAGCCCAGCGTCTCGGGCGCCAGCGCCACGATGGCCTGGTGATGCGTCAGGTAGACCGCGTGCACCTGCTCCTTGAGGAAGTGGGTGCGCTGCAGCCGGTCCATCACCGGGCCCTTGACCTCGCTGAGCGACAGCGCGATGCCGGCCTCGCGCAACCGGTGGGCGATGGCCTCCAGGCTCTCGAGCGCGCTGGCGTCGATGTCGTTGATCGCCGAGCACTGCAGCACCAGATGGACCATCGCCGGATGCTGCGCGACGGCATCGTTGATGCGGTCTTCCAGCACCCGCGCGTTGGCGAAGTACAGGCTCTCGTCGACCCGCAGGCTGACCAGCCGCTCGCTGGTGCGCACGGCGTGGCGCTGCACGTTGCGGTAGTGCTCGGTGCCCGGCACCAGGCCGACCTCGGCGATGTGCGGGCGGCTGCTGCGCCACAGGTGCAGCGCCAGCGAGACGCCCACGCCGACCATCAGGCCGGTCTCCACGCCCGTGGCCAGCGTGGCCAGCAGGGTCGCCGCCACGGCGGCGAAGTCGGCCCTGGAATAGGCCCAGGTGCGCGCGAGGATGCCCGTGTCCACCAGCGACAGCACGGCCACCACGATGGTCGCCGCCAGCGTGGCCTGCGGCAGGAAGTACAGCGCCGGCGTCAGCAGCAGCGAGGCCGCCAGGATGCCGACGGCGGTGTAGACCCCGGCGGCCGGCGTGCGGGCACCGGCGTCGAAGTTGACGACCGAGCGCGAGAAGCCGCCCGTCACCGGAAAGCCGCCGGTCAGCGCCGCGCCGATGTTGCTGGCCCCCAGCGCGACCAGTTCCTGGTCCGGCGCGATGCGCTCGCGCCGCTTGGCCGCCAGCGTCTGGCCGACCGAGACCGACTCGACGAAGCCGACCACGCCGATCAGCAGCGCGGGCATCGCCAGCTCGCGCCACAGCGCCGGCTCGAAGCTCGGCAGCGTCAGCGGCGGCAGGCCCTGCGGGATCGTGCCGACCACCTTGACGCCGGCCTGCTGCCAGTCCAGCGCCCAGGTCAGCCCGGTGGTGACGGCGATCGCGGCCACCGGCCCGGCCTTGGCCAGCACATCGGCCAGCAGCGGGCCGGCGCCCCAGCGGCGCAGCAACGGCTTGAGCTGGCGGCGGGTCCAGGTCAGCCAGGCGATCGCGCCCAGGCCGATCGCCAGCGTCAGCCCGTGCGTGTGCGAGGCCTGCGACCCGAGCGCGCCCAGCAGCTCGAACAGGTCATGGCCACTGGCCGACACGCCCATCAGCGTCTTCAGCTGGCTGGCCGCGATGATCAGCGCCGAGGCGCTGATGAAGCCCGAGATGACCGAGTGGCTCAGGAAGTGAGCCAGGAAGCCCAGCCGCAGCAGCCCCATCGCCAGCAGCATCAGCCCGGAAATGAAGGCCAGCGTGATGGCGGCCTGCCAGTAGGCCTGCGGGTCGGCTGGCGTGCCGGCGGCCCCGTTCGCCCCCAGCGTCCCGACGGCGGTGGCCGTCATCAGCGAGGCCACCGCCACCGGCCCCACCGCCAGCGCGCTGCTGGTGCCCAGCAGCGCATACAGCAGCAGCGGCGCGACGCTGGCGTACAGGCCGACCTCGGGCGGCAGACCGGCCAGCAGCGCATAGGCCAGGCTCTGCGGGATCAGCATGACCGTGACGATCAGCGCGGCCACGCCGTCGCTGACCAGCGTGGCGCGGTCGTAGCGACGGCCCCAGTCGAGGATGGGCAGCGAGGGCAGCCAGCCGGTCGGACCCGACATCAGCCGACCTGCTCGGGCTGCGCCAGCCACTCGCGACCCTTGAGCATGGCCTGCCAGTACAGCGGCGGCAGGATGCGTTCCTTGAGCCACCAGGCCAGCCGCGACGGCCGGGTGCCGTCGATCATCCAGCTCGGAAAGCTCGGGGCGACCTTGCCGCCGTAGGTGAACTCGGCCAGCACGATCTTGCCGCGCTCGACCGTCAGCGGACAGGAGCCGTAGCCGTCGTAGGCCACATCGGCCTGACCGCCCTGGCGCGCGCCACGCGCGGCCAGCAGGTTGTGCGCGACCACCGGCGCCTGCTTGCGCGCCGCCGCCGCGGTCTTGGCATTGGCCGTGTTGGTCACGTCGCCCAGCGCGTAGACGTCGGCATGGACCTTGTGGCGCAGCGTGGCCGCATCGACATCGACCCAGCCGGCCGCATCGGCCAGCGGGCTGACGCGGATGAAGTCCGGCGCGCGCTGCGGCGGCACGACGTGCAGCAGGTCGAACTCCTTGACCACGCTCTCCTTGCTGCCGTCGGGCAAGGCCCGCGTGAAGGTGGCGCGGCGCGACGGTCCGTCCACGGCGGTGAGGGTGTGGCCGAAGTTCAGGTTGACGCCGTAGCGATCGATGTAGGCCATCAGCGCGGGCACGTAGTCGGCCACGCCGAACAGCACCGCCCCGGCGTTGCAGAAGTCGATCTCGATCGCGTCGAGCACGCCGTTGCGGCGCCAGTGGTCGGCCGACAGGTACATGGCCTTCTGCGGCGCGCCGGCGCACTTGATGGGCATCGGCGGCTGCGTGAACACCGCGCGGCCCCGGTGCAGCTGCTGCACCAGGTGCCAGGTGTAGGGCGCCAGGTCGTAGCGGTAGTTGGAGGTGACGCCGTGGCGGCCGAGCGTGTCGGTCAGGCCCTCGATCGCGCCCCAGTCCAGCTTCAGGCCGGGACAGACCACCAGCTGCTCGTAGGTCACGACCCGGCAGCCGTCGAGGATGACCGCATGGCGCTCGGGCTCGAAGGCGGCCACGGCGGACTTGATCCACTTCACGCCGCGCGGCAGCACGCTGGCCATGGTCCGCGCGGTGGTCTGCGCATCGAAGACGCCACCGCCCACCAGCGTCCAGCCCGGCTGGTAGTAGTGCACGTCGGCCGGATCGATGATGGCGATGTCCAGCCCCGGCTGTCGCGCCAGCAGGCTCGATGCGACCGAGATGCCGGCCGCGCCGCCACCCACGATTACCACGGCATGTGAGGCGTCGGCCACCTCCACGGGGGTGCGTCCGCCGTTGAGGATGCGGCGCACGACGCCCTTGAGGTCGTAGCCGGCCTTGCCCGCGGATTCGACCAGCTCGGCCATCGGGCGCTGGGCGGCCTGCGACAGCGCCCACATCGTCACCGAGCGCATGCCGCTGCGGCAGTAGGCGAACACCGGCTTGGGACTGGCCGCGAACAGCTCGCCGAAGGCCTGTCCCTGTTCGTCGGTGACCTTGCCGGAGAGGGCCGGCAGGTGGTGCGTGGTCAGCCCGAAGTCGCGCGCGCGGGCCTCGATCTCCGACCAGTTCGGCTGGTCCACGCCCTCGCCGTCCGGGCGGTTGCACACCAGCGTGCGGTAGCCGGCCTCGGCGATCGTGCGGATGTCGTCGACGGTGATCTGTCCACCCACGCCGATGTCGCGGTTCAAGGGCTTGATGTCCATGTTCTTGTCTCCTCGTGGGTGGATGTCTTCAGACCGCGTTGAGCGGGATCTTGATGTAGCGGATGCCATTGGCCTCTGGCTCAGGCCATGAGCCCGCGCGCATGTTGACCTGCACCGACGGCAGGATCAGCACGGGCATGTCCAGCGTGGCATCGCGCGCGCTGCGCATGGCCACGAAGGCGTCCTCGTCGATGCCGTCGCGCACGTGGATGTTGTGGGCCCGCTCGTCGGCCACGGTGCTGACGAAGCGCACCTCGCGCCCGCCGGGCAGGTAGTCGTGGCACATGTACAGGCGCGTGTCGCCGGGCAGGCTCAGCACCTTGCGGATCGAGCGGTAGAGCGTGCGCGCATCCCCGCCGGGGAAGTCGCAGCGGGCCGTGCCGTAGTCGGGCATGAACAGCGTGTCGCCGACGAAGGCGGCGCGTTCGGCACGACCGTCGCCAAGGTCCTCGACCACATAGGTCATGCACGCGGGCGTGTGGCCGGGCGTGTGCAGCGCACGGGCCTGCAGGCCGCCGATCGCGAAGGTCTCGCCGTCGGCGAACAGGTGGTCGAACTGGCTGCCGTCGCGGGCGAAGGAATCGCCGGCATTGAACAGCGCACCGAACACCTTCTGCACCGTGCGGATGTGGTCACCGATGGCGATGCGCCCTCCGAGCTTCTGCTTCAGGTAGGGCGCGGCGGTCAGGTGATCGGCGTGGACGTGGGTCTCGAGGATCCAGTCGACCTGCAGGTCCAGCGCCTGCACGCGCGCGATCAGCGCATCGGCGCTGGTGGTGCGGGTGCGTCCCGACTTGGGGTCGTAGTCCAGCACGCTGTCGACGATGGCCGCACGCCGCGTCTCGCGGTCGACGACCAGGTAGCTGACGGTCCAGGTGGCCGTGTCGAAATGACCTTCGACGAGCAGGCGGGAGGTCGGCTTTTCGGTGGGCGTTCGGTCAGGCATGGCAGGGTTCCTCGGCAGTCAGCCGTTATATTCGCATAAACTGATATTAAAGGCGAGGGCCACAAGGGTCGACCCCAGGGTGCAGACTTCAGCGGCCCGCACCACGCCGACTCGAAAGGCCCGCCCGATGACCCCGGACATCCCCTCCCCCGCCGGTTTCGCCAACCCGGTCGAGACCTGGAACCGCCGCTATGCCGCGCCGGGCTACCTGTTCGGCACGGCACCGAACGCCTGGCTGGCCGAACATGCCGGCGTCTGGCAGGCCGGCCAGCATGTGCTGGCCGTCGCCGATGGCGAGGGCCGCAACAGCGTCCACCTGGCCCGGCTGGGCCTGCGCGTCGATGCGTTCGATCCCGCATCGGTGGCGGTCGACAAGGCCCGCGCCTGGGCGGCCGAATGTGGCGTCACGGTCAACTTCTCGGTCGCCGACGTCGAGGCCTATGACTGGCCTCTGGGCACGCTGGACGGCGTGGCGGCGATCTTCATCCAGTTCGCCGACCCGGCCCTGCGCGAGCGCCTGTTCCGGCGCATGGTCGATGCGCTCAGGCCGGGCGGCGTGCTGGTGCTGCAGGGCTACACGCCGCGCCAGCTCGAGCACAAGACCGGCGGGCCGCCGCTGCTGTCACACCTCTACACCGAGGCGATGCTGCGCGAGGCCTTCGAGCCCGCGATGAGCCTGGAGGTGCTGCGCGACTACGAGGCCGAGATCCACGAAGGCCAGGGCCATGCCGGCCGCTCGGCGCTGATCGGGTTGGTGGCGCGCAAGCGCTGATCACACGACCCGTCGGCCCCGGGCGCTCAGTCGCCCGAGCCTTCCACCGCATGCCCCTGTCCGCGCCAGCGCAGCAGGCCGCCGGCGAGGTTGGCCACGCGGACCCTGCCGGCCTTCTGCAGCAGCACGGCCGCCTGGGCCGAGCGCGCACCGGACCGGCAGACCGTCACCACCGGACGGCTGGCATCGAGTTCACCCACGCGCGCCGGCAGTTCACCCAGCGGCAGGTTGATCGATCCGGCGATGTGGCCCAGCGCGTCGCCGGTGCTTGCGAACTCGGCCGCCTCGCGCACGTCGACCACCTGGACCTGCGCGCCGAGGTCTTCCAGCACCGCCGGCTGGACTTCCCAGTAGCCGCCGAAGGCCCAGGTCAGCGGGGCCCAGTCCGGATCGGCCGGCGGCTGGCGTTCACCTTCGGGTCGACCGCACTGCAGGTTGGCCGGCACGGCGATCGCCATCTGCTTGGGGTGCGGCAGGGCCAGGTTGAGCATGTGGCCGGTGAAGTCGACCTCGCTGGCATCGCCGCCCAGACGCGGGTTGAGGCGGCGTTCCTCGGCCACGCTGCTGACCGACAGGCCGCGGTAGTCGTGGCCGGGGTAGACGGCGCAGTCGTCGGGCAGGCTCAGCAGCTGCTCGTGCACCGAGCGGTAGAGCCGCTGCGGGCTGCCCTGCTGGAAGTCGGTGCGCCCGCAACCCCGGATCAGGAGCGCATCGCCGGTGAAGGCCATGCTGCGGTCGTCGAGCACGAAGCTCAGGCAGCCGTCGGTGTGACCGGGCGTGGCGCGGACCTCCAGCCAGCGCGAGCCGAAGGCCACGCGCTGGCCATGCACCAGCGCCAGATCGGTGCCAACCGCAGCGGCCACTGCCGCCACGCCGATGCGGCTGCCCAGACGCTCGCGCAGCAGCCAGGCGGCGGTGACGTGGTCGGCGTGCACATGGGTGTCGAGCGTGGCCACCAGCGTCAGGCCGAGTTCGCGCAGCAGCGTGGTGTCGCGCCGCAGTTGCTCGAAGACCGGGTCGATCAGCACGGCCTCGCGGCTGGCGGCATCGGCCAGCAGGTAGGTGTAGGTCGACGAGGTGGCGTCGAAGAGCTGGCGAAAGATCAGCATGGCGGGACTCCGGTTCGATTCGCGACGAGCTTCAGCGGGCCAGCCAGCGGTCATGCACCAGCATGCCCGCCAGCATCGCGACGACGAAGATCCAGGCCTGCGACAGGCCCGATCCGGCCGCCACGATGGCCGGTCCGGGGCAGAAGCCGCCCACGCCCCAGCCGGCACCGAACAGCACGCCGCCGATCAGCAGGCGTGCGTCGATCACCGTGCTGGTGGGGATCTCCATCGCATCGCCACTGAGCGAGCGGCTGCGACGGCGGGCCGCGGCGAAGGCGAACACGCCCACCGCGATGGCCCCGCCCATCACGAAGGCGAGGCTCGGGTCCCAGGCCCCGGCGAGGTCCAGGAAGGCCTTGACCTTGGCCGGATCGGTCATGCCGCCAGCGATCAGGCCAAGGCCGAAGATGAGGCCCGATGCCAGCGCGTAGACGGGCCGCAGGGTGTGACGCAGGCGGTGCAGAAGATCGTTCATGGGGGTGTCTCCGGACGGTGCGGCGGCGCTTCAGCCGATGAGGTGACGCAGCACGAACACGGTCGCGAAACCCGCGCCCATGAAAGCCAGCACATTGGCCAGCGAACGCACCGACAGGCGGCTCAGGCCGCACACGCCATGGCCGCTGGTGCAGCCGTTGCCCATGCGCACGCCCACGCCCACCAGCAGTCCGGCGACGACCAGCCCGAGCGTGCCGACGTCGACGCTGGACGACGGCAGCGGCGCCACCAGCCGCCACAGCCACGGCGCGAGCAGCAGACCCAGGATGAAGAGCAGCCGGGTGGCCTCGGGCTGCAGCGGACGACCGCTGGTGATCGCCCGCAAGGGACTGGCCACGATGCCGGCGATGCCGGCGATGCGGCCATTGCCGATCAGGAACAGGGCCGATGCGAGTCCGATCAGCAGCCCGCCGATCAGCGAGGCCCATGGGGTGAAGGTGTCCCAGGCGATGGTCATTCAGAGGTCTCCAGGTCGGGCGACCGTGGTCGGTCGCGTCTCATATATCAGAGAATGATTATATGAAGAACCTGGCCTCCGAACGACTCAAGGCGGTGATGCGCCCCCTGCCGGCCAGCCGTTGACCGAGCCGATGTAGGCCCACAGCTGGTCGAGCTGACCGGGCTTGAGCGTGCCGCCCCAGGCCGGCATCGCGCGCAGCCCCTGCAGGACCGAGCGATCGAAGCGCGCGCGGTCATGCGCCGGGAAGGTGCGCAGGTCGAAGCCGATGCCGTTGGTCACCAGGTTGATGCCGTGGCAACGCTGGCAGGAGCTGACGTAGACACGTCGGCCGGCCTCGGCATCGCTCAGCTCCTGCGCGTGGGGCGTCGCGGCGGCCAGGGCCAGCACCACCGCGACGAAGGACCTGCGCACGCTCATCGCTGCGGCAGCGCGAAGGTCCACACCGAGCCGCCGGCCGGCACGTTGGCCGTGTCCGGGTCACCGGCCAGCGCGCCGTAGACGTGCGCCGAGCCGCTCAGCACGGTCACGTACTGGCGACCGCCGCGTTCCCACGCGATCGGCAGGCCGGAGATGCCCGAGCCGGTCTGGAAGGACCAAAGCTTCTCGCCCGACTTCGCGTCGAAGGCCATGAACTGGCCGTTCTGCGCGCCGGTGAAGACCACGCCGGTGGCGGTCGACAGCACGCCGGCCCAGTACGGCGACTTGTTGGGTGCCGTCCAGACCGCCTTGCCCGCGACCGGGTCCCAGGCCACCAGCGCGCCCCGGTTGCCATCGGCCGGGCTGACGAAGCCGCCGAGTTCCAGGCCCAGGTACCAGTTCGGGCCGCCCGGGCGTTCCTGCTTGACGTAGCGGACCTTCATGCCCACGTCGATCGTGTTCATGAAGACCAGCCGGCGCACCGGGTCGTAGCTCATCGGCATCCAGTTCTTGCCGCCGAAGGCGCTCGGCCAGACCTCGACGAAGTCCTTCATCTCCTCGGAGCGGCGCACCTCGGCGGTCATCGGCGTGTCGATCGGGCGGCCGGTCTTGAGGTCGATCCCCTTGGCCCAGTTGACCGTGCGGGCGAACGGCGTGGCCGAGATCAGCTTGCCGTTGCTGCGGTCGATGACGTAGAAGAAGCCGTTGCGGTTGGCCTGCATCATCACCTTGGTGGACTTGCCGGCGATGGGCAGGTCGGCCAGCACCAGCTCGTTGACGCCGTCGTAGTCATACGGGTCGCCGGGCGAGAACTGGTAGGTCCAGACGATCTCGCCGGTCGACGGCCGCAGCGCCAGCACGCTGTTGATGTGCAGCGAATCGCCGCCGCGCGTGGCCGCGTTCCACGGGCCGCCGTTGCCCACGCCCCAGTAGACGAGGTCGAGCTCGGGGTCGTAGCTGCCGGTCAGCCAGGTCGGGCCGCCGCCGGTCTTGTAGGCATCGCCCTTCCAGGTGTCGCCACCGGGCTCGCCGGGCGCGACGGTGGTCCAGCGGTGCCACTTCTTGGCGCCGGTCTTGAGGTCCCAGCCGTTGATGAAGCCGCGCGTGCCGTACTCGCCGCCGGAGATGCCGGTGATCAGCTGCCCGCCGGCGATCAGCGGGGCGTGGGTCATCGAATAGCCTTCCTTGTAGTCGGCCGCCTTCTGCTTCCACAGCACCTTGCCGTCGGCCATGGAGATGGCCAGCACGTGCGCGTCGATGGTGGTGCGGTAGAGCACGCCGTCGAGCGCGGCCATGCCCCGGGTGTGGATGCCGCAGCACAGGTAGCCGGCGATGTCGGCCGGCAGGTCGATGCCGACCTTCCACTTCTGGCGACCGGTCACCGCGTCGACGGCGATGGTGTGGCTGTGCGAGGCCACGTACATCGTGCCGTCGATCAGCAGCGGCTGGTTCGACGCGTTGGTCGAGTTGTCCAGGCTGAGGTTCCAGACCGGGGTCAGGCCCTTGACGTTGGCCGGCGTGATCTGGCCCAGCGTGGTGTGGCGCTGCAGCGACCAGCCCATGCCGTAGGTCGTGACGTCGCCCGGCGTGGCCGCGTCGTTGCGCAGGTCGGCAAGGCCCTGGGCGCCGGCCAGCGTGGCCGCAGCCGTCAGGCCGCACACGGCCAGGCCGCGTGCAAAGGTCTTCAACATGGCGTCTCCTCTTGTGGGTGATCGAGATGTGCGGATGCCCCGATGAGCCCCGGACGGCACGCACGATAGGACGGCGTCCCGCACGGGCCACTTCCGGGCAAACCCGGTCCGGCGCGTTGTTCCGCCACGCGACACCTTGCCGGTGCGAGGGCGTGCGCCGCACACTCGTGCCATGGCCACGCCCAAGCCCGACCCGTCGCTGCCCGCCCACCTGTTCCATGCCTCGCCGGAACAGCGCATCGCGCTGGCGCGGCAGCGCTTCTTCGAGGACGGCGTGCGGCCCTCGGGCATCGTCAGCGAGGCGGTGATCCAGTCCTGGTCGCGATGCCTGCGGGCCAACCCGGACCCGAGCCGCCCGGCGGTGTTCGAGCCGGTCACGCCCAGCCGCGTGCACGGCACGCTGCGCCAGAACCAGCAGCTGCTGGCCGCGGCGTCCGACGAGATGGAACGCCTGAAGCTCACGCTGGCCGGCACCACCAGCACGGCCATGCTGACCGATGCGCAGGGCGTGATCGTGCGCAGCACCTTCACGCAGGCGCGCAGCCATGAGCGGCTGATGCCCATCACCACGCGCGTGGGCGTCAACCTGGCCGAAGAGGCGGTGGGCACCACCGCGCCGGGCCTGACCGCGCGGACCGCGCAGCCCAGCGTGGTCTGCGGCGCCGAGCACTACTTCGGCAACGCGCAGCTGATGCACTGCGCGGCCGCGCCGATCCTGGACATCCGGGGCCGGCTGGCGGGCGTGCTGGACCTGTCCAGCGAGGGCGTGCCGTTTGCCTTCGATGCCGCCACGGTGGTGGCCCACTACGCCGCCGAGATCGAGAACCGGCTGCTGTGCGCGCAGTCGAGCGAGCACCTGGTCGTGCGCCTGCAGATCGCCCCCGGCCTGCTGGACACGCCGATGGCCGGCCTGGCCGGCATCACCGGCGACGGCCGCATCGACTGGCTCAACGGCGCGGCCGCGCGCCTGCTGGGCCTCAAGGGCGGCATCGCCCGGTCGACCTCCTTGGCGGTCGAGGACCACCTGGGCGTCAGCCTGGACCACCTGCTGGCCCTGAGCACCCGCAGCGAGCCGCAGCCGCTGGGTCTGCCCAACGGCCTGCTGCTGTGGGTGCGCTGCGAATGGCGCAGCCGCGACGGCCACCGGCCGCTGCACGCCATGGGCGCCGCATCGGGCATGGACGGGCCGCCCTCGCCGGCCAGCATGTCCGAGCACGACGCGCGCGACGCGCCCGCGCCGGCCGACGCACCCGCTCCGCTGCGCGAGACCGAGCACCAGGCCATCGTGCGCGCGGTGGCCGAATGCGCCGGCAACGTCTCCCGCGCGGCGCGCCGGCTGGGCATCTCGCGCGGCCGGGTCTACCGGCACCTGCAGGCCGATGCGGCCGGGGCGCACGCGGCCCGCACGTCCGCCCCCGGGTCGGACGCCCCCCAGGCCTGACGACCCCCGCCACGGCTCCCAGCCGTTCGCACGGGGGCTGGCTGCATCCGCTGACTAACCCGCGTTACGTAATTTTCAGGCCCAGCGCCTGACGATCGTCTCGGATCTTTATTAGCAGCAGCCTTGCAAGCAGCGATCCTCCTTTAAGAGGCTGCATTGAGGGATCAGGCCATGCGGGTTTTCACCAGTCATCGCTAATTTTATTAGCAACACAATCCCACCCGAGCGCGGCGATCCGGTCGCGTCGGGCGCTGCGCCCTGTCCACGCCGATCCCCCCACTTCGCCCGGAGCCCCACCCGCACCATGGCCAGCATCGAACTCAAGAACGTCTTCAAGGCCTACGGCGACCTGCCGCCGGTGATCCGCGAGGTCGACCTGCAGATCGCGCAGGGCGAGTTCTGCGTCTTCGTCGGGC
>JACCDS010842620.1_pt1 | contig 20706 bp, 16 predicted proteins | sample 7446441 | NCBI WGS metagenome assembly JACCDS01 (sample SAMN15323445, study PRJNA562643) | freshwater metagenome | isolation source: river surface water | place: USA:Blue River Watershed | collected 2017-08-17
AAAGACCGAAAAAGTTTTTACGTATTACTTTCTTTGTTTTTATTCACCGGAATCGCATTAAAAATATACTTAAATGAACGACCTTTTGAACCTCGCGAACGCGATTATGCTTTAGTAGGTTCTTTTTATGTATTTGCAATTTGGATTGGTTTTGGCGTCTATTCGCTTTATGAAAGTGCCAAAAAATATTTGGCTCCAAAAATTGCTGGACCGGTTTTAATTGCAGGAAGTTTATTAGCGGCACCAGTTCTTATGGGATTCCAAAATTGGGATGACCACGACCGTTCTGATAAATATACTGCAGTGGCAATGGCTAAAGCGTATTTGAGTTCTTGCGACAAAAATGCCATTTTATTTACAATTGGAGACAACGATACTTTCCCGCTTTGGTACGCTCAAGAAATCGAAAAGTTCCGTACCGATGTGAAAATTGTCAACACCAGTCTTTTCATGACTGATTGGTACATTGACCAAATGAAAATGAAAAGCTACGAATCAGACCCGCTACCTATTTCATTTAAACACAGTGAGTATGTAGGTGATAAATTAGATTATGTAGCCCATATTCCTAAAATTGAAACCCGATGGGATGTGAAAGATTTTATCGCTTTTATCAAGAATCCTAAGTCAACGGTAGAAATGCAAAATGGACAAACCATTCATTTTTACCCAACGAATAAAATTAGAATTCCTATCGACAAAAACACCATTATAAAAAATAAAGTGGTGAATCCACAATACAATGATTCTATTGTTTCAGCAATTGATATTGACATCAAAGGAAGTGCTATTTACAAAAACCGATTGATGATGTTGGATTTAGTAGCCAATAACAATTGGAAGAGACCGATCTATTTTAGCGGAGGGGCTTTTGATAGTGACGATTATCTTTGGATGAAAGAATTTCTTCAATTAGAAGGAATGGTTTATAAATTAGTTCCTATCCGAACTCCTTTAGCTAAAGATGCAAGCCAAATGGATATGGGGGGTATTGATTCTGAAGTAATGTACAATAAAATAATGAAATGGGATTGGGGTAATAGTGAAAGTAATACCATTTATCACGACCCCGAAACCCGTAGAAACAGTATTACCTATAGAATGAATCTATCTCGATTAATAAATCAATTAATCAAAGAAGGCAAAAAAGAAAAAGCGAAAAACATAATTGACTTAGCTATGAGCAAGATGCCTGTAGATAAATTTGATTATTATTCACTTGTAGATCCTTTTGCAAAAAGCTATTATGAAGTGGGTGAAAAAGCAAAAGCGCAACAATTACTGACGCAATTAATTATAAAATACACTGAAAATCTCAATTATTATAGTCAACTTTCGGCATCAGAGCAAGTGGATATTGCAACTGAAATCATTACCGACATTGAGCGTTATAGAGGACTTTTAGAAATCATGAAAGAAAGTGGCGATCTAGCATTTTATAACAAATCAAAAAAAGCATTCAATACGTACATTAGTGTATTTGAACGTTTTGGAAGAGAAAAAGAATAAAAACCTATGCTTTATTGTAATTATTTTATGAAGTCAAAAAGTGTATTTGATTTAACCACAGAGAAACATAGACTAGATTAATTTGAAAGAAGAGATAGACGTTTCACTATTCACATAGCTATGAGAAAAATAGAATTATTTCTATCACCTCTTTTGGTTGTATATAAAACCTATGCATCTATGTGGTTAAAAAAAATCCCGTTTTTAAATTGTTTAAAAAATTATACTTCAAAAAAAGCAGCACTAATTGGTGCTGCTTTTTTTATTCTTATTTTTTAGAAGTAGACGGTATAGAATCTTTCGCTTTTCCAGCTTGCTGTTTTTTCTTTTTCAGTTTTTCAAGTCGGATTTTGTTTTTCTTTTCTTCCGCTTTAATTAAGGCTTTAGCTTTTTTCTTATCAGTATCTAATCGTTTAGCTACTTCAACAATCATCACTTTATATGCTTTATAATCAGACGCGTAATAGACATTATTTTGTGCCAGTTGCAAACTATCTATTTTATACTTTTTATAAATAAATTGTTTGGGTCTAATTTGATTCGAATCTAAAACAGCAGGGTTTTGATATTTAATTGCTTCTAATAAAGTCAAATCATACATGATATCGACCATCTGCGCTCTTTCAATCAAATGTTTTGGCTTTTTAACCAAATCTTCTTTACAACCCCAAAAGGTCAAAATCGCTAAAAATGGCACTATCTTCTTCATTCATATTATCTATTAAATAACAATCGTTTTCCTGCACGAATATCTTTTACTTTAAAAGCATTATAAACCAATTGTCCGTTTACAAATGTATGGGTAATTCTTGATTTAAAAGTGAAGCCTTCAAAAGGAGACCAGCCGCATTTAGATAAAATATTTTCTTTCTTTACACCCCAAGGCAAACTTGCATCAACAATTACCAAATCAGCAAAATAGCCTTCTTTGATAAAGCCTCTTTTTTCAATTTTGAAAATTTTAGCCGGATTGTGACACATTTTCTCTACAATCTTCTCAATACTTATTTTTCCTTGATGATACGCTTCAAACAAAGCTACCACTGCGTGTTGAACCAATGGTCCTCCAGAAGGTGCATTCAAATACGATTGTTGTTTTTCTTCTAAGGTATGAGGTGCGTGGTCCGTAGCAATCACGTCAATTCTATCATCTAATAAAGCTTTCCAAAGCGCATCTTTATCCTGCGCTGTTTTCACTGCTGGATTCCATTTGATAAAGTTGCCTTTGGTCGCATAATCTTCATTGGTAAACCATAAATGATGCACGCAAACTTCAGCTGTAATTTTTTTGTCCTCCAATGGAATTTTATTAGTAAACAAATCCATTTCTTTAGCGGTTGACAAATGGAAAATATGCAAACGAGCGCCTGTTTTTTTTGCTAAAGCAATTGCTTTTGACGACGATAGATAACACGCCTCTGCACTTCGAATTAGGTGATGTGCCGTAACTGGGACATCTTCCCCATATTGTTCTTTATATTGAGCTAAATTATTTTTAATTGTCGTTTCATCTTCACAATGCACGGCAATTAACATTGGAGTACTTGAAAAAATACGTTCTAAAGTGGCTTCGTTATCCACTAACATATTTCCTGTAGAAGAGCCTAAAAATATTTTAATTCCTGCAACATTCTTTGGATTAGTTTTTAAAACCTCCTCTAAATTATCATTCGTTGCTCCCATCATGAACGAATAATTCGCAAATGATTTTCGGGAAGCAATTTCGTATTTTTCTTCTAAAATTTCTTGTGTTACCGCATTAGGCACAGTATTCGGCTGTTCGATGAAAGAAGTGATTCCCCCTGCCACAGCAGCTCTCGATTCCGACTCAATATCACCTTTATGCGTAAGTCCTGGCTCTCTAAAATGCACTTGATCATCAATTGCTCCAGGAATTAAATAATTTCCCTCGGCATCAATAATTTTACATTCGGCTGATTTGGCGCTAATCTTTTCAGCAATTTCAACAATTAAGTCGTCCTCAATCAAAACATCGCCTTCAAAAATCGTCCCTTCGTTTACTATTTTGGCATTCTTAATTAAAACCCTGTTCATCCTATCTTTTTCTTATAATGTGTTGACTAATCTTTTTAATCGTAGTGCAATTACCCCAAAAACGGCTTCCACGATAATAGAATTGCTCATTTTTGATTGTCCTTTGGTTCTATCAGTAAAAATAATAGGCACCTCGGTAATTTTAAAATTTTTACAGAAAGTGCGGTACTTCATTTCGATTTGAAATGCATACCCCACAAACTTGATTTGATCTAAATGGATACTTTCCAACACCTGTCTTTTGTAACAAACAAATCCCGCGGTAGCATCATGAATTTTCATTCCTGTGATTAGACGTACATACACCGATGCAAAATACGACAACAATACGCGACTTAAAGGCCAGTTAACTACATTAACACCGGTCACATATCGAGAACCCACTGCCAAATCAGCATCACCAAAATGACACGCATTATATAATTTTTCTAAATCATGTGGATTGTGCGAAAAATCAGCATCCATTTCAAAAATGAAATCGTATTGATGTTGCATTGCCCATTTAAAACCATGTACATAAGCCGTTCCTAAACCCGCTTTCTTTGCTCTTTTTTCCAAAAACAAACGCCCTGGAAATTCTGATTGAAGTGCAATGACTTTATCTGCAGTATGGTCTGGCGAATTGTCGTCAATAATCAGAACATGAAATGGCTTATGTTGTGAAAGCACAGTTCTAATGATGCTCTCCACATTTTCAATTTCGTTATAGGTAGGGATTATAACAATACAGTCATTCATCTTTTTGAGTAATTTCAACGCAAAAGTAAACTTTTTATGCCATTTGAGTCATAATAAAATTATAATAAAAAGAATGAAATAAAAAATTAGTAATTTTGTCACACTATGACTGAATACGTACTTCATCCCCGCATCACCGAGAATACCGATTGGGCAACACTTTTATTTTTAATGTGTTTCGCAACCATTGCAATTACCAAATCAGTGTTTGAAAATCGATTCAGTGATTTTGCCAACTTACTTTTTTCAGATAAATACAACAAGGTATATCGTGAAAGCAGTAATTTAAAAAACGGCTTTACTATTGCTTTATTTTTTGTTCAAGTCATTTCTTTAGCATTTTTTATCCAACTTTCTTTAAGCATTTATGGGTACGGAAGCAAAACAGACTGGATGCAATACATTCAAATCATTAATTTTTTACTTTTCTTCATTTTGGCAAAAGTATTAGTCGAAAAAATCATCGCTACTTCATTTCATATTGAAGAATTTGTAGAACAATTCAATCATCAAAAAGTAACCTATCGAACTTATATTGGACTTATTTTACTTCCAATTAATATGTTATTTTTCTATTTTGACCATATCTCAACAGTTATTCCATCCGTTATTATCGCAATCGTAATAGTAGCTAACCTAATAACTTACAGCATTTCCATAAAAAATTATCAAAATTTAATATTCAGTAAGTTGTTTTATTTTATTTTGTATCTTTGCGCTCTCGAAATAGCCCCTTACTATTTCATGTATTATTGGTTTACAAAAGGAATTGCTTAGAAAAAGTTAAATATGAAAGTGAAAACAATTTTGGTGTCGCAACCAGAGCCTAAAGTGGAGAATTCTCCTTACTTTGAGCTGCAACAAAAACATAAGGTAAAAATTGATTTCAGACCTTTTATTCACGTAGAAGGGGTTAGTGCCAAAGAAATTAGACTACAAAAAATCGACCTAAATAATTACAGTGCAATTATTTTAACAAGTAAAAACGCAGTAGATCACTTTTTTAGAGTGGCTGATGAAATGCGTTATAAAGTTCCTGAAGGATTAAAATATTTTTGCCAGTCAGAAGCTATTGCTTTTTACCTTCAAAAATATGTGGTGTATAGAAAACGTAAAATCTATGTAGGACCAAAAGATTTTGCCGATTTGTCTCCGCTTATCAAAAAATACAAAGACGAAAAATTCTTATTGCCAGCTTCAGACCAATTGAATGCCGATATTCCTGTTACTTTAAACGGTTTAAAAGTAGATTGGACTCCAGCAACTTTTTACAAAACAGTAATGAGTGATTTATCTGACTTAGCCGATGTGTATTATGATGTTTTGGCGTTCTTTAGCCCAACAGGAATAAAATCATTGTTCAAAAACTTCCCTGATTTCAAACAAAACGATACGCGTATTGCTGTTTTTGGAAGCACTACTCAAAAGGAAGCTTTAGATCACGGTTTACGTATCGATATTATGGCTCCAACACCTGGAACACCATCCATGACAATGGCACTGGAAAAATACATTGCCGAAGCCAATAAAGGAAAATAAAATTTATTATAAATACAATTCAAAAACCATCCTTTCGGATGGTTTTTTTATAAGCTAAAACAAATAAAAATAATTAAATTCATTTTATTTTTTCTACTTTTGATTTTCAATTTAAACTAAAATCTATTTTTTAGTTACAATTAATAAATCATGAAAATCAATTCACTACAAGTAGAAATAGACGGAATCGACAAAGAAATTTTGCGCGATTTAATGGAAGATGCTAGAAAACCTATCCTACAAATCGCTAATAAAATTGGAATCTCTGGTGCGGCTATTCATCAACGATTACGAAAACTCGAACAATCTGGAGTTATTTCAGGCTCCAAGTTTACTGTCAATCACAAGGTGCTAGGCTACAATACCATGGCATTTGTGGGAATCTATCTAGACAAAGCCGCTCGAAATTCGGAAGCAGTTCGTGACCTAAAGAAAATTCCCGAAGTATTGGAATGCCACTACACTACTGGAAACTGGTCGATTTTAATTAAAATCATCTGTTTGGATAACGAACATTTAATGCATCTTTTGAACACTAAAATCCAAGCCATTGAAGGCGTTTCTAGAACAGAAACCTTCATTTCTTTAGACCAACAAATTGATAGACAAATTCAATTATAGGTTATTGGGTTATTGGGTTATTGGGTTATTGGGTTATGTGAAAATGAAAATCTCTGTCCCGAAAGGTCGGAACAGAGATTAAAGCACATTTTATTTCTATAAACTACCCAACCAAATTAATAATCTTGCCTGGCACAATAATTACTTTATTAGGTGTTCTTCCATCCAACTGACGCAATGTTCTTTCGTCTTTCATTATAATTTCCTCAATTTGCTCCTTAGTTAAATCCAAAGGCAATTCAATTGTGAAACGCATTTTTCCGTTGAATGAAACCGGGTATTCTTTGCTGCTTTCTACCAAATGAGCTGCCTCAAATTTTGGAAAAGCTACTGTTGCAATCGAATCCGAATGACCTAATAATGACCATAATTCTTCAGCAATGTGTGGCGCATACGGCGAAATTAAAATCGCCAATGGTTCTAAAATCGCTCTTTCATGGCAATTTTGCGTTGACAATTCATTGACACAAATCATAAACTGAGAAACTGAAGTATTGAATGAAAAACTCTCAATATCTTCTGCTACTTTTTTAATCGTTTTGTGAAGCGATTTCAAGTTGTCTTTGGTTGGTTCGTTATCAGTAACTACCAATCCGTTATCATCAAAATACAAACGACATAGTTTTTTCAAGAAACCAAACACTCCAGAAATTCCTGCTGTATTCCAAGGTTTAGCTTGTTCCAATGGTCCTAAAAACATTTCATACAAACGCAAGGTGTCAGCACCATATTCAGCACAAATTAAATCGGGCGTAACGACATTGTATTTCGATTTGGACATTTTTTCGATCTCACGCTTAACAAAAAATTTATCTACATCATTAATGAAATACGATTTATTAAAATCTGACCTCCATTTCTTTAATTTTTCTAAATCAACTTCATTTTCATTTTTTAAACATGAAATATCAATTGGAATATATCTTAATTTAATATCATCAATTTCTTGTTTTGACAAATCATGATTTTCGGAATAATACTTATTTTTTAAATCCAACCAATTACTTTCTACATCAGATTTACTTAATAAACTTTCAGAAACATAAATCGGCTCAATTTTCTTAGTTTCGTGATATGATTCGAGAATAAACGCACTCATTCCTAAAATCATTCCCTGATTAATCAATTTTTTGAAGGGTTCTTCCGTTGGTGCAAAACCCTTGTCTTTTAAAAATTTGTTCCAAAAACGAGAATACAATAAATGGCCTGTCGCATGTTCGCTTCCGCCAATGTACAAATCCACACTTTCCCAATACTTCAAGGCATCTTGACTTGCAAATTCAGTTTTGTTATGCGCATCCATATAACGCATCCAATACCAAGAACTCCCCGCCCAACCTGGCATAGTGTTCAATTCTAAAGGAAAAATTGTTTTATTATCAACCAAATTCGTTTCAACGACTTTGTTGTTTACACTGTCCCAAGCCCAAACTGCAGCATTACCCAAAGGAGGCAAACCGTCTTCGGTAGGTAAATATTTCTCCACTTCAGGTAAAATAATAGGCAAATGTTGGGCGTCAATCATCTGAGGCAACCCATTTACATAATACACTGGAAATGGCTCTCCCCAATAACGCTGACGAGAGAAAACAGCATCACGCAAACGGTAGTTCGTTTTCCCTTTTCCTTGACCTATTTTTTCTAAAGCTTCAATTACTTTTTTTGTTCCTTCTTTGTATCCTAAACCGTTTAAAAAGTCGGAATCTATTAATTCGAAACCGCCTTTTTCTCCATAAGCTGCTTCTGAAATGTCTTTATTGAAAATATTTTTAATAGCCGGCATTCCGTTTTGACCTTTAAAGAAATTGGTAAAAGCATAATCTCTTTCGTCTCCACAAGGTACCGCCATTACAGCTCCTGTTCCGTATCCTGCCAACACATAATCGCCTATCCAAACTGGAATAGGTTCCTTAGTAAATGGATGTTCAGCATAAGCTCCAGTAAAAACGCCTGAAATGGTTTTCACATCAGCCATTCTTTCGCGCTCGGAACGTTTGGCTGTTTTTTCGATGTATTCTTCCACCGCTTGTTTTTGTTCTGGAGTCGTAATTTGTGCCACTAACTCATGTTCTGGCGCCAAAGTCATAAATGTTACTCCAAAAATCGTATCAGGACGAGTAGTGAAAACATCTATAGATTGCTTCGCTTCGCGCGTAATCACGTTGAACGAAACCATCGCTCCAACCGATTTTCCAATCCAGTTGCGTTGACTTTCTTTAATACTTTCAGTCCAATCAATCGTGTCTAAACCTTGTAATAAACGTTCGGCATAGGCTGAAATTCGCATACTCCATTGGGTCATTTTTTTACGAATCACTGGAAATCCACCGCGTTCTGAAACGCCGTTTACTATTTCGTCATTCGCCAAAACCGTTCCCAATCCTGGACACCAGTTCACTTCGGTTTCTGCTAAATAAGTTAAACGGTATTGCAACAGTATTTTTTGTTGGTCTGAAGATGAAAATGCATTCCATTCTGAAGCCGAAAAAGAGACGATGTTATCATCACAAACGGCATTTATGTTAGCATTCCCCTCTTTTTCGAATAAGTCAATTAAAGTCGAAATATCTTCTGCCTTATCTGAATTTTTATTGTACCACGAATTAAATAATTGGATGAAAATCCATTGTGTGTGCTTGTAATAATCGGGATTAGACGTACGCACTTCGCGACTCCAATCAAACGAAAATCCAATTTTATCCAATTGTTTTCTATACCCCGCGATTTGGTTTCCCTCTTTATCAACTCCACCGTCAATGTTTACTGAAGTAGTATCTTCAGGACGTTGCCCCGTTTGAATAGCGTATTGCTCTGCTGGTAGTCCAAAACTGTCATAACCCATTGGGTGTAACACATTAAATCCTTGATGTCTTTTATATCTTGAATACACATCCGAAGCAATATACCCTAACGGATGCCCCACATGTAGCCCTGCTCCTGATGGATAAGGAAACATGTCTAACACATAATGTTTGGGCTTGTCAGAATTATTTTGCGCTGCAAAAGTTTGATTTTCTGCCCAATACTTTTGCCATTTCGCTTCAATTTCGTTCGGATTGTATTTCATTGTATGCTCTATTTGTTGTAGCCTTTTCGTAGGCTGAAAATTATTTGTCTGAATACATGAAAAAGTAAAATAATATACGATCTTTTACAATTTCAGCTGCCAAATTTACGTTTATTGTACGAAAGTTAAAACTTTGAACGATATTAACTTTAAATAAAGAAATTCTTTATTATTTTTACCCCATAATTTTGACAAACTATGAGTTCTTCTTACGATAAATTTCAAAAACGCCGTTTAATTTCATCTTATTTTTCAGTAGTATTAAGTGTTTTCTTGGTCCTGTTTTTATTAGGAATGTTAGGCCTTTTTATCATCAATTCTAAAAAACTTGCCGATGACTTCAGAGAAAATATTGCTATGACGGTATTTTTCAAAAATGAAGCCAATGACACCATCATCAAATCTTTTGATGCCGAATTAAAAAAAGCACCGTTTGCAAAAACTTTCGAATACGTTTCTAAAGATGCTGCAGCTAAACAACATACCGATATTATTGGAGAGGATTTTGTTACTTTCCTTGGTGAAAATCCTTTGCAAAATTCCTATGATATTCACTTAAAAGCCGACTACGTTTACAAAGACAGTATTGCAAAAGTGGAAAGCCAATTGCGAAGAAATCCTATGATTTCAGATATTGTTTATGACAAACAATTAGTGAATTTAGTGAATGATAATATCAAAAAAGTCAGCATGTGGATTTTAATCATCAGCGGATTCTTGACTGTTATTGCCGTTTTACTTATCAATAGTTCGTTGCGTTTATCGATTCACTCTAACCGCTTTATCATTAAAACCATGCAAATGGTAGGTGCTACCAAAGCATTCATTAGAAAACCATTTGTGATGCGTAGTATACGCCTTGGAATGATTGGTGCGGGATTAGCTATACTAGCCTTAATTGGCGTGCTGATTTATTTAGAAAGCAACTTCCCTGACCTAGGACTTCTGGATGATCAATTACTTATTGCATTAGTTCTAATTTCGGTATTTGGAATTGGAGTGTTGATTACTTGGTTGAGTACGTATTTTGCAACACAACGTTTCTTGAATTTACGAACAGACGATTTGTATTAAAAAATGGATTTGTTGATTGGATTATTTGTTTAGTTAACCAAATCCTATCACCATTTCTAAATATAATTTTCAACAATAATGAAAAACAATAGCGAACACAAACAAGAATTTCTTTTCGAAAAAGTAAATTATAAAATCTTACTAATTGGTATTGCCGTAATTGCGTTGGGATTTATTCTTATGTCTGGAGGAGGAAGCGATGATCCTAATGTATTCAATGAAGATGTTTTTAGTTTCAGACGCATTCGTTTGGCACCCACTACTGTTTTAATTGGTTTTGGAATCACCATTTATGCTATTTTGAAAAATCCAAAAAAAGCCTAAATGAATACTTTACAAGCTATACTACTCGCTATAATTGAAGGAATTACCGAATTTTTACCTGTTTCGTCTACAGGACACATGATTATTGCCTCATCATTCTTTGGGATTGAACACGACGAATTCACCAAACTTTTCACCATTGTGATTCAACTAGGGGCTATTCTTTCAGTAGTTGTTCTTTATTTCAAGCGATTTTTTCAATCTTTTGATTTTTATTTTAAACTTCTTATTGCTTTTATTCCTGCTGTGGTTCTAGGTTTGCTTTTCAGCAAAAAAATAGATGCACTATTAGAAAATCCAGTTACAGTAGCTATTTCATTATTAGTTGGAGGTATCCTATTGTTAAAAGTAGATGATTGGTTCAACACTTCTCAAGAAACAGAAGTTACTTATCTGAAAGCGCTAAAAATTGGATTATTCCAATGTATCGCTATGATTCCTGGAGTATCCAGAAGTGGTGCAACAATTGTTGGGGGAATGTCTCAAAAATTATCCCGTACTTCAGCAGCTGAGTTTTCATTTTTTTTAGCCGTTCCTACCATGTTAGGCGCAACAGCTAAAAAATGTTATGATTACTATAAAGATGGTTTTGTCTTATCTCACGACCAAATTAACTTCCTAATCATCGGAAATATAATAGCTTTTATTGTAGCCCTTTTAGCAATCAAAACCTTTATCGGTTTTTTAAGTAGAAAAGGATTTAAACTGTTTGGATATTACCGAATAATTGCTGGAATTGTATTATTATTCATCCACTTTTTTATTCATCCCTTGACTATTATTTAATGCAAGCAGATGATTTTTTAAATGGTCAAGTTCTTTTGATTGACAAGCCGCTGACTTGGTCTTCCTTTCAAGCAGTGAACAAACTGAAATACATTTTAAAACGCAATTTTGATTTACCTAAAAAATTTAAAATTGGTCATGCCGGAACTTTAGATCCGTTAGCTTCGGGTTTGCTCATTATTTGTACTGGAAAATTCACCAAGAAAATCACCGAAATTCAGGCACAAGCCAAAGAATATACGGGGACTTTTTTCATCGGAGCCACTACGCCTTCGTATGATTTAGAAACCGAAATTGACCAAACCTACCCGATCACTCATATTGACGATACTTTAATCCATCAAACTGTGCAGCAATTCTTAGGCGAAATTGATCAGAAACCACCTGTTTTTTCGGCAATTAAAAAAGAAGGCATTCGCTTATACGAACACGCAAGAGCAGGGGTTGAAGTGGAAATAGCTTCAAGAAAAACTACGATTTACGAATTTGAAATCACCCGAATCGCTTTGCCAGAAATTGATTTCAGAGTGGTTTGTAGCAAAGGAACTTATATTCGTTCACTTGCCTACGATTTTGGGAAAGCCATGCATTCTGGTTCGCATTTGACCGTTTTGCGTCGAACTAAAATTGGCGATTACAATGTGGAAAATGCGCTAACTCCAGAGGAGTTTGAAACAACTATTCTACATCCTGAAGCAACCGAATAATCTCATTTTGTGTACTCAAGCCTTTGTCGTGTAAGTACCATAATTGCAATTCCGTTTTGGCTGTTTCATCAATTACCCCAAATTTTTCTTTATAATTTTCAATCAAATCGATAGCGCCTTGAGGTCTAGGTCCCCAATTTCCTACTACATTTCCTGTAGTTTTATCAAGAATTATTAGTTTTGGAATAGCTTTACTTTCATTGGTTAAAAAATGATTCATCAACTCTTCATTTTCATCTCGCAACGCCAATTTTAATTCTATTTTTTTATTGGATTCCAAAGCCATTTTATTCAAGACAGGTAAAATTTGAGCTGCATCTCCACACCAGCTTTCTGTAAGCACTAGCCAAAGATAACTTTTGCTCAAATTCTTTAATACCGCAGCATTCTCTTCAGTAATCTTAATTGTTTTGTCCAAACGATGCATTCTCGTCTCATTCAATTCGCTATAATGAGTTCGCTCTTCAGTTTGTTCTACAGCGGTAGATTTTCCTTCTATCAATAGATCAGACATTAATTTTCTGTATTCTGGATACGAATAACTTTTAAATAAAGCTTGGGCGATATACGTTTTCATACACTTTTTTTATAGTAACAAAGGTATTTTATATATTAAAAACAGTGAGTGACTTTTATTACTTAAGCGTAAAAAAACAGATTAAATTATTTTTTTAAAACACTATTTCAAAAAAACAGAATATAACTATATTTGCATCAAATAACTCAACCAACTCATGAAATACAACAGAATTCTTTTGAAATTAAGTGGCGAAGCTTTAATGGGCGATTTAAACTACGGAATTGACCCGAAAAGATTAGCAGAATATGCTGACGAAATCAAACAAATTCATGACAAAGGAGTTGAAATCGCGATTGTAATTGGCGGAGGAAACATTTTTAGAGGAGTAGCTGGAGTGAGTTCAGGAATGGATCGCGTTCAAGGGGATTACATGGGGATGTTAGCTACGGTTATTAATGGAATGGCATTACAAGGTGCTTTGGAAGACAAAGGAATGAAAACGCGTTTGCAAACTGCCTTAAAAATGGAATCTATTGCAGAGCCTTATATCAAAAGAAGAGCGGTACGTCACCTTGAAAAAGGACGAATTGTAATTTTTGGTGCAGGAACTGGAAACCCCTATTTTACAACTGACACGGCTGCGGTATTACGTGGAATTGAAGTGAATGCCGATGTTATTTTAAAAGGAACTCGTGTCGATGGAGTATACGATTCTGACCCAGAGAAAAATGCTTCTGCTGTAAAATTTGATTACATTTCTTTTGAAGATGTCTTGAGCAAAGGATTGAATGTAATGGACACCACTGCATTTACTTTAAGTCAAGAAAATAAATTACCAATTGTAGTTTTTGACATGAACAAAGAAGGCAACCTAATCAAAATTTGCGAAGGCGAAAACATAGGAACTGTAGTAAATATTTAAAAAAGACCTAGTAGACTTCTTAGATTATTAGACTACAATAAGTCCTAACAATCTAAATAATCTAACAATCTAAATAATCTGAAAAATGACTGAAGAAATTGAATTTATATTAGATAGTACCAAAGAATCTATGGAAGGTTCTATTGCACATTTAGAAAAATCATTTGTAAATATCCGTGCTGGGAAAGCATCTCCTGCTATGCTAGGAAGTGTTTTTGTTGACTATTACGGTTCGGCTACGCCACTTTCTCAAGTGTCAAAAATCAGCGTGCCTGATGCTAGAACAATCACTTTGCAACCTTTTGAAAAAAACATGTTGCAAGCTATTGAAAAAGCAATCATGATTGCTAATTTAGGTTTCAACCCAATGAACAATGGAGATGTGGTTATTATTAGTGTACCACCTTTGACAGAAGAAAGACGTCGAGAATTAGCGAAACAAGCCAAAGCTGAAGCTGAAGATGCTAAAATCGGAATTAGAAATGCGCGTAAAGACGCAAATACAGATATTAAAAAATTAGAAAAAGAAGGAACTTCTGAAGACATTTGTAAAAGTGCCGAAGATGACGTTCAAAACTTAACTAACGCATATATCAAAAAAATTGACGAACTTCTTGTAGAAAAAGAAGCTGAAATCATGAAAGTGTAATTTGTTCAATTACTATACAATAAAAAATCCGCCTTAAAGGCGGATTTTTTATTGTGCTTAAATACTTATGGTTTTAAGATTAAAACGGAAGGAACTCCACTCAACCAAACACTTCTGGAATCGACTAAAGCTTTCCAACTCTCTAGACTTATAATCATCACGTCTTGATTTGCTAAAAATTCTTTCTTTACGATTCGGTCTTCCATTAAATTAATGTTGTTCGGGTATTTTTGTTCCAAAGATTCCAAGGCACTTTGTACTACAAAATTATTATGGATATCGCCATTAACATCCAGTATTTCAACTTTGGAATTGTTGTTGTAAATTAATTTTTGAGCATAATCTAACAAGAACGAATCTTCAGAAGTAAATATTGGAATAAACACCCTGTTCACACTTTGTAAATCTTTGTCAATCAAAATACCCAAAGGCATTTTAGTTTTGGATATAATTTGGCGCGTTCTCTCATCGAAAGGAGAGTTTTCAAACAATCCTTCTTTACCCGTAAATTTATCGATTAAACGGTCGGGATTAATGATTCGGGTAGTAAATCCGATTACCTTCCCTAAAATAGTGCCTTCAAAAATTGACTTTCCTAGACCCACCAATAATAAATCATAATCCCCTTGATTTGCAACATCAGCTATTTCAGTTTCAATATCCATCGTAGCTTTGAAAAGCGTATTGATTTCTTGATTCAAGGATTTAGATTCTTCTAAAATTGGTACAAAACTATCTTTTTCAATTTCCTCTGTGTTGAACGTGTGCATTTCATCACTTAAATACAAATGCATCGCCGTAATTGAAGCCGATTTTTTTTGCTTTTTAGTCAAACTATTGGCTAAACGCAACAATGACCTACCTTTTTCATTATTCCCAAAAGAAATTAAAACCTTGTATTTATTTTCGTTGACTACAATTTCAGGAACAACAGCTTCTTTGTTTTTAAAGATAAAATTGATCAAATCTAAAGCGGGTCCGGTCATAAAAGTAGTGACCAATGCCATAATTACCATCATCGTAAATACTTCTGGCGTCAAAACTTTCAGTTCCAAACCAATGTTTAACACAATCAATTCCATCAAACCTCTAGTATTCATCAAAGCCCCAATAGTTAAACTATCCGACCATGTTTGCCCTACAAATTTGGCAGCCAAAGCACTTCCTAAAAACTTTCCAATTACAGCTACCAAGATAATAAAACCTGTTACCTTCCACAAATACGGATCATTAATTAATCCTATTTCTGTTTTCAAACCCGTAAAGACAAAGAATAAAGGCAATAAAAGAATCAAAGAAACATCTTCTACTTTTTCAATAAATATAGTTCTGAATTTAGGCACATCTGGCATAATCGCGCCAGTCATAAATGCTCCAAATAAAGCGTGAATACCAATTACTTCAGTGGCATACGACGAAATAATCAAAGTAAGGAAAAAGATCGCCACAACTGGTTTTACCAAAGTATCTTTTGTCCCATACAACTCCCCTATTCGCTTTAAAAAAGGTTTCACTATGAACAACATTGCCAAAACATATAAGGCTGCTAGTCCAATGATATATAAAGAACTTACAAAGTTATCTGCTTTAACAATGGCAATTACAACCGCCAATAAACTCCAAGCAGTAATGTCATCGGCAGCAGCACAAGTAATGGCTATTGCTCCCAATTTTGTCTTATTTAGTCCGCGCTCCTGAACAATTCGAGCCAATACCGGAAATGCTGTAATACTCATGGCGATACCCATAAACAAACTAAACGAAAGAAACTTGACTCCTTCGGGAGCAAAGCGATTGTAAACGAAATAAGCTAGTCCAATCCCTAAGGTAAATGGAATAACAATACTTGCGTGACTAATTACAACTGCTTCATTTGCTTTGTTTTTGAGCACTTTCAAGTCCAATTCCATACCAATTACGAACATGAAGAGAATTAACCCAATCTGACTCAAGAATTTTAAATTTCCTAAAGATTCAACAGGAAATAAAGTTGATGAAAATTCAGGGAAGTACATTCCAAGTAACGAAGGTCCTAAAACAATTCCTGCTATGATTTCTCCAATAACGGTAGGTTGTCCAATTTTTTTAAAAACCCATCCAAAAAATCGAGCGACAACAATAATAGTTACAATTTGAGCCAAAAGAATCGCTAAAGGATCTTGCAAATTGTGCTGCATAGATTCCAAAAAATCATTCCAAGAACCATTCTCAACCACAGAACTTAAGATAGTTTTGTTGATTTCAAGATGCTTTCCCTCTCTGATAATCCATAGCATCAGTGCAGTAAACCCACCTGTTACAGCTATATAGAATGCCGCATTTTTATAATTTTTCATATTCTTTATCGTATGAATTTCCTCGTTTTAATAAAGCAAAAATGAGGAAATCAAATATATAATTTATATCTCATAAATTATCTTATTGTAAAATTAAAAAAACCGCTTGTATATATCTTCTCAAAAGACAAAAAGTTTATTTGAAACCTTATGTTTTATAGTGGTTTTCATTACCTTTGCGTGCATTTTTAAAACAATTATGAAAAAGAGAATAAAAGTAGGATTTTGGGAATTAGTGGCCCGAATTGTACTTAAAAATAGAATTGCAATTTTAATAAGTATTCTTGCCTTAACCATTTTTCTGTCCTTACAATGGAAAAATTTAGGCATGACCTACAACGAAGCCAATCTACTCCCTAAAGACCATATTGTTAATCAACAATACGATGCATTTCTAGATAAATTTGGCGAAGAAGGTAACTTAATCGTCATCGGTTTTAAAGACAATCGCTTTTTTACACCCAAAGCATTTCAAGCTTGGAACGAATTAATGACTGGGTTAAAAAATTCGAAAGAAGTAGAATTGGTGGTTTCTCTAAATGATTTAAAAAAACTACAAAAAAACGAAGTAGAAGAAAAATTTCAACTAGTACCACTCATCGACAATAGTCAAACTAATAATGCTGGCTATTTGGAACAAATAAAAAACGAATTATTTAACAAACTACCTTTTTATGAAGGATTGTTATTCAACAAACAATCCGGTAGTATTCGTTCAGCCATCTATCTTAATAAGAAAATTGTAAATACTGCAGCAAGAAAGACATTCATTCTAGAAAACCTAGTGCCAAAAATCAACCGATTCGAAAAAGCAACTGGGATTGACCTTCGTGTGTCTGGTATGCCGTACATCCGAACCATCAATGCCGAAAATATGAAAGGTGAAATCGGGCTTTTCATTGGCGCAGCGCTGTTAATCACTTCGTTGATTTTCTTTTTGTTTTTTCGCTCTTTCAGAGCCACTTTTATATCCATTTGTATTTTGCTTTTTGGAGTAATGTGGTCTTTTGGCACCCTCGGATTATTTCATTACAAAATCACCATTTTAACCGCTATTATTCCGCCTCTGATTATTGTTATTGGAATCACCAATTGTATTTTCTTGATCAACAAATACCAGCAGGAAATTAAAATTCACCACAACCAAGCCAAAGCTTTGCAACGGGTAATTTCAAAAATTGGGGTTTCAACTTTGATGACCAATTTAACCACTGCAGCAGGTTTTGCTACCTTTATGATTACAGGAAATGAATTGCTTTTTGAATTTGGATTAGTGACATCTATCAATGTAATTTCGGTGTATTTACTCACCTTAGTTGTTGTTCCTATTGTGTATAGCTTTATGCCGCTACCAAAAGAAAAACACTTATACCACTTGAGCAAAAACTACATTTCTTTCTTATTAGATTGGGTAGAAAATATTGTGAAATTCAGACGAAAAAGGATTTACATTATTTATGTACTCTTACTAATGTTCAGTATTGTTGGGGTTTCACAAATGAAAGTTTCAGGAAGCTTAATTGGCGAAATGCCTAAAAGCGCTTCCTTTTTCAAAGACATTGTATTTTTCGAAAAAGAATTTAACGGCGTAATGCCTTTGGAGATTATGATTAACACCAAGCGTAAAAAGGGCGTTATGAAATTATCTACCATGAAAAAAATGAATGAATTACAGGAGACAATTGCTGAAATTCCAGAATTATCTAAACCTATTTCAGTTGTAAACTTGGTTAAATATTCTAAGCAAGCCTATTACAATGGGAATCCTGAGTATTTTGATTTACCTACAGCTCAAGAACAAGCTTTCATTTTATCGTATGCAAAAAATGCAACCAAAAACACCAAGGAAAACTTGATGAAAAGCTATGTAGATTCTACAGGACAATATGCCCGAATTACTACTTTTATGAAAGATATTGGCACCGAAGAAATGGCAAAAGTAGAAGGTAAATTGCGTGAAAAAATAGAAGCTGTTTTCCCAAAAGAACGCTATGAAGTAACCTTAACCGGAAAAGCGTTGGTTTTCCAAAAAGGAACCTCCTATTTGATTGACAATTTGATTGAGTCGCTTATTTTTGCCATTGTTATGATTGCTGGATTGATGGCTTATCTATTCCGTTCTGGAAAAATGGTAATGGCATCTGTTATCACCAATGTATTGCCTCTTTGCATTACTTCCGGACTGATGGGGTATTTCGGAATTCCATTAAAACCATCTACCATTTTGGTATTTAGTATCGCATTCGGAATTTCAGTAGATAATGCCATTCAGTTTATGGCAAAATACCGCCACGATTTGATTCAGAATAACGGAAAAATAAAAAAATCGGTTTTCAGTGCCTTGAGAGAAACTGGAATCAGTACTTTTTATACTTCGATTGTGTTAATATTTGGATTTGCTATTTTTACACTTTCAAGCTTCAGCGGTACCATTGCACTAGGAGGTTTAATCTCTTGCACCTTATTATTTGCGATGTTTGCTAACCTATTAGTATTACCCGCATTAGTATTGACCTTCGAGAAAAAAAAGGCGTCGAAAGAAGAAATAAACGCAGATAATTCCATTAATTTGTAATTCAGGAACAAGATAAAATCTTGATTTTGTAAATTGTATACTTAAAATTTAAAATGAAAATGAAACATACAAAAGTTAAAGACTTACTAAACAGTACCTCGACACTTCAAGAAGTAAATGCAAAAGGATGGGTAAGAACTTTTAGAAACAATCAATTTATTGCGCTGAACGATGGTTCGACTATCAACAATATTCAATGTGTAGTTGATTTTGAAAATACTCCTGAAGAAACCTTGAAAAGAATCACAACAGGAGCTTCGGTTTCGGTTATAGGAAGTTTGGTAGAAAGCAAAGGCGCTGGACAGAAATACGAAATTCAAGTATCAAAATTAGAGATTTTAGGCGACTCCGATGCGGAAAAATTTCCAATGCAACCCAAGAAACACTCATTGGAATTCTTGCGTGAAAATGCGCATTTGAGAGTACGAACTAATGCTTTTGGAGCCATTATGCGTGTGCGTTCTGTTTTGGCGCATGCCGTTCATACCTATTTTCAAGAAAAAGGATTTGTGTACGTAAATACGCCAATCATAACTGGATCAGATGCAGAAGGAGCGGGTGAAATGTTTAAAGTAACAGCTTTGCCTTTTGACAATACGCCAAGAACCGAAGAAGGAAAAGTAGATTACAAAAAAGATTTTTTTGGCAAAGAAACCAACCTCACCGTTTCAGGTCAATTAGAAGGCGAAACCTTTGCGATGGCTTTGGGGCAAATTTATACTTTCGGACCTACTTTTAGAGCTGAAAATTCGAATACGTCTCGCCACTTGGCTGAATTCTGGATGATTGAACCTGAAGTGGCGTTCAATGATTTGGATGACAACATGGATTTAGCGGAAGATTTCATTCAGTATGTAATAAAATACACGATGGACAAATGTCCAGACGATTTGAAATTTCTAGAAGGACGTTTGCTAGACGAAGAAAAACAAAAACCACAAGCCGAACGTAGCGAAATGGCTTTGTTAGACAAGTTAAACTTTGTTTTGGAAAATAATTTCAAACGTGTTTCTTACACGGAGGCTATCGAAATTTTGAGAGAATCTACTCCAAATAAAAAGAAAAAATTCAGCTATATCATTGACGAATGGGGTGCTGATTTACAATCAGAACACGAACGTTATTTGGTAGAAAAACACTTTAAATGTCCAGTAATCTTATTTGATTACCCTGCCAATATCAAAGCATTTTACATGCGTTTGAACGAAGACGGAAAAACCGTTCGCGCCATGGATATCCTTTTCCCAGGTATTGGAGAAATTGTAGGAGGTTCGCAGAGAGAGG